>Ga0315282_10002469_pt1 | contig 33976 bp, 18 predicted proteins | sample YL17G07_20_MG_FD_203693 | JGI IMG/M metagenome (GOLD analysis project Ga0315282, IMG submission 203693) | Sediment microbial communities from Yellowstone Lake, YNP, Wyoming, USA - YL17G07_20 | ecosystem: Environmental > Aquatic > Freshwater > Lake > Sediment | place: USA: Wyoming | collected...
GTCCTGGACCAGGTAAAGGGTCTGGTTCGCGCTCCCCCCCTTGTATCCGAGGGCTCCGGGCGCGGGGCCGAGCAGCACGCTCAACCCGTAGCTGTGCGCGTCCTGCTGCATCGCCAGCACGTTGTACGTGTTCTTCTGCGGCATCATGGTGACCAGGAAAGGGGAGTCATTCGCGTCTCGTGGGGAGACGGTATGGATCGTGATCTCCACCTCCGCCACCGCCTTCTTACATCGCACCCCTCGGCATTGCGGGTTGATCGACACGTTGAAACCGATCACCGGTTGCAGGCGCGGCTTGAGTTGCCCCCCGTCGGTCGCGTACAGACGGTCGGTGAGCGACCGCTCCAGCAGCATCTGTAGATTCACCGCCCGGTACTGCAGTTCCATCTGCGCCGCCAGTGTGTCTTGAGCCGACAGCGCATACCCCGGAGAGGACGAGGGCGTGAACGACAGCGCGCTGTTCTGCCCGGAGGCCGTGGGCAGACCGGGGGCGCTGGTGACCCCCGTCACATTAGAGAACGGAGCCGTGAAAGACGCGTCGCCGTAGGTCGCCGCGGCCGTGCCTCCCTGAAGCTGCCCCACCTTGAGCTGGCTGGTGTCGAGCAGTCTTGTCCCCGACAGCGCCTCTCTCGCGTTCTGCAGTTGGAGCCGCAGCGTGCGCTCATCGTACTCCTTTGGTATTCCCACCCTGATCCCGTTGTCAGAGGCCGTGCACGCGGGCGCCTCTCCCTGTCCGGCGACGGCCCGACCCGTCACCGACAACGCCAGAACCAGGCCCAGCAACACCAACTTCAGGGACTGCCTGTGGGGACGCATCGGTACCCCTCCTCAAATGTGCGGCGCCAGGCGGACACAGCCGCCTCTACGCCGAGGATGAGGCCGCTCTCTGAGAGAGCAGGCCTGCCGACCCGCGGCGAACCCGGTCGCCGGCAACTCGGCAGCAGGAGTATAGCTTGGCCAGCAGCCTGGTGTCAAGCCGGGGGCCGCCGGTTCGCTCGCGTCCCTGTACTCTCCCTCCCCCGCGCCCCTCCCCCACGATTTCCTCCCCCGCAGAGGAGTATCCCTCCCCGCTCGGAAGTAGCCTCCCAGGAGACTGCCAACCATGAAGTGCACCTGTCCCGCCCTCGTGCTGCTCGCCGTCCTGCTCCTCGTTGCCACCGCCGCCTTTGCCGCCCAGGGACCGCCCCCGCCGATCGTGGGCACCTGGACCGGCTCCGTCACCCCTCCCGGCGGCGAGGCCATGGCCGTGACGATTACCATTACGCAGAAGGCCGACGGCGCCTTCGCCGCGACCGCCTCCGCGCCGGGGATGGGCCGGGACGTGCCCGCCGACAAGGTCACCTTCGCCGACGGCACGCTTCGCCTCGAGTTCACCGCGCTCAACGGCCTCCTCGAGGGCAAGCTCAGCGCCGACGGCCGGACCCTCGAAGGGCGCACCGGCCAGAGTGGCAACCTGTTCCCGGTCACGCTCCAGCGAGTGAGCAGACCCGGCGGCCGCGGGCGCCGGACTCAGGAGAGGAAAATGGGCGAGAAGTATGACATCACCTACTCCACCGCGGTGGCGACTCCTCACGTCAAGTGGGCGAGCAAGCTGCCGGGCGGCCCCATCAAGGGGTTCTTCATCCCCTCGATCGTCTACGGGCGAGACATGGTCGAACTGATGCAGCGCCTGGATCTTGATTCCACCACCGTCAGCATTGACCGCGAGTGGGACGTGAACTGCTGGGGGGTGGGCGACTTCTACAGCCACGAGGAGCGCGGCGACCGCGATGACTTCCGCCTCGTCTACACCTTCGCCCAGGAAGACCTCACCAGCCCCAAGCCCTTCGACGTCATCGTCATCCCCGGCCTCAATGGCTGGACCCGCCTGACCAAGCCGGCCCGCGACGCCATCCTCCGCCGCGTGCAGGAGGGCGCCGGCCTCGTCCTCCTCCACCCCTTCCTCGGCGACGTGGAGAACCACCCCTTCGCCGGCGACGACAAGGTCGGCGACACTCGCCTCTGGGAGGTCTCGCCTCTGGTGGACTGCCCCAACGATTTCGTCGCTGGTGACGGCTATCCCCAGATCAACCGCGAGGCCATCACCCGCGGCAAGTGGGAGGCCGTGAAGAGCCACTTCATCACCGACGGCATTCCCCTCGACCTGATCCCGGAGGGCGTCGTCGGCGGCCAGTTCTACAAGTATCGCGCGGCCGGTGACGTCCTCATCAAGTCAGGCGACTATCCCGTCCTCGCGGTGAAGACTTACGGCAAAGGCCGCGTCGTCTCCCTCGCCTACGTCGAGCAGGGCTTCATGCCCGAGGCCGTGGACCCAGTCGCCACTCACATCTACTGGGACTACTGGGAGTACCAGTACGCCCTCCTCACTCGCTGCCTTCTCTGGGCCGCCGGCCGTGACGCCGGGCTCACCCTCTCCGGCCTGAGCGCGACCCCTGAGGGCGCGCAATTCACCCTCACCAGCCCGAGCGCCCACTCCGTCGAACTCGAGGTGACCGTCAAGGGGGAGGGCGGTGAGCCCCTCGGCGTCTACCGCGAGAAGCGCGACCTGCCGGCCGCCCCCACGGCCGTCACGCTCTCCGCCGCGACTCTCCGCCCGGCCTCCGGCTGGCACGGCGGCCGCACCTTCCTCGATATCATCGTCCGCTCCCCTGCGGGCGAGAGCCTCGCCTGGGCCGCGACCAGCTTCACCGTTCCCCAGCGCGCCACGCTGCGCGGGATCGTCCCCGGCGCGGAGAACTACGTCCGCGGCCAGACCCTCACCGCGGCCGTCCGCGCGGCCGGCGACCTCGCCGGTCTCAAGGTGCGCCTGCGCATCGCCGACGATATGGACCGGCTCCTCTCCGCCGACTCCCGGCGCGCCGCGGCCGAGGTGACCTTCTCCCACCCGCTCACTGACTTCTTCGGCTATCACGCCTACCTTACCGCCGAACTGGTGGACGCCAACGGCGCGGTGGTGGATCAGTTGCAGGCCGCCCCCGTCTTCGTCGCCACCGACAAGCGCCGCGACCCCGAGTACGCCGCGCAGATCGGCTTCTCCAGCGGCCGTCCCTACTGGAGCACCCTCCGCCGCCGCCTCATCTACGCGGGCGGCGTGCAGACCGGCCTCACCTGGACCGAGGGCGTCAACAACGGCCTGGACATCGAGCACAACACCTTCGGCATCTACTGGTACCGCCGCGGCCCCACCACCGACGAGGAGATGGAGAAGGCCATCGCCGAGTTCGAGAAGACCGGCAACGTGGACTCCCTCGCCTACAACACCAAGCGCGAGCTGTTCAAGCGGACCAAGGACAAGAAGTTCCTGGTCCGCACTCCCTGCTTCGACGATCCCGCGGTGACGAAGGACCTGCGCGACCGGGTCGCCGCCTCCGCCAAGTCGAAGGCGAAGTACAACATGGACTACTACTTCGTGGGCGATGAGGGCTCGCTCACCTCCTACGGGGACCCGTTCGATTTCTGCTGGAGCCCCTGCTCCCTCGCCGGCTTCCGCGAGTGGCTCAAGACGCAGTACGGCTCCCTCGAGGCCCTCAAGGCGAAGTGGAAGACCAGCTTCGCCGACTGGAAGGACGTCGTCCCCTACACCACCGACGAGGCCCTCGAGAAGGCCAACTACGCCCCCTGGGCCGACCATCGCACCTACATGGAGGTGGTCTTCGCCCGCGCCTATCAGACCGTGCGCGACGCGGTCACGGAGGGCGATCCCGACGGCCACATCGCCGTCTCCGGCACCCAGGCCACCAACTCCTACAACGGCTGCGACTGGTACCGCCTCGATCAGATCATTGACGACTTCCTCTCCTACGGCGGCGGCAATCAGTGGGACCTCCACCGCTCCTTCGCCAAGCCCGGTGCGATGATCGGCTTCTGGACCGGCTACGGCTCCTCCGGCCTCGGCGTTCAGAACGCGATCTGGAACGCGGCCCTTCACGATGTGCTCTACCCGCAGATCTTCTGGATGTTCAGCTATCTCAACGCCGACTTCACCTACTCCAAGTCCGCCCGCGACATGGCCGACGCCTTCAAGGCGCTCCGCTTCGAGGGCGTGGGCCGTCTCTTCCGCGAGTCCCAGCGCCAGCACGACGGGATCGCGCTCCACTACTCCATGCCCAGCATGCACGCCTCGAGCATCTACCTCGAGCACCCCAAGAAGGAGGGCGATCAGCCTCGCCGCGTGGACAGCGATCGCGACGGCTGGGTGCGCGGCCTCAACGGCCTCGGCCTCCAGTTCAACTTTGTCTCCTACGATCAGCTCGCCAAGGGCGCGCTCGGCTCGGGCCAGTACAAGGTGTTCGTGCTGCCCCTCTCCGTGGCCCTATCGCCCGCGGAGGCGAAGGAGATCCGCGCCTTCGTCGAGAACGGCGGGGTCGTCATCGCGGACGCCGGGGCCGGCGCCATGGACGACCACTGCGCCTGGGCCCCGGACGGCATGCTCGGCGACCTCTTCGGCGTGAAGGTCGCGGCCCCGGAGGCCCGTTCCTTCACCCGCCTCCCCGGCGCCATCACCATCACCAAGGAGGGCGAGGCCTGGGGTCTCACCGCCGACCCGCTGAAAGACCTCCCCGCGGTCGAGACCCTGGCCGCCACGGCCGGCACCCCCTTGATGAAGATCGGTGACAACGACGCCGCGGTGGTGCGACCCGTCGGCAAGGGCTGGGCCATCTACCTCAACGTCGCCCTTGACGGCGGCCGCCGCTTCGGCCGCCGCGATGCGAACGCTCCGCCCCCGCCTCCCACCGGGACTCCCCGCAACCTGGTCGAGGCCATTCTCGTGCACCTCGGCATCCGGCCCGCCATCGGCGTCTTCGATGTCGAGGGCAAGCCGCTCGACCAGGCCTACATGGTGCGCTACCACTTTGGCGACTCCGAGGCCCTCGCCCTCCTCAAAGAGAACGTCGGCGTCCGCACCCTCGAGGGCCGCGACGGCGTCACCACCTACCGCGACGCCAACCTCGGCGACATGGCCAAGCAAGACGTGGTGATCCGTCTCCCGAAGAAGGCCTACGTCACCAACGTCCGCACTGGCGAGCGGCTCGGCTACACCGACGAGGTCAAGACCTCCGTCGTCATCGGCGGCACCCTCGTCCTCGGCCTCGCCCCGGCCGACAACACCGTGGTCCTCAAGGGGCCGGCGGCGGCCAAGCTCGGCGAGCACCCCCGCTTCGCGCTCGCTTCCTCGCGGCCGGCGAAGGCCCTCGTGCGCTGCCACGTGTTCGGGCCGGACGGGAAGTTCGTGCCCGAGTACGAGAAGAACGTCGTACTCGACGGGGGAAAGGGAACCTTCGTCCTCCCCTCCGCCCTCAGCGACGCCGCGGGCGCGTACACCCTCAAGGTCACCGACGTCCTCACCGGCTCCACCGCGGAGGCGAAGATCACGCTCAGATGACGGTGGCCTCTGCCGCGCCGGCTCTGAGGAGGCGCACGGACCAAAGAGTATCAGTGGGGCTGTTGCAGAAGGGGGGCGGGACACCCCTGCCACTCTCCTGCACCGCGCGCCGCCTCTCCGGCTCCCGTGTCTAAGGCCTAGGTGTCTGCCGCGGAGGTGCGAGGGTAGGGGGAGCGCCCCGCGGCAGCGAACAACGTAGGGGCGCGATACCACGCGCACCTCGCCGGGAGCAATGACCATGTCACGCACCGCCGCCCTGCTGCTCGTGCTCTTCGCCGTGGCGTCCGGTTCGGCCCTCGCGGCTGCCAGCGCGCCGATCATGGTGCCGCGCGCCCTCAACCCGCCCACCCTCGATGGCCGCCTGGACGACTGGCCGGCGACCCCGCTGATGTCCCTCGCCGGCGCCTCCGACTGGAACTCCTCCACGGTCGAATACGGAGGGCCGGAGGACATCTCCGTGGACGTGCGCCTCGCTTGGGACAACACCAACCTGTACGCGGCCATCAAGACGCGCGACAACAAGCTGGTGCGGGTGCCCTCCCCCAATGAGATTGACCGCGCGGGCGACAGTATCGTCCTGGGCCTGGCGGCGGAAGGAGCGAAGGAGTCGAACGAGTTTGCGATCACGCTGCTGAGCAACGGGTCGCCCCGCGTCTACCGCTCGGAGCCCGCCTCCCTGGCCGGAGAGATGCAGGCCGTGAGTTGCGTCATTGACCCCCGTGCGGACGAGGGCGGAGGGTGGCGCGTCGTCTATGAACTCGCCCTCCCGTGGTCCGAGCTTTCCGGCCTGCGTCCCCTCGCGGGCGAACAGATCAAGTTCACCGTCTCCGCCTCGGACGACGACGGCGAGGGCCTGAAGGGGTTCCTGGAGCAGTCCCGCCTCCTCAAGCTCACCAGCAGCACCGCCCCGGTGGCCGGCAACCTCGCCCTGCCCCGCGCGGAGCGCCCCAAGGCGCCCGCCGGCTTCCTCGTGCACGGCGCCCAGACGCTGCTCTTCGGTGGGGGTCTGGACTACACTCGTCTCTCCCGCTCGCAATGGACCGACCGGCTCGCCCGCGCCCAGGCCCTGGGCATGAACCTCATCGGCCTCTCCGTCGTCTGGAGTCATCACCAGCCCGATCTCGACAAGCGGGACCTGAGCGAGCTCCGCGCCTGCCTGGAGGCGGTGGCCCAGACCGGGCTGTGGGCCCAAGTGAACGTTGGCCCGTACACCGACGAACGCGAGGAGTGCGGCGGACTGCCGGCCTGGTACTTCCGCCTCGACGGGGCCGCGCGCCAGCGGGCGGCCGATGATTGGCTGCGCGCGGTGCTCGCCCTCCTCAAGGAGTTCCAGGCCTCCTCCGGTGGCCCCGTGGTGACCGTAGTCGCCCGCGCCGTTCCCGAGCCGAACGGCTGGACCGCCGCCGCCTCCCTCGCCCATCTCACCACCGACGTGCGCGCCGGCGGGGTGAACGCGCTCCTGCTCACTGCCAACGCTCCCGCCGCGCCCACCCTCCCGGGCCTGCTGGACTCGGTCAGCTTCTATGAGCCGCCCTCCTACGCCGACCTCGGCGCCGGTCTTCGCCGGCTCAGTGCCGAGCAGACCGGCCCCGCCATGATCTCTGCCCTTCCCGGCGCCTATGCTACCCCGCGCGAGGCGCGCCGCAGCGCGGACGCGGTGCGCGTGGCGCTGGCCCGCGGCGCAGGCGGAGTGATGATCTCCGATTTCGCACGCGGCGCCGATCGCGCCGACGCGCTCCGGCCGGGGGAGGCGCCGACCGCAGGCGTGATAGACCTGGCCGACTTTCCCACCCCCGGCTGCGGGGAGTTGCGCCTGATCGGCGATCTCCTTCGCCTCTGCGGCCCACAGCTCGCCCGCGCGCTCCCGCCGGAGGGAGAGGTGGCGCGCGCCGATGACGAGGAAGTCAAAACCGCCGTCCGGCTCTCGGAGAAAACCGGGTTCATCTTCCTCTGGAACGAGACCGGCAAAGCCCGCCGCCAGGTGCGCCTCACCTACAGCGAGCCCGGCACCACCACCGTCGTCTCCATCCCCGCCTCCGGGGCCATCGAGGTGCCGGCCGGCGGCGCCAAGATCCTTCCGCTCGACCTCCCCGTCGGCGCGGGGACCCTGCGCTACGCCACCTCCGAGATCGCCGGCCTGCACCCCCTCGACGACCGCCTCCTCCTCGTCCTCTACGGCGATCCCGACACCCCCGGCGAGATCTGCCTGCGCTGGCCCGGCAAACCGCTGGTGTTGGGGAACGTGGTATCCCAGGAGTGGGATGCGCCGCGCAAGCTCCTCACCCTCGACTACTTCCACAAGGCTCAGGACCAGTACCTGATGGTGGACAACCTCCTCATCGCCGTCCTCTCCCGGGCGCGCGCCGCGGCCGCGGCCCAAATCGGCGGCGACGCCCCCCTCACCCTCAGCGCGGGAGTCGAGGTGCGCGACGCGGCCGTCACGCGGGACCGAGCCCAGGCGACGCTCAGCACCTCCCAGGGCGCGGTGAAGCTCACCGCAGCCATGCCCTCCGCCCCCTCCCAGGTTACCCTCGACGGCAAGCCCGTCACCTTCGATTACACCACTCCCGCACGGGTGCTGGAGTTGACCGTGGACACGCAGACCTTCGAGCAGGAGCGCGAGCCCTCCTCGGTCTGGGACAGGATCGGCCGCAGCGTCGTGGGCGGTCCCCCGAAATTGACCGCCTCCTTCGACCGCGCGTTGTTCCTCGCCGACCGCGAGGCCCCCGAGGTCGCCTGGACTCAGACCGGCCCTCTCGGTCGCGCCCGTGAGACCGCGGGTCTGCAGGCGGGAGGCTTCGCCCGCTTCCGGGCGCGACTCGACCCGGGCGGACGAACCACCCTGGCCCTCGCAGGCGCCTCCGACCCGACGCTCGCCTATGTCAACGGGAAGCTCGTCGCTTTCGACCGCGAAGCCCCCGATCGGGAGGCCGATGTCTCCCACCTGCTCCTCCCGGGCGAAAACGAGATCGCGCTTCTCGTCTATCTCCTCCCTCGCGCGCCCGGCCTCGCCGGCCTCCGCCGGCCGGAAAAGCGTCTGCCGCGGGTGTTCTTCAAAGGAGAGGGGGGCGAGCTGGCCCCCGAGACGTGGGAGGTTTCCCCCGGCCTCGCCGGAGAGGCCGCCGGATGGCCCGGGCTGAAGTCCACGACCGAGTCTTGGAACACGCTTCGCCTCGGCCCCTGGCGCGAGCAAGGCCGGCGGTATGAAGACATGGTCGGAGTGGGTTGGTACCGGGTGCCCTTCGGCCTCGCCAAGCGCGGCGCCTGGCAGATCCCGTACCAGCTCCGCATCACTATCTCCGGTCGCGCCCAGCTCTACCTGAACGGCGCCAAGCTGGCCGCCCTCCTCGGCTCCGGCAGCTACACCCTCCCGCTCCCCAACTCGCTGCTGATCCACGGCGGCGACAACGTTCTCGTCGCCGCCGTCTACGACCCGGCCGGCAAGGGCGGCCTGAGCAAGGTCGAGATCGCCAGCGATGAGTCGCGCATGGCGCGTACGCGCCAACTCGAAATCGTCTTCTAGGAGGAGACCGGCATGCTGGAGATCGGGCGAGAGGAGATCGAAGCCGCGGCGCGGGTGATCGAGAGCCGCCTCCTCTTTCGCTATGGTGACCCGATGAGGGGCCACCCGAACGAGTGCGCGAAGTTCGAGCGCGAGCTCGCACAGAAGATGGGGGTCAAGCACGCGCTCCTCGTCACCAGCGGCACGGCCGCCCTCATCTGCGGCCTTGCCGGCCTCGGCGTGGGCCCGGGCGACGAGGTGATCGTGCCGGCCTACACCTTCATCGCCACCGCGCTCGCGCCGCTCGCCGTTGGGGCCCTCCCCGTTCTCGCGGAAGTGGACGAGTCCCTCACCCTCGACCCCGCCGACGTGGAGAGGAAGCTGACCCCGCGCACCAAGGCCCTCCTCCCGGTCCACATGTGCGGCCTCCCCGCGGACATGCGCGCCATCATGCGCCTCTCCAGAAAGCATAAGGTGCCAGTGCTGGAGGACGCCTGCCAGGCTGACGGTGGCTCATATCGCGGGAAGCGCCTCGGCTCCCTGGGTCACGTCGGCGCCTACAGCTTCAACTACTTCAAGAATATGACCGCGGGAGAGGGCGGCGCGGTGGTGACCAACGACCCCGAGGTGCACAGCCGCGCCATGATCCAGCACGACGGCGGGCTGGGTTTCTGGGAGCACGGCACCGACCTCAAGGTCCCCCTCTTCGCCGGCTGGAACTTCCGCATGAGCGAGATCCAGGGGGCCATCCTGCGCGTCCAGCTCCGGCGCATTGACGGGCTGCTGAAGCGCACTCGCGCCAACAAGGCCCGCGCCATGGCCGGCCTCGAGGGCAGCGGCCTGCGCTTCCTCAAGCATAACGATCTGGAGGGGGAGTGCGGCACCGTGCTCGGCTTCCTGTTCCGCGACCAACGGGAAACCAGGCGCTTTATTGCCGCTGCGCGGGAGGAAGGCGTCTTCCTCTGGACCCCCATTGACAGCGGCCGCCACGTCTACTCCAACTGGGAGCCCATCATGGAGCAGCGCGGCTCGTATCACCCCGCGCTGGACGCCTTCAAGCGGCCGGAGAACCGCGCGGCGAAGCGTGCCTACACGCAAGACATGTGCCCCCGCACCCTCGACGTGCTTGCCCGCACCGCCTACCTGGACCTCCGGCCCGAGTTCACCGCCGCCGATATGCGTGCCCGCATCCGCGGGTGCCGCGCGGCCGCAAAGGCGGTGTAGCCCAAGGCTGTCATTCCGAGCGGCTCGCAACCTCAGCGTTGCGAAGCAATCGCGAGGGGAGCGAGCTACCCGAGGAATCAAGACCGGCGCAGCCGACCGGAGGGAGGCGACTCTCCCTGGTTCCCGAGCTACTTCTTGGGCCCGGGAATCCTGAACGTCGCGCTCGCCTCCAGCGGCTTGCCCGGATAGTCCAGCGTGATCCTCGCCGTGTAGGTTCCGTCCTCAGCTATTCCCACGGAATAGCAGGGCCCACCTCAGGTGAAGCCGAACTTCTCCAGGTCGCCCTCCTGGACGTGCACCACCTTGCCGGCCGCGTTCACCACCTCCATCCGCGCCGAGGCCTTCGCCCCGCCCTTCTTGAGAGCGCTCACCCACGTGCCGGCGAGGGTCAGCCGCGCCCCGATGCGGGCCTTGTTCTCCTGGATCACCGTCTCCACCGCAAGCTTCGAATCGCGCGGGTCCGGAAGGTTGATGGATGGGGCGGCCTTCGGGTCCGCGGTCAGTTCGCCGCCGCCGCGCGTGAAGAAGCTGTAGCTCCAGACCGCGCCCGCGCCGTCGCGCGTGGAGAGCGTGCCCTGCATCGTGAGCCTCGCGAACTGCCGGCCGCGCTGCCGCTGCGTGCTCACCACGGAGACGCGCTGCATGCTGATCTCTGCCCGCACCGTCAGGCCGCTGGGAGAGGGCAACTCCACCTCCGGAAACGTGTAGTTCGTGCCCTTTCCATCCGTCTGCTTCCAATGCACGGTCTTAGCTGGGTCGGCCCGCACGATGGGCGCGGCCGCCAGCTTCTCCAGGGACGGGGCGATGCAGATGACATCCTCCGACGCCTGAATGTACGCCGCGGGCGCCTTGTCCGGCAGGTAGCGCACCGCGGCGTACTCGGCCGCCCGACCCGAACCCGCGGCGGCGAGCGTGAGCAACAAGCACAAGACGTACCGACGCATGTCGTTCCTCCCGAAGTCGCACCATCTTATAGATGGGGGAGACGGACGATTTGTTCCCCGAACCGGCCCCGGTTCCTGCAGAGCGGCTACTGGTACACTACCCGGCTCTGCGCCGGATAGCTGTCCCGCGACACGATCTCCCGCCGCTCCGGGTCCCCCGGGAAGACCCGGTACAGCGCGACCGTCGCCCCGGGGAAGCCGCGCGTCGGCTTTCCTCGACCCAGCCCGCGCGGGCGGTCCACGATCGCCGCCGGGGTGCGCGCGATCAGCTCCCGCTCCAACCGTACCGCGGGAGGCCGCGCCCGGGACAACAGCTTGACCACCACCGTTTCCCCTTCCATGCGCGCGGAGATCCGCACCGGCGCCGACAGCGTGTTGCGGAACCGCAGGTCTATGTTCGGGTACGCCACCGCCGCATCCTGACCGGCCGGCACGTACGTCGTGGGCCAGTAGTGCCGGTGCCGCTCCACCACCGGCAGCCCCGCCAGCAGCACCGTGTTGTACAGCACCGTCGAGGCCTGACACACGCCCCCACCCCAATCCAGCACCCGCTCCCCGGAGAAGCTCACCGGGGCGCGCACGTACCCGCGGTCCGGCCCCCAGGGCCCCACCCTCTGGTTGAACGAGAACTCCCCTCCCGGTGACACCGTCCGCCCATCGAGCGACGCCAGCGCGAGTCGCACGTTGTGCACCTGAGAGCGCGTCCGGTCCCTCGTCCCGGAAGAGAACGCCGCAATCACCTGCTCCTCGTTCGTCGGGAGCAGCAGCCACACGAACAGCGCCGCGCCGGCCAGCACTGGCGCCGCGAGCGCCAGGCCGTAGCAGGCCGACCCGAGTCGGCGGGGTGCGCGTAGGGCCGCGGTGGTCACGCTACCTCACCTCCACCCGCGTCTCGCTCCCGACGCCCCGAACGTCCGGCGCGTACATGTTGGAGGCCACCGTCGGCATCACGTGATACCGCCCCCCAAACTGCGGCCGCAGGTAGTACTCGAACACCGACCTGCCGGCCGGCAGGTTCCGCGCGAAGAACGTCACCTTCTCGTCCCGCACCTCCATGTCCGAGTACCACCAGCTCCACTCCCACCGCTCCACGTCGCCCCGCTCCTGCGCCTCCGCCCCCGCAGGTAGCGGGTCCTCGATCATCATGTACTCCAACGGACGCGAGGAGTGAACCGTCACCCGCACCAGCACCGACTCGGCCAGGCGCAGGTCCGTCGTCGCGTCGGAGTATGGGATCAGGGTGGCCCACCCCGTGCGCGGGTCTTTGCCCGACCGCACCCGGAAGTACTGTCGCTCCACCGACGGCCCCGCCGGCCCGATCACCGCCTTCATGTCCTCCTGATACAGGTACTGGGTCAACGCGACCGTGTAGTACAGGTTGCCCGCGCCCGCCTTGGTGAATCGCAGCGCGTTCGCGCCGCGCGCCAGCTCCGCCAGCGGGACGCGCACCTCGATCTCCGGCCCGTAGACGTCGGCCGCGGTGATTCGCCGCGCGAGCAGCACCCGCGCGCCAAGCTGCACCTTCGCCTCATAGTCCGGCTTCAGTTCCTGGGTCCGCCTGAGATATCCGGTGATCGCGTAGATCGCCGCGGCCGTGTCCCGCGTCGAATCCCACGCGTTCCCCCGGCGGTGCAGCACCAGCCATCGCACGGCCTTCGGCACCCGCGGGTCATTGGGAAACAGCGCGTCCAGCGCCTGGAACGCGAGCGCCGTCACCTCCGCGCTCCCGGCCGCCCCTTCGCCATGGCTCGGCCCCGTCTCGGGCCACCACACCAGCGCCCCGCTCTCCGTCGCCCGCGCCCACAGCGCCGTGCCCACCGCCTTCGCCTCCGCCGGGCGGCGCAGCGCGAGCAGCGTCAGCGTCACCCGCGCCAGCGTCGCACTGTCCAGCCGGTCCACCTGCCTGGCCAGATCGTTGACCAGCGGCGTCGCCGCCTCCCGCTTCCCGGCCATCGCCAGCACCTGCGCCACGAATGCCCGGCTCTGCGGCTCCAGCGGCGGCGCCACCTGCCGCGCGAGCTGCACCAGTTGATCTACCCCTCGATTGAGCGCACTCTCATTAACAGAGAAGCCGTTCTGTCGCGCAAGCAGCAGACCGTAGACCACGTACGCCGTCATCCACGCGTCCGTCTTGTCGTAGCGCCACCACCCCCAGCCGCCGTCGTCGTGCTGGTATCCGTACAGCCGGTCGAGCCCCCGCCGTACCATGTCCGGCAGACTCTTCTCCAGTTTCGCGTTCGAGAGCTTCAGCTCCCGCAGCGTCCGCCCCACGATCACGTCCGGCAGGAACGAGCTCATCGTCTGTTCCGTGCACCCGTACGGGTAGCTCGCCAGATAGTCCAGCGCCCCGAAGACTACGCCCCCCAGGGAAGGGGCGACGCGCACCCGCAGCTCCCCCGCTCCCGCCACCGCGTCCTGGCGAACGGTGAAGCGTTCGACGGCCGTATCCGTCACACTCCCGCTCCGCCACTCCGCCTGCTCCCGCCCGTGCGGCACGGCTGGAAGCGTCAGCGCCATCGCGTCCGACAGCCCGCTCTTCGCCTTCGTGTAGACCGTGATCTCCTTCGGCCCCGGGGTCGGCACCTCGATCTGCCACTCCCTCCGGTAAACCTTCCCCGGCGAGAGACGGAACGAGTCCGCGCGCGGCGCCGCCCGCGACCCGTTGAAGGTCAGCCCCGGCGCGCGCACCCACAGTTGCAGCTCCTGCTCGGACGACGACTGGTTGTGCACCACCGCGGCCATCGTCACCTGGTCGTTTTGCGTGAAGAACCGGGGCACTTCCAGCCGGACCATCAAGTCCTTTGCCGTCACCACCTTCACTACTGACTGCCCCACCTCCGTGTTCAGCGTCACTGCCCGCGTCGTCGCCCGCCACGTGGTCAGGGTGTCCTGCATGGTGAAGGACACTGACGCCCGCCCGTCCGCGCCGGTGATCACCGTCGGATTCCAGTAAGCCGTGTCCGCGAAACGCTTTCGGACCTTGATCCCCACCGTCTCCTTGTTCGCGTCGAGGTAGAACGAGGGGAACGAGTACACCGTTTCCACCGAGTTGCCCCGCGGCTCGTAGAAGAAGCTCCGGATCGGGGGCGTCATCTCCTCCTGCACCGCGTAGATGGACTCGTCCACCACGCCGATGGAGGCCTGCGCCGGCACCGGCCGCCCGGCCGCATCCCGTGTCAGCAGGCTGTAGGTCGCCAGCTCGCCCGGCGCATAGCGGCTCTTGTTCGGCTGCACCTCCACCGTCAGGTTCCGCTCCGCCACCGACACCATCAGCCGCGCCTCTTGCGTCGCAAACTGCTTCCCCTGCACCAGCGCCACCGCCGCGTACACGTTCGGCGCATACTCCGCCCGGATCGGCACCGTGAGGCGCGTGGACTTCGCCTTCAGCTCTATCAGCCGGTGCTCGAATACCCGCGGCCCTTCGATCGTGAACAGCGCCGTCGCCCCCACGTGCTGCGTGTTGATCAGCAGCGTCGCCGTCTCTCCCTTCTCGTACATGCGCTTGTCCGGGATGATCTCCAGGTCCGGATAGCGCACCTCGAAGTCCCCGTACGCCTCCGACGTCACCCACAGGAAGCTCCGCGCGCGGATGCGGTTGCCGAGCCGGTCCGTCGTCGTCGCCTGCAGGCGGTAGTATCCCGCCCGCCGCGGGGTGAACGAGGCCCTCCCCTTGCCCTGGACATCGGTCACCGCGCTCAGCTCCGTTTCCTCGCCGTACTTCACCTGTCCCCCGGTCCATCTCTCCGGTTGCGCCACCAGCGCGATCCGCGCCTGCGCCACCGGCGCCCCCTCATAGGTGCGCGCGGTCAGGCCGATCGTCACCGGCTTCCCCGGCTGGCCGATCCACGACCCCGGCGCCACCTCCACCGCGAACTCGCCTTGCGTGACGATCGCCCCCCTCGTCTCCGTCACCTCCCTCCCGCCGGCCTCCGAGATCGTCACGCCGATCGCGAATCGCTGGTCCCGGTCCTCCTCCTCTGCCTGCTTGTGCTCCTCCTCGCCCAGCTTGACCCGCGGCCGCGTCCCAATCGAGATGTGGGCTATCCCCTGGTCGTCCGTGCGCGCCGTCCCCTCCTCCACCAGCGCCCCGGAGTCAGAGCCGTCCCCCTCGTCGCCGCCTCCCTCCTCCGCGGCCGACGACTGCTCCCACGCCGGATAGTAGTAGTACGGCGCGCGCGTCACCCGGTACGTGACCTCCGCCCCGGCCACCGGCGCCCCAAAGTAGTACTGCGCCGACACCGTCACCTCCATCGTCTCGCCTCGCGTGTACCGCGGCTTGTCCGGCTTCACTTCGACCTTGAACTCCGGCTTGCGATACTCCGCCACCTTGAACCCCGACTCGCTCCGCTCGCCCTCGATCGTCGTGGCCAGCGTGTAGTACCCGGTCGCCGCCTCCTCGCTCAGCGAGAACTGATCGTGGAACGTCCCGTAGCCGTCCGTCGTCAGCGTGCTGCGGTACACCAGCGTGTCCCGCGGGTCGCGAATCTCCACCGCCACCGGCTCTCGCCGCGGCACCCCGTATCCCACCTCCTGCACGCTGCGCGCGATCCCGTTGAAGAACGCCTCGTGTCCCGGCCTGTACACCGGCCGGTCGGTGTAGGAGTACACCCGGTACTTGTTCGGCCCGCTCGCCGAACCCCAGTAGCTCAGGAACGCTTGCGACCCGCCCTGCTCCGCCCACGCCATGAACCGTGAGCCCCCGCCCTCCTCCTCATCGCCGGCCGACGGAGCGGACGTGGCCGGGAGTTTCACCTGCACCGTGCCGTCCTCGCCCGTCACCCCGCTCGTCCGTGCCTTGCCCGCCGTCGAAAACGCCACCCGCGCCCCGGCCACCGGAGCCCCCGTCTTCAGGTCCGCAACATAGGCCAGGGCCTCCGGGCCCGCATGCTTCACCACCAGCGCCAACCGCGTCACCATCACCCACGCCAGCGCCCGCGCCGGCCCCGCCGACGTCTCCACCACATACAGCCCGGGCTGGTGCAGCGGCAACTCGAACCGCTCGTGGAACACCCCCTCCACATCCCGTCTCAAGATCGGCGCCGAATGCTGCCCCGCCGCCGTCAGGCCGGGCACCTTCTCCAGCACCGCCTTCGCCGGCTCGCGGTCGCGGTACAGCATCGAGTACAGCTCCCCCCCGTGCTCCGTGAACAGCTTCGCCATGTCCACCCGGAAGAACCGGAACTGCAGCGCCTCCTCCTGCACGAACCCGTGCGCCGTCACCTCCGGCGTCTCCTCCGGAAGGAAGACGTGCTCCGTCTCCTGCACCTCCAGGTACGGAGGCACCGGAGGCAGTTCCAGCGTCAGCGTCCGCACCTCCCCCTCGGTCAGCACGAACATGCTCCTGTGCAAGGCATGCGCTTCGGTGGAGGCCTCCACCGTGTAACCTCCCGCAGGCACGCGCCGCGCCCGGAACGTCCCGTCCTCCCGGCTGTGGAAGACGATCTCCGGGCCCGCCTTCGTCCGCGCCATAGTCACTCCGTGCAACTGGATCGTTACCCCCGGCAGCGCGCGGCCGGTGTCCTCCGCCACCACCTTCCCCTTGATGATCGCGGTCGGCACCTCGCCCAGCGCCAGGTAACCGGCGCCGCCGGCCACGCAGACCACCGCCACCGTGAACGCCGCGAGCCAGGGTACGCGACTGCTGGTCATCGTTCATCCCTCCTGCGGCTGTCCCGCCGCCCGCGCCGCTCGCCACTGGGCCGCGCCCAGCCCTACGATCCACAGCACCACCACCAGCGCCACCGCCCCCGCGACGTACGCCTTATCCACCCGCGGCAGACGGTAGAGTAACTGGAATGCCTTGCCCAACTGCGCCGACACCAGGGCCATCCCCACTGCCACGATGGCAACCCCGCCCGCCGGCGCTCGGACGAAGGCCGCCAGCGCCGGGGCAATCACCAGCCCGCCCAGGAAGCCGACTACCGCGTCCGGCCCCCACAAGGCCGCCAGCACCACCGGCGAGCCGAGGGCCACCATCCCCAGCAGCACCGCCCGGCCCGCACCCGGCCGAGCCCGGAACGACGCGTACAGGAACGGCAGCATCACCCCCAGCAGCATCCCCACCAGCGTGTAGTGCACGTCCGGCGCCACGTCGTTCGCACTCATCCCCCCGCGTTCCAGAAACACCCGCAGCAGCAGGTAGTTCGCCCCCGCCGCCAGCACCAACCCCGGCATGGCCGCCGCCCGCCATCCCGCCAGCGCGCTCGCACCCGCGATCCCCGCAAACGCCGCTAACGCCACTCCCGTCCCGAACGCCTGCTGCAGCTTGAACGTGAACGCCAGCAGGAACAGCATCAAGAGTGCCGCCAGCGCCCCCGCCCGGAAGCGCGCCGCCGACGTCTCCTCCTCTCCGGCCACTGAGTGCGACAGCCACACCACCAATCCCCCCACCAACAGCCCCGCCAGCACGACCGGCAGGAACGGTCTCTCCCCGCCGAGTCGCTGCGCAAGCAGCGCCCCGAGGCCCGCCGCGAGCACCGCCGCCAGCACTCCCGCCAATGCCGGCGCGCCCGCGCGCCCCGGCCACCCCCGCCGCAGCGAGAGCACCAGCGCGATCGTGTAGGCCAGCAGCCACGCGCCCGCCAGCACCAGCGGATAGGCCCACCACCCCCGGTCGGCCGCGGCCTCATAGTGATAGCTGCCCAGCAGGCACGCCGCCGCCAGCAGTGCCGCCAACACCCCGGACGCCTCCATGGGAAGCGCCACTTCCGGCGCCGACACCATCGTCCTCACTGCGCCGGCCACCACCCCGAACCCCAGCGCGCACCCCAACAAGGCCTCGGCCGGGTCATCGCGGAAGAGCAGCAGCGCCAGGGCCACGGCCACTACCGCCACCGAGGCCGCGAACGCGCTCCCGTGCGCCGGTGCCGGCCCATCGCCGCGCGCCAACCCCGCCGCGCCCAGCGCCCCCAGCACTCCCAGTACGCCCCCGATCAGCACTCCCCATCCGAGACGCAATCCCGGCGAGAACGGAGGCGTCGAGGGAAGCGCGAGCGCGAACACGAGCAGGGTCACGAGACCGCCGAGCACTACCGCCGCCACCGTCGCCTTGCGGTCGCTCAACCGTGGCCGGTGGCCCGACCACACCGACACCAGGTAGCACAGCACCGCGGTGACAACGCCCAACCCCAACGCAACGGCCGTAAGCGTGATCAGCATGTCTCCCTCCGGAGAGAGATGAGTTGGCTCAGTCGTACCTGAGTTACCATATCCGCCTAGACACCCAGCACGCCGCCGGGGCTTACACGCCGGCGGCCCGGTGCGCGCAATTCCTGTGATGAGGTCCGCTGTCGGAACGGACGCTCTCTTCGGGAACCGTCGCGGCCGCACCCCGGCCGTAAACCCCCCGCCCTGCCCAACTGTCTATCCATGTGTAAGTCTGCGCCCGACAGGCGCCACCCTAACCGATGTAGCCGAAACGATACGTGCCGTAGGTTGCCTGTCGGCGAATGGGAACAGCGCATGGCGTGTGCTGAAACGCGAGTGTAGGCCCAGATGAACAGTTCTCGCTCAGATGCCTGTGGGTCCTCGCCGCCGATTGGCTATTATCAGCACAATATGAGTCAGAGCCCAGGGAGTACAGGGATGCTTGGCTGGATAACGATCTTCACCATGCTGGTGCTGCTCACCGCCATTCTCGCCTTCACCGGCATCGCGTCGGCCGCGGCCGCTTTCGCCAAAGTCGTGTTCTGGATCCTCCTCGTGCTCTTTCTGGTGGTGCTCGTCATGTCTCTCGTCGGCCAGAGCGATCGCAGCACCGTGCCCTAGTGAATGCCCCGACGGTGACCCACCGCGGCGTCCGCGCCCTCACCGGCCGATCAGCTTCTCTGCCAGTTCGTTCACGTACTCCTCGATCGCCGTGTACCCCGACTTCATCACTTTCGCCGAGTCGTCCGCCCGCGGGTTCAGCCCGCGGGCCTTCTCCCAGGTGTCCGGCATTCCGTCCCGGTCGGTGTCCTGCGCCGCCTTTCCTGGAGTGAGACCGGCCAGCAGATCGCGCTGCTCCTTCTTCCCCCACGAACCCGTGCCCGCCCTCGTCTCCGCGATCGTGCGCGAGGTCACCGCATCGCGCGGGAAACACCCCGCCGACCGCAGCACCGACTCATAGGCCTCCTGCGCCGCACTCGTCCGCACCGCCGGCGCCGGCGTCTCTTGCTCCTGCTTCACCCCCTTGTCCGCGTAGTACTGCAGGCCGTGCAGCTTCCCCGCCTCCGCCCATGGATCGGCGATCGGGCCGACGCCCTCGATGTAGTTCCCCCTCAGGTAGTACGGGATCTTGTCCTCGAAGCAGAACGGAAAGATCTCGCGCCGATCGCTCGGGCCCGGCTTGTAGTAGTTCCCGATCAGGTTGAACCCCGGCGTGCCCGTGTAGTTCCCCTCGTGGCACAGCCCGTCCCGGAAGTCGTACACCACGTTGTTCCTGATGTCCACCGGCCCGTTCCCCACCGCCGGGTTGCGCCGCGCATGGTGCGCAAACAGGTTGTGATGGATGGACAGGTTGTGGCTGCCGCTGCCGGATATGAGGCCGTAGTTGTGCCGCCCCTTCGGATGTCCGACGATGGCCGACTCCTCCAGCATGCACCATTGCACCGTCACGTTCGTCGCCTTAGTGTAGATGTCAATCGTCTCGTCCTCCGCCCAGGCGATGGACAGGTGATCGAGAATGGCGCGGTCCACGATGGAGAACTGCACCCCGTCGCCGTTCTCTCCGCCGCCGGGTCTGACCCGCACCCGCACGAACCGCACGATCACGTCGTGCGCCGGCCGCTGACGTGTGTAGGCTGTGGACAGCATGCCGACGATGGTGATCCCCGCGCCCGGGGCCGTCTGCCCCGCGATGGTGAGGTACGGCTCCGTGATCTCCACGTCTCCCGCGATCACCCCGGACACGTCGAACACCACCATCCGCGGTCCAGGGGTGCTGCACGCCTCCTGCAGCGACCCGGGGCCGGAGGGATTGAGATTGGTCACGTGGATGACCTTGCCCCCCCGTCCGCCCGGCGTGTCCGCGCCGAACCCTTCCGCGCCGGGGAACGCCGGCAGCGCCGCCGGCTTGACCGCAGGCGTTGGGGGCGCACCCGCACAACTCCACACACTCAACGAGACCAATACCAGCAAACCCGCAGGCCACAAGGCACACCGCATCTCGCCTACTTCCTTTCCTCCGGGCGTCCGTACGGGTGACCCTTCGGCAGGAATGTGGCATTCCCTGTGTGTGCCGCCAGGAGAAGGCGGCACGCCGTTGAACCTACCGCCATGATGAAGCCATAGCACGCCCTACCTCAGAGGAGAGGGTCCATGATCTGTCCGCAGTGCGGCAAAGACAACCCGCAAGGAGCCCAGCAGTGCGCCTCCTGCGGGGCCATCCTCTTGGGGGCCTACCAGCCCCCGCGCACCAGCGGCCTCGCGGTGGCCTCGCTGGTGCTCTCCCTTCTCTGTGTGTTCGCCCCGGTGGGACTGGTTCTCGGCATCATCGCCCTGGTGCAGATGTCGAATCGGCGCAACCAGCTGACCGGCTCGGGGTTCGCCATCGCCGGCATCTGCGTGGGCGCCGTGATAACGCTCGTGGGCCTCCCCATCCTCCTCGCCGGGGCGTTCCCGGTGTTCGCGCGGGCGCGGGAGTCGGCCCGCAAGACGCAGTGCTTGTCCAATGTGCAGAACATCTCCGTCGCCCTCACCATGTACATGAGTGACTGGGACGAGACCCTCCCCCCGCAGGCGAACCGCTGGGAAGATGTGCTGCCGGCCTACACCAAGTCTCGGACGGTGTTCGTCTGCCCCGACGATCCGCAGAGCCGCTCGGGGTACGCCTTCATGGGCGAGCTGGCCGGCAAGCGGGTGTCGGACCTCCCCGACCCCTGGAGGCAGGTGTCGGTCTTCGAGAGCGACCGGGGGTGGAACGCCTTCGGCGACCTCAGCCTGCTCCCCACCCAACCCAGGCACCTGGGCGGCGATAACTTCGGCTATGTGGACGGCCACGTCAAGTGGGTGCGGCGCGGCACCCCACCGGGCAAGGCGCCGGCGTTCGCACCTGCCCCCTCGGGGAGCGGTCACTAGGCCGCGTCAAGACTTCGCCGCCCGCATCTCCTCCACCGTCTTGGTGTGCTGCCTCGCCGCGCCCTGGTAGCCCTCCCGCGTGGGCAGGAGCGGGCCCTTAGCCAGGCGCTTCTTTGCATCCTTGATCGCCTGCTTGTATTGCGGCAGCCACTGCTCCTGCGCGACGAGCATCTCGTCCACCATCTGCCACACCTCCGGGGTGTTGCACACGGCGCCCGTCAGCGGGTCCATCAGCATCGCCTGCCGCAGCAGCAGGTCGTCCCCCGAGGCCGCCGCCTCCACCGCCAGCCGCTGCACGCTGATGCTCGCATTGCACACCGCCGCGCAGCCCAGAGGCAAGTCGCCGACGACCGGGATGTTCATCCCGTTGTAGTCCACATACCCCGGCACCTCCACGATCGCGTCTGACGGCAGGTTGGTGATGATCCCGCGGTTCGCCACATTGAAGTGCCCCCGATACAACCGCCCCGTCTCCAGCCCCTCCATGATGTGCGACCCGTGCTCCCCGCTCCGGTGCTCCGGCCCGATCGGCTTGGGCGGCTCCGCCAGCCACTTCGGGAAGTCCGTCTCGAACCAGTTCCGCCCCTCCGTGCACACCCGCAGATAGCCCCCCGTCTCCCCGTGGATCCACGAGGTGAACTCCGCGTCAATCCAGTTGATGATCTCCTCCGCCCGCTTGCGATACCACGCCACGTACTCGCTCAGGTGCCCGTTCGACTCCGTCGAGTAGTACCCGAACCGCCGCAGGATATCAATCCGCACCTTCTCCGTCTTGGAGTACACCGGGTGCTTCTCGAACGCTGCCAGCAGCCTCCCCGTCAGGTCCTCGCCCTTGTGCGTGACGCGGATGTACCACGTCTGGTGGTTGATCCCCGCGCAGATGATGTCCACTTCCTCCCGGGGCAGCCCCAGGGCCTCCGCGATCTGCCAGTGCCCGCCTTCCACCCCGTGGCAGAGGCCCACGTTGCGCACCCCGTGGCCGTACTTGTTCACCGCCCACATGTTCATCGCCATCGGATTCGAGTGGTTGATGAACAGGCATCCCGGCGCCGCGGCCTCCGCGATGTCTTTGCAGAACTCCAGCAGCACCGGGATGGTCCGCTGCGCGTACATGATCCCGCCCGCACACAGCGTATCTCCCACGCACTGGTCCACCCCATACTTGAGGGGGATGTCTATGTCCGTCTGGAACCCCTCCAGCCCCGCCACCCGCACCACGCTGTACACGTAGTTCGCCCCCTCGACGGCCTTGCGCCGGTCCGTCGTCGCGGTCAGCTTCGCGGGCACCCCCGCGGCCTCCATGTCCCGCTTGCACAACTGGTACACCATGTCCAGGTTGCGCTCGCTGATGTCCGTCAACGCGATTTCGGTGTCCCGGAACTCCGGCACCGACAGCACGTCCCGCACCGTCGTGCGGCTGAACCCCAGACTCCCCGCCCCGATAATGGTGAGCTTCAAAGGCATAACTGACTCCTGTATCACATGTTCGCGGACCGAGGAACTCCCTCGCCCCGTCACAGGTTCTGCACCCCCGGCCCCCCGCCTGCCGGCCTCGTAGGCGCGCACGGACCAGCAGCGCGGAGCGCTGCGGACGCGCCCGCACTGCATGCTCATGCGCCCGCCGCCCCTCCGCCGCGCCCATCGGCGCTCACTTCCCACCCAGCCTACGCCCCTCCGCCCCGCTTTCTCTTTTAACTTTCGCCTTTGTGCCCATCTCCTCTGACTTTGTGTCTTCGTGCCTCCTTCGTGCTCTTTATGTTGAGACCGCGGCCAATCAACCCCACGCCTCTCCTCCCCGGTCAGGTCACAAAACCCCCTTTTGCCAGTAAACGCGGTTTACTCCCCGACGCGCACCGACCCGCCTCCCTGCGCGCAGGGCCAAATCGGAAACGCCCCACGTCGCCCGTGAAGCCCTCCAAACGGCCGCTGGCCAGAACGCCAGCAAACCAAATTCGCGGCCCCGCGAATCAGATTTTCATCGCAACGCGCATATTGACACCCCGCCCCAAATGCCGTATAAAACAAGTGTTCTTATTCCAACCGCTCGCACGGATAACTAAAGGACGATGACTAGTCTGCTTACAATAGAACCTGAAACCTGCCATCAGACCCTGGCCGTTCCCCTGGCCCCTGTACCCTGGCCTCGGTTCCCCGCCGTTTCGACTCTTCGACTTCAGCGCTGCGAAGCAGTGCGGCTCGCCTCTTCGCCTTCTCGCCCGCACAGGCGTCCCGCCTGTGTGAGTTCGGCCGCGCCTCCCACCTCCCTCGTCTCCACCACCGAGTCCCGGCCCGCGGCGCCGCCGCCTGTCCCACTCTCCCATCCCCTGCGCGCCCGCGGGACCCGCGCCCCGCACCGCGTCCCTCCCCAATCTCGAATCCCGAATCCCGAGCCCCGATATCAGCACTGCGGGCAGTGCGATCCGACCTCGACTCTGGCCGTCCCCTGGCCCCCGGCCCCTGTACCCTGGCCCCGGCCGTTTTCCGCCTTTTTCCGACGTCTTGCCGAGTCTTGCCGATCCTTTGCCGATCCGATTTCGTCCCACAACCCCCTCTGCGTGTCCCACAGCTCAAAATCGGCTCGCTTGTCTGCCGAAAATCGCGTGTTTTCGTTTTTCGGCAAGTTTCGGCAAACTCGCCCTCCTGCTCTCCCCCCATTCCCTCTCGTGAAAGGAGCCCAAAGATGAACGCTGCTGATGAAACCCCTGACCTCGCCCTCTCTTCGGAGGAACTCCGCTGGTGGGATCCCAGGCGCGAGTCCGCCTACGAGGCCCTCGCCCTCGGTGATAAGCCCGGCCTCGTCGCCGCGCGCCTCGGCCTCCCTCCCCGCACCCTCTCCTACTGGCGCCGCCACCCCTTCTGGGAAGACCGCCGCGGGCGCGACCTCGCCGACCGCCGCCGCGCCCACGCCGGCCAGCTCTCTATCGTGGACGAACGTGCCCTTCGCGCCCTCTCCGACCACGTCGCCAAGAACGCCCCCGTCGCCCTCCGCTACCTCGACCGGCGCGGCCTGCTGACCACGGCCCCTCAGGAAGACGCCTCCCCGGGCGCCAATATTGACCTCGACAACCCGCGCGATTTCCTGCGGCCCGATGACCCCGCGGAGTCACGCTCATGAAGACCCGATCCCGCAACAGCTTCACCCGCCTCTGGCATCCCTTCCTCCGCCAGGTCGAGGCCGCGGAAACGGCCGACGCGCACCAGTTCACCCTCTACGGCGGCTACCGCGGCCCCGGCAAGAGCTACTGGCTCCGCTGGTATCTCCTCCGACACCTCTTGGACCTCGCCAAGACCGACGTCCGCGGCGCGCGTGTCGGCCTCTTCTGCGAAACTTACCCCACCCTCACCGACCGCCAGATCGGCCCTATCGAGCGGGAGTTCCCCGCGGAGATCGGCCAGCTCCGCAAGTCGCAGGAGTTCGGGCTGGGCTTTCACTTGCACCCGCGGCACGGCGGCGGCGTGCTGCTGCTGCGCAACCTCGACGATACCAGCAAGTACAAGTCGGCCGAGTTCGCCGCCATGGGCGTGGACCAACTGGAGCAGAACACGAAGGAGACCTTCGATCTGCTGCGGGGATCGCTGCGCTGGCCGGGGGTGAAGCAGCCCCGCTTCGTGGCCACGGCCAACCCCGGCGGCATCGGCCACCTGTGGGTGAAACGGTTGTGGGTAGACCGGCAGTTCCCGCCCGAGCTGCAACCCCTCGCGGACCAGTTCGCGTTCGTGGAGGCCAGACCCGAGGACAACCCGTACCTCGATGCGGCCTACTGGCACATGCTGGAAACCCTCCCCGACGGCCTGCGGCAGGCGTGGCGATATGGGAACTGGGACATCTTCGAAGGCCAGGCCTTCCCGGAGTGGCGCCGGGACGTGCACGTCATCGAGCCCTTCGAGATCCCGAAGGACTGGCGCCGCTTCCGCGCCCTGGACTACGGCTACGCCGCGCCCTCCTGCGTCGGCTGGTTCGCGGTGGACTGCACCGACCCGCGCAAGCTCTACCTCTACCGCGAGCTGTACGTGAAAGGCCTGGGGCCGGCTGAACTCGCCCGCGTCATCCTCGAAGCGGAACGGCCCGTAGGGCGGACTTTAGTCCGCCCAGATAACTGGCAAACGGATGATGTGGAGGTGGGCGGACTAAAGTCCGCCCTACGGGAACGCGTGGACTACACCGTCGCAGATCCCAGCATCTTCCGCCGCAACGAGCAAACGGATGATGTGGAGGTGGGCGGACTAAAGTCCGCCCTACGGGAACGCGTGGACTACACCGTCGCAGATCCCAGCATCTTCCGCCGCAACGAGCAGTCCCACGTCTCCAACGCGGACGTCATGTCCGTCAACGGTGCGCCCTGCATCGAAGGGCACAACCACCGGATCTCCGGCTGGCGGATGGTGCATGAATACCTGAAGGTGTATCAGGAACCGGCCGGTGGGGAGATGGTGGACACCGCGCTGCTGAAGGTCTTCCGCACCTGCCCGAATGTGATTCGCACGCTGCCCGCGGTGGTCTGCGACCTCACCCGGCCGGAGGACGTGGACAGCCGCTCCGAGGACCACGCCGCCGACATGGTTCGCTACGCGGTCATGAGCCGCCCGCCTCTCGACCTCGCCTGGCAGCCCAGGCCGCCGGAGCCCAAGCCCTACCGCCGCGGGATCTGGAAGCTGCTGGAGGAGGGAGAGAAGCTGAGGAGGTGGCACGAATACGGTGAGCCCTATTGGGACTAGGGAACGGTCGTTCGTAGGGTCCTTCGTAGGGCGGACTTTAGTCCGCCCACGTGAACGGCGGAGGAAGGGCAGCCGCGTGTTGACAACCGGACCGCCCTTCGCCCATAGTGAGCAGAAGGCTCGAGAGGAATCCCAGGAGTGAGACGAGCGTGACGGGTTCGGAAGCGCAGGAGACAACCGGGGCGACGATGGAGGCGCAGTGCCCGCTGTGCACCCTCGCCGCGCGCGTGCCGCACGTTGTGCGGGCGGCCGTGCTGGTGGCGCTGGCGGTGCTCGTGGCGCCAGTGACCAATCAGCTCAACCCCCTCGGGATTCCGTGGCTGCTGCCGGCGAGCGGCCGGCCGGGGATTCCCCGCGTCTACGAGCGCCGGCTGCCGGAGGTGAAGGCGGCGAAAGCGCGAGACCTGCTCCACCAGGGCGACGTCGTCTTCCTCGATTCCCGGGATGAGAAGGACTACAAGCTAGACCACGTGCCCGGGGCGGTGAACGTGCCGATGCGCGATTGGGAGCGCGCCTGGCCCAAGATGCGAGACAACCTGCCGCGGGAGCGCACCTACCTGCTCTATTGCTATGGGGCGAAGTGCGGGCTGAGCACCCGTCAGGCCAAGCGGATGCTGGGGCTGGGGTATACGCACCTGGTCATCCTGGAGCACGGCTGGGCAGAGTGGACGAAGGCCGGGTACGAGACCGTGCTCCATCCCAAGGGGCAGGAGAAGAAGCCATGAAGGCGCTCTCTCGCCTGCTCACAAATCGCATCTTCCTGCGCCTGCTCGGCCTGTTCCTCGGCGGGGTGCTGATCTGGGCCAGCCTGGACAAGCTCCGCTACCCGGACCGGTTCGCGGACATCGTCCGGGAGTACGACATGCTGCCGGCCGGACTGGTCAACGCCTTCGCGCTGGTCATGCCCTGGGCGGAGGTGGTGACCGGCGCGGCCCTCATCCTGGGCCTCTGGCGCCGCGCCGCGGGCCTGCTCTCGGTCGCGCTCTTCGCGGCCTTCATGGTATCCATCGCGCAGGCCCTGCTGAGGGGGCTGGAGATCGAGTGCGGGTGCTTTGATGTGAGCGGGATGAGCGCGAGCAAGGCCGGGTGGGACCTGTTCGCGCGGGACGCGGGGCTGCTCCTCGCCTCCGCCCTCGTGTGGCGGAGGGGATAACCGCTCATCTCTACACACAAAGCACGAAGAAGGCCCGCAGACGCAAAGGCCTTGATGGGCCTGTTGAAGAGGTATTACTGAGAAAGGTATTGTCCGTGGGGCTGATGGGTGGGCGAGTTCTAGGTCGAGGAGAGATCCATGTCGGGTAGGCGTGCATCCTGGAGTGCGGTCGTAGTGCTAGGGCGAACTCTGGCCGTGCTGGCGGCCCTGTGGGGTGCCACGGCCTGCGCGGGCACATTTCCTGCCCCCAAGGCAAGTGGTTGGTCTATTTGGCAGGCGGAGCAGGCCAGCCGGGAGGGGGCCTGGACGGTAAGCGAACCTTCAGGCACGGGGGAGCGCTACACGGCCCCGGCCGCAGGCGGCGCGCTCGTGTTCCCGTTTTCGCTCGACCGGCCGACCACGCTGCGCCTCAAACCCGTGTGGTGGCCCACCGGGGAGCAGAAGCTCTCTCGGCGCTATCCCTATCCGCTGGTGCGGCAGCCCGGCCCGGAGGCCTTGGATTACGTCGGCGCCACCGTCTTCGCCACCGCTCCGACCGCCGGCCGCGTGATCGCGGTTGACGCCATCAGCGAACAGGCGCTCGGCGCCGTTGACATCGGCGGCTACCTCTCGGATCTGGTGGCCGACCGCGACCTCGGCCGGATTTACGTGGCGGACGCGCTGGGCGATCGAGTGGTGACGATTGACGCCAGGGCGCGGCAGGTAGTGGGGGTGTTGGGTGTGCCCGGCGGCCCGTGGGCCTTGGCCCTGGACAGGGGTCGGCTGTTCGTGGCCTGCCGGGAGGGGAAGAAGCTGCTGGTAGTGGACACCGCCACCAGCACAGTGCTCAAGGAACTCGCCCTCCCGGCCGCACCCTTCAACCTGGAGGTGACGCCCGGCCCGACGCCGCGGTTGCTGGTACGCTATCAGCAACAGGCTTACGACGTCTTCACGCTGGCCCCCGCGCCCGTGGATAAGGTGCAGTTCGTGCCGACCGCCACGGGCGCCTCCCCCAAGCCACCGGAAGGGTGTGGGGGTTCCAAGTGTGGCTGCAAGTGGTTCGACGAACTGGCGCCGCACAAGATGAAATGGGGCGGCCCGAAGTGGGGACGGTACGACATTGACACCTCGCCGGTGACCCGCGGCCCGGCTGACCCGGACCTCGTGAAACGCTTCGGGGACAATCCCGGGCCGATCTCTCCCGTGATCGTGCAGCCGGATCCGACCGTTGATGAATGGACCGGCTTCTTCCTCGCACCCAACCGTGGGCTCGTAGGCTATGTTCCCGGACTGGGGAAACCGCACGCCGACCTGGAGGCCATGGGCTCGATCAAGGTCGGAGGCTATCTCACCGGCCTGATCGTAGCGGGAACCAGGTTGATCGTCTCGGATGCCGCCAACAGCCGCCTGGTGGTCGTAGATACGAAAGCCAAGAAGATTGAGACAGAGCTTCCCATGCCAGGCGCTGCCTCGAAGCTGCTGGCCGTCACCGACGTACAATGGCAGCGCCCGGGGGAGACCCAGCCGGATAGGAAGACCCCGGTCTGGCCGGCGACCAAGGTCAACAGGTTGTACATACTCACCGGTGGGGGCCGGGATCTCATGGCCCTCGATTATGACACGCAGAAGATCGTATCCCGCGCCCCGTTGGAGGCCGAGGCTCGTGACTTCTCGTATCTGCCCCCACCCAATCAGGATTGGTGGGAGGTGCTGGCCGACGACCGCATTCCGCTGGCGATGCAGCCCCGAATTGCCATCGAGATCCGGCCCACGCAGATTGACCTGACCACTCTGGAGGCGTCTCCCGCGGCCCTGGAGACTCCGGCTGCGGCGGTGTCCCACTCCCGCACCTCGGTGGGCGCCGGAGGCGCGGCCAAGGTCTTCCTGGCTGACAACAAACTTGTGGTTAGCATAGACGGTAAGCGGCATAGTGATATAACGGCACTCGCTGACCCGCAGTTGAGCCCCGATCGCGCGCTGACGGCCAAAGACGAATCCGGCACGCTCACAGTCTCTGTGGACGGCGGGCCGGAGTTCGATTGGGCCGCCGGACGGTGGGTCGCCTCCGATACCGAGATGTTCCTGGTGAACGACAGCGATCTGTTCTGGCGCTACAACGCGCCCAGCTTTGCGCTCGCCCCGGGCTCCCACACGCTGCGGGTAAAGGTCACTAGCTCGTTCGCACGACTTCAGGCGGTGGCCGTGCGCGGCGAACCGGGAGCGGAGGTGCAGGCCCAGCTCCTCCCGGAGCCGCGGGAGCTTCACGGCCAGGTGCCGTTGGCCGCCTATCAGGGCCTGTTCTACGATCAGGAACCGCCGCAGTTCACCCTGAGTCTGGTCAATCGGGGGAAGACGGCGCGGCCCGTGCGGCTACGCTTCTCCCTCAAGGACTATATGGGGGAGGTGACGGAGCCGATCGCGCCGCTCGTCCTCAACCTGGCCGCGGGCGAGAACAGAGATGTGCCCATTCGCCTCCCCTCCAAGGGGAGCGGACGCTTTACTCTTACCACAACCATCTCTACCCCGGAGGGGGAGATGGTGCGGGAGGCGCGGTATCTGCGCCTGCCGAAACTGGAGCACCCCCGCATCTTCTTCCGCAAGGAAGATATTGCCGCCATTCGCACGCGTATCGCTCAGCACCCCACGCTCTTCCGCCGCTACGCCGACTGGATGGAGCGCATGAGTCAGAAGGAAGGGCGCTTCCCGGGGCGCTTCCTGCCGCCGGGGATGACGGCGGAGGACTGCGCCAAGGAGGCGCCGCCCGAGATCACCGACCCGGGAGCAGCGCAAGACAAGTGCGGCTGGCGCAACTACGAACTCGGCTGGCGGGTGCTGGCGGCGGAACTCACGCTGAACTTCCTCAAGCCGGACAGCGCTGTCTTGAAGAGCAAGGTGGAGGGCCTGCGCGCCGCGGCGAAGGTGGATGAGTACGTGCAATTCCACCACCACGGCCCCTTCTTCCCCGGCGTGGATGCCAGCCTCCTCGATCTCGCTCCCGATCCGACGGCCGATGCGCCGAAGGTGCGCGAGCAGATGCTGGCCGCGGTCGGGCGCATGGAGCTGCTGCCCTGGACGCTGGTCACCATGGAGGAGCCCCTGACCCCGGAGAAGCGCGCACTGCTCTATCGCATCATGACCTACGAGGACAACGCGGAGCAGTACTTCACCACCCACGTCGGCAGCCGGGGCGGAACCTGGTGGCAGAACCCGTACACCTGGTGCCACTGCCCCATGCATGGCTACGCGCTGATGTTCATGTTCCTGCATAACGTGTTCGGCGAGCCGCGGCTCTTCGAGAAACCGTTCCTCGGCGGCTTCCTGACTTTCCAGCGTTATGCCGATCCACTGGCGGATGATCGCTCGATTCAGCCCTTCCGACGCGGGCCGGACGGAGAGCCGTGGCACTGGATCTTCGCCTCACTCACCCGGCACCCGCTGGAGAAGTCCACGTACCAATGGGACAAGTGGATCGAAAAGATGGACGGCCCTCTCGCCGGCAACGAGGCAGCCGCCGTGGACAAGCTGATGGCCCTTGAGGGCATCACCCTGAAGGGCGAGATGAACGGCGCGGTCAACTACTTCGTCTCCGGCGTCTCCGTGCCCATGGCCCTGGCGCTGGGCTGGTACGACCCCAAGGCTCCGGAGGTGAGCTGGGAGGAAGCGCCGCCCACCACCGTGTTCGACGTGGAGGGCTGGGCTGCCATGCGCTCCGGAACTGACGCCAAGGCGGCGGAGGTCAGCTTCGTCTCGGGAGTGCGCGACCATACCACCCGCCACAAGCCCAACCACTTCACCATCCTCAAGGCCGGACAGTACCTGATCGGGACTCCCGCGCTGCTCTCCGACGACGGCAACAACACCGGTGCCTGGGGCAACTCGGTAGTGATAGACGATGAGTGGCGGGAGCAGTGGGCGTTGAACTTGCAGCACCCGCGGGACGGCGAGCACTTGGTGATCAACCGCTTTCCTCCCGCCACCTTCACCTACCTGGGAAGGGACAAGCTGCGCTTCGGTTACGCTTCCCCGGAGAACGGTTGGGGTGGAGGCCTTGACCTGCACGGCCATACCGAGACTCTGTTCATGCAGGAAGGCCGGCTGCTGGCGTATCAGACCTGGCCCGGCCTGGACTTCGTCGCGGGTGACGCTTCCAATGCGTGGCCCGTGGACAAGGTCTCCCAGGTTGACCGGCAACTGGTCTTCATCAAGCCGGACGTGGTGATCGTCTACGACCGGGTCACCCTTGGCCCCGGCGGTCACGCCACCAAATGGCTCGCCGCCACCGGGCCGGTCGTCACCGCGAGCGGCGACTCCTTTCGGATCAGGGCCGGCTCCGAATACCTGGCCGGCCGCGCCCTGCTCCCCCAGGAGGCGGTAATCTCCACGCCCCCTCCCTACGGCACCGGTTGGCTGTGGAAGGGTCAGAAGCTGCTTCAGATCAGCCCCGCAAAGCAAGCAGACCACATGGAGTACCTGGTGGTGATGCGCGTCGGCGGCGGAGACGCTCCGCTTCCGGCCATGCAGCTCCTTCAGGATGACGACTCGGTGAGCGTGGTCTTCTCTCTGGGCCAACGGCATTTCGGGGTGCGCTTGAACCGTCGCCGCCGGGTCGGCGGAGAGGCCATCGTCATCGCCGAAGGCAACGCCGAGCGCTATCCGCTCCGCGAGGCCGTGGTGGACAGCTATCGCAACTGGTCGGCGGACCCGCGGTACTCCGGGTGGACTCAAGAGCCGCGCTTCAGGTTCGTGATCCCGGAGGCGGATCGCCGATAGACTCAGGAGGGCTGGCGCTCGTTTGCCAGCCCTCCTTACGAGGTGTCGGTTAGAGTGCGGGGCCGTCGGTGCGCGAACCGGATTCGGGGGTCCTGGGTCCGTCACCGGGAGGGGCGCTCTCGGCTTCGGAGAGGGCCGGCCTCACGGGCGGGACCGGGGCGGCCGGCGCGGCCGGCGCGGAGGCCGCGCCCACGTTCAGATAGCGCATGAGCGTGCCCGCGAGGCCGTCCAGAGAGGAAACCCCTCCGCCGGCCACGAGGATCTCGGGCATGATCTTCACGCCCTTCTCGGCGAGCGCGTTGATGGCGTTGACCACCGCGGTCGGGGTCTGCCCGAGGGCGAGCACCTGCTCGCGGTAAGCCTTGGCGCGGGCCAGACCGACGGCCTCCACTTCTGCACCCTTGGCGATACCCGTCTCGCGGATGTAGGCGGCTTCGCCGTCGGCCTCCGCCTTGCGGGCGGCGGCGCGGTTGGTCTGGATGTCCACACCCACCTTGGACTGGGCCAGCTCGGCCTGCATGTCCGCGGTGCCCTTGGACTGCTCCATGGCGATGCGCTGGTCCTGCGCGTCCCGCTGGCGCTGGAAGGTCTCGACCTCCTGGGCGGCGATTTCCCGCTGGGTGAGCACGCTGACCAGGTTGGCGGGGAAGACCACGTCCTGGATGTAGACGCCGCGCGTCTCCACGTCGTACTGGTCAATCTGGGCCTTGATGTGGGCGAAGGCTTCCTGCTGCACCCGCTGGCGGGTCTCGATGAACTCCACCGCGCGCATGCTCTGGAGCTTGTCGCGGAAGTGGTTGCCCACCGCGGCCTGCAAGACCTCGTTGACGAGGTTCTGCATGGTGCCGACCATGCTGATGACCCGCGGGGCGCGGGTATCGGGGACGTGGATCTGGACTTGCAGGTCAATGCTGAAGACGAAGCCTTCTCTGCTCTTTGCGACGATCTGGCGGAGCTGGCGGTCGAGGTTGTGCGCTTCGGAGGAGGCTTCGGCCCAGTTCAGGGTGAGGATCGCGGTGGGGACGATCTCCGCCTGGTAGGTATGGGGGTTGACGGGGTACTTGCCGGTGCGCAGCGGCTCGCGCCAGATGCCGCGATGGCCCGGGCGCACCAGGGAGCCGAACTTGAACTCCGCGCCGGAGGTGTCATCAGACACCAACCCCACGTAGGCCTTGATCACCGCGACCTGGCCCTGCTGCACGACGAGCATGGGCACCAGCTCGACGTTGACCAGGAATGGGTTCAGCGCGTAGGCGCCGTACAGGAGGGTATCGTGCTGGAGACCGATCTTCCCGCCGCGATCGAGGAAGGCCTGGAAGTCCTGGTAGTTGTTGTGGAGGGAGTTCTTGCTGCCGAGGATGTGCTCGATCACCTCGGGATCCGAGGCCCCCTGCTTCTCCATCTCGGTCAGGTCAGCGAACCCGCCCAGGCGGCTGGCAATGTCGCCGGAGGGGAGCGGATCGCCCTCGTAGGTAGTGACGATGCCGACCATGTCAACGATGTGGCCGTCCTTGCCGGGGCTGGGGGAGATGCGCACCAGGTCGAGCTGCGTCGGAGAGAGGCCGACGGAGGCGGGAGTGAGCTTGCCGGCCGCATCGGTACTCGCCTGCAAGTCCGGCGAGATGGGGACGCCGTAGACCTCGCGGCGCGTGATGATCAAAAAGGCGACGGGGTGAATGGGCACGAGGGTGCCGGGAGGGAGCACCGGGCGCTGCACGCCCTTCTGTCCGCCGAAGTGGATGAAGGAGCGCACGTTGCTGAAGTTCCCGAAGTCGGGCTTGAAGACCGCGGACTTCGCGCCGATGGGCAGGGCCTGGCCGACCTGCGCGATGACCACGCCGATCTCGCCCGCGGGGACCTGCACCCACGGGAACTTGGTCACGCGGTAGAGCAGCCAGAGCTTGAAGCGGAAGCCGGGCATGAGCAGGTCCGCCTGATAGCCGGCCTCGCCGTGGAAGGCGATGGGGTTATCGTCTGCCAGGCGGCGAAAAGAGATGCGCTTCATGACCAGCCCGACCTGGGTAGGACCGATGATACGGATTGACGGGAGGATCAGCACTACCAGGACCCCGAGCGCGATCCACCCCCACAGCGGCACGGCGGAGAGCTCCATCTCTCTCACATCCTTTCTCCCGCGCGGTGCGCGGGACGGAGCGGGTATGCTCCGCTGTCAGATTCGGGGACGGGTACCGAATTGCCTGTCCTAGTTGCAGCGCGGCCACGATTGAGGCAATTCGGTACCCGTCCCA
>Ga0315282_10002470_pt1 | contig 33976 bp, 23 predicted proteins | sample YL17G07_20_MG_FD_203693 | JGI IMG/M metagenome (GOLD analysis project Ga0315282, IMG submission 203693) | Sediment microbial communities from Yellowstone Lake, YNP, Wyoming, USA - YL17G07_20 | ecosystem: Environmental > Aquatic > Freshwater > Lake > Sediment | place: USA: Wyoming | collected...
AACAGACCGTGGATAGCTTGTATACCAACTGCTGCACCAAACCCAATCGTCAATCCGAAGAGAAAAGAGATAATCCCATAGGCAGGTCCACTCGCTACACATATGAACAAACATATATCAAGCATCAGAAGGAATGCGGCGATCCTGAAATTGCGGTCCGCTCCCCTGAAAAGGGGATAGAGGATAACGAAGAAAAACAGCAACACAGCGATAAGCAACAGATCTTCCATTACACGCTGCCTTTTTCCCTGGTACCAGTCACCGTTTCGCCGGGACCTTGAGCTCGCCTTTGTCGATGAGGACGTTGCCGTCGACTGTCACGGTCGAGCCGGGCAGGAACCAGGCCGCGCTGAATTGAACCGAGATGTCGCCGCCGGACAGCATGTTGTTGCCGATGCCGACCATGGTCATGCCCGCGGGCACGTACGTGATGGGTTTCGCGCCCTCGGGGAACTTCACGTCCGGGTTGATCCCGAAGTCGAGGTTTTCGAACAGCTCCTTGCCGGCGGGCGCTGCGTCGTACTGCTTCTTGAAGCGCTCGAACAGGGCCGCGGGCTCGCCGGTCATGGCCGTCACCTTGCCGGCGGCCACGGTCACGGTCAGGTTCCGGATCTCACCGCCCTCCCACGGGAAGTGGTCGACCACGACCCTGCCCTCGGCCGAGCCCTGGACCGGCGCCAGGTAGACCTCGCCGGCGGGCAGGTACTTCATGACGAACGCCTTGCCCTTCTGGATGTCCGCGTCCGAGATGACGCCGTCGTTCACGAAGACCGGGCGGCCGGCGATGCTCATCCGGAGATCCGTGCCGTTCGGGTTCGTGATGTGCACCTCCTTGCCCTTTTCGAGCATGCCGCGCACGGCCTCGCCGGTCGCGGTGAGCTTCCTGGAGTCGGTCGCGAGGCCGTCCCAGTAGAGCTTCTCGAGCTGCGCCTTGGTGATGCCGAACTGCCTGGCGGTCGCCTCGGTGGGATACAGACCGTTCCACAGGAAGACGGAGCGGATCCCCCGGTCGATCTTGAGCTTGGCGATGGGTTCCCAGGCCTTGCCCGTCGCGGTCATCCTCTCCGGAGGAACATCCTTGAACTGGTCCGGGAACTCATAGCCGAAGACGGCGATCTCCACCGTGGGAACCGCGGCCAGCTTCTCCTCCATCCGGAGCGGCATGCTGTCGAACGATGCCGGGACCTCGTCGAAGTACCTGCGATCCAGCTTTTCGCGGGAGTAGACCAGCAGCACCTCGGCGCCGAGCTTCTTGCAAGCTACCCAGATCTCGTCCATGAGCGCCACGTCTCGCGGATCGGCGAAGACGAAGACCGCATCGCCCTGCTTGACCCGCACCCCTTCCACGATCTGCTGCGCGATCTTCTTGTAGTCGCGCTCCGGAGCCGGAGTCGGCGCGTTCGGGCACGACGCCGGCGGCCGTGTCCCGCAGCATCCGAGCACGAGCACGCATGCTGCGGCGATCGCCATTCGGGTGAGCTTCGACATCTTGTCATCCTCCCTTCGGGTTGTTTTCGGTCTGCAGCGCGACGGTATCGCCGACCGAACCGGACGTCAAACGCGTTGCCACTCCGAGGCCGCTCCAAGGTCTTGCGGGACGGAGATCGGCATGATTAGATAATCCCGATGGAAACGCGGAACGACGCGGTGGTGGTCGGGTACGACGCGATGACGCCGCTCGGGTTCACGCTCGAGGAGACGTGGAAGAACGCCGAGGCCGGGCGATCCGGCGTGCGGGGCATCACGCGGTTCCCGCTCTCCCGGGACTATCCGGTCAGGGTCGCGGGCGAGGTGCCGGACCTCGACTTCTCGCGCTTTCCGTTCTGGAACGAGCGGGACCAGGCCAACTGGTTCTCGCCCGTGATCTTCGGCGCCATGGCCGTGGTGCACCGGGCGCTCGCCATGGCCGGGCTCGAGCTCGGCGAGCAGGACAAGCCCCGCACGGCCGTGGTCTTCTCGTCGGCCATCGGCGGCCTGGACGCCATGATCGACGCGGAGAAGCGACACGCCTCGGGCCGCACTCCGCATCCTTTCACCAACCCGAACGGGTGCCTCAACCTGGTTGCTGGCAAGGTGTCCATGATGACCGGCGCCACGGGCCCCTGCTTCTCGCCGGTCGCAGCGTGCGCCACAGGCAACGTGTCGATCGCTCTCGGAAGCCAGCTCCTCGGGCTCGGGCTTGCCGAGATCGCGATCTGCGGAGCCGTGGACTTCCCGGTGTTGCCGTCGCTTGTGGCCTCGTTTGCGGCCATGAACGGCGCGTTCCAGAGCCAGCGCACCGACGACCGGGCCGCCACGGACCCGGCGCTTGCGAGCCGCCCCTTCAGCCGGGACCGCAAGGGGTTCGTACTGTCCGAGGGGTCGGCCGCCCTGATCCTCGCCTCAGCCGAAGCGGCGAAGAGCCGAGGGCTCAGGAGATTGGGAACGATACGCGGCGTGGGCATGAACGGCGACGCGAGCCACTACGTGCAGCCGCACGAGCCAACGATCACCCGGTGCATGGCCCTCGCACTCGAGGACGCGGGGATCGAGCCCGAAGACATCGATTACGTGAGCGCCCACGCCGCCTCCACCAGGCTCGGCGACCTTGTCGAGTCCAGGGCGATCCATGCGATCTTCGGGGCCAAGACCCCGCCCGTGGGCGCCCTGAAATCCCAGCTCGGCCACACCATGGGCGCCTCGAGCGCCATCGAGGCGGTGCTCGCTATTGAGGGGATGCGGCGCGGGATCGCGCTCCCCACGATCCACCTCGACTCGGACCCCGAGATCGACATCAACCACGTGGCGAACGAAGCGGCCCGGATCGATCAGGAGCTCGTGCTGTCGAACTCGTTCGGGTTCGGCGGCGCCAACTGCTGCATCGTCTTCGAGCGAGGCGAATCATGAGGCAGCCGGAGAACCGCCGCGTGGTGATCTCGGCCTACGAGGTCTCGACCCCCTTGGGCCACGGGCTCGACAGGACCTGGGAGCGGGCCGCGAAAAACGAGTCGGGGCTCGGCTGGATCACGCGGTTCGACCCGGGAGACTACCCGGTCCGGGTGGTGGGCGAGATCCCGGACTACGACCCGGCGAAAGGCGGGCTCTTCAAGGAGCGGGAGCTCGGGTTCTGGAACGCGCGGTTCATCCACCTTGCCGTGGACCTCTGCCGCGACGCGCTTCGGAAGGCGGGGCTCGAGGTGACGGCCGAGACCGGTCCCCGGATCGGCGCCATGATGGGAAGCGCGATCGGCGGATCGGACGCGTACGAGGAGGCGCTCCGCACCATCGCGGAGCGGGGCGCTGGACGGGTGAGCCCGTTCCTTCTGCCCAACCTGTGCGTGAACCTCTCGGCCGGCATGGCCTCGATCAAGCTCGGGTTCACCGGACCGGTTCTCTCGGTGGTGAGCGCCTGCGCCACCGGTGGTCATGCCGTGGCCGAGGCGGCATGGACGATCCAGCGGGGCGCGGCCGACGCCATGCTCGCGGGCGGTGTGGAGTTCCCGCTCCTGCCGGCCATCCTCTACGGGTTCGGCAACATGCGGACCCTGTTCCGGCCCCGGGACGAGTCCGACCGCGCCTGGACCGACCCGGCCAGGGCGAGCCGGCCCTACAGCGTCGATCGCCGCGGTTTCGTGCTCGCCGAGGGGGGGGCGATCCTCCTGCTCGCCGAGCTCGGGTTTGCGCGACGGCACAAGCTCCCGATCATCGCCGAGATCACGGGCGCGGCCATGACGAGTGACGCGAGCCATTTCACCCAGCCCCGCAAGGAGACCATCGTCCGGTGCATCCGCGGGGCGATCGAGGACGCCGGGGTCGGGCCCGGGGATATCCAACACATCAACGGACACGGCACCTCCACCACGGTGGGGGACGAGGTCGAGCTCGAGTGCCTCGCCGAGGTGTTCGGGCCAGGGCTCCGGTCCATCCCGATCACGTCGAACAAGTCCCAGGTGGGCCACTCGCTCGCCGCGTCGGCCGCGATAGAGCTCGCGCTTTCGGCCGAGTGCCTGCGCCGCGGCAGGCTCCTGCCCACGATCAACATCGAGCCCGAGGACCGATGGGCCCATCTGGACTTCGTGCCCGTGGCCCGGGAGGCGGCGATCGATCGCGTGCTCTCGAGCTCATTCGGGTTCGGCGGAACGAACTGCTGCGTGGTCCTGGAAAGGTTCAAGGAATCATGAAGCGCCGGTTCCATATCGAGCCCCGGGAGGACGGCCTCCATGTCGAGCCGACCACGGGCAAGGTCTGGTGCCGGGAGGATCTCCGCGTGCTCTACGCCGACACGGACCAGGCCGGCGTGGTCTACCACGCGAACTACCTCCGGTTCTTCGAGCAGGGCCGGGCCGCCGTGATCCGGAAGAGCGGCGTCTCGTACCGGGATATCGAGGCCCTGGGTGTGTTCCAGCCCATCGTGCACCTCGGCATGACCTTCGAGTCGTATGCCGGGTACGACGAGCCCCTCTCGGTCTATGCCCGGCCGCGGAGCCTCGCCACGGTGAAGTTCAGCTACGACTACGTGGTCTGGAGCCTCGAGCGGGAGCGGGTGGTGGTCCACGGGTTCACGGAGCATTGCTGCATCGATCGAGAGCACCGGCCGCAGATGGTCGACCCGGTCACGGTGAAGCTCTTCGCGAGCTTCGGCGTGCACGGGCCCGCACAAGACAGGGGATGAACGCCATGTCCGAACTCATCAGATTCCTCGAGACGGCCGCGAAGAACGCGCGGGACGAGTACCTCGCCAAGGGGAGGCTCCTCCCGTACGCGGCCTACATCGCGCTCCTGCACGAGCATCCGGCGAGGTGCCTCCGCGACGCCTCCCGGTACCTCGTGGATCTCTTCCGCACCTACGGGAGCTACCCGGTGGCCAGGCCGTGGGGCGCGGGGCGGCGCTGGCGCCTCTTCGACGGCGACTTCGTGAACGAGGGCGAGCGGCTCGTGGGCCAGGAGGAGACCCAGGAGGAGGTCTTCCGGATCCTCTCGGGCTTCGCGCGCGAGGGAAGATCGAGCCGGCTCATCGTGCTCCACGGCCCGAACGGGTCGGCCAAGTCCACGTTCATCGCGTGCCTGATGCAGGCCATGGAGCACTTCTCGGACCTGGAGGACGGCGCTCTCTACACCTTCTCGTGGATCTTCCCCTCGAACCGGTCGGCCACGAGCCGCATCGGGTTCGGCGACCGGCCGGGCAAGGCCTTGGACGTGGACAGCTACGCGAACCTCGAGGAGGACGACATCGACTCCCGGATCATCTGCCCGGTCCGCGACCACCCGCTCGCCCTGCTCCCGGTCGGCGTCCGGACGCACCTCGCGGAGCAGGCGCTCCAGAGCCGGAAGGAGGGGCCCTCGACCCTGCCCGATCTCCTCTCCCGCCGTGGGCTCTGCCAGCGGTGCAAGAAGATCTTCGACGCGCTCCTGGACTCGTACCGGGGCAACCTCGCCGAGGTCCTCCGCCACGTCCGGATCGAGCGCTACACGATATCGCGCGGTTACCGCCGCGGCGCGGTGAGCGTGTCCCCGCAGATGAGCGTGGACGCAAGCGAGCGGCAGCTCACGGCGGACCAGAACCTCGCCTCGCTCCCCCCCTCCCTCTCCAACATGACCCTGTACGAGCCGTATGGGCCGCTTGTGGACGCGTCCGGCGGCATCCTCGAGTTCAGCGACATGCTGAAAAGGCCGCTCGACTCGTACCAGTACCTGCTCGGAACCATCGAGACGGGCGAAGTGCCGCTAGGCCAGTCGATCCTGTACCTCAACACGGTCCTCTTCGGTTCGACGAACGACGACCTCCTCGACGCGTTCAAGGAGCACCCGGAATACGCCTCGTACCGCGGCCGGATCACGCTCGTGAAGGTGCCCTACCTCCGGAGCTACAACGACGAGGCGAGGATCTACGAGCTTCGCCTCGGGCCCAAGCTCGATCTCCACATCGCGCCCCACGCATTCGAGCTCGCGGCAAGGTGGGCCGTGCTCTCGAGGCTCAAGCGGCCTGAGCCCACCAGGTACCCCGAGGAGATCCGCAAGGTCGTCGAACGCATGGCCGCCGAGGTGAAGGGGGCGATCTACGCCGATGGGGTCCTGCCCTCGGACCTCACGCCCGCCGAGTCCCAGCATCTCCGATCGGTCCTCGCCGACCTCTACCACGAGAACGACGCCGAGACCGAGTACGAAGGCCGGCTGGGGCCGTCCCCGCGCGAGATCAGGGCCGTGATCCTGTCCGCGGCCGAGAACGCGGACCAGGGTTGCCTGTCGGTGCTCAGCGTGTTCCAGGAGATCCGGGATCTCCTCGGCCGGAAGACAGAGCACCCGTTCCTGAACCGCAAGGACGAGGGGAACGGCTACGGCGACTTCATGACCCTCCTCGGCACGGTCGAGGAGAGCTGGCTCGATCGAGTGGAGGACGAGCTCCGGACCGCGACCGGCCTGGTGCCCGAAGGGCGGTACAGGGATCTCTTCGAGCGGTACCTCGCCCATGTCCGGCACTGGGTCAAGGAGGAGGAGGTGCCGGACCCGTCGACCGGCGCCATGATCCCGCCGGACGAGGCGATGATGACCGAGGTCGAGAGGCAGATCAAAGCCGCGGGCGACGTCAAGATCTTCCGCCAGGACGTGATGGCCAAAATCGCGGCTTTCGCCATCGAGAACCCGGGAAAGAAGATCCCGAACGCGGACATCTTTTCCGATTACTACCGGCGGCTCAAGGACCACTATTTCTCCGAGAACCGGGCCAAGGTCGGTGCCGTGGGCAGGCAGGTTCTGAAATGCCTGGGCGACGAGGACTTGCCGGACGAGGACCGGAAGATGGCCGAAACCGTCATCGAGAACCTCAAGGTCCGCTTCGGCTATTGCAGGACCTGCGCATCCGAGGCGCTCGCCGTGGTCATGAAGAAGCGGTACACGGAGTAGGTGGGGCAGGGGCGGTTTGCGGACCCGCCCCTACTTTACGGTGTATGCAGGAGCAGACGGGATGTTGGGGAGCTTCTTCGCGTTCGTGTCCGGTCCGATGATCTCGGCGTGCCGGTGCGGGGATCGGAGATTCAAGTAGTCGAGCACAAGGCTCCGCTTGAGGAGCTGGATCGCGCGCGCCGGGTCGACCCCCTTGGGGCACACATTCGAGCACTCGCCCGCGTAATGGCAGTGGAAGGCGCCGTGGCCCTCGCCCGCGACGAGGCTTCTCTTCCCAAACCCCTGATCGCGCGTATCCTCGTTGTACCGGTGGGTCTGGGCCAGGGGCTGCGGGCCCGCGTAGGACGGATCGGTTGCGAACGTGGGGCAAGCGGACATGCACGCCCCGCACTTGATGCAATAGGAAAACTGGAGGTAGGCGAGGAGATCCTCCGGCGTCTGGCAATGCTCGCCGAACAGGTCCTTGTCGGACCCCTCGTCGACGATGAACGGCCGGATCGCCTTGTGCTTCTCGAAGAGCGGGGTGAGATCCGGCACGAGGTCGCGAACGATGTCGAAGTTCGGCAGCGGCGCCAATGCGATGGTGCTCTCGCTAACCTCCAGGATCTGCGTGTTGCAGGCGAGCTGGGGGCGGCCGTTGATGAGCATGGCGCACGACCCGCAGACCCCCATGCGGCACGAGAACCGCCACGACAACGTGGGGTCGGTCCGCTCCTTGATCTGGTGAAGACCGTCGAGCACGGTCATCCCCTTTTCGACCTCGATGAAGTAGCTCTCCCAGTGGGGCCGCGGGTCCTCCTCGGGGATGAACCGCCGGATGTTGTAGACCACCTTCTTTTTGTCCGCTCCGCTCATGGTGAAAGCCTCCGTGTCCGGGTTCAGGCCAGCCTGAGCGCCACCGCACCGTAGATCCCGATGGCGAAGAGCCCCAGCCCTGCGAGCCAGAAGACGACCGTGATCGCCTTCTCGACCCCGGCCGGTGGATGGAGCTCGAAGAGGATGTTCCGGATGCCGTAGAGGGCGTGGTACAGGGTTGCGGCCAGGAGCACGATGTAGGTGACCACGAAGAAGATCGCCTTGCTCCGCTCCAGCACGTTGGCCCAGTCCAGCGCGGCTCCGCCGTTCGGGTTGAACCAGCCCACGATGTCGTCCAAGTGCATCACGATCATGTGGATGGAAAGGAACACCAGGATGACGACGGCCGTGAAGATCTGCCAGGTCCAGTTTCGTGTCTCTCTCATCGTCGTGCCTCGCTAATGCGAAAAAGAGAAGAGGTCGTACCCGCCCAGGGCGATGAGGATCGCCGCGGCCCCCATCATCACGAACATGAGCGGCCGCTGGACATGCAGGGACGACGAATAGGGGTATACCGGCTCTTCGGGCCGGCCCACGGCGTAACCGAGCTCCACCAGGACGAGCCGGATGCCGTTCAGGCCGTGGACGGCGAACGCGGCGAAGACCAGGAACTCGGCGATCTTGAAGACCGGATGATGCAGGAACCCCATCCACTTCTCCCAGCTTTCCTGTCCGAACGCCCGGGCGGTCGTGACCAGGATGTGCAGGAGGAAGTAGGCAGCCAGCCCGAGGCCGGTGATGCGGTGAATCGTGTAGAGGTAGCGTTCCATCCCCCATCGTCCGCCCATCCCCCAGCCCACCACGCCGAGCCGGTTCGGGTATCTTTTCGGATTGGTCTCCATGGGTTTCTCCCTGTCGCTCCGGTTAATACTTGCGCTCCACCGGTTTCCACTTGGTGATCCGGACCGGCTTGGCGTCGAGCTTCGGCCCGTTCCGGGTCCAGCGCACGAGCGAATGCTTGAGCCACTTCTCGTCGTCACGCTTGGGGAAGTCCCGGCGCGCATGGCCGCCGCGCGACTCCTCCCTGGCGAGCGCCGCCAGGGTCATGGCCTCGCCCAGGTCGAGAAGGTTCTCGATCTCGAGAGCGTTGACGAGGTTCGTGTTGTAGACGCGCCGCTTGTCCACCACGCGGATGTTCTCGAACCGCTTTTTGAGATCGCGGATCTTGTCGAGTCCGGCCATCATCTCTTCGCCGGTGCGGAAGACCCCCATGGACCGATCCATCACGGTCCGGAGCTCTTTCCGGATCGCGTACGGATCCTCGGTTCCGTTCCGCTGGAGCAGGTCGCCGAACACCCGCTTCTCCTCGGCCTCGGCACGGCCAGCCGGAACCTCGGTCAGGGCCGGCCCGGTCCCAAGGAACGTCGCGATCTCCCCGCCCGTGATGCCGCCCCAGACGAGGCACTCGGCCGTGGAGTTCGTGCCGAGCCGGTTCGCGCCGTGGAGTGACATGCAGGCCACCTCGCCGGCCGCCCAGATCCCGGGGATCGTTGTGGCGCCGTTGATGTCCGCCTCGATGCCCCCCATGGAGTAGTGGGCTACGGGCCGGATCGGGATGAGGTCGCGGATCGGGTCCAGGCCCAGGAACTTCATGCACACCTCGCGGATAAGCGGAAGGCGCTTGTTGATCCTTTCGGCTCCGAGGTGGGTCATGTCGAGGTTGACGAAATCGAGGCCGCGCGGGTCCTTGTATCCCCGCCCCCCCTCGATCTCGGTCATGGCCGACCTCGAGACGATGTCCCGGGGCGCAAGCTCCATCTTCTCCGGCGCGTAGCTCGACATGAACCGGTCCCCCTGGGAGTTCCGGAGGTACCCCCCCTCTCCCCGGCACGCCTCGGTCATGAGGATGCCGGACGGCACCAGGCCCGTGGGGTGGAACTGCAGGAACTCGGGATCCTCGAGAGCGAGCCCGGCCCGATAGGCCATGGCCTGTCCGTCGCCGCTCACGGTCTGGGAGTAGGTGGTGAAGCCGTACAGAGTGCCGAGCCCGCCCGAAGCTATCAGGAGGACCTTGGCCCGCAAGGTCACGAACCGGCCGTTCGGGAGATCGATGGCCGTGACCGCGGCGAACCGGCCGTTCTCCACGATGATCGACGTGGCGAAGTACTCATCGTACCGGGCGAAGTTGTTGTACTTCTGGAGCGAGTCGTACAGGGTCTGGACCTCGAAGAAGCCGGTCTTGTCCGCAGCCATGGTGGCCCGCGGGAAGCTGTGGCCGCCGAACGGCCGCTGCAGGATCCGGCCGTCCTCCCGTCTCGACCAGGGAAGGCCCAGGCGGTCGAGGAAGCGGATCTCGTGCGGACAGAGCTGCACGAACCGGTCGATCACGTCCTGATCCCCTAGAAAATCGGCCCCTTTCACCGTGTCCCAGGCGTGGAGATCGAGAGTGTCCCCTTCCTCCTCCCGGAGCACGGCCGCAGTGCCCCCCTCGGCGCATACCGAGTGGGGCCGATTGACCTGGACCTTGGAAACGAGACCGATGTTGACGTTGTCCCCCATCCTCCGGCCCAGCTCGACTGCGGCCCGAAGGCCTGCCAAGCCGGTGCCAAGAATCAGTACGTCGTGGGTGCAGGTGTCGCTCATCTCGTCCTCGCAAGCAGGTTGCTGGTTTTTCGACTGTGTAGGGGTTTAGAGCCGGTAGCGGCTTGATGTCAAGGACCCGCGTCAGGTCGGGTCGTCATCGCTTCCGATCAAGGGAGCGTTGGGCGTCATACAGGAAAGATCCGGACAGAGCATGAAGCTTCTCTTAGAAGAAGCTGCTGCTATCCGTCGTGCAAGTAGGGTCGGACGGGCAGGTCGGCTCCATGGAGCAGGTGTCCGTATCGCCGTCTGCGTCCGTATCGCTGTCCGTGTCGGTATCGGTATCGGTGTCGGTGTCGCCATCCGCGTCCGCGTCCGCGTCCGCATCGGCATCCGTGTCGCTGTCCGAATCGCCGTCCGCGTCGCCGCCGCTGTCGCCCGCATCGCCGCCGTCGCCGCCGCCGTCGCCAATGTTCTGGCCCGTGACGTCATTGCACGCGCCGCATCCCTGCAGCTTGAAAGCCGCAGCGCCGGCAAGCAGAAGGCTCAGACGGCCGATGATCTCCCTCCGGGTGAGCCCATCAGACTCAGGCTGATCTGGGCACGACACGGGAATCTTGGCCACTTCCAGAGCTTCGGCATTCTCTTCGCGAAGACGGACAAGCACTTCCCGCATGCAACCAAAAACTTCTTCTTTCCTCATAACGCCCTCCTTGGCTATAATTGCCCTTGTGTGCTCTTCTCCCCCGCCTAGTCAGTGTCTAGTAAGCGAAAAATCCATCAATCGACAAGAAAAAAGATCATATTTTTTAATTTTCACTTTCCAATTGAAAATTTACATACATGTCAATCTGGTGTTCTGAGTCGCTATCAGCGATAGGAAAACATATAACTATATGATTAATAATAGAATATTGTCGATATTCCCTTCGTGACGTATCCTACCTTTACCATGGAACCATTTTCCGAGGAAGTCGAGAACAAGCTCCTTACTACAAAAACCGATGTATCGGGTTCTCATGTTCTTGTTCCACTCTTGACGGATCGCTGGATTGGAATCGTGAGGCATCCGAACCTGGCCGGAAAAGTCATTCGGGCCTGTTGCAGCCCAGGAGCGTCTCGATATCTTCTTTCGTGGCCTTGCCGAAGCACCGAAGTGCATCCTTCACGTTCGGGTTCCGTGGATCAGCCAGGGCCGCTGCCTCCAGGAACGAGCGGGCAGCCTCGGACTTGCCCTGGTCGAGAAGACCGCACCCCATGGCCACGGCTCCCTGGGTGAAAAGGGGCCGATCGTAGGGGATCCCCTCTTCATGGAAGCGCTCGATCGCTGCACTGGGCCAGGGGGAGGCCAGAGCGTATCTCGCAAGGACCCTCGAAGCTTGCGGCGAGAAGCCGCCCAGCCGGGAGATCTCGACGGAAACCTGCGCGGCGCCGTCCAGGTCCCCCTCCTTCATCCGCATCTCGGAGAGCGCGTTGAACGGACGCGGGTCAGGGATCTCTTGCGAGAGTGAGACGGCGCGTCCGTAACTTGCGGCAGCCTGATGGGACCGGCCTTCCTTATCGAGAAGTTCGCCGTATACGATCCACGCGTCCGGGATCTCCGGTGCCTCGGCCAGCACCTCCAGGATCGTCCCGGCCGCCCGATCCGTGTCGCCGGCGCGGAACAGGGCTTCGGCAAGGAGGATCTTGAGCTCCGGCGAATCCGGCTCGAGGTCCAGCGCTTCGTCGAGCTCGGTCGCGGCCTCCCGGAACTTCCCCTCGCCGAAGAGGACCCCGCCCTGGATCGCATGCTCGTAGGCCCGAGCGTCGAGCACGCGGTCGCGGCCCCACGGGCCTTTCACGGTCTCGCTCCCCCTGCCGCAGGCGCAAAGGGCCAGGAGAAAAGCGATCCAGGATGCCAGGATGGATGCGGTCTTCATGGGCTCTTTCGGTTACTCGAGTCCGAGACATCATCGCACAGAAAAGGGACGGGGTCGACCCTGCCCTTGCATCCGATCTTTCGGGAAGAATGGGGTTGGTCCCGGCCTTGCCCCTGGATATAATGGCGCCCGCTGGAATCGATCGAGAAACCGAGAGACATGGGAGGACCCGAGACATGAAAGACACGCACGCAAAATTCCTCGAAGCCTTTCCGGACTGGCTCAAGTCCCTTCCGGCGGATGCCCTGTCGCTCCTCGCAGCGGTCCGTGAGACGTCGCTTCCCTCCGGCGCCAGGGAGGTTCTGGCCGGAGGGCTGAACTACCTCTTCAAATCCCTGGATCTGATCCCGGACGGCATCGACGACATCGGGTACCTGGACGACGCCTTTGTGCTCCGCATGGCCGCAAGCGAGGCCGGCCAGCACGGGCTCGGCGACCTTTGCGGCGGCCCGCTCGAGAGCCTGAACCGTCTTTCCGGGGACACGGCCCTCATCCGGGAGTTCCTGGGCGAGGAGGTCTTCGGCCGGCTTGCCGCGTATGTCGACACGCTCAGACGCGGTTCGGCCCGGGGCCGGACCGTGGCCGATCTCCTGGAGGGGGGCGACGCGTGGAAGAGCTTCTCGAGCGAGATCCAGTCCTTCCACCAGGAGTACGAATCTCCCAGTTTTACGAGGGAGGAGAAGACCCTCATCAAGCTCCGCGCATTCTTCGAGGCCAAGCTGCCCGAGTGATCCGGGTTCATTCGTCATCCATTCGCATGGCAACCTTCCGACGGCGGTGAGGAATGTCACTTTTCTCACGACCATCGTCATTCGCCTGACGCCGGGGCGGCTCGGACAGGGTCGTCTCACCAAGACCATTCCTTGAAAACACCGCTCTGGCCTCGCGTTGTTGATCCTTGGGGATCTGGCATGGAGATTGTATGGAGATGGGGGCAGAGGATTCCGGCAAGAGAAGAGCGAGACGCTTGGATGACCCGTGCGAGCTTGGGGAAAAAAAGGGGAGATTCATGACTGACTTGAGAACGAAGCTGACCGCCTTGATTTTCTTCTAGGGGATGGTTCGGATCTTTTCTCCCCCCTTTGAAAAAATGGGAAAGACGGCTATATAGTCGAATCCCATGGAACCCAAACGGCCCAAGGTGCTCATCGCCGCGTATCTCGACGTGCCGGGCGTGGAGCATGCCGCCTCGGTGGTCCTCTACACAGCCAAAGCCCTGTGCCGCTTCTTCGACGTGGACGTGATGACCGTCCGCTTCAAGGGGGCTGCGCACATGGAGATGATCCACCGCGCCCGGCACATGCGGGTCGCGATCTCCGGCGACACGGTGCAGGCGGCGCAGGAGGGGTTCATCCGCGCGGTGCGTCGGCAGCTCGAGAGCGAGGAGTACGTCGCGGCGCACGCCATCACCCCGCTTGCGGCCGAGGCCATCTCGGAGATGAGGAACGAGATGGCGATTCGGTTCGTCTACGACATCGTCTCGCCGAGCCTCGCAGGCGCGCACCAGCAGACCCAGGCCACCCGGGCCGATCGCCAGGAGCGGGCGGCCATGGAAGCCGCGGACCTCATCGTGGTCCACAGCCAGGCCGCGAGGGAGCACCTCGCCGGCCGGCACCTGACCGACAAGGTGGTGCACATCCCGCCGGGCGTGGACATCGACTTCTTCGACTGGGAGGTGGCCGAGCCCAAGAAGCCCCCCATGGTCCTGGTCCTGGGAAACGCCGACCTCCTGCGCGACCCGGACCTCGTCATCCGGTCCACGGCGGCCGTGGTGAAGGACATCCCCCTCCGGCTCAAGTGGGTCGGGGTTCGGAACGAGGACCGGCGCAAGGAGATCCACAAGAAGGCCGCGGCCGCCAACCTGAGGAGCTTTTCGACCGACGAGCTGGAGGACTACGAGCACCTGCCGCTCGTCATCGCCTCCGCGGACATCATCCTTCTCCCCTCGATCGCGCACCAGCGGCTCCGCGAGATGGGAGGCCTGCCCGGCCCGCTTCTCGAGTGCCTCGCATGCAAGAGGCCGGTGATATCGGCCCGCGTGACCGGCGTCGAGGAGGTGATCCGGGAGGGGACCGAGGCGCTCCTTTACTCGCCCGGAGACCCGAGCTCGCTCATCGAGGCCCTCCGGTTCCTGCTCCGGAACGAGCCGCAACGGCGGCGATTGGCCGAGAAGGGATACAAGCACGTCCGGGAGGCCTACCCGGCCTCGGCCTTCCGGAGACGCCTCCTGGCCGCGTACCGCAGCGTGCTCCGGTTCTGAGGTAAGCCCCGTTGCTGTTCCACACGCCACAGTACGGGTTCTTCCTGGTCCTCATCGTGATGCTCTTCTGGCTCCTGCGCCGGAACACCGCGATGCGCATCGGCGTCCTCTGGGTCGCGAGCTACTTCTTCTACGCGTGCTGGAACTTCTGGTACCTGTGGCTCATCTTCGCCACCTCGGCGGTGGACTACACCGTGGGGTGGCTTCTCTCCCGACAGGAGAACACGCGCAAGCGCAAGCTCATCCTCGCTTGGTCGATCGTGTTCAATCTCGGCGTGCTCGCGATCTTCAAGTACTTCAACTTCTTCTCCGCGGGCACTGGGTGGCTCGCCGCGCTCCTCGGCCTCCGGATCACGATGCCCACCCTCGACATCCTCCTGCCCGTGGGGATCTCGTTCTATACCTTCCAGTCCATGAGCTACACGATCGACGTCTACCGCCGGAAGATCGAGCCGGCCCGGAACCTCGCCGAGTTCTGCCTCTTCGTCTCGTTCTTTCCGCAGCTCGTGGCCGGCCCGATCGTGCGCGCGAGCGACCTTCTCCACCAGTTCCGCAAGGACCCGGTGCTCGACGACCGGCAGGCCATGGAGGGGGTCTACCGGATCGGCGTGGGGCTCCTCAAGAAGGTGATCCTCGCCGATTTCCTCGCCGTGTCCCTCATCGACGGCGTGTTCGCGCATCCCGAGGCGAACTCCACGGCCCGGCTCTGGATCACCCTGGTGGGGTACTCGTTCCAGCTCTACGGCGACTTCTCGGGTTACTCGGACATCGCGATCGGGTCCGCGGCCCTCATGGGGTTCCGCATCCCCGAGAACTTCAACCGGCCCTACCTCGCGCGGAGCATGCGCGAATTCTGGGAGCGCTGGCACATCTCGCTCTCTACGTGGCTCCGCGACTACCTCTACTTCGTCATCGGCGGGAGCCGGGGCTCGGCATCGCGGACCTATGTGAACCTTTTCCTCACCATGTTCCTCGTGGGGCTCTGGCACGGCGCGGCGTGGAACTTCGTGGTCTGGGGGATCTACATCGCGACCGTGATGGTGGTGACCCGGGGCGTGCATGTCTGGGCCGAGAGCCGGAAGCTCGCGCTCGCGCCGAACGGGCTCGCCTCGTGGCTCCTCCGGGTGGGCTTCTTCTTCACCCTGGCGCTCTCGTGGCCGATCTTCCGGGCCAAGACGTCGGGCGATATGATGGCCTACTACCACGGGCTCTTCGCCGGCGGCGGACGCCTGCACCACATCGGCGTCTTCCCCCTGGTCGTGATCGTGCTCGGCATCGCGTGCCACGTGCTCCCTGTGGACTGGGAGCTTCGGGTGAGGAACAGGCTCTCGTCGCTCCCGGCGCCGGCCGCGGCCGTGATCTTCGTGATGCTGTTGGTCTTTCTTTCGAGGGCGGCCGCCGAGGCCCAGCCCTTCATCTACTTCCAGTTCTAGGCCATGGAAAACAACGTCACACATACGCAGGCCGGAACGAATCGGGGAATCAAGGCGCTCGTCGCGAGCACGCTTCGGAACTTCCTCCTTTGGTTCCTCTTGTTCTCGTTCTTCGTCCTCGCCTTCGGCCACCTGAGGCCGTACCGGTACTTCCTGCCGTACAAGTACTCGCCCGCGCTCAAGATGGTGAGCTTCATCCAGTCCAGGCCCGGGGCCCGGGTGATCTTCATCGGGTCCTCGCTCACCAACTACGGCATCCGGCCCGCCGTGTTCCACCAGAAGATGAAGGAGGCGGGCCTCCCGGTGGGGAGCATCTTCAACCTGGGGATGAACTCCACCGAGATCACGGCGCATTACTACATCGTCCGGGACTATCTCCGCGGGCGCCGTAAGCCCGTCGTGCTCTTCCAGGAGATCGGCGCCCGCTCCCTGAATGTGAACAGCGAGAGGCGGCTAGAGGCCTGGCGTTACTTTTCGGACTGGAGCGACATTCCTGTGAACCTCTACCGATCGAGGAGCGCCGCGGAGCGGGAAGCGGCCCTCTCCCCCCTGTGGCGAGGATTCATCGTGTCGGCCGAGATGGGGCGGCTCGAGCTCGGCCGGCGCATCGTCATGGGTTACCGCGTGAAGCACGAGGGGGAGGAGCCGCTCATCAATTACAAGATCCTCACCAGCCGGGGCACGTTCGAGGACGCCGAGGAGGCCATGCGCCGCACGGTGCAGGCCGAGGTGCTGCGCCAGTACGAGCCCAACGCGGAGATGATCCGCTACCTTACCGGCATCCTCGATATCTGCCGCGAGCGCGGCATCTACGTGGTGCTGCTCCACTATCCGTTGTCCAAGAGCTTCCGGAGCATCCTGGGGCAGGAGATAGAGGCGAGATTCAACCGGATCATGCGGCAGGTGCTGACCCGATACCCGGTGCCGTACCTCGACCTCTCCAACGTTCCGTGGGCCGACGATCGGTCGCTCTTCTGGGATCCGCAGCACCCGACCATCGCCGGGGCCCAGAAGCTGAGCACCGAGATCACGGATCGGTTCATCCGCCGCTGCGGCGACGACCTCCGATCCATCGCGAAGAAGTACCAAAAAAAGGCTAGTAAGACTCCTCGTCCCCGTTGAGGTCGTCATCGGGCGAGGGGTCCATGACGCCCGGGACCAGGTCTGGTGCGGCCAGGATGCGGAATTGGGTCTCCTGGAACCGGAACTCGGGCATGGCCTCGACGAGCCGGTGCCGCACCTTCAGGGAGAGCGCGAAGATCTCCTCGAGGCCGAGGCTGCCCCGGATCCGGGAGCCTGCGTACCAATACTTGCCGATGCGCAGAAGCTCGAGACCCAGGCCGTCGACCGACCCGGCCGGGAGCCCGGCGATGAAGCGCTGGAACCGGTCCTGGAGCGACGAGTCGGCCCGGATGCCGATGAAGATCTCGTTCGCTTTCCCGTTGTTCCGATCGTCCATGCCTCACGTCCTCTTCGCGGCAATAGTATGAAGGCGGCATGGAATAGGCAAGCAGTGAAAGTGGAGCAGGTATGGTCTATCTTCGGATTCCGTATTAAACAACTGACAATGAAGAGCCCTGGCAAAACCTTGACAACACGGCCATGGATCTCCGGGCGTTGTCCCCTGGTCCTGGCTTCGGGATCGCCGAGGCGGGCCGAGATTCTGGAGCGGCTCGGCATTCCGTTCGTGATCGAGGTGAGCGGGGTCGAAGAGCGGCGCCGCTCAAAGGAAAGCCCCAGGGCGTTCGCACAGCGGGCCGCAGCCGACAAGGGGAGCGAGGTCCTGCGGCGCATGGGCTCCAGGCGCGGATCGCCGTGGGTGCTCGGCGCAGACACCATCGTGGTGCTGGGAGACGAAATCCTCGGCAAGCCCAAGCACGAGAAGAACGCGAGGAGAATGCTCGCGGCGCTGAGCGGCAAAACGCACGAGGTGATCACCGGAGTCTGGATCGGACGATGGGCCAAAGGTGAAAGTAAAGATAGTAACAGGCAGGGTGAGGTGTCCCGAAAGCTTGGAGGGATACCTCACCCGGCCGGCCTGTCAGAGGTGAACACTCTCATCGAATATCTCTCCGACGTCGTGGTCACCGAGGTCACGTTCAGGAAGCTCAACCCAAGGGACATCACCGCCTATCTCGCGAGCCGCGAATGGAAGGCCAAGGCAGGCGCCTACGCCATCCAGGGGCTTGGCGCAGGCCTGGTCTCGTCCATTCACGGCGACTACTACAACGTGATGGGCCTGCCAGGGTTTCGCGTGGTCGAGATGCTCATCGAGGTCGGCGCGATCAAGAGATATCCTATTTAATATCATATTATTAACAATACAGCCCCCACCCCTCGCCCCGCCCCCGAAAGAGGCGGGAAATGCCAGAGCACAGGAATCTCGCTCTGGCGGGAGTGGTCGGGTATTTCCATACCTTGTAATTTATTTGACTACATAAACATACCCTGATATAAAGGGGGCAGGTGGAGAACCTTCACCGAGGAGGGTGTGATGAATACCATGGAAGAAAAAAAGGCGGTCGAAGAAGAGGGAAAGGGGCCGGAAAAGCCGCAGATCATCAAAGTGAAGCTCAGCGGGTCCGAGCATCCGGTGGCCACCCTGTCCCAGGAGACCGACCCCGGAGGCCTCTCCCTCGTCTGTCCGTTTCCGTCCTTGCGTCTCGACACACCGATCGAAGTCCAGGTCCCCTCAGCAGACGGCAGCGTGACCCTGAGACAGGCGCGGCTCAGGAAAATCGGCGTGATGGTGGATCCCGAGATCGGGCTTCCCAGGATGAGCCTCAGAGTGGAGTTCGTGCCTGACGTGGAGCCGGTATCCAAGGTCGAGCCAATACCCGAAGTCGAATGCACATCACCAAAGCTCTCGGAGCAGCCTGCCGTGGAAGGGGCGTGGACCGTCGGCGAGATCACGGAGCTCAAGGACGAGGACCCGCCCTGGAGCATCCAGGCTGCCGAGTTCACCCTTCCGGAGGAGTATATCGCGCTCAAGCCGAAAAAAGGACGCCACCTGGGCTCCATGGTCTTCTCGGCCGTTGCGCTTATCGTGGCCGTGTGTCTCGGCGGGTTCGGCCTCTACCAGGCCAGGGTGATCGATCCGCAGGGCATCCGCGCCTGGATCGAGGGTTTGGACATGGTGAGACACCAGGCCGGGCTCGCATTCAAGGACCTGATGACGCCGGCCCAGCAGCCCCAGGCAATTCTCGTGTCCCGGACCGCATCGGTGATGAAGCCGGTCGTGAAGGAGCCGCTCCAGATCAAGACCGCCGGGTTCACCCTCGAGACTCCGGTTGCGCCGGAGCCCGTTGCTTCGGAAAATGTCCTGGCGCCGACAGACCAGGCCTCTGCCTCGCAGCCGGTCGACAAGGGGCCTGATATCCTGCTCAAGACCAAGTGGCCTGTGGAGTATGCCAAGGCCTACAGGCTCAAGAGCCCGAACGGCGTGGTGATCGACGTGCCCGGCGCCATCAGCCCTTGGAAGGACGGGTACGTGCGGCTCAGCCATCCCTTTGTTAAGTGCGCCAAGGTGGCGCATATCGAGGGGGGAGTCCGGTTCATCCTGTACACCGAGGGAGAAGACCTGCCCAATTTCACCATCGGCTACAAGGCCCAGGGGGTCTCCATCCGCCTTCTGTAGATCGCTGCCCGATTGCGTCGATCCCCGGCTTACGTCCTCGCTCGCTCCTCGACGTGCCTGCCAAGCACGCCTGCGTCGCTCGCTCCGGGCGCGCTCGAGGCTCAACGCAACGGATCAGCGCTCCAACCGGTTGGAATCAAGTAGGACTCTTGCTCTCGGTCTTGGGCTCGGGCTTCTTCAGCCCGGAAGAATTGCCGCCGGATTTCTTGCCGTAGTCGGTCGCGTACCAGCCCGTGCCCTTGAGCTGGAAAGAGGTGTGGGAGATGAGCTTCGTGATCTTCCGGCCCTTGCACTTCGGGCAGGCCCGCGGCGCCTCGTCCGAGACCTTCTGCCACATCTCGAACACTTTCCCGCATTTCTCGCATTGATATTCGTAAATCGGCATGGCACCGAAAAGGTAGTCACGCATGCGCTTTTGTCAATCTTTTCCGGAATCAGCGATCCGGACGGCCCTCGTCCAGGTCGAGGTGGAACCGGACCGGCCCGCGGTAGCCATCCTTTCCGAACCGCTTGTGGAGCGCACACTCCGTGGTGGGGTCGGACCATGACGTTGCGATGCCGCCGTGCCCCTTGGGGAACGCCGTGACCTCGGCTTTCACGAAGTCGAGCGGAGCGAGAGCCGTGGCCTTGTCCACCAGGTCGTCCTTCTCGGCGTAGCAGATGAGGAGCTTCTGCCCCTTGTCGTCCAACCGCTTGAAGTTGAGCTCGCGGCCGAAGAGCTTGACCGGCAGCGTGCCGTTCGGGTCGATGGGCACCGTGTAGGAGCGGAAGCTCATCTGCGTGATCGACTCGGGCAGATCGTTCCGATCGTAAATGAGCCAGTAGTTGATCGCGGCCGCGGTCTTGGTGATCTCCACCTCCTGTCCGTCCGGCCGGTCGAACATGAGGAGGTCGCGGTAGAACGACACGAGCGGCGCCTCCTTCTCCATGCTCTTCAGCTTGTAGACCCAGCTCATGACCTGGCCGTCCACCACGCGGTTGCCGTTCTCGAGGGTCTTCACCGCGTAGCCGAGGTCGCGGAACCGCGGAGGCAGGTGCTCGAGGTATTCCACGAGCGCCTTGCTCCGCGTGCCGTCCATGGGGGTCACGCACGTGATGAGCGCGTCCACCAGCCCGTCGAGCTCGCCCGAGAGCATGATCGCGGCGGCTATGAACCCTCCCTGGCAGAAGCCGTTCAGGGTGACCGGCTTTCCGTGCCGCTTCTTGAGCGTCTCGCAGAAACTGCGCGTGTCCAGCGCGTCGTCCTCGCCGGTCATGGTCTGCACGGCCGGGGTGACGTCGATGTTCTTTATGATGCGCACGTAGGTGGGAATCCCCTGGTTCGCGAACGCGTGCACGTAGCTCTTCTTCTCTCCGGGCAGGAAGGCGAGGATGTTCGCGCCGAGCACGTACGGATGCACGATGAGCACCGGTTTGCCGCGCTCATTCACCTCCACGCCGGGCTCGTCCGGCAGCACCTGGTAGCAGAGGAAGCGGTCGGTCTCGGCCGCCTTGCGGTAACCCTCGCGCTCGAAGTGGAAGCCGTACTCGGGCTCGATGTCGAGGATCGCCTGGGCGTAGCCGCGGACCACGCGCTCGAGGAGCCGAGCCTCGTGCGACATCACGTTCGCGATGCCGCGGTCGCCGGTCTGGTACGCGGTCGTGAGGAACGCCTGGAAGGCCTGCGTCATGCGGTTCAGATGGTAGTCGGTCATGGAGCGGATCGCAGCGATGCCCCCCTTCTCAGCGATCTGGAGGTTGAACTGCAGGAGCTCGAGATAGTCGCGCATGGTCTCGAGCGGCGGGGTCTCCCGCACCTTGCGCTGCTCCGTGTTCATGAACGCGTCCTGGGCGATCCAGTAGGGATACATGAACTCGTTCAGGTACTTGAACACGCCGTTCCAGTAGTTGCGGGCGATCTCGGCTTGAGAAAGCGTCGCGCCCACCAGCTGGAGCTGCATGTCCACGTGCCTGCCGAACGCGTCGCCGATCGCTCTGAGCATGGCCCCCCAGAAGTCGGTCTGCTTGTCCATGAAAGGCCTCTCCTCCTTCACCGCCCCCGGATCCTTATTGTAATGCATTTTCCCGATAATGGCGCCCCTATTCGTCGAGGTTCTTGGAAGCGACCCGGCCTGCGGCCTCGTCGAAGTCCGAGACCGCCTTGTCGGCGAGCGGCGATTGGAGCAGCGCGTCGGCGAGGCTCGGCGGCAGGGTGACGCCGTTGGCGCCGGACCGGACCGCGGCCGCCACGTGCGCCTCGGTCTTGGCGCTCGCGACCAGGATCTCGGGCTGGGACTCCATGTCGAACGCGAGCCCCACGAGGTCGTGGAGAAGCGCGTCCGGGTCGCCGCCCGAGGCCTCGAGCCTGCCGTAGAACGGGATGATGGTGCGCGCGCCCGCAGCCAGGGCGAACAGGGCCTGGCCCAGGGTGAAGACCGCCGTGGCCGCGACATGCACGCCGTGATCGGAAAGCGCCTTCATGGCCTCGATGCAGGCCCGGACCGCCGGCACCTTGATCCGCACGCGCTCCATGTCGAGATGCGCGAGAGCGAGACCGTGCTTGATCATGGCGCCCGGATCCGGGCCCATGGCCTGGAGGAACACGACGCCGTCCTGGGCCTTGAGGAGCCTGGGTCCGGCCTCTTCGGCCTTAAGCCCTGCCTTCCCGAGAATGATCGGATTGGTGGTCACGCCCCGGAACGAGCCGAGCCTGCAGAACCGCTCCACCTGCTTCATGTCCGCACTGTCGAGATAGAGGTCCATGTCGCCGCTTTCCTTTCGTCAGCCGTTTTTTCGGGCCATCATGTCCGCCTCGGCCGTGAGATCAAGGAGAATCTTCGAGAGCAGGCTGCATTGCGAGTCGATCGCGTCCGTTTCGCCCACGAGAATCGCGGCTGCCCGGAGGATCACCACCCTGGAGAACGGTGTGGGCAGGAGATAGCGATCCCACGCCTTGTCGAAGATCCAGGCGCGCGAGGACGACGATGTGATGGGCACGATCGCGGCGCCGGCCTCCCTGGCCGCGAGGATGACGCCGGGCTTGGCCTCGCCGTATGGTCCCCTGGGTCCGTCGATCGTGAACGCCGCGTCGCAGCCGTTCCGTAGGAGGGAGATGATCCCCATGAGCCCTGCCGCGCCTCCGCGGGTGGAAGACCCGGCCGCCACCACGAACCCGAGCCGCGTCAGGATCTCGGCCTGCATGCGGCCGTCCGGGCTCAAGCTCGACATCACCGCCACCGGCCGCGGCCTCGGGTGCCGGAAGAGCGCGAACTGGCGTCCGTGCAGGAAGGCGTAGATCCTGGGCACGCCCGGCTCGGGCTCTGGCCCCTCGATCGTCACCCGGAGCGTTGCGCCCACGGATCGGATGACCCCCGGAGCAGCAAGAGACGCCATCCTTCTGTAGCTCAGCCAGGATTCTCGCGCCGATCGGTCGATTTCAGAGGGGATCATCTTGATGCGGATTGCTACACAAAGGCCGAGGGTTGTCAAAAGGGGTGAGCAGGACCGAACTGCGGCTCGATGCGCAACGTTTCCGAACAAATCCCCGATAATCCTTGGTGGAGGGCTTCATCTCAAGTCCGGGAGAATCGAATGGCAATCTCGACGAACGAGTACGATCAGCTGCTGCATCAGTTGAATGACCTTCTCGATCGGGCGCGGCGCTCATCGGCCCGCGCCGTGAACTCGATTCTCACCGCGACCTATTGGGAGATCGGTAAACGGATCATCGAGTTCGAGCAGGAAGGGGAACGGAAAGCAGCCTATGGCACATCGCTGCTGAAACAACTCTCCTCGGATTTGACCTTGCGATTTGGAAGGGGCTTCTCAGAACGAAATCTTGTTAAATTTCGGCAGTTCTATCTGTGTTGGCCGATTTCGCCGACAGTGTCGGCGGAATCTCCGCTACCCTGGTCTGCCTATGTCCGGCTGCTTTCCATAGGCAACGAACAGGCCCGCTCTTTCTACGAAACCAGGGCCATTCACGGAGGTTGGTCGGTGCGACAGCTGGACCGGCAAATATCCACTCAGTTCTATGAAAGAACGATGCTCTCCCGGAACAAGGCCGCCATGCTTACCAAGGGAGCAGAGCCGAAGCCCGAGGACACCGTCACGCCCGAGGAGGAGATCAAGGATCCCTACGTTCTCGAGTTTCTGGGGTTGAAGGACGAATACTCGGAGTCGGACCTCGAAGAGGCCCTGGTGCGGCATCTGGAGAGTTTTCTCCTCGAGCTTGGCGGCGACTTCACGTTTGTCGCGCGGCAGAAGCGGCTCCGTATCGGCGACGAGTGGTACCGGATCGACCTGCTCCTTTTTCACCGACGATTGCGCTGCCTGGTGGTGATTGATCTCAAGCTCGGCAAGTTCACCTCGGCCGATGCGGGCCAGATGCACACCTACCTCAATTACGCGGCCAGGCACTGGACGCACGCGGACGAGAATCCGCCGGTGGGTCTGATCCTGTGCGCCCAGAAGAACGACGCGCTCGCCCGGTACGCCTTGGATGGCCTTCCCAACAAGATCCTGGCTGCGCAGTACCAGACCGCGCTGCCCGATGAGAAGAAACTGGAGTCCGAGATCCTCCACCTCCGCCGCCGCCTCGAAGCCAGGGGGGAAGATTAGGGCGGACTACACAGAGTCGCCCTAGCGGCAGACATCATATCGGGATCGGGTGAAACCTATTTCAGACGGGCGAGGGCGTCCTTGCAGGGCTGGTGGCTCGGGTCGGACTCGGCGCCGCGCTGGTACATCCCCTTGGCCTTCCTGGGGTCCCCCTGCTTCTCGTAGATGTCGCCGATGAACCAGTAGACATCCGCCTTGGGCAGCACGTCGCCGGCCGACTCGCCTCGCTGGAGGAGCAGGGCGCGGAGCACCTTGAGCGCGCTCTCGAAGTCCCCCTTGCCGTAGTAGATCTGGCCCAGATCCGAGAGCACCTCGGGGTTGCCGAGGTCGATCTTGTACGCCTCCTCGTAGCTCCTCATGGCACCGTCGAGATCGCCGGAGGCGCGCTTGGCCTTGGCGAGCCGGTGCAGGAACACGGCGACCCGTTTCGGCTTCTTCTTGCCCCCCTCGGTCTCCTCGTCCACGAGACGTTCGAGCACCGGGATCGCGTCCTTCTGCCGCCCGGCAGCAAGATAGCTCTCGGAGAGCTTGAGGAGCACGTCCCGGTTCTTGGGATCGAGATCCCGCGCCCACTCGAGCGCGGCCACGGCGCCCGGCGCATCGTTGAGCTTCTTTGCCTTGAGCTCCGCGATCTCCTCGAGGATCGGGACCGCCTTGGCCGGATCGGATATCTGGCCGAGCTCCATCTCGAGCATGTCCGCTAGCCCGCCGGCGTCGCCCCGCTTGCGGTACATGGCGCCCAGGGCGCGGATCGACGGGAGGTGCTTCTTGTCGAACGCGATGGCCTTCTGCAGCTCGGCCTCGGCAGCCGTTTCTCCGGCGCCGTGCTCGAGCTCGAGCATCGCGATCCGGTAGTGGACCTCGGCCGCGTCCGGGCCGGCCTTGGCCCCTTCGGCCGCTTGGCGCAGGACCGACGCGCACTTCTCCCAGTCGCCGGCCGCCCCGTGGAGCCTCGCGAGGGCCGCGAGCGCCGCGGTATGGCCCGGGCTCTCCTCCAGCACCCGCTCGTAGTACTCCACGGCCCGCTCCGAGTCGCCGAGCCGTTGGTCGTAAATCTCGCCGATGCGAACGATGAGACGGAGCTCCCGGTCCTTGTCCCCGGCCATCCGCGCCCGCGACGACGCGTCGTTCCAGAGTTCGATGAGGTCGTCCCACCGCTCCTCGGCCTCGAGGATGCGCTGGAGCGCATCCATGGCCTCCCGGTCTTCCGCGTCCTCGAGCAGCACGTTCCGCCATTCGTCGACGGCTTCCGTGAGCTTGCCGAACTTCTCCTCGTGGAGCCGGGCCAGACCCTTGCGGAGCGCGATCCGCTCGGCCTTGTCCTGGGACTCGTCGAGCCGGCGCTGCCGGATCTCGGCAAGGTCGTCCCACCGCTCCCCCTTCTCGAACAGGGCCTCGAGGGCCGTGACCGCCTCGGCGTCCGTCGGGTCCGTATCCAGGATCTCGCGGTAGAGGTTCACGGCCTTGTCCGACTCCTTGAGCGGACCCACAACCACGGCCGCCGCCCGATGCCGGAGCCGGTTCGCCTCGCGGCCGTCCAGGGTGATCCGCGCGCGGCGCTCCAGGAGATCGGCAAGCTCCTTCCACGCCTGATTCTCCTCCATATAGTCGGACAGGGCGGCGAGAGCCTCGGGGTCGTTCTCGTCCATCTCGAGCACGCTCTTGTGGAATTCCGCGGCCAGGTCCTTGCGGCCGAGCTCGGTGAGCGCGATCCGCGCCGCGGCGAGGAGCTTGGCCTTGCGCTCTTCCGGGTCGTAGATCACCGCGGCCCGCCTCCGCATCACATCCAGCACCTCGTCGAACCTGCCGAGCCCTACGAGCACCTCCTCGAGCAGGCCGAGCGCGGTCGCGTTCTCGGGGTCGCGCTCCAGGATGGCCCGGTAGGCCAGCTCGGCGCGGGCCGGGTCCCCGAGCTTCTCCAGGTTCCATTCGGCCACCTTGAGCCGGAGACCGAGGTCGAGCTCCGGATCGCACTTTGCCTCGCCGAGCGCCTGCTCCACGATCTCCGCGAGACGCTCCCAGCTCCCGAGCTGCTGGGCCAGCCGCTCGAGATCCGAGAGGATCTCCTCGTCCCCGGGCGATCGGCGGAAGGCCCGGCCCAGGGTGTCGAACGCCGAAGCCGGATCCTGGAGCACCTCCTCCCGGAGCCTCGCAAGATCCCGGAGCAGATCCACCCGCGCCGAGTCGCTCTCCGCATTCTCGATCTTGATGTCGAACAGCGACGCGCGCTTCTCGGGTTCGCCCCGCTGCTCGTAGAGCCGGTCGAGGAGCTCGATGACCTGGCCTTGCACACGGGGGTTCCGAAGGAACCGCTCCAGGGCCTCTACGGGCCTTCGATCCTTGGGGTCACGCTCCGCCACCGATCGATACGCATCGAGCGCCCCTTCGGGCTCGTCGAAGATCCGCTCGCGGAGCTCGCCGAGCCGGATCTCGAGGTCCGAGACCAGGCTCGCTTCGGACTCGGCCGCGACCTCACGCTCCAGGATCTCGGCCAGCTCGGGCCAGCGCTCGAGCCCGCTGTAGAGCCGGTCGAGGGCCTTCAGCGCCGGCTCCTCGGCCAGGCCCGTGTCCAGGGCGCGCCGGTAGGCCGAGACCGCCTTGTCCCGGTCCCGTACCTCGGCCTCGTAGAGGTTTCCGAGATACAGGAAGAGGTTGCGGGAAAGGAGCGGGTCGTAAAGGTCCTGCGTGACCCGCTCGTAGGTCTCGGCCAGATCGCCGAAGGCGTTGATCTGCGCGGCCAGGCGGTGGAGCGAGTCCCGGATCGCCTCGGACGAGGGGTCGTCGAGGAGAGCCCGCTTGAACGTCTCGAAGGCAGCGGTCGGATCGCCCCGGCCCGCCTCGTGGATCTCGGCCAGGGCGAGGAGCTTTCCGATCCTCGTCTGCGGGTCGTCCACGGCCTTGATTTTGATATCGAGGAGCCTCGCGAGTTCATCCCACCGTCCGAAGGCCCGGTAGATCGGCTCGAGGACATCGATGGCCGAAAGGCCCACCGCCTCGTCCGTGGAGAGGCGCTCGAGCGCCTCGATCGCCTTGGCGTTCGCCGGCTCCAGCGAGAGCACCTCGTGGTACTTCTCGACCGCCTGCGCCGGCTCCGCGATCTCCTTTTCGAGCAGGAGCCCGCTCTGGAACAGGAGATCGGCCCGCTCCTCGGACGTCACGGCGAGGGAGCACTCCGTATCGAGGGTCTCGAGCAGGTCCTGGAACATCTCCTCCTTGCGGTAGAGCCGTCGGAGCACGGCCAGGGCCTCGCGATCGCCCGGCATCTCGTCCAGGATCTGACGGTACGCCGCGATGGCGTCCGAGACGTTGTCGAGCCGCTCCACGGACACGGAAGCGATGGAAGCGAGCAGATCCCGCCTCTCGTCCGGAGCCACGGCGATATCGAGCTTGCGGCGGTAAATCTCCACGAGGTCGATCCACTTCTCGGCCCGCTGGTAGAGCCGCTCCAGGGCCGAGAGGCCCTGCGGATCCTGCGGCTGGAGATCGAGGGAACGTGTGTACGCGTCGATCGCCTCGTCCACCCGGTTGAGGAGCTCCTCGTGGAGGCTGCCGATGCGCCGGAGATGGCCGGCGCGCGTCTCGTCATCCGGCGAGGCGGCGGCCTTGCGCTCGAGGATATCCGCGAGCCCCTCCCAGTCGCTGACCAGGTTGTAGAGCGCCTCGAGCGCGTCGAGCGTCTCGGCGTCGCCCTGGGCGAGCTCCAGCACCTCGCGGTAGGTGACGATGGCGGCGCGCGGGTTCTCGATCTTCTGATCCTCGGTCCGCGCGATGATCTTGAGCACCTTCACCTTGGCGTCGATATCGTAAAGGTTGTCGATGCCGGCGCGGAACGCCTTCACGAGCCCGGGCCAGTCCTTGAGTGAGGATCCGAGACGCGCCATCTCATCCACGAGGGTGTCGTCCCCGGGGTCCTCAAAGAAGGCCCGGGAAAGGGCCGCGAACGCGAGGTGGAGGTCCCCCCCCCGGCTCTCGTGGATGTCAGCGATCTCGCGGAGCCGATCGACCCGCTCGGCCTTGTCCTGGATGAACTCGAGCTGGGCGTCGTAGATGACCACCAGCTTCCGCCACTCGTCGGCCTGCTGGTAGATCGGCTCCAGGATCTTGGATATCCGGTACCGGTGCTCCTCGTTCAGGACCATCCGCTCCAGGGCCGCAACGGCGTCCGGATGCGACAGGTTGTCCCGGAGCACCTCCTCGTAGTTGTCGATTGCGCCGGGCAGGTCCTTGAGCTTCTGCTCGTGGATCTCGGCCAGGCGGCAGAGCAGGGCGTGGCGCGTGTCGGCGCCGTCCGCGACCTCCATCTGGCGACGGATGAGGTCCGCGAGATCCCCCCACCGCTCCTCGCGGCCGTACAGACGATCAAGGGCCGCGATCGCCTCGACGTTGTCCTGGTCCACGGCCAGGACCTCCTCGTACACCTCGATGGCGTGCGCCAGGTCCTCCAGGGATTCCTCCTGGATGCGGCCGATGCGGCAGAGGTAGTCGACGCGCTCCTCGTCCCCGGCCGCGGTGTCCGCGGCCGTCCGGTAATGGGCGATGAGCTCGGGCCACAGGCGGTCCTTGAGGTAGAGCCGCTCCAGGGCCGAGAACGCCTTCAGGTTCGACGGATCGAACGCGAACACGCGCTTGTAGGCCTGCCGCGCCTCGCTCCGCCGGTCCAGCTTGGACTCGTAGATCTCGCCCAGGTCCATGGCGAGCCTGACCGTGGCCGGAGAGTCGCCGACCACATCCTCGAGCACGCTGGAATAGAGCGCGGCGAGCCGCTCCCAGGTGTCGAGCACGCTCGCGAGACGCGAGAGGAGCTCATGGGTCGGCTCGTCCTCAATGTTCTCCTTGAACAGCCGACCATAGATATCGAACGCCTTGTCCAGATCCTCGAGTTGCTCCTCGAAAAGGGTCCCGATTTCCATGAGGAGCTGCCGTCGTTCCTCGGGATCGTAGACCCCCTGGAGCCTCGCCTCCTTGGCCTCGACGAGACGCGGCCAGTCCATTCGCGCCTTGAAGATCGGCTCGAGGATTCCGGCCACCACGGGACGCCGCTCCCGGTCGCCGAGCAGGGACTCGAGCGCGAGGATGGTGGGCTCATGGTCCGGGTTCTTCTCGAGGCAGATCCGGAAATGCTCGAGCGCCTGGTCCACGTCATCCAGCCGGTCGCGGGAGAGCACGCCCAGCCGGTGATGGAGCCCCACCGCGTCGGCGTCGGGCATGGCGAGCCGGCGCTCGACGAGGGCGAAGAGGTCGGCCCATCGCTCGGCCTTCTCGTAGAGGCGCTCCAGGGCCGTGGCGGCCTCGTCGTCCGGACGCTCGGCCAGCACCGACTCGTAGGCGGTGATGGCGCCGGAGAGGTCCTGGAGCTCGGTCTCGGAGAGCTCGGCCTGCCGCATCAGGATCGCGATGCGGTCGTCCGGAGTACGGACATGGTCGAGCTGGCGGCGGTAGATGTCGAGGAGATCCTGCCAGGCGCCGGTCCGGCGGTAGATGTTCTCGAGGGCGGCCATGGCCTCGAAGTGGTCGCCGGCGTTGTCGAGCACTTTGATGTAGTACTCTTTGGCGGTCTCGAGATCGTCGAGACGCTGGAGCGAGAGGTCGGCGATGCGGCCGTAGAGCCGGGTCTGGAGATCGCCGTCCATGACGTCCGGCGCGGTCTCTCGGTACAGGGCCACCAGGGCAGCGATCCCGTCCACGGCCTCGGCGAGCCGCTCGAGGTGCTCGATGGTGCCGACCAGGTCCGGGTCGGCCACGCTCTCGGGAACCGCGCGGCACAGGAAGTCGAAGGCCTGCTTCCGGTCCCCCAGCCCCTCCTCGGCGGTCCGGGCCGCGCGCCGGAGGTGGCGGGACCGCTCGGCCGGATCCTCGGCGTCCTCGGACTCGATCACCGCAAGCTCGATGAGCCGGGCATGGTTCCTCTCCCGCTCGGCGATGGGTTGGAGGAGCTTGACCGCGAGCTTCCGTGCTGCCGGGTCGGCGAGCATGGCCTCGAGGCTTTGCCTCGTCTCGGCATGGCCGGGGTCGATGGCCAGGATTTCCCGGAACCGCTCGGTCGCGGCCGACGCATGGCCCTGCTTCAGGAGGATGGAGCCCATGCGATAGAGCACGGCCGCCTTCTCGTGGTCGTCGGAGATGAGCTCGATGTCCTGCTCCAGGATATCGAGCAGATCGGTCCACTTCTCCTCCCGGCCGTAGAGCCGGGCCAGGGAGGCGTGGATGAAGCGGTCCGGACCCCCTTCTTTGAGCGCATCGCAAAGGGACGCGACAGCCTCAGCCGTGTTTTCGAGCCGGATCTCCTGGAGGTCGGCGATCCGGAGGAGCAGGTCGCGCCGCTCGTCGGCCGATGCGACGAGCCCCAGCCTCGTCTTCAAGGCGTCGACCAGGTCTGCCCAGCGGCCGGTCCGGTCATAGAGCCGCTCCAGGCCTGCCAGGGCCGTGAGGTCCGAGGGGTCCTGGCCGTGGATCTCCCGGTAGGTGGAGAGCGCGGCCTCGGGATTTTCCAGCATGGCCTCCTCGATCTCGGCTACGCGGAAGAGGGTCTGCTTGCGCTCCAGGGCGCTCTCGAGGAAACCGGTCCGGATCCGTAGCACCAGGACCAGGTCGGACCAGGCGTTCCGGCCGGTGTAGATCCGCTCCAGGGCCAGGGTGGCCGGGAGCACCGCGTCGGTCCGCATAGGGTCGAGGTCGATGAGCCTGCGGTAGCAGCGCTCGGCCTGGTCCGTGTCGTTGATCTCCGTGTCGAAGAGCCTTGCGGCCTCCGAGAGATAGTCGCCGGCCAGCACCTTCTCGTCGATGCTTCCTGCGATGTCGCACAGGAGCCCGGCGTACTCGGCCTGCTTTCGGCTCGCTTGCGCGATGCGGGCGAGATCGGCCCGGGTCGGCCCGGCCTCGGGAGCGATCCGTAGGGCCGAGGCCAGGTCCCGGAACGCGGCGTCCGGGTCGCCGAGGCGGCGCTCGTGGAGGTCGGCGAGCCGGTGGTAGAGCTCCACCTTGTCGGAAGGCTCGCGCCGGTCGTCCTCGAGCTGGACCTCGAGCACGCGGCTCAGGTTGGCGGCCGCTCCCTGGTCCTCATAGACCGGCCGCAGGATCGCGGCGGCGCGCTGACGGAGACCGGGGTGCCGGAGGAGGTTCTCGAGCGCCTCCTGGGCCTTGATGTGATGGGGCTCCAGGGAGAGCGCCATCTCGTACTGCTCGAGCGCCGAGGCGGCGTCGTCCAGGTGCTGCTCCCGGATCTCGCCGAGACGGTAGAAGAGGGCCGGTGTCTCCTCGGTTGGCGCCGACTCGATCTGCCGCTCGATGAGCTGGGAGAGCTCGCGCCACCGGCCGGTGTTCTCGTAGAGCGTCGCGAGGGCCCGCAGGGCCTGGTCGTGGGTCGGATCGATCTCCAGCACGGCGAGGTACGAGATGATGGCCGCGTCGTAGTCGGCCAGGATCTCCTCCTCGACGAAGCTGCGCTTGAGGAAAATGTGCATCCGACGGTCCGGGTCCGGGATCCCGGCCAAGGTCCGGGTGTAGAGGCCGAGGAGCGGCTGCCAGGCGTCCTGTGTGGTGTAGAAGTTCTCGAGGGCGTCGAACGAGGCGTCGGAGCCCGGGTCGATCTCGAGCACCTTCTGGTAGTAGGGCTCGGCCTTGGCCGGGTCCGAGAGGCTGAGGTCGTACATCTGGGCGATGGTGAACGCGAAGCCCTTTTTCAGCTCGGGCATGAGATCCGCGGCGGCGAAGGCCTTCTCGAGATGGCCGGCCAGCTCGGCCCAGTTGTCCATGGCGTCTCCGAAGTCCTTGGCCAGGCCCCAGAGCTTGGGATCGGCCGGGCTCTCGGCGAGCGCCTGGATGAGCGTATCGAATGCACCCCGCTCGTCGCCGAGCTTGGAGCGCCGCACCTCGACGAGGTCGAGCCTCATGGCGTTCCGCTTCGACGCGTCCGTCTCGAGGCCGATCCGGATCTCGAGCACGCGGCAGAGCTTGGCGAAGTCGCCGGAGCTGCGGAGGTGCGGCTCCAGGAGCAGGGCGGTCTCGCTCCGGAGGTCCGGGTCCTCGAGCAGGGGCTCCATGGCCGTGAGGGTCTCGGCATGGCCCGGTGCGTCGGTCAGGATGCCGGCGAAGAGCTTGAGAGCCTCGGGCCGGTTCGGGATCTGGTCGAGATGGAGGGTTGCGAGCTGGAAGGCCACCTGGGCCCTGGTCTCGCCCGAGGCGGAATCCATCCTGCGCCGAAGAATCGTCGCGAGATCCTCCCACCGCTCCTCGAGCCTCGCGAGCCGCTCGAGCGCCGACAGGATCTCCTCGTCGCCCGGGAAAAGGCCGAGCGCCTCCTCGTACCGGGCCACGGCGGACGGGGTGTCCTCGAGCGCGTCCTCGCAGAGCTGGCCCAGCTCTAGGAGGAGGCTCCGCTTGTCAGCACCTTCGGCCGCAGCGATCCGCTGCTCGTAGATCGAGGCGAGCTCCTTCCACTGGCCCGTGCCCCGGTAGATCCGGTCCAGGGCGAGGAGGGTGTCGACGTCGCCCGGATGCTTCTCCAGGATCGCGCGGTAGCCTTCGAGGGCCTGATCCACGTGACCCAGACGCTCGGCCGCGATGGACGCGGCGCGGCGCTCGAGGTCGAGCCGGGCGTTGCCCTTGAGCCGGCCTTTCACGTCGTTGTAGAGGCGGTGGAGCTCGGCCCACGCGCCCGCAGACTCGGCGCACGCTTCGAGAGCGTCCCTGGCCTCGGCGTCCTTGGGCGCCGACTCGAAGAGCCGCGCGGCCCACGTGAATGCGAGCTGGCGGTTCGAGAGCTTGTCCCTGGCGACGTCCCGGATCTCCTTCATGATCTCCCGCTTCCGGGCGTTGTCCTCCTCGTGCTCGAACAGGATCTCGTACATGCTGAGGAGCCGGCTCCAGCGCTCCTCCTTGAGGTAGATCGGCACCAGCTCCCGGGCGGCCCGCTCGTTCTTCGGGTCCACGGAGAGCACGCGCTCGTAGCTCCGGGAGGCGCGCAAAGGCTCTCCGATCGGGTCCGTGAAGATCTCCGCCGCGCGGAAGGAGAGACGGACCTTGAGCTCCGGCTCCTCGGCACGATCCGCGGCCGTGCCCAGCACCTCGACGAGCCCCTCCCAGTTTTTCCGGCCGGCGAAGAGCTTCTCCAGGCCCTCGAAGTCGCCGGACTCGAGGAAGCTGTCCTTGAGCATGCGGAGAGCCTTGGCGTTCTCCGGCTCGACGGCGAGGATGCGGCCCCAGGCGTCCGCGGCCTTCGCGATATCCTTGAGCCGGTCCTTGTAGACGTTGCCGAGCTTGGTGAGAAGCTCCACGCGCTTCTCCTTGTCCTCTACGCGGGTGAGGGTCCGCTCGAGCACGTCGGCGAGCCCCTTCCAGTCGTGCTGGCGCTCCGCAATCCACTCGAGGGAGGAGAGCGCCTCCTCGTTCTCGGGGTTCTTCTCGAGGACCTTCCACCAGATTTTGGAAGACTCCTCGAAGTTGTTCAGGCGCTCCGCGTAGATGATCGCCATCTCGGCCAGGCGCTTGATCTGCTCCTCCCCCTCGAGCTGGTCCACCTCGCGGCCGTATACGTCGAGGAGGGGCTTCCAGGCCCGGCGCTTGGTGTAGATGGTCTTGAGGAGGCCCACGGTCTCCGGATGGCGGGGATCGATCTCCAGGATCCGCTCCAGCGGCTCCACCGCCTTGTTCAGGTTGTTGAACCGGTCCATCCAGAGCCGGGCCGCCCGCATGAGGAGCGCGATCCTCTGGTCCCGGTCCTGGGTGATCTCGGCCGCCTTGGACAGGATCTTGATGAGGTCGTTCCATCGGGTGAGCTTCTCGTAGAGCTCGGTGAGGGCCGTGATCGCCTCCTGGTTCGTCGGGTCCAGATCGAGGATGCTCGAGTAGGTGTTGATCACCATCACATCCTGGCTGA
>Ga0315282_10002471_pt1 | contig 33964 bp, 30 predicted proteins | sample YL17G07_20_MG_FD_203693 | JGI IMG/M metagenome (GOLD analysis project Ga0315282, IMG submission 203693) | Sediment microbial communities from Yellowstone Lake, YNP, Wyoming, USA - YL17G07_20 | ecosystem: Environmental > Aquatic > Freshwater > Lake > Sediment | place: USA: Wyoming | collected...
GGACCAACGACATAGGGGTTTATATCCATCTGCTGAATCTGAGGAAATTCTGTAACCAGTTGCGAAAGCCGCTGCAATCCTTCGGCGATTTTCTCTATGTCAACACCTTCCTGGCCGCGGACCCCTTTTAGCATTTGGTATGTCTTTGTGCTCATAAGCATCTGCTTGGCCTCTTCAGCTGTCAGCGGCGCAAGATAGAAAGACACATCCTTGAGGACCTCCACCATTATCCCGCCCATTCCGAACATCATCAATGGGCCGAAATGCGGGTCGCGGTTCATCCCGAGGATAACCTCTCTTCCCTTCTTGCACATCTCCTGAACAAAAACGCCGAGGATTTTGGCATCCGGGCGCTTTTGTGGCACTCGATACATCATCAGGTCGAAGGCGTCCCTTACTTCCTGGTCGCTTTTCAGTCCGAGCCGAACGCCGCCGACGTCTGATTTATGAAGGATGTCCGGCGACCAGATTTTCAGCACAACAGGATAGTCAAGCTGCTGTGCAATGCTGACGGCTTGGTCGGCTGTGGTGGCGATAGAACCTTTCGGCGTTACAAAACCATACGCTTCGAGGATTTCCTTCGAGTCGGTCTCGCCGATTTCCCGCATACCCTGGCGAAGGTGCCTGTTGATAATGTTTTCAACCTTGCGGCGATTGACCGGGAATAGTTTCACGACCCGTTTGGGTCTGGAGCGCCATCGAACGTAATCGGCCATTACTTTAATCGCAGCGACTGCACTTTCAGGTGAATCATACTGCGGTATTTTACCCTCGCGTAAAATCCTCACTCCTTCTTTGACCTTGCCTGCGCCGAGAAAACAGGCAAGAATCGGCTTTGCCTGCTTTTGACAGGCGATATTCACGACCGCCTCGGCAGTAGCGGAAGCGTCCGTCATTGCCTGCGGCGTCAGAAGCACAAGAACCGTATCAACATTGGGGTCATCGAGAATAATATTAAGGGCAAACTCATAACGGTCGGCGAGGGCATCTCCGAGAACATCGACAGGGTTATACAGATTGGCGGCGGGCGGCAAATTGGAGGCCAGCCTGGCGATGGTTTCGTCGGCCAGCTTTGCAAACGCAAGAGCCAGTTGTTCGATGGCATCGGCGGCCATAATTCCGGGCCCGCCGGCGTTGGTAATGACGGCGACACGCGGGCCTGCAGGCAGCGGCTGATTGGCAAAGGCCTGGGCGTAATCAAACTGCTGCTTTATGGAGTCACAGCGGATGACGCCTGCGCGATTAAATGCAGACTCATACGCGACCTCGCCGCCCGCGAGACTGCCGGTATGAGAGGATGCGGCTTTCGCGCCGGCTTCGGTGCCGCCGGACTTCATCAGCAATATGGGTTTGACATAAGAGATACGCTCGGCCTCTCTAACGAAGGCATTTCCATCGGTGATGCTCTCAAGATAACCTGCGATGACTTTGGTGGCGGGGTCGGGGCCGAGGGCCTTTATGATATCCAGCTCATCGACATCGGCCTTGTTGCCGATGCTGACGAGCTTGCTGAAGCCAATGCCGTTTGTGTTGGCCATATCGAGAATGGCTGCAAGCAGCGCCCCCGACTGCGAAAGATACCCTATGCCGCCCGGTGCGGGAAGGTCTCCGCCGAAGCTGGCGTTTAGATGATTTGCCGGGACAACCACGCCGAGGCAGTTAGGGCCGATGACCCTTATGCCGGCCTGTTTTGCGATTTGAATAACCTGCTCCTCGAGCTGCCTGCCTTCCTTGCCAACTTCCCTGAAGCCGGCGGTTATAATGATGACCGACTTTACGCCGATGTCGGCGCACTGCTGCATAACCGCGAGGACGACGCCGGCAGGAACAATGATAATCACGAGGTCGGGAACTTGCCCGATGGATTTGAGGTCGAGATAGCACTTGAGGTTATCAATTGTGTCGGCATTGGGATTGATAGGAAAAAGTTTGCCTTTATAGCCGGCTGCAACCATATTCGAGAGAATCTCATAGCCCACCTTGCCCCTCTGGCGCGAGGCGCCGACTATCGCAACAGATTTCGGATTGAAAAAACTCTCAAGAGCCATAACAAGAAACGTCCCCTTAGAACCAACGGTAATTTGCAAAGGGTTGTTATTCTATACTACAATGCGTGTTTTTTCAAAGTTTTTTACTAATGGAGATTGCAGCGACGTGGCCGAGTCGGAAACGATAATTTCAGGCAGAATTTGCAGCTACATTGAAAAAAGCTATAATTGGGACACTTGTTTAACCAGGCGAATATCCTGGTTCCAGACAAAGAGTCAAATGGCAATAGGAAGTCAGCAAATGGACCGGATAAGAGCACATTTTCAGAAACATCGCCAACGAAGGCCGTGGGACTTCTGCTGGAAAGTGGCGGTGGAAGGGGTGATAGTGAGCATTGTGCCGGCGGTTATTCTGGTCAACTTGCACAACGAGCCGGAGCGAGAATTCTTAAACTGGCCCATTCCTGCAATACTGGCCGTCATATTAGTGGGTGCTCCGATTTTTGAGACGCTGCTGTTCCAGGCGCTGCCTATCGCAATATCGCGGTGGTTGAAAGCGGGATTCAAGGTCCAGATTCTCGCCTCGTTAGTGCCATTTGCATTAGTGCATCTGCCTGAGGGGATCGCTACGGGAGTCTGTGCAGGATTTGTCGGCGGTTTCTACCTGGCATTCACTTATGCTCATTGGGTAGAAAAGTCTGCGTGGACAGCTCTGTGGACCACTACAGTTGCCCACTTTATACGAAATAGTTTTGCTGCAGCTCTTATAATACTCGGAAAGGCATTTTGAGCATACCCGGTCCACGCAAGGCGGACTATGATTCCAATTCTTTTCGAGAATGACGATATAATAGCGGTCAACAAACCCGAAGGCCTTGCCTCAATTCCCGAACGCGCAAAAGAAAAAGAGTCTGTGCTTTCGCTGCTTTTGCCGGCGTTCCCGCAGAAACTTTATGTTGTCCACCGCCTCGACAAGGAAGCCAGCGGCGTGCTCATTTTTGCCAGGAACGCAGCAGCACACAAATATCTTAACGCTCAGTTCAGCAGCCGCACCATCAAAAAAATATATGTGGCGCTGACGCATGGGGTCATCAAGGACGATAGAGGCATAATCGACAAGCCCCTGCGGCAATTTGGCTCAGGAAGAACGGGCGTCGATATCCAGCGAGGAAAATCATCCGCCACCGAATTTGAGGTTACGAAACGATTTGACGCCCACACTCTTATCGACGTGCATACTTTGACCGGGCGGCGGCATCAGATTCGGGCGCACCTCTACAGCATCGGCCATCCGATTGTCGGCGACCTGCACTATGGCGACAAGGCCTTACAGCGGACATTCCCTCGCTTAATGCTGCACGCACAGAAAATTATACTTCAGCTTCCATCGGGCCAGAATGTGACTATCGAAGCGCCAATTCCGGAATCATTCCAAGCAGTCATTGGTATGGTTAGTCGTTAGTCACCGGCTGGCAGTTTTCCATCAGAACCGATGGCTTTCCTGCGGATATTGGAAACAGCATCGATATATTTTTGAGCGGTGGGTTGGTCCTTTGCCTCGACAATCAGCCGCATTACGGGTTCGGTGTTGCTCGTTCGCAGGTGGACCCAGGCATCATCGAAATCAAATCGTACACCGTCATCGGTATTGACTTTTGCATCGGCGAAGGTCTTTTGGGCGGAATCCAGGATTTGTTTTGCCTGCTGGGCTGTTGCGGCGAATTTGTCTTTGGTCATATAGTAGCCGCCGATTTCGCGGACAAACCGGCTTATCGTTTTTCCTGTCTCGGCCACCAGTTGCAGGACAAGGGCCATTGCGACAAGGGCGTTGCGGACGGGAGCTACACGCAGGTCGATGACGCCGCCATTGCCTTCTCCGCCGATGATGCAGTTGTGCCGGAGCATTGCCGCGGCGACGTTGGCCTCGCCGACGGGGGTACGGATGACCTCACAGCCGGCCTTTTTGGCAATATCGTCAATCATTCGTGAGGTTGAAAGATTTGTCGCTGCTTTGCCGGCTTGTTTACTAAAGATGAACTTTGCTGCCAGAGCGAGGGTATATTCTTCACTTATGTAGGTGCCTTTTTCGTCAACGATTGCCAATCTGTCGCCATCGGGGTCGAGAGCGAAACCGAGGTCGGCTTTTTCGGCGCCGACCACCTTGCAAAGGTCTTTCAAGTTCTCGGCAAGCGGCTCGGGCGTGTGCGCGAATAGGCCGGTCGGCTGGTCATTTATGGGTGAAACAATGCAGCCAAGCTCAGCAAGTAATTTTTTTGCAACCCGCCCCCCTGCCCCATTGATGCTGTCCAGAACCACCTTGAATTTTTTGGAGGCAATTGTCTTTTTATCAACGATTGCCAGGACCCTGGTGATATGTATGGCATCGGTTTGTTCGTTAGAAGTTACTTTGCCGCGGCGGGTGGAATCTGCGAGAGAAAAACGCTTATCAAAAAAACATTGCCTTATCCGCCCTGCTGCATCTGGAGGCGGGGCCATACCGTTATCAAGCAGCAATTTTATGCCATTATATTGAGAGGGGTTGTGCGAGGCGGTGATGACCACTCCGCCGGCACAAGCCAAATGCCTGACCATAACACTCACACCGGGTGTTGTAACAACGCCCAGGTCGATTACGTCAATCCCGACCGAAGACAATCCCGCCGTTACAGCGGATTGAAGCATCTGGCCGCTCGGGCGAGTGTCTCTGCCGATGCACACCGCCAATTTCTGACTTGGGGCAGAGTATTTATCCTTTAGAAATGTGCCAAATGCGCGGCCATAGTCGGCGGCAATAGAGGCCGTAAGATTTTCGCCAACGATACCTCTTACGCCGCTAATACTTATTATCAACTGCTCAGCCATACGGCTGCCTCAAATGCACATATCATCAGAACACGTAGCTCCGGCACACATCAAATGATGGTCTGTCAATCCAGCCGGCAGACGTAGAGTTCATTTACGAAATCGAGCTTGCCAATCTCTTCAATGGCCTTTGCATCGGGCTCTTTATCGAGACTGACGGCAAGGACGGCCTTGTGTTCCGCCGGCTTTTGTCCCACGCCCATCGTGCAGATATTGATATTGTGTTTGCCGCATACGGTTCCGACCGCGCCGATGACGCCGGGCCTATCATCGTTAAATATAACCAGCACCGGCCCCTGCAGGGTCATTTCTATATTGAAGCCATCGACTTCGATAATTCGCAGCAGCTTTCCACCGAAGACCGAGCCGGTTACCGTGCGGGTGACCTTGTCGGTGGTAACTTTGGCGGAAAAACTGGCGGCGACGTCTTTGGCCTCGGTGTTTTTGGTTTCGCTTATACTTATGCCGCGCTCTTTAGCCAGCACGGAGACATTAACGACGTTAAGGGGCATATCAAAGTGCTTCTGCAGCAGGCCTATCACAAAATGAAGCGTGACCATCCCGATGTCCATTTCCGCGATTGAGCCGCGATACTGGACATCGATATCCTTGATATGGCCGGGGGTAATGGTGCTGATGAGAGTGCCGATTCGCCGGGCAAGCTCGGCATACTCACTTACAATCGGCGGCATAGCGCCGGCGGCAGAGGGGGCATTGACGGCGTTTCTGATGGGGCCGCCCTTGAGGGCATCAACAAGAATCTGAGCAGCCTCCACGGCAACCTCAACCTGCGCCTCCTCGGTGCTTGCGCCAAGGTGTGGCGTAACGATGCAGTTGTCAAGATTTTTGAATCGCGTGTCCGCAGGCGGCTCGGCGGAAAAAACATCGAGGGCGGCGCCAGCGATACGCTTTTCGGCAAGGGCATTGTAGAGGGCATCTTCGTTAATAATTCCGCCGCGGGCACAGTTAATCAGGCGGACGGAGCGCTTCATCATTGCAATCTGCGGGGCATCAATCATATTCACGGTCTGCTCATTTTTCGGCACGTGGACGGTGATATAATCGGATTCCTTGAAGATTCTTTCGAGATTGTCCATCGCCTCAACACCGAGCTTTTCAGCTTCCGTGGGTGCGGCAAAGGGGTCGTAGCCGAGGACCTTCATATCGAAACCCTTTGCCATTTTTGCGACGGCCATACCGATTCTGCCGAGGCCTATGACGCCGAGGATTTTGTTATTTAGCTGGTTGCCCATATATTTTTTGCGGTCCCAGATGCCGGCCTTTAAGCTGGTGCAGGCGGAAACGACATTGCGGCTCAGCGCAAGCATCAGGGCTATCGTATGCTCGGCTGCACTTATGGTGTTGCCGCCCGGCGTGTTCATAACCAGGATTCCTCTTCTCGTGGCCTCAGTGACATCGACGTTGTCCACGCCGACGCCGGCCCGGGCAACGGCTCTCAACTTGCCGTGCTTAGCCAGGACCTTCGCGGTAACCTTTGTGCCGCTGCGGATAATCAGGCCATCGTATTCACCGATGATTCTGGCAAGCTCATCTTCGCCTATTTCGGTCTTTACGACAGGCTGCACCCCTTCCATAGAACCGAGTAAGTCAATTCCTTCCTGTGCGAGTTTGTCTGATATAAGGATTTTAATCATTGTCCAACTCCAAAAAAAACCTTACCTTCCAATTTCGGAGTGCATATTGTAGCTGGACTTATAAAAAATGGCAAGCGCAGAAAAGTTACAACACCCCAACTCACTTACTCCCCCCTTACAACATATTACACCAGATCTCGCAGAGGAAGCCGCTCACCCTTTTTATATAGGAATGTGTATCCTGTCGGACTCTGTTCTTCTAAATGTGATAGTTTGTCAAATAGTTCAGGCTTAATTTCTTTAAGTTTAAGAAAGTCCGATTCAGTTTTATATGCACCGCACCAGCATTCAGCCGAACAGCCTAACTGTCGGACCGGATTCTCCGGCAAATCGGCCGACTCAACATATTTCTCCACTTGTTTCCTCGTCCACCGGAAAATAGGGCTTACCGACAGACATTTGAAACTCGGGTGATACCAGATAGGTAGATATTTGGCCCGCAAATTTGACTCCTCCGCACGAATGCCGTCAATTACAACTTTTCGTCCACTGATTTTAGCCAGGAAATCATGCACCGGCTTGATTTTCAACTCTCTGCAACACCAGCGAAATTGGAAACTCGGTATCCCCCAATCTTCCGCCAAGTCAAAAAAATTCTTTTCCGGTCGCACAATCGACAGTCTAATACCGAACTGCCTACACACCGCTCGAACGTGTTTTGTCACCTCTGGAAAGCCGACCGTGGTATCGGCATGGATAGCCCTCAATTCGGCTCCAACTTTTTCTGCTTCTCTCTTTGTATATACCAATGTTGCTAAACTATCTTTACCTCCGCTTATTAGTACGAAACATTTAGCCCCGTTTAGAATTTTGAGAAGGTCACTCTTTGAAACACTTACTTCCGGCCGAATCCGGTCGGCCCCTTCTTCGTCAAGCCCGCATACACTCTCTACGGTTCCATTCCTGTTATGAATAACATAAACCGGCTTGACCGTTGGCCCTTTGACCCACCTCGATGCCGCTGTCCCTCTCTGGCCACAAACCGGACAATTAACCCGGACTCCCCTTAAATGATATGGAGACATTAAGCTATGAAGCTTATCCGCCCATTTGGACACGTGATTTGGTAGATTGTCCATTACGAATTTTTACCGAATTACCTTTTCAAACCACCTTATCGCTATCTACTACATAAGCGCACCTACTATTTTTTTATCGGCTCTCGCGCATCTAATCCTGTAGCTTTTCTGCCTTCCTCGATAATCCCCCCACCATCTTTGCTTGGTTAAGTTACCTATCAATGTTCTCCACGGCTTCTATCAATCTCAATCCTCTTCCTTTGAAATCGGCGCAGGGCACACATTCGAAAAGAGCTTCGTCTGTTTGAATTGTCTTCCCGGCACAACAACATAAGCTCTGCGCCTTTAAACTTGTCTCTATCTCACCCACATCTACCGTTTCTCCCAGAACATTCAGATACTCTTTTACAAACGAATCTTCTAACAGATTCCCAAATATTTCAGATACACTGACAGCTGCCCGTTTTGCTTTGCGCATCGCCTCATAAGATTTAATACCTATGAAAGCATCTTTTTCCTGCTTCAGAACTTCTTTTTGCCAAATTATTATGCCTTCCTCACAACCTTTGCGAAATTCTCGCAACGTAGACGATTTTTTTATATATTCTCCGACTCTATTAAAGAATCTTCGCAGGTCTAAATGCCTTATAGTTAATGCCAGTATAGAGGTGTTCAAAATCTTATCAAGAACATCTGTTTCTAAAGGAACAAACTTAAATGCTGTCAGCGGATGGTGACGAAGAGAATTGTACGTATCGTCGTGTAGCTTTGGGGTTACTAAAAGAATATAAACTTGGCTTGGTTGAACATTGTTTGCTTTCACAAAATCAACACAATGCCGTACCGCTTGAGCAAACTCATTGGTCCATTGCATAGCTCCCGTTCTTTGCGTTGCTTCAACTATCAGATAAAAACCATAACAATATGCAATAATATCTGGTTTACCCGGAGGAGATAGCGATAAACATCCACCTTTATCACTACCCTGCCAAGTTACGCGTTGTCCCACGCTTTGGTCATCGTTGTCAATTGTGTAAAATGGCAAGTAAAGCGCTTGGCTAAACGCTAAACTTATTAGGTGCTCAAAATAAGTGCTCTGTTTGTTGGCAAACTGCCCCAAATACACATCCAGATTTTCTAAGTAACTCAAGATTGTGCGTCCAGATAGCATCCGCAATTTCGACCTTAATTCTTTGCCGCTGTTTTAGTTTTAAGCCATTTGATGATTATGTTGCGGACGAGGTCCGCGGGTTTCATCTTCCTAACCTTGGCTTCCTTCTCAAGCTTTCGCAACGTATCACCATCAAAATCTAAAAGGAAAATATTCAAGCCCTCTGGCTTCGCCTCCAAAACAGTTCTTTTAGCATCTTTGACACGGTAATGGCCGGTTTTAATTAGGCGCTTTATATCCCTTACATCCTTAGATGGCGAGTTCACTATTGCTTTTGCCGCACTTTCTTGTTTCCTCTCATCACCCAATGCTGCCAACTCTTTCGCAACGTCAACGCTGTCCAATCGCCTACTTACAAATAGTTTCTTTACACTTCTTGGCAAGTCTAAGACCGTCAGGAACTGCCTAATCATTTCTACAGATATATTTAGCTTTTCGGCTACCGCTTTTGACCCATACAGCCCCGTCAAATATTTCATCGCACCTGCGACTGTTACCAAATCCTTCGGCCTTTTCTTCTTCCCTGTATTTTCAAATGCGATGGCCCACGCTGTTGCCTTATCCCAATTTCTCATTTAATGAAATTCCTCTTAGTAAGCCACTCCTCCACAGCCGTCTTAACGACCATCTGGCTATCACTTTCATATTCTTTGGAAGCTTTGCATATTGCTTGATAAATCCGTTCGGTTACATAAATTGTTATCTTTCTCATTCGCTCGGTTTTCTTGGCAATTTCCACTAACTTTTTTATATTTTTTTCGCGGGGATTTTCAACAGCTACATCGATCAACAAGTTTCTCTGTGCACTTCGAGGTGTATCTACGATTTGCTGCGCGACCTCGATAGCCAACTTTTCATCGGGGATACCTCTGACTATCCGCATAGCAAAAGATGCACTAAATTTTTTACCTACCATTGCCTTGATTTCTTCAGGCACAGCAGCATATCCAAGATAATTACTGACGGTTTGCGGGATTACTCCCAAACACTTGGCTACATTATCAATAGATTTCAGTTTTTCTCGCAACTCAGAAGCTGCCTGCATCTTGTCGCGATAGTCAAGATCACGCCGGTGAATATTTTCGCTGAACGACTTAATAATAGCCTGCGTTCTATCCGTGACTTTTGTAATGACTGCTGGAATCTCGGTCTCGCCTGCCTTCTTACAAGCCAAGTATCGTCGCTGTCCAATTATTAGCTCATATCTTTCACCTTTTTTAAATACTGTGACTGGCTGTTGAACACCTATTTCTCGAATACTGTTTGCCAGTTCGTCAATACCTTCCTCAAGATTTGACTTGCGGACGTTTGACAGGCTCACATCGATTAGACCAAGTGGAAGATAGGCAAATTTTAATCTTTCTTCTTTTTCCTTTGCCATCCTTTTTTCTCCTACACTTCCATTCTCCGTAGTATTTACTACGAAGGACGAAACCCACTTAAAACATACAGTTCGGAAGGCATACACTACCCAAAACCGCAATTCCAGACAACTCAAAACTATTGAACTCTCTATGTTGATTTGCGGTTAATCTATCCAAAATTCAGTACGATCTGTATTCAAAATTAGCGTAACCTGCTGTTGCGAGCCTTTGTGTTTTTGTAGCTAAAATTTTTTTGAATTTTTTGAATTTTCTTACTTGATTTTTCGACTCTCATTTTTGTCCTGATTTTGGAGGTGGTGAAATTTTGACCCAAAACGAGCGCATTTCTGCAAATTTCCACTCAATTCTTGTTAAAAAATGCAAAAAACCGCTAAAAACCGTCAATTTTTGAAACTGCCCTCTCTAAACACTAACTCCTTATTGCTAAAGACCTTACAAGATTTTCAGCCCAAAGTCTCGTTTCACCAAGTGTCCATTTTCACCTTTTTCCGTTATTCGTTTTCCTTATCGTAGCCACGTGTTTTGTTTATTTTACTCCTACCGATTTTCCCATCCACTGAACTGCTAACTTTTATCCCCCGACAAGTCAGGGTGTCTGATTCTCTCTTTCAATAATCAGTTGTCAATATCGAAGATCCGCCTATGGCGGAATCAATTGTTTGTCGCTAATGCCCGAGCCAATGTTACAATCCAGGCGGCGGCTATTATAACCAATAAAACTGCAATTACGTGCTTTATCTTAACTTCATTAAACAGCCGAACTAAAGCGCAGGAGTATACGCCAAAAACGGCGACAAGAAAAGCCAAAAATCCTGCAGCCGCCATAGCGCTGCAAAATAGCGCAGCGGCCGGCTGGACATAAAAAGATTGCAGGATTCGGCCCCGGCCAAAGGCAAGAGCAGCGGTGGTCATTCCACACGTTGGGCACGGCAGATTCCATCTCTGCTTCATCCCGCACGGGTTAATCCATCGAGCTACATCGATTCTATCCGTTGCAGCCAGCCGCAATAGTCCGAGTAAAGCGGCGGCCGCCACAAACACAACGCCGGCTACAAACCGCTGCCGGGGTGATGCGCGACAGAAAAATTTCCCCTTATTTGGCTGTTGGCTGGATTGCATAGCGGCGTTAGAATATGCTGGCAGAGTAATTCTGTCAAGACGAGTCGCTGGTGAGTTATGGTATTGGCACAGAAAGATTTAAGTATGATGCTGGAGGTCGCCATTGTGGCGGCGCGGCTGGCCGGGCAGCGGGCGATGGAAGAAATCAACTTTGCCAGGGCCTCGATAAAAAACGCAAGTGAGCTGGTAACACAGACCGATGGCCGATGCCAGAAAATAATCATCGAGCGAATCAAAGAAACCTATCCCGACCACGGCTTTATCGCCGAGGAGGGCGAAGGAGGCAGGATATTCAAACAGCCGCCACGAGCGGGGCAATCCATCTGGTGGGCAATCGACCCGATAGATGGGACGAGCAATTTCGCGCACTGCCTGCCCTGCTTTACCACCAGCATTGCGGTGTTGAATGAAGGCAGACCGATTGTGGGGGTGATTTTCGACCCGGCTACGGAATCGATGTTCACAGCCGTCAAAGGCGGCGAGGCACAACTGAACGGCAGACGCATCACAGCCGGTAAAGAAGACATAAGCAAATTTGCGAGCATAGGTATAGACAGCCATTTCGATAACGAGGTGCCGAGGTGGGCCTGTGAAATTATCCGGCGGACAAGGTTTCGCAACTTCGGCACTACGGCCCTGCACATAGCTTATGTGGCAAGGGGCAGCCTTATTGCCACAATCGCATCCGACCCGAAGCTGTGGGACATAGCGGCCGGGGCGGTAATCGCGGAAACAGCGGGAGCCATCGTGAGCGACTGGCAGGGCAAAAATATCTTCCCCATCAATCCGGACAGCTACGAAGTGGGGGAATTCCACATCGTGGTCGCAAATAAGAAAACACACCCCCAAATACTGGAAATGCTAAAGTGATTTTCGATTTACGATTTGCGATTGACGATTGATTTTAGATTTACAACTTCCAATTTATGATTTGCGATTGTCAATTTGTAATTAAAGAAACCATGCTTGTAGGAGAATGATTGAGACGATGACACCTGACGAGTTGAAAAAGAGAACCAAGCAATTCGGTCTACGTGTAATCCAGTTAGTTGAAACCCTTCCACGCACAAAAACTGCTGATGTTATCGGCAACCAACTATTACGATGTGCCACATCCGTAGGTGCTAACTACCGTGCGGCATGCAGAGCGAGGTCCAAACCAGACTTCATTGCAAAGTTAGGAACTGTTGAGGAAGAAGCTGACGAATCAGCTTATTGGCTGGAGATGCTTGTAGAAGCCAAAGTGGTAAAGTCTAATGTGGTGGCAGAACTACTTGCTGAGGCTAATGAGTTGACCGCGATAATAGCTTCATCCCACCTCACAGCCAAAAGAAACAAATAAAATCGTCAATCGTAAATCGTAAATCGTAAATCGTAAATCACCTTGGGTCCGGCACAGGGTAGAGGGCGATGATTTTCACCCTGTCCGCGGAGGAGCGGACCTGACTCCTGTCGAGAATGGCCATAACCCTTCTTTGCGGTCCATCGGCGCCGATGCGAACGAGTATATAAGCGGTAAAGACATCGCTTCGAACAGTAACAAGGTTACTTATGCGGTGGAAAATTATGTCCCTTTCTTCAAAATCATCTACGGCACCATCACCAGGTGTCAGATCAGGAAAACCAGTCAAATTACCCGGTTGCAAGTTCTGGTAATAATCCATCTCGGCAACATTCATCAGTTCGCCGATACTTCGAAAGCCCTTTGCCGCTCCATCTCGATATGCAACTATTGCCTGGGCGATAGGCGGCTGCATCCAGGGCAATTGCGCTATTACAAGCCAGGGAGCGGTATTGATGTTTATACGTCCCTTTATCCTGGTTTCAGACGACGGCAGTCCATGCGAGATAGGGTCGATAACGGTCAGGTAATTAAATATCTGCTGGAAAGCAGGATTCGCTAAATTCAAACGTGCTGCAACTTCGGTATCACCCGACACAATTGGATTTGGCCCCTGAGAATAAGCGCTTTTGACAAAAATCATTCCTATCTCGCCTATATTTGTAAAAAGTTTATTTGCAGGATGCGCCTGAATCAATCCTGTGCTGGAATCGACATAGCTATTTATACTTCCGAGAGTCGGCGCTTTTGTGGAGGAACCCCATAAACGCCTGATGCATTTGTGCTTGGTCATATCCCGCTGGAAACTGCGAAGGCCATCGCCCAAAACCAACCAGCTTGGAACCCAGATTGAATCAACTGCGATATACTTAGATGCTCCGTTTGGGTCGCGAACCATCCGCTGCAATTCTACCTTACTATTGCCGGTGAAAATAACCGCCCCAGAATTTTGCACAACGGCATTTGGGTCCACGGTAATCGTTGCGGCTGGGTCCTGGTTCCGGATGATACAAAAACTTTTTCCCGCAGGCCATGAATCGATATTAATAGGGGCACCATTAACAGCAATCCGCCAGAAGCCGGAACCGGGTACGCTATCTTCAGAGTATGGCTTGTAAAGTTCTACGGCGTAAGATTTATAAATGGTTTGAGTCGGTGGGCTGCCGGTCATAATAGTAACTTGATTATAATCCAGCTCGGAAATGTAAATACAGGAACGCTCAAAGCCATAATAAATCTTTCCATCCGGCGCAGCGAAGCTGGTCACATCGTCATCGCTATCGCGATAGTCAATCAGATTAACAGCTACTTGCGCAGCTACTTCAACACGATTACCTGCAAAATTAGCATCTGAAAGCCCGCTGTATATCGCTCTATAAAGCAAATCTATGTAAGCGTTTTTCTCGGCCTGATTTCTGTAACTGGCATCATTAACATTAACCATTTTCCCATTATTCAGACGTTGGGCAGGAGGTTGACCAGCAGTAGGATTAATTACCCTGTCCATATTGCAGGTGGTTGCAATATGCCGATATGCATAATTAGGGTCAAGGCCGCCAGTGTCATAGGCACTAATAAACCATTCAGTTTTGCTTTCAAATGGGGTTGAAGATGTCGCCTTTCTGAATTCACCTCCCCAACCTTCCAATCGTGTATCTATGCCGGTATGATTCAACAAGAATCTGTAACGAAGCTCAAGCTCATCAGAAATATCAAATGGCGTGTATGCCCCAGCCGGGCTGCCATAGCGCCAAATAACATTTGGCTCGTATGCTGCCAGATCTATTTCATATTTTGGCAAATCCGCTATGTTATTTCCAAAACGGTAATCTGCTCTCTCCGCCAGCAGAGCTACTTCGTCTTTACCCGGTGGAGTGATAGGTCTTCCCGGCCTATTAGCCAGGGCCATCAGATTTATCTGCAACTGGCTTGAGCCATCGATTAAATTTGGGTCCGTTTCATTGGGATTAAATTTGTATGCTGTGTTGGCGTTCAACATTGCGCCATTATCGATAATCCTGATGGCTGCGTAAATGGGTCTGCCTTTAGTGGAGGTAACATCGGTCAGGATAACCCATTTTGAATCGCCCACGCCGTCACCATCGGCATCAGCAGTGGTAAACGGGGTATTGGGGTCGGCTATTGCATCATACTCACCTATGACCTTTATCTGGACATTTCCGCTGAAACCAGCCAATAATCCGGTAATGGTAATATCACTTATCTGCGGCCACACTCGGTTATCGTTAGGTTCAAGCGATGCCAGCCACCTATCCTCTGTGCCCGGATAATCGTAGTATTCCTGGCCTGCTATGCCGGGGACATCCAGGACCAGTTCGCGGGATATTTTTGTGACGACCGTCTCGACCGCAAAATCCAGCTCTCTATTTTCGGAGAATGCGGATGCCGCCATTTTATCTATGCGTGCAGACAGCAAAAATACCACGCCGATGATAGCCAGCAGGCTTGTCAAGACCACGGCAAGGATAAGAGCCGAGCCGGCGGAAAATTCGTCGCCCGTCGCTCGTCGCTCGTGACTTGTGAGTTGTAGTTTATTGTTCATATATTATCCTCTGTCGTCCACTATCTGCCCTCTGTCATCTGATTACTCCCTGTGCTCTCTATGGCCAGGTCATTCCGTGTTAGTCCGTGTCTAAAAAGTCAGTGTCATTCCGTGTTAGTTCAATCTAAATAAACAATATGCGTAAAGGTCCTTCCGGTTTTTATGATGCCTTTCGAATCATATAATGTAAAAGTAAACTTGAAGGCTCTTGTTGTAATGCCACCCTCATACTTACCAAACTCTTGTGGTATTTCAGGTGCCCATCTATACTTTCCTGCCAAATTGTCCCATTCAGCAAATTGAATCGTGAAATTATCCACGCCTTTGGCCATATACATCACTACATTAGGGCCCAGGTCATTTGGGTTTATGCGGGGCCTTGCTGTCCAAGCATCTATATTAGGAAAAGGCGAGTTCGCATCCCACTGTGATAGAGAAAACTTAAAATACTCACCCAAAGCTGAACCCGAATCCTGCAAATCAGGGTCAGCGGTCAGTATCGTTTGTCTTCTGAGCAGTATCTTTTCTTTTGGGTCACCACTATTAGGGTCGATGTTAGGATCAATGGCAGGCTCGAGGTCCGCGGCTTGACCATAAAATATGCTCGCAACATTACCGGATACAGTTTTTAATGCTTTAGTTCCATCCGATTTTTTATACCAGTATTGTCTGGTCGATTGAAAATCGCCGTTCGCTAAGAATGCAATGCAATCTGACCTTATATTTCCGCTAACGTTAAAGGATACTCTGCCCGGGGAAGTTGATATCAGACCTTTGAAATCTGCATTGAGCTGGTCGGTGATGGCCCGCAGCTTCTGCATAACTTCGGCGTTTGCGCTTGCGGCGCGGTGGGACTCTATGCTGACCCTGAAGATTACGCCCGCAATGGACAAAGCTACCGCCAAAATCGAAATGGCGACAAGAAGCTCGATTAACGTAAAGCCCTTTTTCATTTTTCCTCTTGCCACCAAGACACAAAGTCACGAATTACCTGATAACCTGCTATTCCACGTCCCTCTGTGGCTGTCTTTTATTTAATCGGTGTCAATCTATGTCTGATTCCTTTGTGCCTTGGTGTCTTCGTGGCTAAAACTTGATTACTTTCTGATACACCGCTATACAAGGGTATCTGCCGCCACCGGCTGCCGGCGGAACCACCCAGACCGAACCGGTGGGGCCACCCAGCCAGGGTCTATCAAGCTCAATCGTATCTGGCTGCTCGGCATATCGCTTCAACACCCGGTATATCTGTCCTGTCTGGTCATCCACTATCGTATAGCCATCATTGACAAATATTTCCTTACCAGCCTCGTTTATCTTAAGTTTTTTTTCATTGCCAATCCCCAGAACAACTAAAACGCCAACCTTAACTGGAACAGGATAAAACAAAGATGCGTTAAGATTGAATGGGTCGGCCGGATTGCGATATTTTGTGCCACTCCCTGCTTTTCTGCACACAAAGACCGTTACCTGCACAAGATTTACGTCAGGGGCCACTTGCCTGCACAAGGCAGACCAGTAATACTGCTTGCCGGTAACGGTGTTTGTCGATGGATATGCGAACTCATTGGGGGTGATGGGATTTAACGCCACAAGGTCAAACGGCACCACTAATTTGCCGGCCCACAAGGTTGGGTCCAGATTAACGCCATAGATTTTTACTTTTGCAAAGGCCTCGTCCGCTGCTATGGCGGCAATGGTTCGCTCCGTGGAAACTGTTGTGAAATAGACGCCGGCCAGGAACGTGCCGGCTATAAAAAGCATCCCTATGGCCAGCGTGCCTACCGCAAGCAAAACCTCGGTGAGAGAAAAACCGTTTTTTTTCAGTTTATTGTTCATTGTTTATCGTTCATTGTTTCCCGACAAGTCGGGATTTGTTGTTCATTGTATCCTTTCTATGAACTATGAACGGTGAACCACGTTACTCGCTTATTATTGTGCCCGTGTAAGGGTTGATGTAAATCGCCTGTGGAACTAACCTATACAAGTAGCCCGAGTATGCCTGTCCTTTCTTGTAGGCCTGTGTGAATTCCTTCGTGTCATAGATAATAAAATTATTTCGGCTCGGCTCTATGCGCAAACCGGGAGAACTATTGTCATCCTGCAAAAACATTCCAATATTGCCTCTAATATTTATCTCAGTATTAAAGACGTCGTCTTTACTACTATTATCACTTACACCATCTCTGTTTCTTACCCACAAATCATGTATTATCAATTTGCCTGACGGCGAAAAAACGATTGAAAAAGTAGTTGTATCTCTCAATCCTTCTGGAGTATCTATTTGGGGGTCGGCATTGATTGTCAAATCCATTACACCAACTGAATCGGGCAATTTTATCGGCTTCAGACCTTCAACTGCCTTGCAGCCAAGATTGCCTTGCTTTGAACGCGGAAGTTCAGGGTCATAAATTATGAAAATCATATACTGAGGGGCTGTAAGCGGGTCGAGCGGGTCCTGCGCATCGCGATTATACGCCTTTTGGAAACGTATTCCAGCGTAGCGGTGCTCCTTGGCGGCAATAGCACGGGCTGAGGCAAGGGCGGCGCTTATCGCACTTTTAGCGCTGCTCTCAGTCTCGAACGAGTTAAAAAATGCGCGGACAGCAGGCAGACCAATAGCGACAAGCAGCGCAATAGACGCTATCACAACCGTCATTTCGGTCAGCGTAAGGCCATGTTTTGTTCGTAGTTTATAGTTCATAGTTCGCAGCTTTTTATTTTCCGCCACGAAGGCGCCAAGACACTAAAAATCAGTTATATCTTTCAACTTTCATTTTTCTTTGTGTCTAATTTTTACTTCGTGTTCATTTGTGAGAATTCGTGGTTAATATTTTTTTATTTCCTTTGTGCCTTTGTGCCTTAGTGGCCTAAACTCACTTATTGCTTATATCATCTGCGGTACCAAAATTTCTGTCCGGCCCAGCCGATATCAGCAGCGGAAAATTGTCACCGGACTTATATCTATACTCCAGCACCGTTCCCCAGAGGTCATAAATCTCAGGTGGCGTATCAGCAGCCCCAAACTTGTTCTTTATTAACGAATTGCTAATCTTCTCCGAGACCTGCCGGGAGCTTGGTATCGAGTCAAGCTCTCTGTAAAGATACTCCGAATGCGCTGCTGCATTGGCAAAATTCTTCTCGGCCTGCTCAGGAAATTTGCCGGTGTACTCATAGTATTCCTGAAGTGCAGAATCCAGCAGCGTAAAAGTAGATTTGAGGGCCCTTTCTTTGGACTGATTATCAATACGAGCAGCGAGACCGACTACCATTGTGGCCAGGAGCGCAATTACAGCCACGACAATCAACATCTCGATAAGGGTAAAGCCCGCATTGTATCTGCGCCTTTTCATAAACTCGCCTTAATGGGGTGTGGATGGGGGATTTAGTAGCCAAAGTTGCGGATGTCATCCGGTGTGCCGTAAAACCCATCCGCCCCCGCTGAAATCAATATGTAAGAATCCGGCCTGTAAGGCCAGGGCCTTGTTTCCGTTGATGCCTTCGGGTCTGCGATATACGGTACGAAAGTAGAGAGGTTATAAATGCTGTGTGGCTTGCCATCACTAACCCGTCTTAAGTTAATAAGCTCAACATTATCATCAATATCATAAATGTAAGGCGGCGGTGGTACTATAGTCTTGCTTGAAGTGTTAGCCTTAAAGTAAAGAACCGGCGTTCCAGCGTAAAAGGTAATAGGTTCAAGCGTAAGCGGCTTAATAACAGTTACCTTCTTTATCCCAAACACGTCACAGATCACATATCTATCCGGCACCAACTTCCCGGTGCTGTCAAACAATCCATCCCGCTTACCCGCTGCGCTAATACCCAGCCGAAACGCATTTGCTGTTGCAAGCTCCAGATAAGGACCTTTACGCTGCCTCAGGTTAGGGTCTGCGGGGCTATACACTGGATTTCTGGCTGGGTCGCAACCATCTGCTCTCCAGGCGGACTTCGGATGGAACCCCAACAAATCCCAGCCGAGCAGTGCTTCAGCTAACTTCTGTGCGCCGCAGTAATCGTTTATAGGCGGGGTAGTATAATGGGAGAACTGGTCCGATGGCGGATAATCGCCATAGTCGTTCTTAAAAGCGCCAAGGGCCAATTCAATGCCGGTAAACTGGGCCTTTTGCTTTACCTCTCTTGCGGCCTTGCGCACCATACTCAGGGCGGGAATAAGAATCCCGACCAGCATCGAGATTATCGCCAGAGCCATCAGCAGCTCTATAACCGTAAATCCCATCCTTTTACGATTCACAGGCATCCTTTCTACAATTTCTGTTGTCAGTAAGAGCGGCTTATGGGTTTTCAGGATAACTGCTTCCCAGCCAGGTATCGGCGAATGTTGCCAGGTCAAAGAAATTGATAACGCCCTCTGGTTCCACATCATCGAGATGAAACAGATTGTACTGGTCATTTATACCGACTATGTCCAGCCATTTTTCTGCAAACGCCCTGATGTCGTCAATACCGCCCGCCCACCTGTCGGCAAAAACCGCAAAGTCACGAAAATCGATGGCGCCGGAGCCGGCAAAGTCATCGCCGTGAAACAGGTTGCATTTTTCATCGGGCTTTACCTCTTCCAGCCACAATTGCGCGATAATCTCCAAATCGTTTGCATCGACAAAGCAATCGCGGTTGAAATCGCCTGTCAAAAGCCCTCCGCCTCCGCAATAAAGAGTACATCCGATGGAATCCCAATATGTATAGTAACGCTCCCATAACTTTTCTGCTACGTTTACCCTCATACCAAATGACAATAGGTGCGGCTGACCATCTTTGTATTTGTCATCCACGGTATAGACCTGGTCGAGATACTCGCCCCTTACATCAGGACCGATGCTGTTTGACTCCCAGACCACATCACCATCAATCAGCACAACCGCAGTGCATTTATTCGGGTCCCAATTAGACCCATCTGTGGCCAGTTTTAAGTCAAAAGTGACTTCGTTAACAGCCGTCAGATTTACCTGCTGAGAAACCGTTGCTATATCTCCTGAAGCAAAGTTTGCCCGATTTGAATAAAGAGTCAGGTTGTAGATGCCATGTGTAACCCAATCCCTATACACGTATCCGGCGAACTTACCCGCCGGCAGATTTACATCCCAGCCGTTCGGCTCTTTTACTGTGAAATCGGTTATCCTGCCATCATCTTCGAAGCTTCCGTTCACAATCCGGCACACTTCGGCCTGTATGTAATTGGCAGCTAATAGCATAACCATTACTGCTCCAGCAACTACCGGTCTTCTGGTCATCACTTTCTCCATCCGTTAAGTATTCATCAAAAAGCCATATCTTTCCCACAAACTTTAGTCTTATTCCACGTATTTCCAGTCAAAATTGCATATATCATCGGCTGTTCCGTACTCGCCGTCATACCCCGCGGAAATCAGGATGTAAGAATCTGACCTGTAAGGTCTGTCCGGCGGAGTTGTAATCCTGTCGCTCTTCGTGTTTTTATAAAATCTCTTATAATCAGAAAGTCTGTGCTTTTTTGCTGGTGTTCCAGCACCCCCTTGGACCCACGGTTTACCGAGCTCAAGCAACTCTTGATTATCCCAGTAATTGTAGATATTGCCTGCGTCGTCAGAAGGGTTCGGGGGTTTCCACTCTTTCCCACCGATATCATAAAGGTGCAGCATATTTGTAGTATTTGCCTTATAGTAAAGTATGGGCATCCCACTCTTTACCTGGTAAAGGTCACGTGTGAACACGTCACATAATACAAGATTATCCGGGCGAAACACGTTGAAGCCGGGACTATCGATGGGATATAAATCTTTTATCCTGTAGGCATTTGCATTTTCGGGGGGCAGATAAGGCCCTTTTCTTGACGTCCTCGATATCGTATCAGCCGGATTATAAAGGAGCAGTTTATCAGCAGCATCCATACCATCCCTTCTAAAGACCGAATTCGTATGAAATCCCAGCAAATCCTGGCCCATCATAGCTTCGCAAAGCTTCATCGCCCCACAGTATGCCACACCGGTTGGGTCCGTTGCTCCAGAGAGCGGATAACCGTCGAACTCGTTATTGAAAAGCTCTATCGCAGCATCGATACTGTGGAACTGAGCCCTCTGTCTTACGGTTTTGGCATATCGCTTGGCCATATTGAGGGCGGGAACAAGCAGACCGATGAGAATCACGATAATGCTCATAACCGTCAGAAGCTCGACAATGGTGAACGCCGGTTTCTTATTCGATTGTTTAAGGTTCGGTTTCATTTTTTTTCTCCTTCGTTATCTAATTTAAGATTTTGAGTTTCCGTTTATGCCTTATGAGGCCGCCGCGCTCAGGCCTGTGATAACCTGTATCATAGGCAAAAACACCGCCAGGACGATGGTAAGAACGATACTGCCCAGACAAAGAATCATAATCGGCTCAAGCAGTGACATCAGTGAAGCAACCAATACGTCCACCTGCTCATCGTAGTTGTCGGCAACCTTAAGCAGCATCTTGTCCAGGTCTCCGGTTTCCTCACCGACGGCCACCATACTGGAGACAATCAGGTCAACGGTCTTTGATTGCTTTAACGGCCCGGCGAACGTATCGCCCTGCCTGATGGAATTGTGGACGTTGCCCAGCATATTGGCAAAGACCTCGTTTCCCGCCGTCTCGCGGCTAACGTTAAGGGCGTCCAGAATGGGAACACCGGCGCCGATTAGCGTACCGAGCGTTCGAGTCCACCGCGTGACAGAAATTTTATTACTGAGCTGGCCGATTACGGGCAATTTCAACTTAATGGTATCGACGACAAGTCTGCCGGTGCGAAACTTCTTAACGAACTTGATCAGCAAGATGACACCAAAGGGAATCGACAGTATGACAAACAGCCCATACCTGTAAGCAATCCAATTACTTATCCCAAGTACGGTAGTTGTAACTCTATTGAGCTTTCCCTCGACCATTTCTTCGAGGACCGTCTTGAATTGCGGTATCACAAATTTCATCAACCCCATGAGGATAAGAAATGCCGCCGACAAAACCACACAGGGATAAACCATCGCGCCCTTAACACGGGATTTAAGTTTCTGGCTCTTCTCCATAAAGTCAGCGATACGGGAAAGAATCAAATCCAGCACACCGCCCGTTTCGCCGGCAGCGACCATACTGACAAACAGCCGGTCGAAAGCCCTCGGACACCTGCTCATCGCCTCGGAGAGTGTTGACCCGCCCTCGATATCATCTGCGACATAGCCGATGACCCTCCTGAATGTCCCCGACCTTTGCTGCTCCTCAAGAATCCTCAGCGAGCGTAAAATCGGCAATCCTGCGTCCTGGAGTGTGGAAAGCTGTCTTGCAAATTGGGCGACGTGTTTGACCCTGACCCTGCCGCCCGCACCCCGCCTTCGCTTCGGCTGCACAATGGCCTTTGCTCCAGGTTTTTTCCCCATACCGCGGGTGCGGACCTTCGTGGGGAAGTAGCCCATATTGCGGATTTTGCTTATCGCTTCCTTCTCGCTAAGGGCCTCAACTTCATCCTTTACTTCCACGCCCTGAGCATCCAGCGCTGTGTACTGGAAAACAGGCATCTTAAATACCTCCTATGGATTAACCTGCAGCCATTGTAAAATTCCACGCAATGATAAAACCTTACTTTTAGGCGCTCTCCATGATCGTTTCTTTTATAACTTCATCAATGGTGGTTATGCCGTCATAGATTGAAGCCAGGCCGTTATCGCGCAGCAGTCTCATACCGGCTTTCTGAGCAGCCGCACGCAGGACGTTTGTCGAAGCCTGCTGCATGACCAAATCGCGAATTTCGTCATTGAATAACATAATCTCAAAAATACCCGTTCGCCCTCGATAGCCGGTGTTGTTGCACTTCTCGCAGCCGCGGCCGTAGTAGAACTTCTTACCCTTAACATCCTCCGGCGTAAGCTGTAACTCCATCAACTGATTCTCGGTAGGCTGATACGACGTTTTGCAATTCTCACATATCTTTCTAACGAGCCTCTCGGCAACGATGCCTTCGAGCGTAGCGGTAACAAGAAACGGCTCAACCCCCAAATCCAGCAGTCGGGCGATGGAGCTCGGGGCATCGTTCGTGTGCAATGTGGTGAACACAATATGGCCCGTCAAAGAGGCCTGTGCGGCGATTTCGGCTGTTTCAAGGTCACGAATCTCACCGACAAGAATGACATCGGGGTCCTGCCTGAGGATGGACCGCAGACACCGGGCAAACGTCAGGCCGATGTCCGGCTTCATCTGGACCTGAATGAGACCGTCAATGTCATATTCTACAGGGTCCTCTGTGGTGATTATTTTGGTCTCGACGTCATTAAGCTCCCGCAGCGCAGAGTAAAGGGTGGTGGTTTTACCGCAGCCGGTGGGACCTGTCACAATTATAATACCGTTGGGCTTGTGAATAAGCAGACGGACCAATTCCTGGTCATCTGGTCTCAACCCGAGTTTTCCCAAATCAAATGCGACCTGAGACCTGTCGAGAACACGCAGCACAACGCTTTCGCCGAACATTGTGGGCAGGATGCTGACACGCAAATCAACGGGGTTGCCCTGGACGGTCAGTGATATTCGGCCGTCCTGAGGCATACGCCTCTCGGCAATGTCCAGGTTTGCCATAACCTTTATACGTGAGCTAAGGGCCGCGGCGATATACTTTGGCGGGGGAATCATCTCATAGAGCACGCCGTCGATTCTATAGCGCATCTTGTATTCATTCTCGAACGGCTCAAAATGGACGTCCGAGGCCTTATCACGAATCGACTGCAGCAGAACCAGGTTCAGCAGCTTCTTGACGGGATTCGACTCGGAAAGCTCCTTTAGCTCATCGAGGTCGATGCTCTGGTTTCTGCCGTCAAATTCCGCGAGGAAACTATCGCTCTGGATTTCATCTATAAGTTCACTAATGTTTTCATCCTGCGTCTCATAGTATTTGGTCAGGGCTTTTTCCAGCACATCAGAATCAGTTATCTTGGCGGTAACCTTAAACCCCATCAGCGCGCTCAGGTCATCCGTCGCCCGGAAGTTGTCGGGGCTGTCGAGAGCGACCGTTAATTCATTTTGCTCCTTATTGTATTCGATGGGGACGACGCGGTATGTCTTTGCCATTTGGGCCGGCACCTTCTCAATCACATCAGGGGGAACATCAATCCCCTCGATGTTCATATACTCCATACCCCGCTGGGCCGCCAGGGCCAGCCGCAGTTGGTTCTCATCCACAAGCCCCAGCTCAAGGAACACCTGACCGATTCGGACCTTGCCGCCTCGCTGAGTCTGGATTTGCAAGCACTGGTGGACCTGCTCTCTGCTCAGGACACCCATTTTTATAAACACTCTGCCGAGCGTCCTGCCTCTCAATTGCTCAATGGGAGGGAGCGTTTGTGCTGTTTTCTCTTTCGCCATCGGCGTTTCCTTTATAATCGATATCGTTCCAGACCTATCTCATTATACGTCATTAAAACCTTTTTGGCAAATAAATTACAAATTGGACATTTAGTTATTAGGACTAAATCAACATGCCTAAATACCTGCGTATTGTGATGTCCGAGGCCTCCTCCCTCGTTTTCTGGCGTAAAAACACTACCCCCTCAATTTTGGGTGGCATTCCGTGGAATTTGTCCATCTGGAGCAGATTACGTTCTCAGGATAGGTCCTATATCCTCCATTTCTTTTGCTGCTTCTTTTTTCTTTGCCTTTGCACCTCTCATAGCAGCTATTTTTGCCGTTGCCTTATCCTGGAGTGCCCCCGGCTGGCGGCTATTATCCAGCATCTCCTCATAGGCGATTTTGCCGGTATCGTAAAGCTGCCACAGATGCTCATCGAGAAGCTGCATGCCCAACTTCTTACCGGTTTGAATGCTTGAATCAATTCTATAGGTCTTGTTCTCACGAATAAGATTGGCAATGGCAGGCGTGACGACCATAAACTCATAAGCCGCGACCCTGCCCTTGCCGACGGCCAAAGGACAAAGGACCTGGCTAAGGACCGCCATCAAGTTGCTGCTTAATTGAATCCGAATCTGCTCCTGCTGGTTCACCGGGAATACGTCAATAATTCTGGTAACCGTTCCCGCAGCACTTGTGGTGTGCACGGTGCTAAAGACGAGGTGGCCGGTTTCAGCAGCCCTAATAGCCCCCTCCATTGTTTCCAAATCCCGCAATTCGCCGACCAGAATCACATCGGGGTCCATTCTTAAGACGCGTCTTATGCCCTCGCCAAAACTGGGGACGTCGACGCCGACTTCTCGCTGGTTAACAATAGACTTTTTATGGTTGTGATAATATTCAATAGGGTCCTCGATGGTAATAATATGGCGGTCGAAGTTTTCATTGATATAGTTTACCATACACGCCAATGTGGTCGTTTTCCCGCTTCCGGTTGGGCCTGTAACCACGAATAGGCCTCTTGGCCGGTGGCACAGGGCCGCACAAAGCTTGGGCAGGCCAATCTCCTCAAAGGTCATAATCTTCGTCGGGATAAGACGCAAAACCAGCGAGATGCTGCCTTTTTGCTTAAAAACAGCCACGCGGAATCGCGCTACATCACCGTAGGCAAAACCGAAGTCCGTTCCACCCTCTTCCTGGAGCTCCTGTTGACATCTTTCAGGGGTAATGCTTTTCATTAAAGCCGCAGTATCATCAGGTTCAAGTACCTTGGTTTCGAGAGACCTGAGTCGGCCGTCTACTCTCAACACGGGAGGCCGGCCCACCACAAGATGAATATCTGAGGCCCCTTGCGTAACACAGGCCTGCAGCAATCTATCCATATTCACTGTTGCCATTTTTCAAATCCCCAACAACTACTACTTTAACCTTCCACCAGACCTTCTGTCTGCGTTGTTTTCGCCACCTCCATTGGCGTGGTTATTCCTTTGAATACCTTGATTTTACCATCATCCATCAATGTTCTCATCCCGCCTGCCCGAGCCGCCTTTCTAAGCTCCATAGTAGGCGCTTTTGCAAAAGACAGCTCCCTCATCTCGTTGTTCATTTCGAACATTTCAAATATGGCGATTCGGCCCTTGTAACCGGTCCCCAGGCACTGGCTGCAGCCGGGACCCTTATAGACAGGATGTTTTTTAATATCCTCCGGCGTGATTTGCAGCGCACTTAAATAGTGAGGGTCGGGGTTTTCATCCACCACCTTGCACTTGCTGCAAATGACCCTTACAAGCCGCTGAGCCATAATGGCCTGGATGGAGCTGGCCACAAGGAACGGCTTAACGCCCATATCTATCAGACGCGTAATGGCGCTGGGGGCATCGTTAGTATGCAAGGTGCTGAAAACCAGGTGGCCGGTAAGGGCCGCCTGAATCGCAATATCCGCCACGACACCGTCACGAATTTCACCGATAAGTATGATATTAGGCGCCTGACGAAGCATTGACCGCAAAATCCTGTCAAACGTCAAGCCAATATCTTCCTTGACCTGGCACTGATTCATACCGTCAAAATTGTATTCGACGGGGTCTTCGGCGGTAACGATTTTCTTGTCGGGCTTGTTGAGCTCCTGAAGCGCTGCATACAACGTGGTGGTCTTGCCGCTGCCGGTGGGGCCGGTCACCAGGAAGATGCCGTTGGGCCTCTTGATTACCCGCTGAAATCGTTCATAGTGGTCCGATTCAAAACCGAGCGATTCGATACCGATGTTGACTGCGTCACGGCGCAAGATTCGCAGAACAATGCTTTCGCCGTGGTTGCCCGGCAGAGCGGAGACACGAAAGTCGATGTCCTGGCCGCCGATTGTTCGCTTAATACGACCATCCTGCGGCAGCCTCTTTTCGGCAATATCCATTCCGGAGAGAATCTTAAGGCGGGTAGCCAGAGGCGCCTGCATATTTTTGGGGATGGCATCTCTTTCCAAACAGACGCCATCGACACGGTATCTTATCCGCACCCTGTCGGCCATCGGCTCAACGTGAATATCGCTTGCCCGCATATAGTAGGCATTATCAATAATGAGGTTCACCAGTCTGATGATGGGGGCGTCATCGTCTCCGCCGGCTGCCTGGATGCGGAGCGTTTCCGCCTGGAGGTCGTGACCGGCCTCGGCAAGCTCGGCAGCCGTTGCGTCGATGCTGTGCCTGAGGCGGTCATCCTCCTGCTTCTTTACCTGTTCAAACCGCTCCTGAATATAGGTGCGTATCTTCGCGGGGTTGGCAAGATAACACTCCAGCTCGGTGTTCAGTCGAAACCGGATGGCATCCATCGTGTCCAGGTCCAGAGGGTCGCTGATAACCAATTTAAGCTTGCCATTATTCATTCCCAAAGGCAGGACGTTGTGCCTCTTTATAAGCTCCTCAGGAATAATTTTCGCGGCGTCGGTCGGAATGGAAACACTATCGAGATTTACGTATTCCAATCCGAATTGATTGGCGATGGCCTTGGTCAAGGTCTCATCATCAATCAGACCCAGCTCAAGCAAGACCTGACCAAGTCTTTTGTTACTGGTCTTTGAAGTTTTAATGGCATTAATCAGCGCCTGTCTCTCTACGAGACCTGCCTTATAGAGTATTTCGCCTAAATGTTTGCGCTGTTTAGCCATATTCGCCTCACCTGTCAACTCATATACAGATATTATACCATTATCGGTGCAGTTAGTCAAACATCCAGTTGCAGCCGGAGCATATTTAGGGCCGTCTGGGCCGCCCGAAACCGTATGAATTCTCTATCGTGGGAGAAGACGTAACGCTCGGTCTCGCAGACTGCATCGGAATCCATACTCACATATACCAGGCCGACGGGTTTTTGTTCGCTGCCGCCGGCTGGACCGGCTATGCCGGTTATACCGATTGCAAAATCTGTTCCGGCTTTTCTTCTGGCGCCCCGGGCCATAGCTTCGGCAACCTGCTCGCTGACGGCCCCATACTTGTCTATCAGCTCCGGCGGCACGCCAAGCTCACTTGTCTTGGCCGGGTTGCTGTAAGTAATCCAGCCATAAGTAAAATATCGGCTTGCCCCGGGAATATCGGTCAGCAGCTTGGCCAGCGTCCCGCCCGTACAGGACTCGGCTACTGCAAGCGTTTTTTTATTTCGGGCCAGTTTTTCACCGACCACCTCGGCCAATGTCTGTTCTCCTGTGCCGTAAATCAGCTTTCCGAGTGTATTTCGCAGGGTTTTTTCGTCATTTTCAGCCATTTTGCGGGCTTTATTCTTATCGCCGGCTGTCGCAACAATCTGAAGGGTAACCACACCATATTGGACCGTGCAGTTGACGAGGGGGTTCCTGCCCCGCTGCATCATAGAGCCGAGCATCTGGGCTATGGCTGACTCCCCCGCCCCAAAGCACCTGAGTTTGCGGACCACCACCGCCTGACCTCTGGACAGCCGCTCTATCTCCGGAAGAACCGACTGTTCAAACATCGGCTTCATTTCCGAGGGCACGCCCGGCAGGGCAACAAGCAGTTTGCCCCCCTTTTGAGCCATAATGCCCGGTGCGGTCCCGAGGTCGTTGGCAACGGCCTTTGCACCAGCGGGTATGTAGGCCTGAATCTCATTTTTATCGGGCATTTGCAGGCTTCTCTGGACGAAAAAATCACGGATTTTCTGCAGAAGCTCCTGCTGCAATTCCAATTCGGCGTCAAGAAAGGCTGCAAACGCCTGGCGGGTCAGGTCGTCATCGGTGGGCCCCAACCCTCCGGTTGCTATGACCACATCGGCGTCTCTGCAAGCCAATTCGAGCGTCCGCACAATCGCCTCCTCGTCGTCGCCGATGGAATAAAAGCTCACTGCCGGTATGTTGACTGAAAGGAGCTTACTGCTTATGTAGGCGGCATTAGTGTCTATTGTCTGGCCGCTAAGAAGCTCATTGCCGATGCTGACAATACTTGCTTTTATCATAATGCCCGATTTTAATCCCAGATTCAGCCAGAAACAAGGAAAAATCGTGTCGAGCAAGCGAACTGTATCGTCTATCTCTGTTCTTGGGAGAGTAAGTAACTAAAAGCCCAGTGACCGGGAGAAGCGACAGTCTTTTTCCAGTTCGATCGAAGCGTTTTTTTAGATGGTTCCTTACGTTGGGTTTTCTATATCTTGATTGGGAGATAGGGATTCAACAATCTTCAGCAGGTGACTTGCTAATATAATCATCTCTGCTGCCTCATCGGGATAGTTCACTGCAATATTTCTGTGGCTGTGTGGATTCTTGTAGGACCCGATAGCCCCAGCGAATAGATCCGATAAAGCTTGACGCTCTGCGAGCAGTGCAGTTTGGTCTCTAAGAGGACCATTGTCTGGATGGAACGCCTTCCTCATCAATTGCACACCAATATCGTCAGCACCAAAAGAACCTGCCTGGCGAACTCCAACCTCAACCTGCTTGAATGCCTGAAACACCGCTGTGTCGTAATCGCCTCGGATGAATGCTGACCAGACTTTTTGAGCAATAACTGGATGTAAGAACTGTTTTGGAAGAAGTTCTGCTCGCTTGTATGCAGATGTGTCCTGTGATTCTGCCAAACGTTTACCACGCCGCGTGACAAACATAGCGTTTCCAACTATCAGTCCAGGACGAGGTGCGATACAGCCCTCCCGCTCAAGCCACACCCAAGCTTCCACGATTGCTTTCTGAACATCTTCGGGCTGACTTTGGAATCGCAAGCAATAATTGTGGCGATTCAAACTGTTGCCAGCATTCTCACTATCGATTAGGTCCTTGAGGACAAAGGCTGCAAGTTCTTCCGGTTCCAAGGCCAGTAGCACTGCTGGTTGTGTGACGAGATCATTTAAAGATGTATTTTTTGTGTCCGCTCCCATATCTTTGCTTCCCCATGCCGAGACACCATCTCAAGCCGTCTCGCATTACCTCCATCTAATTACTGATTATATGGTTTCCATATAAAACGTTTCGTCTGGCAGATTGGCCGGTTAACACGCTATGATATTACACTATAGAAGGAGGATTTTCAAGAGAAAAACCGCAGGAAAATGTGCAATGCCGTAAGGCATGGCTTACGCCATATGAAGTACACAGGGACGAGGCGGTCAGGTGCAGTCACTTGTTAGGCGTGTCTTAGTTGGTTCATTAGCTTGTCATAATCAGAATGAGAACCAATCCAAAACCAGATTATTTCGTTGTTTTGTTGGACCCCCCTACGGCTCGATAATCTTTAGTAATGCGGACTGAATAAATCGGCCGTGATGAATGAATGCGCTTGAAATGTAAGCCAGGATAATATGGATCGCTTTTGAATTGACTATATGCCTGCCTTGCCTGATTTCGGATCTGTTCAGGCAAATTTTCGTATAATTTACGGAAGCGCTCTGTTGTATGGGAAATCATAATTTATCAATATCTAACGGTTTTGTCTTTCCCTGCCTGTACTCTTCAATGGCCTCATCGGCAAGCCCGCTCAGAATATCTTCAGAACCTGCAAATGCTTTTTCCCACTTTTTTTCTGCTACCAGTTCATCCAATAACCGCTTGGCAAGTGCATTTTGTTCAAGTTCTGGTAACTTCGACGCTTCTTCAAATGCCTTTTCCAGAAGTTTTGTCATGTTTCACCTCCAATATATATGCACGCCCAACTATGTTGCCGTTAGATTTTTATTTTAAGTCTAAATATTTGGCTGCTTTTAACCTATGGCCAAGCATGTCCACCGCTATTGCTGATTGCTCCAGTTTGATATTATATAATATTTTTAATTCAATTTCAACTAAATCTGACGAATAAATCTAAAATTCAATCAGTGCCTTAACCACGCCATCGCGATACTGGGCGACCATATCAAAGGCATCCTGCGTTTGTTCGAGTTTGAACCTGTGCGTTATCATAAAATCAACACTCGCCCTGCCGGAAGCCACCAAATCAATGGCGGCCTGCGTGCATTTGTTCTGCCTTCTGATATTTACGATGGTGATTTCTTTTCTTCGTATCTTGTCAATGGCAAAAGAGATTTTGTCTATCCGCGGGATGCCTACGAGAATCAATTTGCCGCCCGGCTTGAGCAGGTCAACGCATTGGTCGATTGTTTCCTGCTGGCCGGCACATTCAAAGACAACATCCATACCATAAGGCTTCTGCCGAAGAATTTCTTTGACTACATCCTGTTTGTCAGGGCTGCCGACCCAGGTCGCGCCGGCATTTTTTGCCGCCTGGATTCTTTCCGGGATTTTTTCGGTAACGTAACAGGCAATTGCGCCTTCTGCATTTGCGCTAAGCAGGCAGCTCAGGCCTATCGGACCTGCACCGAGAATCGCCACATCGGCATCAGGCGGCAGTTGAGACCGCTTGACTGAATATACCGCTATAGCCAGCGGCTCGCACAAAACGGCCTGGTCGAGGGTGATTGCACCATCGATTGGAAAGCAGTTTTCCTCGGGCATAACGATGTATTCACACAAGCAGCCGTTGCCCTGCCCGGGTGTGCCGAGAAAACGCAAATTGAAACAGGTATTCTCTCTGCCTCGGCGGCACTGGTCGCAGTTATGGCAGGACACAGCCGGCTCAATTACTACCTGCTGGCCAATCTTAACGCGTGAGACTTTACTGCCAATAGCTTCCACCGTTGCAGCGCACTCGTGGCCTACAATAAATGGATACTGGACAATTTGCGAGCCGATTCTGCCGGTCTCGTAATAGTGCACATCGGACCCGCACACGCCCACCTTCTCAATCTTCAGCAGAACTTCATCGTCTTTTTTTATAGTTGGTTCCGGCACATCTGTTATCTCCATCTGCCGGATACCTGTTAATACAGCCGCCTTCATAAAACTATTCCGGGAAAAGCTTTACTCTTATACGCCGGCCTCTTTAAGTTTTGTAAAAAATTGTCGCGCGGTCTTTCCTGTAAACCCGATTGTAAAAATACGAATCTTTTCATAACCGCCTTGACCGAGTTTTTTCATTTATGTGCTATCCTTCCGACGGATAAGATATGTTTTTTGCCTGTTTTGAATAAGCTTCTTCGATAAGATTTTCTTCAGTAGCATCCTGCTCAAAAAGTGAGCGTTCAATTTTCATCGTTTTTAACAAACGCTTTTCCGTCTCGTAATGCTCCTCGATTGTGCCATTTTCGAGAATATGTTGTATGTGAACGCCGTATCTGGAAAGAAAATGCGATATGATAATTGTCCTGTGACAGTTTATCGGGTCTTTCTCAGAACAAAGGAGCACGATTTTATGATTTTGCATTTCACAAAGGATTTTGTGAATGCCATTGTTGAAAGAATCGCTTTTTATGATTTTTAAGAAACTTACCCTGCCGTTTTCATAGCAGCAGGCATTATCAGGGCGTGCCCCAAGTTCGTTGCCGAGATGCACGTAATCGATGTCCGACTTTTTTAATGCCGATGCGAGAGTGTCCTGGTTAAACTGTGGACAGTAACGACTATAAGGAGAAGAACGCACATCTATAACAACTCTGATTTCATAGGTTTTCAATAATGCAATGAACTTGTCTATTGCATGATTTGAATGTCCTACCGTGTAAATAATTTTGTCATTAAAACTGGTCATATCTGCTGATAATATAACTCTTTTTACTTATTCACTCAAGCCGGTTTACAACAATAAAATTCGTATGTATTCAAACGTTAAATCTGAAATTGATGATGTCGCCATCCTGAACGACGTAGTCTTTTCCTTCGAGCCGGACTTTGCCGGCGGCCTTAACCGCCTTTTCGCTGCCGAGCGCTTTGAGGTCGTCAAAGGCCATAGTTTCGGCTCGTATAAAACCTCGCTTGATGTCGGTGTGGACCTTGCCGGCCGCATCGAGGGCGATAGTGCCTTTTTTTATGGGCCAGGCCCGCAGCTCATCCGATACGACCGTCAGAAAACTAATCAGGCCTGCTGCCGCGTAGCAGCTCTTGACGAATTTACTTGCTGCCGATTCGGTGATTCCCAGATTTGCCATAAACTCTGCCCTGCTGCCGGTGTCCAACTGCGACAGCTCATATTCCAGCTCGGCAGACATTGTTGTAACCGGCACAGAGCTATCGAGGTGAGCGCCAAAATCGAATTTCTTGTCCAACTGGTCCTCGCCGACATTGACGACAACAACAATTGGTTTTAACGTCAAAAAGCCCAGAGACTTGATAAGCTCACGCTGCGTCTCGGTTTCGATGGCTGCGCTGATGGGCTTTTCGGATTCAATTGTTTCCTGCAATTTTTTATGCAGGGCCAGCTCCGCCTTATCCTGCCCCAGAGTTTTTGTGGGTTTGGTAATCTGCTTTTCGAGTTTTTCTATGCGGGTGGTTACAAGCTCTAAGTCGGAAAGCAACAGTTCGGTCTGCAGCTCCGCCAGGTCCCTGACAGGGTCGATTGCTTCTCGATAAGGCGGCACCGCCGGATTTTCAAACGCCCGCACGACCAGGACGAGCATATCGACGGTCCTTATTTGACCAACCAGCCGCCCTGCCGCCGCCCGCCCGTGGTCATCGGTAAAGTTAAAGCCCGGCAGGTCGAGGCAGTCTATCGTCGCGCGGGTCAGTTTCCTGGGCTTATAGTATTTGGCCAGCCAATCGAGTCTTTCATCCGGGACCGGCACAATAGCTTCTCCAATCGCGGTCGAGCCGGCTGTGTGCATTGCCTTGCTGCTGATGGTTGACCAAATAGTACTCTTGCCGGACTGTAATAAACCTATTAGAGCAACTTTCATCTTGGATCCTGTTATTCAAGAGTTCGGAGTTCGTAGTTCATTGTTGAGAGTTGGCCGCACTTTTGCCTGTGGTCAAGGAACGTTTCAAACCACTTAACATTTTTGATATTTCAACGAGGTAATTTTTAAGCTGTCTGAGAGTCGTTTCGCTTATGTAACTCTGTCGGCGGGAAATTTGCAAGACAGCCAGGCATTCGAAAACAGAACCTCTTGCCACATCAACGAATCTGCTAAAGTCCTTTTTGGTGCGAGCAGAACCTTCAGCAATATTCAGTGAAATTGAAACAGCCGCCCTCCGCAAC
>Ga0315282_10002472_pt1 | contig 33958 bp, 30 predicted proteins | sample YL17G07_20_MG_FD_203693 | JGI IMG/M metagenome (GOLD analysis project Ga0315282, IMG submission 203693) | Sediment microbial communities from Yellowstone Lake, YNP, Wyoming, USA - YL17G07_20 | ecosystem: Environmental > Aquatic > Freshwater > Lake > Sediment | place: USA: Wyoming | collected...
AGCCCGGCGGCATGCACGCTGTGATGCGAGGCGACCCCCTCCAGCCGCCGCGAGTCGTCAACCAGCTCGGCGATATCTGGGTCCGCCGCAATCATCACCTGCAGCGCGGTGCTTCCCTCCACGGCTTCGCTGATCGTCGGGTTGAGGCCACGGATCTCCTTGGTCACGCGGTCGACGCGCTGGAACTCCATCCCCTTGGCGCGCCCCACCGCCTTGATCACCGCCCGTGCCTTGAGCCGGCTGAAGGTGATGATCAGCGCCACGCGGTCGGCGCCGTATTTCTGCTTGACGTGCTCGATCACTTCATCGCGGCGGCGGAAGCAGAAGTCGATGTCGAAGTCGGGAAGCTCCACGCGCTCCGGGTTGAGGAAGCGCTCGAAGTACAGCCCGTACTTGATCGGATCCAGGTCCGTAATCTCCAGGCAGTACGTCACGACGCTCCCTGCCGCGCTGCCGCGTCCGGGCCCCACCGGGATCCCCCGGCCGCGGGCATAGCCGCAAATCTCAGCGCAGATCAGGAAGTAGGGGGTGAAGCCCTTGGCGATGATCACTTCCAGCTCGTAATCGATCCGCTCGCGCAGCGCAGCCGTTAACTGGCCGTAACGCTTGGCGGCCCCCTCGTAGGTCAACCGGCTCAAGTACGCATCCAGTTCCAGTTGCTCATTCTCACCGGCCGCAGTCAGCGCCGCGAGCGCTGGCTGCTCCTCTTCCGCTGCCGCTTGTCCCGGAATGCTGAATCGCGGGAAGTGCACCTGGTCCAGGTCGAGCTCAAGGTCGCACATCTCCGCCACGTCCGCGGTGTTGGCGAGCGCCTCCGGGAAGCCCACGAACAGCTCCGCCATCTCCTCCGTGCTGCGGATGTAGTACTCCGGGCCGGAGTAGCGCTGGCGGTCAGTGTCGGTGAGCAGCTTCTTGTCCCGCAGGCAGAGCGCGATGTCGTGCGCGCGGGCATCCTCCTTGTGCACGTAGTGGCAGTCGTTGGTGGCCACCAGGCGCACCCCCATGGACTGGCCGATCTGCTGCGCCCACTGCCGGAAGCGATCCTCCATCTCCAGCCCGTGGTGCTGGATCTCCAGGAACAGCCGCTCTGGGCTGAAGATCTTCAGCCAGCGCTCAAGCTCGCGCCTCGCCGCGTCTTCGCCGTCGCGGTGGAACGGCCCCGCCACAACTCCCTTGGGGCAGGCGGTGAGCGCCACCAGGCCCTCGTTGAACTCCGCCACCGCTTCGTAGTCCACCCGCGGCTTGTAGTAGTAGCCCTGCTGGTGCGCAATCGACGTCAGGCGCATCAGGTTGACGTAGCCGGTGCGATTCGCCGCCAGGAGTACGAGGTGCGCGCTCTTGCGGTCGACCTCCGCGCCCTTGTCCGTTAAGCGCCGCTGCGCGATGTACGTCTCGCAGCCGAGGATGGGCTTGAGCCCGGCGTCGCGCATCCGCGTGTAGAACTCCAGCGCGCCATACATCACGCCGTGATCGGTGAGCGCATAGGAGTCGAACCCAAGCTCCACCAGACGCGTGACGATGTCGTCGATGCGCGCGATGGCATCCAGCAGCGAGAACTCGCTGTGGTTGTGCAGATGTACGAATCGGCTCACGCCAGACGCCTCATTAACTCAACCCTCGTCGTGCAGCTACCATTCCAGAACTCACCCTCCCGCGTTTCGCCCTTCCATCGCAGATGCAGGGCAGCGCCCTCGCCCAACTCGCATGATTATATCCCTGCTCCATGCCCGGCAGCCCTGTCAGGCACGCCAGAGAGGAGACTACACGACTGTTGGGTGTATCGGATGTGCGCAGGCGCAGTGTCCGAGGCCCGCTCTCATTTGCGGGTTGACTCGGCAATCGCCGCGGGCGAGAATCACTGCACCGCTTCCAAGGAGGATGCCATGGCGCTCTTGCTTCGCCGCGAGGATGTTCAGCAGCTGCTCGACATATCTTCGACTATCGAGATTCTCGAGCGGGCATTCGCCGAGCTGGCCGCCGGGACTGTGACCATGCCTCAGCGCACGGCGCTGCGCGTCGAGCAGGCAGGTGGAGTAGCGCTGTTCATGCCCGCCTTCCTGCCGGGCATGGGCGCGCTTGGCGCCAAGGTGGTCACGGTGTTCGGGCGCAACCCTGCCGAGCACTCACTGCCCGCAGTCCTCGGCACGATACTGCTGCTGGATCCGCAAACCGGCGAGGTCGTGTGCATTATGGAGGGCGGCTTCCTGACGGCGATGCGCACCGGCGGAGTGAGCGGCGTGGCGACGAAGTTCCTCGCGCGGCGCGACAGCAAGGTGCATGCCATCTTCGGCACCGGCGTGCAGGCGCGGACTCAGGCGTCAGCGGTGGCCGCGGTGGCCCACCTGGAGCGTTGTCTGGTGTACAGCGTGGACCCGCCGGAGCAGCAGCACGTGTTTGCCGAATGGGTTGGGAAGGTGACGCACGTGCCCACGGAGGTGGCGGCAAGCGCGCGCGAGACGGTCGAGGCGTGCGACATCCTGACGCTGGCGACGAGCGCCACCCAGCCGATCGTGGCTGGGACTTGGCTGAAGCCCGGCACGCACGTCAACAGCGTCGGAAGCCATGCGCCGGCGGTGCGCGAGCTGGACTCGATCAGCGTCCAGCGCAGCAAGGTGGTGTGCGACCTTACATCGGCATGTCAAGCCGAAGCTGGCGACTTGATCATTCCCGTTCAGAATGGGGAGTGGAGTTGGGATCGCGTGCACGGCGACCTGGGCCAGGTGATCCGCGGCGAGTTGGCGGGCAGGGAATCGGACAGAGAGATCACGCTGTTCAAGAGCGTCGGGCTGGCGGTGCAGGACATGTCCACCGCCTACCACGTGTACCAGCAGGCGCTGGCGCAGGGCGTGGGCACCGAGTTCCGCTTCATCTAGGCCGGCCGAAGGCGATTCTGGCAAGGGGAAGCGCTGCCTCCCATCGCACTCGCGGACTCGTTATAATGCGTGCTATGGAGCGCGAACTGCTAGTTATGCGCCATGGCAAGTCGGTATGGGATACCGAATACGCGACCGACAGCGAGCGGCCGTTGGCTACCCGGGGCAAGAAGGCGGCGGAGCGGATGGGGCAGGTGCTTGTCGATGAAGACCTGATTCCCGACGCCGTTCTCACCAGCTCGGCCGTGCGCGCCGTGGAGACGGCCAGGCGCGTTGTGCGGAAGCTGCCTGGAGTCGAGGCGGTGGAAGACGAGCGCCTGTACGCCGCCGGCGTTGCCGACATGCTTGGGGTGCTGCGGGAGCAGCCGCCGGAGGTACGCCGGGTGCTGTTGATTGGGCACAACCCCGGCATGGAGGAGCTGGTGGCCGAGCTCACTGGCCGTGTCGACGTGCTGCTTAAGACCTGCAGCTTGGCGGTCGTGCGCCTTCGCGGGCCGAGCTGGGACGAAGCGCTGCAGAGCAAGGGGCAGTTCGCAGGGCTGTACAACCCGCGGGAGCTGGAGGGCTGACAGGCCCGGCGCAATGCCACGTGGCGCGGAGGACGGTGCGGGAGCGGCCGGGCGGCGGGCTTATAATGCATTGGAGAGATGGCGCAGACCCTTTACCGCAAGTACCGCAGCCAGCGCTTCGCCGAGATCGTCGGCCAGGACGCGGTCACGCGGGTGCTGCGCAACAGCGTCGAGCGGGACAGGCTGAGCCACGCCTACTTGTTCGCGGGCCCGCGGGGTACAGGCAAGACGAGCGTGGCGCGCATCCTCGCCAAGGCCGTGAACTGCGAACACCCGGAGAAGGGCGACGCCTGCGGCACCTGCGAGGTATGCACGGCCATCGCCAACGGCAACGCGGTCGACGTGCTGGAGATTGACGCCGCCTCGAACCGGGGCATCGACGACGTCCGCGAGCTGCGCGAACGGGTGAACTACGGTCCCCTGAAGCTGGGTCACAAAGTGTACATTATCGATGAGGCGCACATGATCACCGGCCCGGCGTTCAACGCGCTGCTCAAAACGCTTGAGGAACCGCCTTCACACGTGATCTTCTGCCTCTGCACGACGGAACCGCACAAGCTGCCGCTGACGATCCTCTCGCGGTGCATCCGCTTCGACTTCCACCGGCTGCCGAGCGACAAGCTGGCGGAGCATCTCAGGTGGATTGCGGGGCAGGAGGGATTCCTCCTGAGCCCCGAGGCGGCCACCGAACTTACGCGGCTGGCCGAAGGCTCGGCCCGCGACGCCATCGGCCTGCTCGACCAGCTTACGGCGTACTGCGAGGGCGAAATCGCGCTGGCGGATATCACCTCGCTGTTTCAGCTTGGCGATCCCGGAGAGATTCCCCGCGTCGCGGATCTGCTAGAGAGTGGCCCGCTACCCCCGTTGCTGGAGGCCTGGCAGGCCCTGGCGCAGCAGGGCAGGGACCCGGGACGCTTCCTGATCGCACTGGCCGGCGAGCTGAGAGCCCGCTACCTCGCGTCGCCCACCAGGGCGCGGCGCCATGCGCTGGAGGCCCTCTGGCAGGGCGCCAACCTGCTGAGGTTCGAGAGCCTCCCTGCGCTGCTCGTAGAACTGGCGCTGCTTCAGGCACGCGCCGCGCTGCGTGGTGAGCGAGCAGAAGAGGAGAGGGCTCCGACGCCGGGAGAGAAAGCGCATGGGCCGCCGACTGCCTCCGGCATCATGGCCACCGAGGTGCGGGTACCGGAGTCGGCTGGTCCCCCCGGCGGCTCACCCAGGCCAGCACAGAAGGAGGCGCGGGCGGCGCAGCGGCCAGCAGCGGCTAGCCCGGACTGGGAAGCGTTTCTCGCCGCCCTCAGGCACCATGTTACAACGTACTCGCTTGTCTTCGACTGCCTGGAGGCGCTTCCAGCCCAGGGCATGCTGCGCTTGGTGTTCGGCAAGGACCAGCGCCAGCCGTACACCTATGCCCAGAAGGAGGAACACGCTGCGCTGCTGATCGCAGCCGCGGAGGAAGTGTTTGGCGTGGGCACGGCAGTCATGCTCAGCGTAGACGCAGAGCCCGAGACGGTTGTGCGCCTAGCCAGACCCACGCCTGTTGCGCCGGGCAGGCAAGAGGCGCTGCCGATCGAGCTTGTTGCGGAGGTGGTTGATGAACCGCCGGAGACGGCGCCGAGGGTCGAGCGGGTCGACCCCGGCCAGCTCGCTGACACCGCGGAAGCGATGACGCTGGAGACGGACCTGGGCGTGGAGCAATCCACCGCGGTTACCGCACATGAAGTGATGAGCCTGTTCGAGGCGACCGAAATCAACGAAACAGAAGAGGACGAGGCAGATGAAACAGATTGACTATGGCTGGGTAGTGGTGATCGTCGTCGTACTGCTGATCCTAGTGTTTATCAAGCCGATCATCGGTGGTATCCATTCCGCAGTGGACAAGGCCACGAATCGCAGCGGCTACGAGCGCGGCAAGGCGGTCTTCTACGACGCCGAGCGCTGGGCGGGGAAGGGCTCCTACCGCTCCTGCGCGATGTGCCATGCCCCGGACTTCACACCCGAGCCCGGCAAGCAAGTGGACATGAAGCGCTATGTGCCGGGCAAGCCCGTGATTCTCAAGGACATTGCGGCCAACTACCACCTGGGCGTTATCGAGACTTCAGACGACCTCTTCAACCAGGTGATTTCCTGCCTGACCGCGCCGGACAAGATGGGCTGCGGGCAAGTATCGCGCAACGCGAAAGGCATGGACGATCTGCTGTTCTACCTGTCGAAGCTGTAGCGCTACCGCCCCTCAGGCCGCCGCTGCCAGCGCTTTGTCATGGCCGAGCCTGCGCGCGAGGTGGATCATGCCGGCGCTGCCGAGCAGGAAGAACACCAGCGAAGCGACAAACACGGCGCGGTAGCCGAACAAGCTGAAACCCAGCGCCCCCAGCAGGGGCGCGATCGCCCCGCGCAGCCCCGTCAAAGTCAGGTGCGTCCCCAGGTAACTACTTGCGTCGCGGCCCCCGGCGAAGCTCACCGGCCCAAGGCTCCAGGCGATGTTGATGCCGCTCATGCCAATCCCGAAGATAACGTGACCAACATACACCGACCAGAGAAGAAGCGCCACAGACTTGGGGAACATCGATCCCCAAAGCAGGACCGCGGGGAAGAGCGCAAGTACGGCGAAGATAAGTGCGCAGAGCTTGGCCGGACCGAGACGGTCCATCATCTTTCCCCAGGTGACGGATACGAACACCACGCCGAGTTGGCCTAAGAGACCCGTGGCGATGCCTGCCTGCGCATAGGTCATCTTGGCGGTGTCCACCATATAGATGGGCATTACAGGGGCGAGCAGCATGAAGGCCACGCCGTAGAGGAAGAACGCTGCCTCGAAGTGCAGGAACCGCCGGTCGGTCCGTAGTAGCGTCGTGAAGCCCCTGACCGGCTGGATGACGAGCTGCGCGAACGTCGGCCGGGCGAGACGAGGGCTCAGCTTGTACTGCCCGCGCACCGGTGAGCGTGCCAGGATGTACACACCCGCGATGCCCGCCACCCCGCCGATGGCGTAGAGCCAGCGGTAGCTCCACGGATCGTGGTCGAGAACGACACCCGATAGGTAGGCGACGAGCATCGCAAGGACGGTGGTAACCACCGCCACGTGACCCCACAGCCGGCTACGGCTTTCGGCGCTGACGTTGGCTTGCCACAGGGCGTACACCGCCGGTGTAAGCAGTGCATTGAACAGGAAGAACACCGCGGAGATCAGCAGGAAGCTCCAGATGCTGTGGCAGAACAGGAACAGGAGAAACGCCCCGCGGCTCACCAACCCGACCCACCAGATCAGCGGCCGCTTGTCGCGATCCTGGACCACTTCGCCCCCGAAGATGCCGATCAGCAGGGCGATCGCACCCAGCGCGGTGAAAGCTGCGACCTGGAACTCGTTCGCGCCAAGCGTCTTCCTCAGCACAATGGCGCTCAAGGTGAAGACGCCGGTCATCAATGCGCCGAGTGAGCTGGCGACGACGAAGTAGTGCAGCCCCACGCGGTCAAGGAGCGGGGCGGGCACGAGCTTGAGCGGGCCGTACTTGCGCAGCCAGGGCGGGCTGATGAACCAGTCGAGACCGGGGAGATCGCGCACGGCGGGGGATTATAGCCGCCGTGGGTGGCTCCCGAAGAGCCCGCACAAGCCTGAGGCCGCGCAGATGCTCAAGTAGCCCTGTGCCATGGACGATGAACGGAATAGCGGACTGGAGGTCGTCGATGGACGCAGACGTATGGCACGACTTGTTGTGCAACAACCACGCTGGCTACCTGGCGGCGCGAGCCGAGCACTTCGGCGCGCGCACCGAGCGTCCACGGGTCCAGCGGATGACCTTCCGCGAGGTGAATCTCGCAGGCCTTGACTTGTCGAACATAGATTTCTGCAGCTGCGAGTTCTTCGGATGCAACCTGGAGGGCGCTGACGTATCTGATTCCCTTCTGCGGCTCACCCGCCTGCGCAGCTGCAATCTCCGGGGGGCGAAGCTCCCGGCGGCGAACCTGTCCAACGGCGAGGCGATCAACTGCGATTTCACCGGGGCGGACCTGACGGGGGCGACTCTCCTGCTGCAGAAGCTCTACAACTCGGACTTCACGCGCGCCGTGCTCTGCCACGCCGACCTTTCGGCAGCGGAGGCGCCTGACGTTTCGTTCAGGGACGTGCAGGCCGAACGGTGCTTCTGGACCAAGGCCGACCTGCGGAATTGCGACTTTGCCGGAGCGGTACTGAAGCGCGGCGTGTTCCGCGTGGCGGCGCTCAGCGGGGCCAACCTCGCCGGCGTGCTGCTGGAGGAGGCCGACTTGACCTACGCCGTGCTTCACGGCACCAACTTCGAAGGTGCGCGGATGCAGCGGTGCAACCTGAGCAACGCGTTCCTGCAGGACACCAACCTGCGCGGCGCTGACCTGACCGAGGCCAAGATGGAGACGATCGACTTCGAGGCGGCTGACTTGACGGGAGCTAAGCTCACTGGCGTGCTCTTCGACACCATCCATACGCGTGAGGACAGGCAGCGACATGCCGACCTCCGCGAGCAGGCGATGCACGAGTACGAGCTGCTGCATGTGAAGGACAACGCTCTCAGCATCGCCGCCGAAGAGCTGGGTCCGACCGCGCTCAGCCAGTTCATCGCCGCAGTGGGGGCAAGCGGCGAGCCGGACAAGCCCGCTGGCCAGGGGAATGACGCATGAGCGGCTACAGGATCCTCGTGCCTGACAGCTCGCAGCGCTTCGCGGCGCCCATCACGCTGCCGCTGATGGATGCGATGCAGGCGCTGGGGAACACGCCGGTGGTGATGGACATGGCCTCCGTCACCGGCATGTACCGGCGTATGCGCTACGAGAGCCACGGCTGCTACGAGATATTCGGCTTCTACGTACGGGACCTGCTGAAGAAGGACAGCGTCGACTTCGGCCTTGCGGTGGGCCTATGGGGGATTCTCGAGGACGGCTTCAAGAAAGAGGCGCACAATCTGCTCGACGAGTGCAGCCTGCCCAACGTGATCTACTTCCACGAGCGGGGCCGGGGCCTGGTGTCCAGGCTCGACCAGCTTGGGGCAAGGGAGTGGCAGCACACTTACTTCGCGGTTAGTAGCGCCCAGCTTGCCGGGGACCTGCACGAGGCGGGCCACGCCCGTGTGCTGCACGTCCCTGCCGCAACCAGCCAGCGCCTCTTTTTCCCGCAGGACACGCCACCGGCCAACGCTGCGTTTCCCGCCCTGCAAGACCCCCGGCTCACGGAGGGATTCGACGTGAGCTTCGTCGGCAGCTACACACCCCAGCGTGAGCGACTGCTCGCGGGGGTTCTGCGCCAGAAAACCAACCTTGCGGTCTTCGGCGACCGCGCCTGGCAGAGGAGCGATTCGCTGCGGGAGTACTGGCGCGGTCCAGTGGACTACCTCAAGGAGTTGAACACCGTCTACAACTCCTCGAAGGTGAACCTCGACTTGCCGGATGAGAGGCGCGAGCTGAGCGACTACTCAAGTTGCCGGCTGTTCGACTGCCTGGCGAGCGGCGGCTTCATCGCCGCGCCGTCGGAAGCCGGCCACACGGACCTCCTCGAATGCGGCCACGAGCTAGCGTGCTATGAAGACGGGGGCGAGCTTGCGCAGCTCGTGTCCTATTACCTGGCGGACGAGTCGGCGCGGCACGCGGTTGCCACCCGCGGCATGCGCCGCGTGTTGGCGGACCATACCTGGAAACGCCGCCTCGATTCTGTCCTTCCGCAGCTAGAAGTGCACCTACTGCAAGCGGCGGCGAGATGAGACCATCCCGGTCATCATGGCCTCCTCTCTCACCCCTATAATGGCGCTGTGCGCTTTCCCCCGCTAGTCGAGGGCCGTCTGCTGCGCCGCTACCGCCGCTTCTTCGCCGATGTGCGATTGGCTCGCGGTCGCGTCGTCACCGCCTTCGTTCCTAACACGGGCAGCCTTCTGTCCTGCGCAGTGGAGGGGGCTCCCGTATGGCTCAGGGAAGCTGCCACACCCGGGAGGAAGTGCCCCTACGACTGGGTGCTGGTCCGCCCGAAGCGCAGCCTGGTGTGCATCGATACGGGCGTGCCCAACAAGGTCGTGCTCGCCTATGCCCGGGCGCAGAAGATCCCGCACCTGGCGGGCTTCCACGAGTACGTCCCCGAGGTGCCCTATGGCGGGGACAGCCGCGCCGACCTCCTCTGCCGCGTCCACGAGGACGACATGCTGCGCCGCTGCTGGGTGGAGGTGAAGAGCGTCACGCTGGTCAGAGACAAAGCGGCCTGCTTCCCCGACGCCGTGACCACGCGGGGCCTGAAGCATCTGCGCACGCTGACGCGCATGGTTGAGGCCGGCGATGAAGCGCTGCAGGTGTTCTTCGTGCAGCGCAGCGACTGCCGCGTCTTCCGACCAGCGGACGACATCGACCCGTCCTATGGCTTCGGCCTCAGGCGCGCCGTCAAGGCTGGCGTGCGCGTGCTGGCCCTGCGGTGCCGCGTGGAGACCCGCGGGATTACGATCCGAGATACTCTGAGGGTGGAACTGTGATGCATAAGAGACGCCGCCTGCCCCATGTTATTGCGCTAGCCGCGCTCGCCCTTGCCGTCGCCGCACTGGCAGCCGGCTGCAGTGGCCGCGGTCCGCGCATCTCCCGCCTGACGATCCTCGTTTCCGGTAACACCCTCGGCTATCTGAAGAACTGCGGGTGCTCCACCGGCCAGGCAGGAGGCGAGCTGCGCAAAGCGCGCTTACTGAAGGAGGAGCGCGCGGACGCCGTAAAGCCGCAGCCGGCGGACAAGGGCCTCCAGGCGGATGTGCTGGTAATCGACATTGGCAACTTCGTTGATTCTTCCACCGACGTGCAACGCATCTACTCGGGCGGCGTGGTGCGCGCGATGAGCACCGAGGCCTTCGACGCGGTGGGCCTGGGCATGAGCGAGCTGAGCTACGGCCAGGAAGCCCTTGCCGGCTTCCTCAAGGATGCGAAGCTGCCCCTGGTGGCGACGAACCTTCGTTTCATCCCGCCGGCCACCGGGACGGATCACAGCGCGGAGCTGAACGCGCTGTTCCACGCCTACCGCATCGTGCGTCTTCAGAGCGGCTACAAAGTCGGCATCGTGCACATCATTGACGTTAGCGTGGCCAGGGAGCTTGGGACTCCCATGGGGTTTGAGCTGAGCGACGCCGCCCAGGCCGTACGCGGTGTCTTGGCCCAGCACGCCCGTGAGGCGCGGATGTGGATCCTCACCGCGGCAGACGTGCGCCGCGGCGGCACCGACCCTGGAAGCATCGCGGACATCAAGGGGCTGACGGAGGTGATCGGGTACAAGGAGGGCAACCCACGCCAGTCCCAGACGTCAACAAAAGCGGTGGCCCCCTACTTCGTCCAACCTCCCTTCGACCGGGCGATGGACGTGGTGCGCGTGGAGATCAGTTTGGACAGCCGCGGCAAGGTGGCTGCCGCTCTTCCGCAAGAGGTGGCGATTCCTGAGACGGTGAACGCCGATCCTGAGGTGGAGAAGATCATCATGGACCTCCAGCCGGTGCTCGAGCGTTTGGAGACCCAGCAGTATCAGCACAGCCTTCTGGACCAGCCCGGCGTCCACCCACGCTATGTCTCTTCCGATACGTGCGGCGTGTGCCACAAGGACGTCGTCCGGCAGTTGGCCTCAAGCGCACATACGCAGGCCTATGATTCCCTGGTGGCCCAGGGCCAGCAGAAGAGCCCCGCCTGCCTGCCCTGTCACGTCGTGGGGCGGAACAAGCCCGGCGGCTGGAATGTGCTCCTGAACCCGCCGCCGATGCGAGGCGTGCAATGCGAGAGCTGCCACGGCCCGGGTGAATACCACGAAATGAAGATGGCAGGCAAGCCGGTGCCGGCTGATTTCGCCGCCGGCGGGCGCAATCGCTTCGGGCTGTTGCCGATGACGCGGGAAGGCTGCATCGTCTGCCACGACACTATGAACAGCCCGCACTTCAACTACGATACCTACTGGCCGAAGATCGCTCACAAGATGAAGCAGCGCCCGCCTAAGAGCACCAAGGCAGGCAGCTAGAGGGCCCTTTTAGCTCGCGGCCCTGGGGGTGCTTCGCGAGCCGGTTCTTCCTTACAATGCGGGCGCGCAGCGCGTCGACGCGCGCCGGCACTGGAAAAGAAAGAGGAGGCCGATTGTACAATCGGCCTCCAAGGGGGGGGACAGTAAGGGGATAGCTAGTTTTTCAGAGATCCTGAGTCCTGTGGCCCACGCACCGCGTACAGCCCCGGGACCCTCGGCTAAGGGATTCCTCCCTGACCGCCGTGAATGTTATACCGCAGACTGCGGGAATGTCAAGCGCCACGACAGAGAATCCGCGCATATCGCGTTCGTCCTGGCAGGTGCCGCAGCCTACCTCGCCTGCCGCGGATGGACTCAGGGCGGTTGGGTCGGGCCTCCGCAGGTTTGTATAATGGCGCGGTGAGCGGGACACCCGCACGTCTGGTGATACTCACGGGAATGTCGGGGGCTGGCAAGACGTCCGCGCTGCGGGCGTTCGAAGACCTAGGCTACTACTGCCTGGACAACCTGCCGCCGACGCTGATCGGTGCGTTCCTGCAGCTCTACCGGCAGGCCAGTCTCGCGGGCTCGGGCGTCGCGGTGGTCTGCGACGTTCGCTCCGGCTCGCTCTTCAGCAACTTCCGGGAGGCCGTGCATCTGCTGCAGGAGCAGGGCTACCCGCCGGAGATCGTGTTCATCGATTGCGCTGACGAGCAGCTCGTGACGCGCTTCCGCGAGGCCCGGCGGGCGCACCCGATGGACATCGGGCTGCACGTCGAGCGGGCCGTACTGTCGGAGCGCGAGCAGATGAACCCGCTCAAGGAGCTGGCCACCCACATCATTGATACAACCGACCTGCCCGTGCAGGCCCTCCGCAGCCGGATACTCGCCCTGTACGCGGCCGGCGAGGCCACCTCGCAGCTGAGAGTCAGCCTGCTGTCCTTCGGCTTCAAGTACGGCGCGCCGCCCGACGCTGACTTCATCTTCGACACCCGCTTCCTGCCCAACCCCTTCTACGTCGAAGATCTCCGCCTCCTGCCCGGCAACGATCCCCAGGTCGTGGAGTACGTCATGCGAGGCGCTCTTGCGCAGGAATACGTAACGCGCGTTAGGGACATGCTGAGAGAAGTGCTGCCGCACTACGTGGACGTGCAGAAGATGTTTGCGCTTGTCGGCGTCGGGTGCACAGGCGGGCGGCATCGCAGCGTGGTGGTCGCCAACCGCTTGGCCGCCGAGCTAGAGGCGGCGGGGATGCACTGCAGCGTAGAGCACAGGGATGTGGACAAGCTCTAGCCGCAGCCGGCTGAACTGCTGATCATGTGATTGGAGCACTGGCTGGGGAGGGTATCGAACCCTCGACCTAACGGTTATGAGCCGTTCGCTCTGCCACTGAGCTACCCAGCCGGGGGGGTGAGATTATAGCATCGCGGGCGCTTGCTGGAGCGGGCAGCGATGAGCATGAGTGCTGCGTGTCGCATCGCCGCGCCTTGGCATGCCACGCGCGGGCGGCACTAGCAGGCGTAGTCCTAGCCGCTGCTGCTGCTCGTCGCAGCGTACCACCGCTCCAGGGCGGCTTCGAGTGCGCTCTGCTGGCTCTGCAGTGTCGATAGGTTGGTCTCCAGGCGGGCGAACTTGTCGCGCAAGCTGGCTTCGTACGCCGTCAGCCGGTCCTCCATCTGCGAGATTGTCTCATCGTAATTGCTGATCTCGCGGTCGAAGCTCCCGTCCTGCTTGACGCGATCGGTGATGAGGCCCGTGGATGAGGTGATAGAGGTGATGTAGTCACGCGCCCGCTGGGCAACGCCCCCCGATACCTGCGGGTCGGGCCCCAGGAACAGCCCCGGGTCGAGCCCCAGCGTACCTGTAAGGGTATCCGTGCCGGTAGAGCTGTCCACGAGTTGCAGCACTGCCTGGCCAGCGGTCTTGGTAACGCGCAGCGAAACGCGGTTCTGGGCATCATAGTAGGCCAGGATCGATGACGAAAGCCCGGCTGTGTTGAGCGAGCTGTTGATCGTGTTCAGGATGCTTGTTCGGCTGTAAGTGCCGGGCGTAAACCTCACATCTGCGGAGGTCGTGCCGTCACCCACGGAGAACCGCAGTCCCTGGCTGACCGCGATGCCCCCCGACAGATCGAGCGTGCCACTTCGCGTCAGCTGGCTCGTCAGCATGTTGGCGAACAGCGTGTAAAGGTCATCGCTCTTGTTCTGGATTGCATCCTGCAGATCCGCCTGGTTCTGCACAGCCTGGCTGATCGTGTCCTTGTCGCTGGCTTGAACGAGCAGCCGGCCCATGCTGGTGGTCGCCGCCGCGGGTCCTCCTCCGACTTCAGACGTGGTCAGGCCGATCTGTGACACGCTCTGGAATGGGCCATCGTTGCTCACCAGGCCAGTTACGAGGTCCTGCAGCCGTCGCGTGATCTGCCTGACCGAGTTGTCTCCTGCGAGGAAGCCGCGGGTGAGAAGGTCATTGCGGTTCTTGATGTAGTCGTCCACTTCCTGAGCGGTCATCTTGTTCGCTTCGTCGGTCGTCAGCTCCACCGTCTTCTTGCGTTCGTCGCTAGTTAGCGGCTTCGCGTTGATCAGCTCCATCGTCGTGTTGTACTCCACGATGAAAGCCACCAGCGCGTCCTGGATGCGTTGCGTATCCGGATTGACCGTGATGCTCTCGGGGCCGTCCGTGACCGCGTTGAGCGAGAGCTTAAGCTTGTCGATGACGTCGTCGACGGTGTTGCTGTTGCGCTCGAAGCTCACGCCGTTCACGGTGAACTGCGACGTCTGCCGCACGCTGCCGATCTGCCGGGGCGCATCGGTGTCCGCGGTGAGCTGCGCCGCCTCCAGGAAGTTGCTGGTGTCGGCTGGGTCGCCGATGCTGATCCGCGCCGCGGTCGTCCCGGCGTCCAGCTTCTGGGCGAGGGTCAGGCGGTCGGCAACCGGGTCGTAGGTCGCCGTAACACCTGCGCCGGAGTTGTTAATCTTCTTGATTACGTCGTTGAGGGTGTCCACGCCAGCGTCGATGGCGAGTTTGGTGCCGTTGATCGTGAAGACGCCGCTGGTCACCGGCAGGGTGAAGCCCGCCTGGGCGAGCGGTATGTCCTGGCTGACGTTACCCCGGCTCTGCCCCGCCACCTGCACGCCGCCGTTTGCAGGCAGCAGCCCGGCGATCGCCAGGAAATTGCTCGTATCTCCGCCGCCGCCCAGCGTCACCGCTGTTGGTCCAGCGGCATTGCTCCGTAGGTAGAAGCGCAGGTTGGAGGTGTCGAAGTAGGCCGTGACACCCGCGCCGCTGGCGTTGATCGCCGCGAGCACCTGGTTGACCGTCGTCGTGTTCACGTCACCGATGGTGATCTGCACGCCGTTGATTGTGATGAACCCATTTGTGTGAAATACCGGGTTGGTGGTGTTGTTCTCCGGGGTCGTGGCGAAGCCAGCCTGTGCCAGCGTGAGCGCCGGGTCCAAAGCGGGGATGTGCTGCGGCGGGCTCTGCGCGATCTGATTGCTGCCGAAGACGTAGGTGTACATGTCCTGGTCGGTGTTCAGCTCCGAGCTGTTGGCGGTGGCCACCGTCGCCACGCCGGGGTCGAAGGCTCCCCCTGTGCCGTTGATCGCTACCCCGCCAATGAGGCCCGTCACGGACGAGCCCTCGTCGCCGGTCCAGTAGCGCCGCTGGGCGGGGCCGCCGTTGGCCGGCCGGAACCAGTCGAGCATCGTCGCATCGTCGGTGGCGGTAGTCGCAGCATACGTGTTCGACAGGTCGTTCGTGGTGGAATCCAGATCGGTTGTGCCTGCTTTGACCAGCTTGTCGATGATCCCGCCGGCGACGTCATAGACGCGGATGTCCCGCCCCCCCTCGTTGGCGGCAATCTCCAGCCGGTAGGAGCTGCCATAGGCGCTGAGCTGAGCCGTCACCGCCGGCACCTGAGTGTTGATCGCGTCGACTAGGTCTTGAAGCGTGGAGTAGCTTGAGAGCCCCGTGATCGTCACTGGGCTGAGGTTCCCGCTCGCGTCGTCCACGTCAATTGTGAACAGGTCGAAGCTGGTGATGCCGTAGCTGCCGAGCGTGTTTGACGGATCAAGGAGCGTCGTCGTCCCGCGGATCTGCCCGGCCTTGCCGTTCGTGCTGGACAGCAGGTGTTCGCCGGTTCCTTCCACGGTGAAGCTGCCGGTGGTGATCATCTGCGCCTGGGCGGTGCGGCCAGGCTCGGCGACACTGAACGCGCCAAGCTGAAACGTCGTTGTGGGCGGCGTGTCTACGAAGGACAGGTTGATGCTCAGGTTCGAGGCGCCGCTGGAGTCAGCGGTGAGGACGAGTTTGCCGTTCTCGTAGGTGGCGGTGGCCGACGTGTACGCCCCGGAGATTGTGCTGACCAAGTCGGCGATCGTCTGCCCGCCAGGGGCCCCAGTGTAAGTGAAGTCCGTGGCCGTGATGGCGCTGCTGTCTGATTCTGTCCCCGTGATGTGGATCTTGTCGCCCACGGTCATCGTGCCGCTCAGCACCTGGTCGAGGGAGGCCAGATCGGTCGCGCTGTTGAGCTCCAGCGCGCCGCCCGTCGTGAACGAGACGCCGTGCACCAGCCGCCTGGCGGTGGCCCCCGCGCCTGCCACGTTGTTGCCGATGCCAAAGGTTAGGGTGCTGCCGGAGTAGTCGTTGTCATGGAACTGCAGCCCAAGCGGCGGGACCGTCGTGTTGAACGTCACGTCGCCCGCAACCGTGGGATGATTCTCCACGAATGTGAGCTCACCGTTAGAGCCGACGGAGGCGGCGATCTCGCCATGGAACACCTGGGCGACCGTGGTTGCCAGGCGCTGCAGCGTGTCTGTTCCGTCGCCGGCGAACGTGAATGTGCCCGAGACAGGCGTGCCGTCCTTGAGGCTGCCGGAGATGGTGATCGTGTCGCCGGCGGTGATCCCTGCGCCGCCCGTTCCGGCCTGCTGGGTGCTGCGGATGAGCGTGGACTCCAGCGCGCGTGTCGCCTGAAAGTCGCCGTATGGAGTCAGGTCGGCGATGCCCATCGTCTGCGCCTGGGCCAGGTTGGCAGCCTTTAGGTATAGCTCCCCGTCGAGGCCGGAGACGGCCCGGCCAGCTTGGGCCAGCCGGCTGATCTCCACGTTGTAGGTCCCCTTGGCGGCGCCGATGTCCGCCGTGGCGGAAACCCGCGCGCTGTTGCTCGACTCCACCTTGCGCGACAGGAACGTGCCCTGAAAGCGTAAGGTGGAGAGCGCCGAGTTGAGCTTCCCCATCCGGTCGTAGACCTGCATCATCACCGACCGGTTGAAGTCCACCTGGTTGCGCTGCTTGATCAGCGCGTCCACCGGGCGGCGCTCAATCGCCATGAGCTGCGTGATCACGCTGTTCCAGTCAGTACCGCTGGCTAGGCCCAGAAACTGAATCGTTCCCATTGCATGCTCCGGCGCAAGCAGACTCGGCGCTCGCGTGCGCTCACCTAAGGCGCGTGTCCAGGGCGTTAGAACGTGCGGTTGATCAGCAGCCCCAGTCCGTCGCGGAAGCTGTCGAAGTTCGCCTTGAACTCGTAGGGCGGGATACGCCTGATCACTTCGCCGGTACGCGTGTTGATCAGCGTGACTCGCACTTGATGGTCAGAGTCCGAGACGTTGAAGCGCGCCTGAATCTCGAACAAGTCGAAAGTCAGGTTGATTAGCCGCAGCATCTGGGCCAGCTCTTCGTTCGTGATGGGCTTGCTCTCGTGCTGCGCATGCTCAGCTTCCGCGTGCAGATTGGCCGTTGGAGACGTGACCGTGCCCTCATGTTCTGATGTGGGCTTGCGCTCAGCGCCCTTGGCAGGCAAGGACGAAGCCGGCTGGGCAGCCTCGGTGCGGGCCGCTCCGACGCCGGTAACCAGGTCACTCATCAGCTGCACCTCCTCCGTGAGGTTTGCTTCACAGAGATTCTAACACCGAATAGGCGAGTTTGCACGCGAACCGCCACCTATTCTTATCGGCGGCGGCGGTTTGGACTGCAGCCCGAGTCGACGTGGCGCCCGCGCCCCTGGCACGACTATCGCGCACCGAGTCTGGGGCTGGACTAGATGACGCCCATGGAAGGGGCGCCCTTTGGCAGCTCTTCGAGTTTCACCAAGACCTTCTTCACCTCATACTGGCCGTTGGTGATGTGGTACAGCTCCAGCGTCACCTTGTCACCCGGCTTGTGGCCCCGCACGGTGTCGAGCAGCTGGCGCTCGCTGTTCAGGTTGGTTCCGTCAATGGCGGTGAGGATGTCGTACTGGTAGCGGCCGTTGCCGTAGGTCACCGGCGGGATGAGCCCGGCCGCGCTGGCGGGGCTGCCATCGTACACCTGGCCGGCCACCAGCCCGTAGTCAACGGGGAGGCTATAGCGGCGGGCAAGCGCAGGGCCGACCTCTCTAAGCACCTCGACGCCCAGCCAGGGACGGATCACCCGCCCATACTTGACCAGGTCGTCCAGCACTTCCTTCGCAGTGTTGATGGGGATGGCCAAGCCGATTCCCTCGCTGCCGCCAGAGGAGGACACGATGGCGTCGTTGATCCCGATGACTTCGCCCACGGCGTTGAGCAGCGGTCCGCCGGAGTTGCCGGGGTTGATCGCCGCGTCGGTCTGGATCATCCCCCGCATCGTCTGGCCGGTCGCCTGGGAGACGAGCTGCCGCCCCAATGCGCTCACCACGCCCGCGGTAACCGTCCAGTCCAGCCCACGCGGATTGCCGATCGCCACCACCCACTCGCCGACATCCACCTTGGAGCTGTCGCCCAACTTGGCCACGGGCAGCTTTCCCTGGGCCTCGATCTTCACCAGAGCCAGATCGGTGCCCGGGTCGGCGCCAATCACCTTGGCGGTGTACTGCCGGCCGTCGGTGGTGACAACGCTCAGGGTTTGCGCACCCTGGACGACGTGGAAGTTCGTAAGGATGTAGCCCCGCTCGTCAACGATCACGCCGCTACCCGTCGACTCCGCCTTCTGCGCCCCGAAAAAGAAGTCTACGTACTCCAGGCTGCTCGTGATGTGCACCACCGAGGGACTGACCTTCTTGTAGACCTGGGTGACGAAGTTGCCGCCCACGCCAACGGTTTCGTTGGCAGCCGCCTCGACGGGACGGGAAGCGGTGCCGGAGCCCTGGTCTTGCGCCTCTGCGCCGCCGGCGAAGAGCCCCAAGCCAGCGCCACTCCCGAGGCGGTGAGCCAGGGTGGTGTACCCGAAACCGAGTAGAAGCCCGAGGGCCAGAGTTAGCAGTGCCAACACGGCGGTGCGCATGGTCGTCATCATCTCCGGATTATAAGTTATCCTTGTGCTAGGAGCCAGGTGCAACGTAGTACCTGCTCAGGATCGTATCTATGACGCATGACTGGAACCGCTCGTTTGCAGTGGCAGCCACGGCGGCCGCCATTGTCTTCGTCGCCGGGTGCCCGCCGCGCAGTGAAAGCCAGTCCGCACCGCCCGGCGTGTTCGTGGCCTCAGCCAATAAGCTGTACGACCGCGGGGACGGCTTCGACCTTAGGGACAGAGTCATCTATCCGGCCGTGAAGGGCGAAGGACTCGAAAACGCGGATACCAACGTCACGAACCGGCAGCTGACGATGTACCGCTGCACGTGGTGCCACGAGTGTGGGTTCCAGCAGGCATTCGACCTGCGCAACTACGGCCAGCCGGGATGGGCGCCACGCTATAAGGGCGAGCAGTGGCGGCCGGTTGTCGACCGCATGGCCGCCAAGGACGACAGCCTGCTCAATGAAGTGCTGGCGGAGCGGATCTACGGCTTCCTCCGCGATTCCACGCTCGGCCTCTACGACGAGCACAAGGACACCCGCGGGGCCGTCGTGGTGAACGCTCCGGCTGAGCACGGCTCGACAACGGGCAAGGACGGTGGCGGTAAGGACGGTGCAAGCGCTCCGGGGACACCTGCGGGAAGCACGCCATGAGCAGCCTATGAGCCCCGGAGAGCTGCTTCCGGCGGACCTCAAGCGCCTCGTCATAGCCAAAGCGCGGGAGGAGTGTTTCGACCTCCTTGGCGTGGCAAGCCCCAGCGCCGCAGAGGAGCGGCTGCCGATGCTTATGGCCTGGCTCGCCCTGGGTAGTGCGGCGGGGATGGACTACCTGGCGCGGGATCCAGCGAAGCGCTGCGACGCGCGTGCGCTGCTCCCCGGATGCCGGAGCGTACTTGTTGGTGCGATGAGCTACTACTTTGGCGATTCTCCCCATAAAGCCGGGCAAGCGAGGATCGCGCGGTACGCCCAGGGCGAGGACTACCACCATGTGCTGCGGGAGAGGATGACCGCCGTGGGTGAGTACCTGCGCAGCCATGCTCCGTCGGAGACGTACGTGGTGACCGTCGACACGTCACCCATCATGGAGAAAGCCTACGCGGTGGCGGTGGGCCTCGGCTTCCGCGGACGCAACACGCTGGTGGTGAACCCAGCTCACGGCTCGTACTTCCTGCTGGCTCTTCTGCTGACGACCGCCGAGCTGCCGGCTGACGCGCCCCTGAACGCATCGTGCGGCGACTGCGACGCATGCCTGCGGGCGTGCCCCACAGGCGCGCTGAGCGCACCAGGCGTCCTAGACGCCCACCTCTGCCTAAGCTACCTCACCACCGGCTCGAAGGAGCCGCTGGATCCAGCGACCGACCTTCACGGCTGGCTCTTCGGCTGCGACGCCTGCCAGGAGGCCTGCCCCTACAACGCATGCCCGCTCCTCAGCCGCGAGCCCCGGCTCGCGCCGCTCCACGCCTGCAGCGACCTGGCGGCTGCTCATGTCTGCGCTATGCACGATGATGAGTTCGAGAGGCTGCTCGGCGGGACAGCGATGCATCATCGCGGCCTGGGCCACCTGCAATGCGCCGCCCGTTGCCTAGCCGCGGCGGGGCCGGAAGGCTAGCCCGCCAACTACGTGCAAGAGCCCAAGGGCAATCAGGGGCACAAGCAGCAAGGTGCGGCGCTCCGCGGCAGCAGTGCGCGCATCCACCTCATGCTTGAGCTCATTCACGGCCCCGTTTGCGTCCAGATACTCCTGTTCGGCCTTCTGCACGGCAATGCTCGCAGCTATGGCCTCCTGGCCCTGGTAGTCGGCGCGGTGCGCGCGTTGCTCTGACGCGAGATCACTCCACTGCCGGTGGCGAATATTCACCTGGGTCTGCGCATCCAACAGGCGCTCATTAAGCCCGGTAAGCTGCTTTCCCTCGACCTGCGACAAGTAGAAGACCCAGACGCACAATGAGAGAAGCACGACGACAGCCACGATGCAGTACACGAAGAGGACAGGGCGCACTCGCACGCTCACTTAGTCCGCCGCTCCCGATGGCTCGTTCAGCCAGCAGCTCGCGCCATGACCGTCGCCCACCATGAACTCAGGCGGCGACTCGCACCGGCAGCGGTCCATGGCATGCGGGCAGCGCGGGGCGAAGGAGCATCCCGGCGGCGGCTCGATAGCGCTCGGCACACTCCCGCCCAGCGGCGCCACGCGACCCGCCCGTGCCTCCGGACGCGGGATCGCCGCCAGCAGTGCGCGCGTATAGGGGTGCATCGGCGCAGCGAAGACCTGCTCCACGCTGCCGCGCTCGACCACCTGCCCGAGGTACATCACCGCGATATCGTGGCAGAGGAACCGCACCACGGCCAGGTCGTGGCTAATGAAGAGGTACGCGAGCCCGTGCTCGTCCTGGAGTCGTCCGAGAAGGGCGAGGATCTGGGACTGGATTGAAGCGTCGAGGGCCGAGACCGGCTCGTCGGCGACGATCAGCGACGGCCTAAGCGCCAGGGCGCGGGTGATCGCGATCCGCTGGCGCTGCCCGCCGGAGAACTCGTGCGGGAAGCACCTGAGCGAGTCCAGCGGCAACTCCACCTCGCGCAACAGGTCGCGGACGCGCTGCCGCCGCTCTCGTGGCGGCACGCCGTGCACCAGCAGCGGCTCGGAGACGATCTGCTCCACGGTCATGCGCGGGTTCAGCGACCCCAGCGGGTCCTGGAAGATGATCTGCATCCGCTTGCGGATGTGCCTGAGGCGAGCGCCGCGGAGGTGCGTGATGTCCTCGCCCTCGAAGGCGATGCGGCCGCTGGTGGGATCGATCAGCCGCATCACGAGGCGCCCAACCGTGCTCTTGCCGCAGCCGCTCTCGCCGACCAGACCGAGCGTGCGGCCGTGAGCCAAGTCAAAGCCCACATCGTGGGCCGCCCGGAGCAGCCTCCCGCTTCCGCCGAACGACCCCGCCTTGACTGGAAACAGCTTGCCCAGCCCGCGCACGCTGAGCAGCGCCGCTTCGGTCACGATTCGCCCCCGCCAAGCCGCGCGACGACGCGCGCGATGTCCTCAGGCGTATCTACGGCAATCGGGTCGTAATCCGTGAGCACAGTGAGCACGCGGATGCCGTGCTGGAGCGCCCTGAGTTGCTCAAGCCCCTCAACCAGCTCTAGCGCCGTGGGCCCGAGGTGGCACAGGCGCAGAAGCGTCTCGCGCGAGTACATGTACACGCCGACGTGCTTGAGATACGCGGCGTGCTCCATCCGGCGAGGGTAGGGGATGACACTGCGCGAGAAGTAGAGCGCGTAGCCGTCCAGATCGATCACGACCTTCACGCAAGCCGGGTTGTCCAGAGTGCTGGAGTCCGCCGCCAGCGTTGTGGCCAGGGTGCTCATCGCCGCGCTCCGCTCAAGCGTGCTGCCCACGAGGGCGTCGATCGCATGAGGGTCGATCAGCGGCTCATCGCCTTGGATGTTCACGTAGTAGCTGTGCGCCTCAAGCTGCGCCACTTCGCCCAGGCGATCCGTCCCGGAGGGATGGTCCACCCGCGTCATTACTGCCTGCCCGCCAAACGCCAGAACGTGCTCGAGGATGCGAGCGTCGTCGGTGGCCACGAGCAGCGCGTCCAGGGACGATGCCTGGCGGGCCTGCTCATAGACCCGCCGCACGAGCGACTTGCCGGCGATATCCGCCAGCGGCTTGCCCGGAAACCGCGTCGCTCCGTACCTTGCGGGAATCACTCCCAGGACGCTCATGAACCGCCCACTGCCGTTCTGCTAGCTCCCCTGAACCGAGCCGGGCGTGTTCATCCCGGCGTGTGGGTTGGCCGGCATCGCGGGCGCGGGCTCGCCCCGCAACTCAGCCAGCGCCGCCTTCGCCCGCCACTTATCAACCTCTCCCGTGGCGGTGTCCACGGCGTGCTGCCAGGCCGCTTCAGCCTTGGACTTCTCCCCGGCCTGGCTGTAGGCCTGGCCGAGATTGAACCATGCGTTCCACAGGGTGGGAACGCTCTTGGTCGTCTCTTCCAGCTCGCGGATGGCGAGAGGCAGCTTGTCGCTCTGGCCGCCGTCCTTGGCGAGCTTCATGTACATCGTCGCGCGGTCAACGCGCACACCCCAGTAGCGTTTGCCATCCTTCTCCGGCGTCGCCTTCTTCATGTAGTCCGTGTAGTAGCGCACCGCATCCGCCGCCTGGCCGCGGTTGTAGTAGGTGTCGCCGAACAGGGCGGTCGCCTCCAGGTTCCCTGGATCGATGCTCAGGCACTCCGTGAGCACCTTCGCGGCCATCTCGGCATCGTTCCCTGCGAGCACGGCCTTAGCCAGCGCAATGCCCTTCCCGGCAGCCTGGGGGCCGGACTCACCCTTCTGCTCCGTCAGCGCCTTCAGCGCCCGCTCAGCCAGCGGCCGCAACTTGTCCTGCATGTAGACCATGCTGTACACCTGGTACAGGGCGCCGAGTTGGTCGATAGCCAGCGGGTCCTTCTCCAGCGCCGCCCGGGCGTCCGCCATCTGCTTCTGCAGGGCAGGGTCCATCCCGGAATGCGCGTCCATGCCCCCCTCGCTGTGCGGGTTGGCGCCGGGCATCGCCGCCGCCATGTTGCCCGCGCTGCGCTTCGCGCTCTTAGGGGCGAACAACAGCCACACTGTCATGCCGACCAGGACGACGACCAGTGCCAGCGCGAGCCAGTTGACCCGCGAGCTGCGGGGCGCCTGGACCGCAGGCACCGCAGGTGTCGCCGTGCGCTCAGCCGTGGCGTCCAGTGTGAGCGGGCCGGCGCACTGGTTGCAGAACCGCGCCTGGTCATCGTTCGTCGCGCCGCACACATTGCATACGAGAGCCATCGTTCCCTCCAGAGAAGCCGCTAGGCGCCTGCGTCACTGCTGCGCCAGGGCGGTTGCCTCCCTGCTATACCACCGACTCCGGTACAAGCAGTCCATAGCCTCCCTGGTCCCGCTTGTACACGCAGCTGATCAGCTTTTGCTCGCTGACGAAGAGGAAGAAGTCATGACCTGAGAGGTCAAGCTGCATGATCGCCTCGTTCAGGCTCATCGGCTTCAGCGTAAACTCCTTCACGACGACGCGAGGCTGAGGCTTTGCGGGCGGAGCCTGGGCGGCCGCGGGCGCGGCCATCATCGGCAACGCCTGCGCCGAGCGCGCCTTGCCCAGACGCTTCGCCTTGAGTTTCTTCAGCTGCTCCTTCAGCTCATCCACTGCGGTATCGAGCGCCGCCTGGAAGCTCTGGTTCTCTTCCACCGTGCGCAGCATCGTTCCGGGGGAGTGCAGCACGACCTCCACCTTGAACGCCCGGCTGCGGTTCTTGCTCGCCCCCTCCTCAAACGTCACCGTCGCCGCCTGCAGCCGCGAGCTGTACCGGGTGAGCCTCCCCACCTTCAGCTCCGCGTACTCCTTGAGGCCGTCAGGTACTTTCGAGCTCTTGCCCTTGACTATCCTAATGTCCAACTAAGGACCTCCACCGCGTTGATTTCACGCTTCGCCGGCCGCCGCGCCCTTCCATGCGCCACAGCCCTCTGTCCGGATTCTAGCACAGCCGCTCGGGCATGGCGCCACGCCTGGGCAGCCGCCGAGACGCGCCCCGGCGTCAAAAGGCGACATCGCCCTGCTCAAGCTTCTGCTCGTAGATCATTTGTTCCAGGCGGTCGCGCAGCGCGTGGTAGACGCGCCTGCGTTCCAAGCCCGTCAGCGCATCGTAGGTGTTGAACTTCGCGCCGCAGTAAGGGCAAACCAGCGTGAAGCGTGCGTGAATCTGCTTGAGCTGCACGCTGAACCCTGCCTGGCAGTCCGGGCAGACTAGATTGAGCTTCAGGGGAAGGGGAACCTTAACCATCGCGTCCAGGTTTGGTGTACTGCGTGAACTGGTCGATAAGCAGCTGCTTCAGGTCGCCGATCTGCTCGTAGCTGACCACGTTGTGCTGCATCTCGTTTGCCAGGGGAACTTCCTGCAAGCTCATGCTCTTGAGCAAAGCCAGGTGGCGCCCCAGGCCGAAGGCCAGGCCGAACAAGAACACCGTCGCCGCGCTCCAGTCATCCAGGCTCATCAGGACGAAGTCGCTCTCCTGAATGTTCTCGCAGCTGCGGCACATCTCCTCATCGCTCACCTGCTCCTCGTCGATGCGGTAGGCCTGCATGTTCATCTCGCGCACCGTAGGCAGGATCGCCTGACGGTAGAGCTCGTTGTTGCGGTCGTTGTTGCACAGTATCGACGTCACCTTGCCCGGCGTGTAGATCGGCAACTTGCGACACCGCCCCTCGGGAAACCGCCAGCAGCGGATCGGCAGCAGCGGCGGGTCTTCGTCCTCGCGCACGCCGTACTCGAGCTTGATGTCCCTGGCAATCTCCTGCACCAGCGTCTCGCGGATCGGAACCTGAATCTCAACCATCTGCTGGTCGTAGCGGATGATTTCGGCCAGGCTGCTTACCTGGTTGCAGAGGGGGCACTCGGCGCAGGTGCGCAGGCTGTAGAGTTTGATGTTCAGCGCCCGGCAGGCCATGGACGTAACCAGCTTGCCCTCGCCGCGGTAGGGCTTCAGCTCAGTCCCCAAGCTGAGATAGCGGCAGCGCGGACGCGCGAGAATCGACGGGACCTCGCAGTTGTGACACGCCAGCGGATCGACCTCGCTGACGTGGTTGTCAGTGCTGATCGTGCAGTGGGCGGTGCCGAAGCTGACGCGGCGGAAGGGGCACGGCGGCGTGCTCAGGAAGTGCTCATCCCGCTTCTCGACCATACATAAGACCTATACCACATGACCCAAGCCCTGCGTCTGAAGGGGCCGCGCTCACGCCACTTGGACGCCCTGCCGGCGCGTCGCGGAATGGTCGAGCGGCTATAGTATTAGCGCCTTGCCCGAGCACGGTGCAGCTCGCGTTGTTGCCATCGACTGGTCGATGATCGGTGACCTCGTCATGCTCAGCCCGGCCATCCGGGCCCTCCGCCAGCACTACCCGGATGGCCATGTCGCGCTGCTGGGCCAGCCGGCAAGCATCGAGCCCTACAAGCACCATCCTGGCGTGAACCAGTTGATACCCTACGACCGGTCCCGCGGGGACCTCAACCTGGCCTCATTCCGCGAGACCTGCGCCGTGCTCCGTGCCCAGTCCTTCGACACTGCCTTTATCTTCCACAACAGCTTCGGCAGCGCCCTGATGGCTCGCCTGGCGCGCATTCCGAAGCGGGTAGGGTACCGGCACGAGCTGCGCGACTTCCTACTTACCACCCGGCTGCGTCCGCCGGAGCACCGGCAGCACGGCATTGAAACACGCGCCGACCTTCTGCGTCTATACGGTATTCCCGTTAGCGATCTGCACGAGGAAGTTCACGTCGATGAGGCGCGGGCCACAGCGTGGTTACGCGACAAGCTCGGCCCCAACTTCGGGCGCAACCGGCCGATCATCGCGGTCAGCCTGGGCGCGAGTGTCGATTACAAACGCTGGTCCGCCGAGGCGCTCAACCGCTACCTGAACATATTCCCCGTCAACTCCTGCGACATCGCCTTCCTCGGCCAACCGGGCGACCGGCCCCTGTACGAGGGTGTCTACAGCTACAACAACACCGTGACCGACCTCATTGGCCAGACGACGCTCGAGGAACTCACCTGGGTTTTGGGCAAGGCTGACCTGTACGTCGGCCCCGATGGCGCGCCGGTGCACCTGGCCATCGGCCGCGGCACGCCCGTCGTGGCGCTGTTCGGCCCGACGGATCCCACGCTGTGCGGGCCCTACAAGTACGAGCCGAGCGTCTCGCTCCGCGCCGGGAGGATCTGCCCGCGCTGCGAGGCACAGCATGGCCGGCATATCCGCCAGTGCCTGCACACCATCGACCCTGAGGAGGTATACATCGCCAGCGTCGGGCTTCTCGCCCGCTACTGCCCGCGGTGGTCGTACGGCCTCGCCTAGGGGTGCTTGTCCCGCGGCAACCAGCATGATACAATACCGGGTAGGGTATATTGAGTTGCCCTTGCTGGCGAGGCGATTCGCGTCTTGCCGCGGAGCTGGAACGTAGTATCATCAGAGAGAGGTTACTTTGAGGGAGATGAGGCGACTAGTCGGCGTTGTGCTGGGCATCGGCGTGATGCTCGCTGGGGCTGCCGCGCCGCGGGTAGGGTGGGGCGCGGGGTGCAGGCTGGACGTGGGCAGCCCGGCGCCGGCCCTCAGTGGCGCGGACCTTTCCGGGCAGCAGCGCGACTTGGCGGACTACCGGGGCAAGTGGGTGTTCGTCGACTTCTGGGCCACCTGGTGTTCCCCCTGCATGAAGCAGCTTCCCAACGTAGTAGCACTGGATGACGACCTAAAGAGCCGGGGCGACTTCGCGGTCCTGTCGGTCAGCCTCGACGCCTCGGAGGATCGGGACCACGTGCAGGCCGCCTCGCAGTCCTACGGCATCGATTACCCGGTGCTTTTTGAGGGACGGCGCCTGGACAGCTCCAATGCTCGGGGATGGTGCATCAACACTATTCCCGCGACCTTCCTGGTTGATCCCGAGGGCAACGTGGCCGCCAAGGACATCGCCCCCGCTGAGGCCAAGCAGCTTGTGGAGCAGGCGCCGCCTTCCCAGGGGCAACTGACGCGGCCTGCTTCAAGCGCGATGTTGCTTGGTGACTCGCCGAGCAGCGGCAGCGACCATCTCCGCGACCTGGTGATCACCACCGGGCTAAGCAGCCAGCCGCGGCAAGCGTACAGGCTCACCGTGGCGGCCATCCTGCGTGGCAGGGGAGGGGAGACGGAGCGCCGGCTGAGGACCTATCTCGTGCTGGTCCAGCAGCACGGAGTGGGCGGCGGTGCGGAGTGGACGGCCGCGATCTCGAGCGGCGCAGGCCAAGGCGGTGCGGGCGGCTCCGCCGCCGGGGACTCGCCTGGTATTCCGCCGGGGGACGCATCGGTCGAAGTAGACCCCTACGATGTCGTGATTCGGTTCGTCGTCCCGATGCCTGCGGCGATAGCCGAGGCTCAGTATTCGCTGGAAGCCTACGCTGACGCGGCTGCGGTGTACTCCGAGGCGCCGGAGCTGCAGGTAGACGGGAGGCGGTAACGCTGGAGCTTGCGCGCCGGTGGTTGCCGCAGAGCCGGCTCTGGATGGTCCTGGACAGGGCGGCGGCAGCGCCGCGCTCGCTTGAGCAAGCCGCGCGCCAGGGGATTCAAGGAGGCGTGGACGCTGTCGTCTTCCGCGTCAAGGATGCCTCACTCGAAGAGGCAAGGCCGCTTGCCCAGGCCGTGAGCATGGTCTGCCGGGACCTGCGGGCCGCCTTCGTGGTCAGCCATTTCGTGGAGCTCGCCTTGGAGCTTCAGGCGGACGCAGTCCATCTTGGCGCGGGGGACGCGCTTATCCCCCAGGTCCGCGCCGCTGTCGGGCCGGGCATGAGGATCGGCTACTCGGCGCACTCAGTTGAAGAGGCAGGGGAGCGAGTCGCAGCGGGGGCGGACTATGTGTTTCTCGGCCCCGTCTTCCCGACTCCAGCCAAGCTGCGCTACGGGCCCCCGCTCGGTGTCGGCGTGGTCGCCGAAGCCCTGCGGATCCCTGCGCCTGTCGTGTTCATCGGGGGCATCTCGCCGCTGACGCTGCCGGAGGTAGTCAGCGCTGGAGGTCGTCGCGTCGCGGCGATCGCCGCGCTTCAATCCGTGGACGATGTCGGCGCGGCGGCCAGGCAGATGAAAGCGCTGCTCAATGCCGCCGCAGACGCCTCGCCCACCGCCAACTCCGCTCCAAAGGCAGGGTAGGGCGCTACTTGGCCTTTCGCGTCACGAACGAGGCGCCGAACCCTCTCTGCTTGAGCTCCTTTTGCAGCGCCGACGCCTGCGGGTACTCATCCAGCGTCCCGACCAGCAGCAGGTAGTCGCCGCCCGACTTGAGCACCGACCCGCTCATGCCGATCGCGCCGAGCTCCTTCTTCTTCCCCTCCGCAGCCTCGCGGCTGGCAAACTGACCTGCGTACACGCGGTATTCGTACGAGGCGGGCTTTCCAGCACCAGCCTGCTGACCGCTGCTGCTGCTCCCCGACGGCTGAGCTTCAGCAGACGAGGACGGCTTCGGCTTCGTACCCTGGTCGCCCTTCGGCTTGGGCTTTGCCGGCTCCTTGGGCTTCTCGCCCGGCTTGGATTGCGGCTGTTCCTTGGGTTTCGCAGGCTTGGCAGTCTCATCAGCCTTCGGCTTTGGCGGCGTCTCACCCGCTACTCCCTCGACACTTTGCCCTGGCTCTGGCCCAGGCTGTGACGACGCAGCGCCACCACCTGGCACAGTGCTGTTAGGCGGAGTTCCAGCCTCAGGCGGCGGACTGCCCGGCGCACCTGCCGCAGCAGGCTCGGACCCCTCAGCGGAGACCCCGATCTCTGGGAACGAACCCGCGTAGGGCACCTCAGCCAGCTTGGGAGCCTCACCAGCCTCAACACCAGCCGCCCCCTGGCTATCTTCACCTGCCGACCGCGCGGCGCTTCCCAGCCTCTCCTGCATCTTCAGGTCCTGAAGCTGCTGCACCATCTCCGGCGTCGCCCCAACTCCCCGCCGCCGCGGCTCCAACCAGGTCTTGTACACGCCGTACCCGCTCACCACCCCCACCACGACGAAGACGACTATTCCAATGCTAAGCACTACCCGGCGGTAAACCAACGCTTGTCGCTTCCGCCTGAGGTAGAACTCAGGGTAGTATCCACCGGCCATACGCGCCTCCCGCGTATCTCATCTCACACCCAACGCGGCTCACCACCGCTCCCCAATAATAACACACCCGCCCTGTCAAGGGCAGCCACCCGCCGCGTCTACGCACGCCGCTCAAAGTCAAGGCCTCACGATTCAGAACCTCCGTGCCTCCGTCCTCGGAAGCCTGCTGCCTGAGAGACGCCGCATGGCGTGCTCACATTCGCTCGTACTTCCGATAAGTGCTATTATGTTGCATCCATCGAATGAAAACGGTGACGGCCGCGTTTCGGGCCCCGCGAACGCGACGGCGAATGGAAGGCTGGGAGCTGGTGGGAGACGGACGACAGAGGGCGGAGATGCTATACTCGCGCCATGCAATTGGCGCTGCTGTGGGCTGTCATCGGCGGAGGGGAGCTGATCGCGATCGTCGTAGTAGTGGTGCTGCTTTTCGGGGCTTCGAGGATTCCGGCGCTGGCAAGGGGGATCGGGCTCGGCGTGCGTGAGCTGCGTGACGCGCTGAAGGGGGTCGAGGAAGAGAAGGAGCCCCCAGCAACGTCGCCATCAAAGGAGAGCGGGGAGAAGGGTGACGCGGCGAGTCAGGGCGGGGGCGGCGCTCCGAAGGGGGGCTAGGTCTCGTAGGTGATGCCCTCCCCTACCCTACGCTGATCGGCGGCCAGCATGCGCTGGATCATCTCCTCGAATGGCACCGCAGGCGCCCAGCCTAGGTTGGCGCGGGCTTTACTGGCATCGCCGAGCAAGGTGTGGACTTCCGCAGGGCGCAGGAGGGATGGATCGGTGACCACGTGGTCCTCCCAGCGCAGGCCGGCGGCGCCGAAGGCGAGGGCGCACAAGTCGCGCACGGTGTGGCTCACGCCCGTGGCGATTACGTAGTCCGCAGGCTCTGGTGCGTTGAGCATCAGCCACATGGCGCGGACGTACTCGGGGGCATATCCCCAGTCCCGGGCGGCGTCGAGGTTGCCGAGAGCCAGCGTCGTTCGCTGCCCCGCCTTGATCTGGGCTACAGCGCAGGTGACCTTGCGCGAGACGAAATCGATCCCGCGGCGCTCGCTCTCGTGGTTGAAGAGGATGCCGCTGCAGGCGAACATCCCGTGGCTCTCGCGGTAGTTGACGGTGATCCAGTGGCCGAAGGTCTTGCTGACGCCGTAGGGGCTGCGGGGATGCGGCGGCGTGGCCTCGGTCTGAGGGCTCTCGCGCACCGCGCCGAAGATCTCGCTCGAGCTGGCCTGGTAGAAGCGCATGCCGGGGTCTACCAGCCGGATCGCTTCGAGCACGTTGAGGACGCCGCAGGCGGTGACCTGCGCTGTCGCCACCGGCGCTTCCCAAGAGAACGGCACGAAGCTCTGGGCGGCGAGGTTGAACACGAACTGCGGGCGGACGTCGCTGAGCAGCTTGACGAGCGCAGGCGGGTCGAGGATGTCGCCATGGACCAGGTGGAAGCGGCCGTCAGAGAGCACGTGGCGGATGCGCCAGTTGGTGCTGTCGGCCTTGCGCCGCACGAGGCCGAAGACTTCCACGTCCTCGGCGAGGAGCAGCTCCGCCAGGTAGCTGCCGTCCTGGCCGGACACACCTGTGATGAATGCACGCCGCATATGGATGAGTATCTTAGCTGCCGCAGCACGCGAATGCTCGGGTAGGGCCGCTCAGGCGAGTGCTATTGACCGCCGTGCAGGGCGCGGCTATAATCCGCGCCTGCCGCCTGAGCACTGTGTGCCACTGCGGGAAACCGCGCCGGCCCCGAGAACGGCGGGGCAATCCGTTCCGGCTCTCGCTGTACAGCGCGGGAGAACCCGGCCCCCGGTGGCCGGAGTGCCCGCTGTCTGCTAACGGAGCTGAGATGTGTATGCTCACGGCGAGCTTGTTTGTAGGTGTCGGCTAGCTATGGACTTGCGCGGTTCACGCTCCAAGGCGTCGCGGGCGCTGGGGAAGAAGGTAGACCAGAAGGTCGAAGAGAAAGACCCCCTGACAAGGCGCGGGCCGATGCGCCGGCGGGCGAAGAAGAAGAGCGTCTACGGCCTCCACCTGATCGAGGCCCAGGCCTGCCGCATGATCTACGGCCTATACGAGCGCCAGTTCCGCAACTACTTCCGCATTGCGAAGGCAAAGAGCGGCAATACGGCTGAGGAGCTGCTAGTCCTGCTGGAGCGGCGACTGGACAACGCCGTGTACCGCAGCGGCTTGGCGACAACGCGGCGCCAGGCGCGGCAGCTCGTCACCCACCGCCACTTCTGGGTGAACGGGCGTCCGGTGGACCGGCCAAGCTATCTGCTTCGCGCGGGCGACATCTTTGAAGTGAAGCCCACGAAGCAGGACAAGTCCTACTACACGAGCATCACCGATGATCTGATCGACCCCCGCGAAGGCTTCTGGATCAAGCGCACCGGCAAGGAAGGCTTCAAGTATTGCGTGGAGCGCCTGCCGCTGGCTGCCGAGGCGGAGCAGACCTTCGACGCGGCGTACATCGTGGAGTACTACAGCAAGTTCGTCTAGCACCCTGCCCCACCGACTGGAGCTGCTCAAGGGGATCGCAGGTCTCGCCAGTGCATGCGCGGACCATTGACACGCACCGGGGGCGCGGCAGTATCATTATTCCAATTCGGCTATTCGAGGAAGGCATGTCTCACTCCGCCGGTATGCGGCCACGGCAACTTGGCGCGCCCGTGCTCCTGCCAGGCGCAGCCTTCGGGCCAGTGCGGGCGGCATGCCAGGCCGTCTCTCCCACGGTCGCGCTGCTGAGCCTGATGCTCGTGCTCGGCGCTTCCGAGGCATCCGATACGCCGGGGAGCGCCTCTGCCGACTCCGCCCAGAGCAACCAGGCGACCGAGATCCTGTCTCAAACTGCGGAGGCGGCTTCCCCGGTCCAGCCCTCCCCTACCCCCCCATTCAGTGAGCTTTCGCCCATCGATATCGGCGAAAACTGGCGCGCTTTCGAGGTGGAGAAGTTCGAGCTACCCACTGATCATGCCGCGCTAATCAAGTATCTGTCCCAGGGCTACGTTCCGGCGGAGGCCGAGCTGACTCTCGACGAGGCGATCGCTCTGGCCCTGGAGCACAATCACGACCTGAACAGCAAGCGGCTCCAAGCAATGGCGGCCTGTGAGGGCGTGCACATCAACTGGGCGAATCTCAGGCCCCAGGTCAGCCTGCTCGGCAAGGCGTACTGGCAGCGGTCCAACGCCAGTGCCACGACCTTCTCCATACCGCTGCCTGACGGTACTACGAAGGAGGTCTCGTTCGGGGGCACCGAGGACTCGATGATCTCGTCGCTCGCCATCTCGCTGACGCAGCGGATCTACGACTTCGGGCAGACGAAGCTGCAGACTGACGCCTCGCTCGCGCAGCACGCCATCCGGCGCTACACCGTCGACATGGCCGAGCAGAAGCTGGTCAACGACGTCACGACGGCGTACTACGATTTCAACCTGGCGCTCGGGGCGGTGCGCATCCGGCGCGACGAGGCGGCGCTGGCCGGCGAGTTCCTGCGCCAGGCGCGCATCCAGTACGACGTCGGGACCGTGCCGCGCCTCGACGTGGTGCGGGCCGAGGCGCGGGTGGCGCAGGCGGATGAAGCGTTGATCAGCGCCCGCTCGACTCTCGGTGACGCTAGCGCCATGTTCTTCTCGCTGCTGGGCGTTGAAGACGAGCGCCGCATCCCCGCGGTGCTCACCGCCGAGCTGATCGACCCGGGCGCTGAGCCACCGGATGTGCAGGAAGCGGTCGACAGCGCGCTGGATTACCGCCCGGAGGTCGAGCTGCAGTACGCCACGCTGCTCGCCGGCCAGACCAAGGTCGACCTGGCGCGGAACCGTCCGACGATCGAGGCCTACGCCAACGCGCTCTACCAAGAGCCTGCAACGCAAGGCGGCACCGACAACTACGAGTACGGCGTCCAGCTTAGGTGGAATGTCTACAACGGCGGCAAGGACCGCGTCGAACGCCGACAGGCGCAGCTGGAGGCCAAAGCGCTGGTTGAAGGGATTCACGACTTGGAGAGCAAGATTGAGCTGGACGCCACCACGTCCTGGGATCGCCTAACCGCCGCGCGCGAAGGCGTGAGTGCGGCGAAGAAAAACCTGGAGCTCTCCGGCGAGGGGCTGCGGGCTGCGGCGATTGGCTACGGCGCCGGTGTTACGCCATACATCGACTTCGAGAACGCGCTGGACCAAAACGTCGCCGCAGCCCTGGGCTACCTGTTCTCGCTGGTCGAGGTGAAGCTCGCTCAGACGAACCTGCAGCGGGCCGAGGGCTTCCCCTTAGGCTATCCGGGGGATCCGCGCCCCGCTAGGGATAAAGAGCCATCCAGCTTAACCCCGCCCGCGCCAGTTCCCGCCCCTGCCGCTGAATAGCCTAGCGTTCGCAGGCCGGAGTCCCCTACCCTATGGCGGATCGTGCGGCCGCGCGCCAGTCGCGCAGGGAAAAGGGAAGGGCGGGCTTGCGCCCGCCCTGGAGTATCCCATTTTCAGGCCCGCGGCTGTTTCGCAGCCCCAGGCCCGCTCGGCTGGCCACCTTTGGGGAGTTCCCCCTCCCCGGGGGCGGCCCCCGAGGCTAGAACCTGAAGGTCCAGTCCACCTGGACGATCGAGCGGTCGGCCAGGTTGCTGGGGATCGTGAACCCGAACGCGTTGTGCATCTTGTTCAGGAAGTAGGTGATCCCCAGCAGGCTGTTGTCA
>Ga0315282_10002473_pt1 | contig 33956 bp, 32 predicted proteins | sample YL17G07_20_MG_FD_203693 | JGI IMG/M metagenome (GOLD analysis project Ga0315282, IMG submission 203693) | Sediment microbial communities from Yellowstone Lake, YNP, Wyoming, USA - YL17G07_20 | ecosystem: Environmental > Aquatic > Freshwater > Lake > Sediment | place: USA: Wyoming | collected...
GGAAAACTTGAAATCCTTTTTAGGACTTAAACCATCCGAGGAGCTATCCCTGGACCTCCATGATGTTCGCCGGCAAATTTTAGGAATGTTCGACCCCAATACCGCCACCCTGGACCAGGCTAAGTCCAGGTCTTTTGAACTCAAGGTCCTTGAAGTAAAGAAACGACTCCAGACATACAATATCACCGTGGCCAAGACTAGACTCCTGCCGACCTTTATTGCGGGGGTTCAGAATCCAGACCCCTTGAGTTTAACTGCGGGGGGAGGTAATAACCTCTTTTTTTCCGTGGGTCTGCAAGTGCCGGTGTGGGATGGCTTAAGGCGGGTCCGCAATATCTCCCGGCAAAAGGCCATCCTGAAACAGTTCGGCACGGAGAAGAATTTGAAGGAAATGGATCTAAGCGATGTCTGGGAAGCAGCCCAAGGCGAGATCCAGGAGGCCGCCTCAGCCCTGAAGCTATCTCAAGGCCAGGAGGAACTGGCTCGCCTCAAAGAACGACAAGCCGACATCAGTTATCAATCCGGCAGCATCCAACTGCCCGCTTATTTAGAAGGACGAAAGGCGTTGTTGGAGGCTAAAAAAGTCACGGTCATGAAGGCCATGGATTATCATGCGGCAGTCTTGAAGCTGCGCTATATTTCCGGAGATTTGGGCCATAGTTATGTGGATCAGAGTTCCTGGCAGAATTAGATCGCTCCTGACCTTGGGGTGGCTCCTGGCCCTAGTTTTGGTGCTCATGGCCCCGGGTCCGGCACCGGCGCGTAACCAGGCAGAGGTGTACGCCCAGCCGCCCCCGCCGCCCCCGGAGGTCGAAATTATTTTCAGCGGCAAGATGTTCTCCTCCCTCAAACGCCAGGTTGATCTGCCGTTCAAGGGGATTATCACGACGCTCCTGGTTAAAGCCGGGCAGCGGGTGGCAGCCGGGGAAATCCTGGCGAGATACCGCCTGACCCCGGAAGCCATCCTGGCCATCCGGCAGCGCCTGTTCCCCCCCCAAATCTCGGATTTGGAAGTAAGATTGGCCGAGGTGGAGCGGGGCCTAACGCCCCTTAAGAGCAGAAAGCGGGAATTAACCCAGCTGGTCCAGAAAAAGTTGGCCGCTCCCGACAGCCTGAGCCAGCTCAACCGGGAGATCCAACTGGTGACCCAGGAGCAGAAGACCCTGAAGGAGCGCTTGCGTCAGGATCGCCGGACACTCCAGCTGGATCAGGCCCTGTTGCAGTCGCAATTGGGCAACTCCGCCAAAAACGGGCAGGTGCCCTCCGAGGCCGCCCTGCGGGCGCCCATGGACGGCTACGTTACTTGGATCAGTCCGGAGGTGCGGCCAGGGGCGGAGCTGCCGCCCGCTCCCGCAGTCTTTCTGGTGGGGGTGATGGACCCCATGGCAGTGCGGGCGCAAGCCTTCGAAATTGAGGCCCTGCAAATCACTCCCGGGGAAGTGGCGGAAGTGACCCTGGAATCCTTGCCCGGGCGGAAGTTCGAAGCCAAGGTGAGCCGCGTCTCATGGTCCTCTCAGACCCCTGGCCTGGATCAACCCTCATACTATGACGTGGAATTATTGGTGCCTAACCCCGACCTCGTTCTTAAGGATGGTTTAAAAGCACGCATCGTCTTCAAAAAACCGCGGTAACGAGGTTATGGTCATGGATTTTAGGGGGGTAATTAAGGTAGCCCCCGTCCAGGATGACGCGGCCTTACAGGAATTTCTCCGGCTCCCCTGGTCCATTTACCGGAACGATCCCCACTGGGTGCCCCCCATCCTTTCCCATCAGCGTGAGTTCCTGGATAAAGAGCGCGGTCCCTTCTTCGAATTTGGAGAGGCCCAGTATTTTCTGGCCCAGGTCGATGGCAGGCCGGCAGGCCGAATCTCCGCCCACGTCAACCGCCTCCACGATGAATATCATGGTCCTGACACCGGGTTCTTCGGGTTTTTTGAATCGATTCCGGACCAGGAGGTAGCCAGCGCCCTGTTCGAGGCCGCGGCGGCCTGGCTGCGGGAGCGGGGCAAAACCCGCCTGGTGGGCCCCTTGAATTTTTGTATCTACGATGAGATGGGCCTGTTGGTAGAGGGGTTCGATTCCATGCCGGCCCTCTTCCAGACCCACAACCCTCCTTATTATGAGGGACTGCTGACCACTTGGGGTCTCAGCAAGGCCTTCGACTGGCATGCCTATAAGCTCACCCACTTTCGGAAGGCCGCTCTGCCGGAAATGGAGCGGCAACTGGATGACATCTTGCGCGGCCAAAACCTCGAATTGAGACCTCTCCTGCCCGGGGAACTGACCCGACGGGCCGACGAAATATATGAGCTCTTCAATGAAGCCTGGAGCCGCAACTGGGGCCACGTCCCCCTGACCCGGCGGCAGTTCCAGGATTTTCTGGACCAGATCAAAATTTTGCTGCGCCCCCAGTTAGTCAATCTGGTCCTGGACCACGACCGCCTGGTGGGCTTCGGCATCTCCCTGCCGGACATCAATCCCTTAATCCAAAAGTTGAATGGGCGTCTGTCTCTCTGGGGGAAACTGCGGCTGCTGTATGAAGCCAAATATGGGCCGATCCACAAGCTTCGGGCCCTGGTGATAGGGGTCAGCCAACCTTACCAACGCCGGAAGCTGCACCATGCCATAATCCTGTTCTCCCATATGTATCTGATAAGGCACCACCCTTGCGAAATCGTGGATTTTTCCCTGATTCCGGAGAACCTCCGCCATTGGATCAAAGTGCTGCTGGCCTACGGGATCCAGCGGTATAAGGTCTTCCGTGTCTTTGCAAGAGAAATCTGAATTGAGCCGGGTGCCAGGGGTGCCGGCGGAGACTTCCGGGACCGACCTGATCTGGGTGGCCGTGATGTCGGCCACCATTTTTATCTACGCCCACTTCCCGGCCTTCACCCAGCCCTTCATCATCAACGACGACGTCAACCAGCAGATCTTCTGGATGCAGCAGTGGCTGGACCCGGGACTGTTCCCGGGCGACCTGCTCAGCGACTACGCCCGCCATTACGTCCCCTGGGGAGTGAAGGGGCTCTACTGGCTGGCCTCCTGGGTGGTAGGCCCCCTCAATTTCTCCAAGCTTTGGCCCGGGGCGCTGTTCGTTTACCTGGCCACTTGCCTGTACCGCATCGGTAACAAACTGGGTGACCGCACCCTGGCCTGGGTGACGGTGGGCGTCTACTGGCTGATGCCATTTTTCCTGGACAACCTGGCCGGGGGGTTGGCCCGGGGGTTCGCGGCCCCGTTGCTGGCGCTGTTTCTGCTCTGCTGGCTGAGCCGGCAACCCCGGGGCCTGGCGGCGGCCCTGCTGCTGCAGGCCCTGTTCATCCCCTATATTTTCTTGGGGTGCGCCGCCGCGGTGGCCCTGGCCTGGCTCGCCGGCCGCAGCGGCCGGGTGAATCCGCCGCCTTTCCCGGCCCGCCCGGCCCATTTTCTTTTCCTGGCCATGGGGGCGGGACTGGTGGCTCTCATGAGCTTGGGGTTAGACCGCGCCGGTTACGGCCCCCTGGTGAGCGCCGGGGAGATGGCGCACCGGCCCGAGTTCACCGCCGGGGGCCGCTTCCCCATCCTGCCCGTGCCGTCGCTGCTGTGGGAACTGCTCAGTCCCTGGGAGTCCATCGCCCCTTTTAAGGATGGCGGCCCTCTGGCCGGCGTGGCGGTGGCCGCGGTGCTGGCAGTTCTGGTCTTAATCGGCGCCTTCCGGGCGGACTGGCGGGCCTTAAGAAGCCGGCTCCAGCCCCTCTGGTGGCTGGGGCTCTCCTCCGTGCTGCTCTATCTCCTGGCCCGCCTCTTTTTGCTCAAGCTGTTTGTCCCGGACCGCTATGTGATGTATACCTTTAACCTGTATTATTGCCTGTTCCTGGCCCTGAGCCTGAAAGCCGCCCTCAAAATCGACCAGTGGCCCCGGAATCTGGCCCTCCTGGCTCTGATTCTGGCGGCCACCCTGGGCGGTTTGCGGCTGCAGGGGGTGGGGCTCAAGGATTATTCCGCTTATCAAGCCCTTTACGCCGCCCTGGGCCAAACTCCCAAAGACGCCCTCATTGCCGGGCACCCCAACCTGATGGACCCCGTTCCCACCTTCGCCCGACGCCGGGCCTTCGCCACCTGTGAACTGGCCCACCCCTGGAGCCGGGGCTACTGGCAGAAGCTGCGCCCCCGCCTGGATGATCTGTTCCGGGCTTATTACGCCGCGGACCCCCAGGAGGTCCTGGCCTTTTGCCGAAAGTACCAGATCTCCTTCCTGGTGGTGGACGACCGTCACTTCCGCCCGGACTTTTTCCAGGGCGGCATTTTTCTCTTCCCCATGGCAGCGCGGGCGCCCCAACATTTTAGCAGGAGTCCCTTCCAGCGGGTGCGAGCCCCGTTCTTCGCCCCCTTTGATGAGAAGATCCGCCGGCAAGTTGCGGGGCGGAGCCGCTTTGCCTTGCTTTCCTGGCCATTTGCCCCCATGCTGGTGGTGGATAACCATCTGCGCCTGCTGGATCTGCGCCCCTGGCTGGCCCCCCCTCCGGACCGGCGGACCAGAGCCCCCATTGCCGCCAGCCCTCCTGATAAGTCCTGAGCTTCCCCCTTCCTCCCGGTCCTTAAAGGAGAGCGGCGAACCATCCGGAAGACCCCGCGGCCGCCCCTGGGGCTGCTCCCGGTGGCGGCCTGGAATGGTTATCAGCCAGGACCCTTTGGCGCCAGGGACCTGCATCCCACCACAATTTTTTAGATCACAGCCTTGCTAAGAATTCCTCAATAGTTGATATTACCTGTCACGGTCATTCTAAAAACAGGAGCGGACAAATGGCAGAAGATCTGTTGGAAAAGGGGGCGATTATCCAGAGAGATAAAGCGACGTATGCCATCGCGCCCCACATTCCCGGCGGCATTATCACTGATTTCAACCTCTTGCGGCGCTTGGCCGACGTGGCGGAAAAATATGGGGCCCAGGCCATTAAACTCACTTCGGCTGAGCGTTTTGCCCTGATAGGGCTCCAGGCCGGCGACCTGGACCTCGTCTGGCAGGAGCTGGGCCTCTCGGCCGGCGCCGCCATCGGCCTGTGCGTCCGCTCCATCAAAATCTGCCCCGGCACCACTTTTTGCCGCCTGGGAGTGCAGGACGCGGTGGGGGTGGGATTGCAGCTGGATGAAAAATATCACGGCATGCCCCTCCCCTATAAATTTAAGATCGGCGTCTCCGGCTGTCCCAACAACTGCTCCGAGTCCTCCATCAAGGACCTGGGCCTGATGGGCACGGCCAAAGGCTGGCGGGTCCTGACGGGCGGCTTCGCCTCGGGGCTCAACCCCCGCCTGGCCGAGGTCATCGCCACCAACTTGACGGATGCCGAAGCCCTGGCTCTGGCGGCCCGGGTCCTGGATTGGTTCAAGGAAGCCGGCAAGAAGAGACGCCTGGGCAAAGTCATTGACGAGATCGGCCTGGTCAAGTTCAAGGAGGAATTGGGATTGCCGGCAGAGTGAGGCCCAGCCGCCGGCCAGCGCGCCGTGCCTCTCCCGCCCCGCATCTTGCCGGGCCGATAATTACCGGCCTCAGGATCTTTGCTTTCGCGGCAAGAGGTTGGTCAGCCAACTCAAGGCCCCCACCAGGGCGACCACCATAAAGGCGTGGTGGAAAGAGGAAATGTTCAGGCAGATCCCCGGCCCCAGGCAGACCTGATGCAGATTGAACCGGGCGAAGACCGTCACCGTGGCGGTAATCCCCAGCAGCGAGCCCAGGTTCTTGAGGACCGCATTGGTGCTGGCGGCCAGACCGATGAGGGACGGGGCCACGTCCCGGAGAATCTCGCTCAAGTTGGGCGCCTGGAACAGGCCGAACCCCAGGCCGATGAGGACCAGACGCCCCGTCAGGCTGAGAGTGGTATCCTGGGGCTGGGTGAGCAGCAGGGAGCCGAGACCCAGAAGGACCAGGCCGGTGCCGAGGCGCAGCACCAGCAAGTTGCCCCAGCGGTCCGCCAGGTAGCCTCCCAGGGGCGCCACCAGGGCGTTGGTGACGCTCAAGGCCGCCAGCAGCAGCCCGGCCTGCTGGGGACTGTACCCATAAACCTGCTCCAGAAAGAAAGGCAGCAGGAAGAAAGCCCCCATCACCGCGGCAAAAGTCAAAACCACGGCCAGGGACCCCACGATGAAAGGCCAGCTGCGCCACAGCCCTCCATGGAGCAGCGGGGCTTCCTGGCGGCGCTCCACGGCAATCAACAGGATGAACAACCCGGCGGCCAGGGCCAGGGTTCCCAGGGCCAGGCCGTCGGCCCCGGTCCCCCGGATCCGGGTCAGGGCAACGAGAAGCGCCCCCAGGCTCCCGGCCAGGATGGCGACGCCCCAGAAGTCAAAGGCTCGCCGGTTCCAGATCATCTGGGCCTTCAGGACCCCCAGGGAGCGCCTTCCCCACAGCAAGCCCACCGCCCCGATGGGGATATTGATGAAAAAGATGTAGGGCCAGCCCAGATAGCTGGTGATGACCCCTCCCAGAGGCGCCCCCACGCTGATGCCGGTGGCGAAGGCCGTGGAAAACAGGCCCAGGGCCAGGCCCCGCTCCCCTTCGCGGTAAGTGAGGGCGATGATCTTGGGAGCCAGGCCCAGCATCAAGGAGGCCCCCACTCCCTGGAGGGCCCGGCTGGCCACCAGGAAGGACAGCCCCGGGCTCAGGCCGCAGAGGACCGACGAGCCGGTAAAGAGCGCCAGTCCCAGAAGGTAGAGCCTGCCGGGGGCCAGCAGGTCTCCCAGCCGGCCGCTGGTCAGGAGCAGGGCGACGTTGACCAGGAGATAGATGACCATGACCCAGGAAATCCCCGCCAGGGAGCTGTGGAAATCCCGGGCCATTTGGGGCAGGGCGATATTGACGATGCTGCTGTCCAGGGTGGCCATGAAGGCCCCCAGGCAGACGGTCAACAGTATGGGGCGTCGCTCTGGCACAGCCTCTCCCCGGCGGTTTTGATGCTGCCAACCCAAAGCCGGCAGGTAGTTAATTGGGGCCCCAGGCCCCTCCCCGGCCCTTTGAAATTTATCCGGTAACGCCGGTGACCGGGTAATGCCTGGGCATGGTCCAAGCCTTAACCACAGGCCGCCCCCCCTTTATTCAAGAGCCTGGGGCAGAGGGTCGAACCGCTGATGATCCCATCATAGTTGCCGCCGTCAAAATCCTCTATCTGATTTTTCAAAATATTTTAAAAATTACTTGACAGGCGGTGCAACGGCCATTAAATTGTCGATAAATAGTGAGTGAGTGTTCACTACTAATGCGTCACGGCACCAAAACCACCCTTCGGGACATGGCCACCGCCGCCGGCCTAGCCCGGGGGGAAATTCCCCCACCCGGACCCCCTTCCCCGCTCTGCCTGGTGGCAGGAGCCGGCGCTCAAGGTCCCCAGGGACTGGTGGGTCGGGTGGGCTCCGGCTGCCACTGGGGGACGCAGCAGTGGTTTCCTTGATAGCGATTCAGCAATTATGAAGGTGGGCTGTGCCCACCCTACATGTCTGAACATGATGTATTTGGTTTTCCGAGGATTCCCATCTTCATCAAAAAAATCTTTGGTGGCACAGGCTTCCAGCCTGTGCAGGCGCAGGCTGAAGCCTGCGGCTACATTCTATCAATGTAGCCGCTTAACACTAAGTGCAAAATCCCTGCCTGACATTACTGAGAGCGATTGATAAAGATCGGCAGGGCCCGAGGTCGCGCTAACTTCACCATTGGGACAAAGAAACCAGGATTGCCACCATGGATGCCGCTGCTGCAACCCCTAAGGGAGAGCTGAGGCCCGGCGACATCATCCTGTTCGCCGGCAAAAGGTTTTCGGCTCGCCTGGTGAACTGGTTCCAGTCCTGGTTCGCCAAAGACGGCTTAAGCGACTACAACCACGCGGCGGTGGTCACCTCGGCGCAGGGACAGATCTTCGAATCCGTGCGGTGGTGGCCCCGGGTCATCGGCCTGAGACGCCGCTACCGGCGGTCCCAGGTGATGATCGTCCGCTGGCAGGGCATGACCCTTGAACGTTTTCACCGGGGCATGGCCGAAGTGGCCTACCTGAAAGACAGGGTCTACCCCATCTGGCGGCAGCTCCTCCACGCCTTGCGCCTGGCCGGATTCTTGCGCGGGGTGGATGCGGTCTGCTCGGAGCTGGTGGCCAAGTTTCTGTACGGCGCCGGCGCCCGCCACCAGCACTGGGCCGGGGTCAACGTGGCCGACCTGCACGATGAATTTGTGAGCCAACCGGACCGATTCGAAGTCGTCTTTCGGGGCCGCCTGAAGGACTTCTATTAAGGGCTGACATGGGCGTGGCCTGCCGCCACTCCCAAATGCAGAGGCCAGGCAAGGGGTTTTCTCTTCCTAAATTCCACCCAGTTGTTAACTGCAACAACTTACAATTCCCGAAACCGATATCATATCGAAACTAAATAGAAATCATTGCTATTAGCAAGATATCTGGAATTTTGAGTTCAAGAACGTATGAAGGCCTCCTCCGAGTGTTGCGGTCCCAGGGCTTTTCCTCTTTTCTCCAAGCCCTGCTGAAGCATGGGTAGAAGCCATTGCAAAACTCATTTTTTCTGTCATCCTGAACGCAGTGAAGGATCTCACGTTATTAAAAATACGAGATTCTTCGCTTCGCTCAGAATGACATTTGAAGGTGTATTCGGGGTTTTGCAATAGCTTCTAGTGCCTTCTCCAAGTCTTCATATTTGCGAGGCAGCCCGGCCAGGCATTTTGCCGGTTGGCAGGCAGGGCTCAGTGAAAATCGATTTCATCCTTTTCCTCGGTAAAATTCGCCACTTGTTTAAGGCCACAGCAGGAAAATTCGGCCTGACGCATTGCAAAAAAAAGGTCGGCCTGGGCGGTTGCCGGCTGGAGTTCCACCCAGGCGCCGCATTGCCGGCACCGGGCCAGGTATTTACCATCTTTCGTAATGAGGGTGATCGTCATGGACATCTGCACCGCCTGGCGCGGTTTTTCCTAAGAATTCTAATTCATGGGGGTTAATAAACCCGCCGCGGCACCCCGGCATAGATGGATAGGCGGGCCTGGAAACCCTCGGGGCCCTGATCTTGTGCCAACCGGGACCTCGCCCAGGCAACGAGCCGGGCAAAAGTCCCGGCCCATTCTGCGTCATGATCCTGGCCGGTAAAAATATGAGCCAGTTCGTGACAGAGGGTGGTCAGCCGCAACCCGGGGGGATAGAACACGATGGACCTTTGCCGGTGCTCGGCCTCCGCCAGCACCACCGAGGCCTCTTTGCGAAATAGGGCGGGGTTGGATTCTTCTCGGAGGGAAACCGGATCCAGGCCCAGGGTTTCACAAAGCAATTGACTCCAGGCTTTGATCTCTGGAAAATCCCGGGGACGGATCAGTTCCCGATCGTACTCATGGCAGCGGTCGCACCACACCTGGCCGTCAAAGATCAGGTCCCCATGGTGCTCAGGGTCCAGAACCCTGCCGCACTTAGGACATTTTAGGGTATCAGTTCCTGGGGAGGCCGGTGGTCCGGGGCTGCCCTCAGCCATGAGGGGGACACCACAGCAAGAATTCCAACGGATAGTCCAGGGTGATCCAGGGGGCCTGCCGCTCGAGCTCCGCCAACTTCCGCTTCAATTCATCCACCTTGGTCTGGGCTTCCCGGTCCCCCGGGTGGGCGCCCAGAAAAGACTCGGCTTCCTTGAGGGCCACCCGGAGCTCAAGATGGACTAACTCAAGGGGATGATCCTGCTTCCGGAAGGCCTGATATTCCTCCAGCTCCTCTGCGTCATCAAAGAAAAACATGGTCATCACTGCCTCCGGGTGAATCTCAGATATTGCCCAGCGAACAGGCTCCATCGTCCCCTTCATAGACGGGGTTGCCTTCATAGGAAAATTTTTCCCCATTTTCCAGGGTCAAGACTTCGTAGTCCTCGTCCCATTGGCCCCAGCGAATATTGGGGCCGAAGCGAATGGCCCCGCAGCCGAGATCATGGCAAACTGTCAGAGTTCCGTGCCGGTCTCCGGAAGGCGCGCCAAAATGATAATGAGAAATGGTGGCTTCACCTTTTTCCTCTACGATCCCGGCAATCACCCGGATTTGCTCCGGGTCGCTGATTCCCAGGGAGGTCAACTCTTTTGCCAGATCGTCTCGGGTCACTCTCTTTTTTTCCCAATATTCTAATAACATGACTTACCTCCTGCTAAGGCGCCTTAAATCATTTTATCCTGATTTAGTAATTTTCAGCAAGGTAGGAATGTCCTTGGTTCCGAAACCTGACCGCTGGCCAGGAGAAATCCGGTTACTTTACCTCCTGGCCATGACCAGGGCAGCGAGTACCGCCGGCGCCGGTAGGCGAAGTTAGGTTAGGGCCATGATGGCGGCAGCCCAATCCCGGTGGCCGGGAGCTTGAAAGAAGGGCGTTTATTTTTCCTGGATACTTGAAAAACTTTCGGGGTGGATTATTTCTAGGGAAAATGGATTATTTGAGGAGATTATATGCCGACGCCGATGAGATTATGCCGGTCCCTGGGGGTTATCGCTTTATGCACGGTGGCCTTCACTTGCCCGTCCCTTTCCACCCCCGCCCGCAGCGGGGCGCAAGACCAGATTCCTGCCCGCCCCACCCCCCAGGGGGCGGCCTTTGACCTCAAAGTCCCCCAGTGAACCCCGGATGCCATCACGGCGTTATTGACCCGGCGCAGTATTCGCGCCTATACTCCCCATCCGGTTCCCGAGGAAATGATCAAGCTGCTGTTGGCCGCGGCCATGAGTGCACCCTCGGCCTTCAACGAACGGTCCACGGACTTTGTGGTGATTAATGATCCCAAAATCCTGGACGGGATCTACCGCTTAAATCCCAACTCCGCGCAAGTAAAGAGGGCTACGGTGGCTATTCTGGTCTGTGGCAATCAGGATCGGGAGAAGTTCAAAGGGAAGGGCTACTGGCAGCTGGATGGGGCGGTGGCCGCCGAGAACATTCTCATCGCGGCGCACGCCCTGGGCCTGGGAGCCGTCTGGACCGCCATATATCCTTATCCGGAACGTATTCCGGCGGTGCAAAAGTTGCTGCATCTTCCGGAACAGGTGGTGCCGCTTACTATTATCCCCATCGGCTACCCGGCCGAAAGGAAGCCCCCGGAGAATCGCTATGATGCTTCCCGGGTGCATTACAATCGCTGGTAACTACGGCTTTTTGCCCTGAGAGGAAGCGGGGTAATCTGCCCGTCAACCCCATGGGCTGCAAACCCCTTGGCTCCCCGCCCCTGGCCGGGAGCGGCCTTGGCAATGCGGGCCGCCTAGGGTCCCGATATTAGCGGTGGAGGCCCCATAAGGTGCAGGGCAATGGGGGAGGGTTAGATTCCCCACTCAGGTTGGAGCCCAAACCCAGGCCGGTCAACGGAGTTCGGAAACTACCAGCGGTTTGGACTTGGTCCTGGTTTGCTTGACGTTCTTGCTGCCGGGGCTGCTCTTCTGACGGGTCTTGGCTTTGGCATACTTGGCCTCGCCCCGCCTCGCCAACAGGGCCGGGCTGCGGTCCTTACTCTTGCTGATTACCCGGTGGTTGGATTTTTTCTTTTGCGCGGTGACGCTGCCTGGCCTGGCAGCTTTATTTTTCCCGGCCCGGTCTTTGTTGGTTGCGGCAGATGGGGATCCAAGCAATGACGCGGTGTAGACGCGGTCGGCCTGGCGTTTGCTGCCCTTGGCCTGGGCCACCCGGGTCTCCTGCTTCTTGGGGTTGTTGCTATGAGTCCTGGTCTTGGCATCAGCCTGGCGCGTTACCGCGACCCGGCCAGTTGATTTGCCCTGGGCCTGCGAATAGGAAATCTCCCTACCCTTCTGGGGGAGGGGTGCGAGGCTGGCCGCCACCACTTGATTTCCCATGCCGGGCCGGGCGGTGACTTCGGCGGCTTGTGCCAGCTGCACCTTATCCGCCGGGCTCAGGGGTGGTTCATACGGAACGCGGCTGAAGCCGAATTTCTCTGGGTTCTTGGCAATAATCGTGGCCGCGATCATTTGGGGCACATAATTTTTCGTTTCATTGGGGAGGCACCGGTTGTCAGAGAGTTCCCAGAAATTCCGGTGATGGTTTTTGCGCAACTCTCGCTCCACCCGTCTCTCCCCGCAATTATAGCTGGCGGCAGCCAGATACCAGGAGCCAAACTGCTTGTACAGGTCCGAGAGGTATTTGGCCGCGGCCCGGGTAGATTTTACCGGGTCCCGCCGCTCATCCACCTGGCCGTCGATGACCAAACCGTAGCGCAGACCGGTGCCTTTGATAAACTGCCACATGCCGCAGGCGCCGGCATGAGAATAGGCATTGGGATTAAAGCCGCTTTCGATCATGGCCAGGTAAGCCAGGTCTTCCGGCAAGCCATACTCCCGGAAAGTCTCCTTGATTAACGGCAGATAGCGGGTGGAACGGGCCAGATGGCGCTGGATGACCGCTTTGCGTTCGGTGGAAAAATAGACCAGATAGGCCTTAACCTGCTTGTTTATCTGAATGGGCACATCAAACTTGACCTGATGCTCCCATTTTCTGAGCTCCGCTTCCAGGCTGGGGTCCCAGCCGGGGATGCCGCTTTTGGCGTAAAGCTCCTCCAGGCGCTTGCTGCTTAACTCTTCGCCCAAAAGTTCATCACTTTCAGCCAGGGACGCAGTGGGATACGGGTCAACGTGCACCAAAGAACCATTTGGACCGCCGCAACCTGCCAGAAGCCCCAAGCAGAGAACTATGCCCCACAGCCAGGGTATCATATGGCGCCTCCCCGCCCCCCAGAGCCCGAGCCCTTTCTGACCCGGAATTGCAGAAGGATTGCCCCCCATTGATGGAGCCTCCCACCGTTAGCTCCCTAGATAAATAACTTCTCTGTCTTTAACAATCGGTGCTTCCCTGATATTCGCCTCAGGGAAACCCTGACTTTTTCCCACTAGGGCGACGCTTCATAATTGCTATGGCATTTAAAACCACGGTTTTTTAACCCCCCCTTTCATAAAGGGGGGGAGGGGGGATTTTATATAACCACTTGGAAATCCTCCTAAATCCCCCTTTTTCAAAGGGGGACTTTAAGCCCCTCAGACCTCAGGTTTTCATATGATTTGCCATCATATTATTTATGAAGCACTACGCTATCTTAAGATTATGCGGCCCAAAGCAGTGGGATGAAGGCGGCCAGGGGTTGGTCCACTTCTCATGCGGTTGCCCCCCAAAGGGGCTCTGACGGCCTTTAAGGAAGGGGACTCGAGAGGCTTACGTTCGGTTCCGGGAGGGCGTGGGGGGAGATGCTCCGGCGCTACTCGACTCTTTAGTTTTTAGAGGTCAGGGGCCGGTATTGGCTGGTCCAGGGAGCCCCCGAGATACCCCGGGGGCTGGCACCAGGCTAATCGATGGCAATTTCAGGGCCTATTATCACTTTAACTTCGACCTGCACCCCTGCAGTTCTTTTGGCGATTCTCTTGACTTGCGCGGCCAGCTCTTCTTGGTCGATCACCCCCTTGATATTGACCATAACCTCCCCATCCTTGGCCGATACCTTGACATCGGGGAATTGTTCAACCAGAACCGCCTGTATCTGGGCGCCTAAGGCCAGTTCATCCAGCAGCGCTTGAGACTGGGGGGTGGTTTGAAAACCGGGCAGTTTCACGGCCTGGCTGATGAGATCTACCGCATCAGCCACCGTAATGGAGTTGAGATGGATAACCAGGTCATAAAGCATAGGGTCCCAGGGGTCGGCGCCATACAGTTGGAGGCTCCATTTACGCCTTTCCTCGTCGTCTTTCTTGATGAGATCACGGGCTTTATCGGCTGAGATCTCCACCCGCCGCATCTCTTCTGCCACCCGATCTTCCAGGTCGGCAAGGATGCGCACCTTGAGGAGATGGGGGATTCCCTGGAGGAGAAAATGCCCGGCCAATCCGTGATAGACGATGTTGTCCTGCTGCACCTGTTTTAACAAGGCGGCGCGGATATACGCCACATACCTTTCTTTCCCGTAAGTGAAGCGCTCCAGGATGGAGGGCGCATCATGAATGGCCCGGATTAATTTAATCTCCGGGATATTGAATTCTTCCGAGGCCTTCAGCAGAATTTCCCGGGAAATGCACTTATACCCCAACTTTTTTGCCAATTTTTCCGCCACTTCTTTCCCGCCGCTGTATGATCCTCTGGAGATGGTGATAATAGACATGATAGGTCCCTTTCCTCGCCTAAGAATGCATTTCTGTTAACCATATCAAATAATTCAAAAACCAACCATCGGATAGTAGCTTGCGCCGGGCGCCCCCTGATAGTGGAGTGTTTCATAATTAGCTGGACATAATTTCAGATCCGGAGCGCTGGACTTGGCAGGGTTAAGTCCCCCTTTGAAAAAGGGGGATTTAGGGGGATTTCAAGTGCTTATAAAAATCCCCCCTGACCCCCCTTTAGGAAAGGGGGGTAAAAAAACCTGCCTTTCCGATGTTACCTTAATTATGAAACATACCAATAGGTTAATCTAGGCGCTCAGGCAAAGGCCGCCTTGATCTCCGAAGTCAGCTGGTCCTCCCGGTGGTGCATCAGCTCGATGGCCCCCATGGGGCATTCCCCGGTGCACAGGCCGCAGCCCAGGCACTTGGCGGGATCGATATAGGCCGCCTCCGCGGGATTGGCCACCGCAGGCACGCCAAAGGGGCAGACCCGCACACAGGTGAGGCACCGGGCGCAGCGGTCCCTGACCACCCGGGCGATGGCACCGCCCACCAGCAACTCTTCCTGGGCCAGGATGCCCATGGCCCGGGCCGCGGCCCCCTGGGCCTGGGCCACGGCTTCGTCCGCATATTTGGGGCTGTGGGCCAGGCCGCACAGGAAGATGCCGCTGGCGGCAAAATCCAGGGGTCTGAGCTTCAGGTGGGCCTCCAGGAAGAAGCCGTCCACGTCAAATGGCAGTTTGAAGATCCGGGCGATCTCCTCGCTGGCCGGATGGGGCCGCACCGCCGCGGACAGCACCAGGTAGTCCGCCGCCAGGGTGAGGGGCGCCTGGAGGTTCTGGTCGTAGACCGAAACCGCCAGGGTCTCCCCTGCCGGGGCCACCTCCGGCTTGCGGTCCACTTCGAAGCGGCAGAACTGCACCCCCAGGTCCCGGGCCTGTTTGTAGAAGAGCTCTTTGAAGCCGAAGGTGCGCATATCCCGAAAGAGCACGAAGATTTGGGCCTGGGGGCGCAGCTCCTTGATTTTGATGGCGTTTTTCACCGCGGCGCCGCAGCACAGACGGCTGCAGTAGAGATGACCCGGCTCCCGGCAACCCACGCACTGGATCATGACCACCCGGGGAGCCTCGGGCAGGGAGCCGGCCTCATGCACCAGCTTTTCCTCCAGCTCCAGCTGCGTGAGCACCCGGGGGTGCTGGCCGTAGAGGTATTCGGTGGGTTTATATTCCATGCCGCCCGTGGCGATGACCACCGCGCCGTACTCGATCTCCTGCCGGCCCCGGGGGCCGGCCACGGTGCTCTTGAACCGGCCCACGTGGCCGCTGAAATCCAGCACCCGGGTGCCGGTCAGCACCTGGATGCCGGGGTGGTGCGCCATTTCATGGAGGAGGTTGGCCAGGTAAGGCTGCATCTGGTGACCTTCCAGGGTGTAATGCAGCCTCCGGGCCATGCCTCCCAGTTGCTCCTCTTTTTCCACCAGGTAGGTGTGGAAGCCGGCGTCGGCGATGGCCAGGGCCGCGGTCATGCCGGCCAGGCCGCCGCCCACCACCAGGGCCTTGCGGGTCACCTGGAAGGGGATTTCGTCCAGGGGTTCCAGAAAGCTGGCCCGGGACACTCCCATTTTTAACAGGTCCTTGGCTTTCTCGGTGGCCTTCTCCGGCTCCTGCTGGTGCACCCAGGCGTCCTGGTCCCGAATGTTGACCATGCGGAAGAGATACTTGTTGAGGCCCGCCTGGCGCAGGTTCTCCCGAAACAGCGGCTCGTGCGTCCTGGGACTGCAGGCGGCCACCACCACCCGGTTGAGGTTTTCGGCCTCGATGATCTGGCGCATATTCTCCAGGGAGTCGGTGGCGCAGGTGAAGGTGAAATGGTCGGCGTAGACCACGGAAGGCAGGGTCCGGGCATACTCCGCCAGAACCTCCACCTCCACGACGCTGGCGATGTTGTGGCCGCAGTGGCAGACGAAGACCCCGATGCGGGGCGCCTCCTGGGAGACGTCCCGCTCCTGGGGGTAGTGCGCCGCGGTGATCTTGCTGCCCCGGGCGTCCTTCAGGAGGTTAAAGGCCGCCGCGGCCGCGGCCGACGCCTGGCTCACCGTCTCGGGGATGTCCTTGGGCGAGACGAAGGCGCCGCAGGCGAAGATTCCCGGCTGGTCGGTGGCCACCAGCTCGAAGGGCGGGCTCTGGGCGAAACCCCATTGGTTGGTGGCTATCCCGCAGTTGGCGGCTAACTCCTGGGACGCGGGATGGGGCACCAGGCCCACGGAGAGGACCACCAGGTCGAATTCCTCGGCCTGGACCCGGTTCTCTTGGTCCACAAAGGTGATCTCCAGGTTCCCGGTGCCGGGGTCCTGGGTCACCCGGGAGACCATGGACCGGAGATAGCGAACCCCGTGCTGGTCCCGGGCCCGCTCGTAATAGCGGTCAAAGCCCTTGCCCTGGGCCCTGAGGTCGATGAAAAAGACGGTGGCCGCCACCTGGGGGTTGTGCTCTTTGGCGATGATGGCCTGCTTGGTGGCCTGCATGCAGCAGACGTAGGAACAGTACTCCCGCCCGACGCTGGCGTCCCGGGAGCCGACGCACTGGATCCAGGCGATTCTTTTGGGCTCGGCGTTGTCGCTGGGGCGGCGGACGTGGCCGCCGCAGGGCCCGGTGGCGGACAGCAACCGCTCGAATTCCAGGGAGCTCACGACATTCGGATAGCGCTCGTAGCCGTACTCCGGCTTCTCAGCGGCATCAAACGCCTTGAAGCCCGGGGCCAGGATGACGGCCCCCACCTCCAATTCCCGGTCCTGATCCACTTGGTCCAGGTCCACCGCCTGGGTGGGGCAAAACTTCTCGCAGGCCCGGCAGGTGCACTTGTCGAAATAGATGCAGTGAATTTTGTCGATGGCGTACTTCAAGGGCACGGCCTGGGGATAGCGGACAAAGGCGGCCTTGCGCCAGCCCAAGCCCACGTTGAAATCATCTTTGACTTTTCGGGGGCATTTCTGGGCGCAGAGCCCGCAGGCGGTGCATTTTTCGGGGTCGATATAGCGGGTGTGCTGCTTCACCTTGGCGGTGAAGCGGCCCGGCGAGCCGGTGAGGCCCACCAGCGCCGCGGGGGCCAGGATCTCGATATTCCGGTGGTTGGCGCAGTCCACCAGTTTGGGGGAGATGATGCACATGGAGCAGTCGTTGGTGGGGAAGGTCTTGTCCAGTTGGGGCATCACCCCGCCGATGGCCGGTTCCTTTTCCACCAGGTAGACGTAAAACCCCGCCTGGGCCAGGTCCAGGGAAGCCTGGATGCCGGCGATGCCGCCCCCCACCACCAGGACGGCGCCGATTTTTTCTTGAGCCATATTTTTATCCTGGATTTTGGGAGAGGGGGCGGGGGACTCACTTACAAAAAATCCCCCGGCCCTCCCCTCAAAAACCTAAATCAACCCCAGCCTCTTAAGCAGCGGCCGGGGGTCCACCAGATGTTTGGCCAGCCAATCCTGCGCCTGGGGGTGTCCCAGGGCCAGGCCTATCAGCTCGGTGAAATAAAGGACCGGCAGATCATAATTCCGGCCGAACTTCCGGGAGATGCGCTCCTGGGAGAGGTCCAGATTGGCCTGGCACATCTGGCAGGAGACCACGAAACACTCGGCCCCGGCCTGCAAGGCCCGCTCGTACAGCCGCTGCCCCAGGGTGTCGATGAGGTCGGGCCGGGGCAGGGCCAGCCCGGCGCCGCAGCAGTCGGTTTTAAAGGACCAGTCCAGGGGGCTCCCTCCCAACACCTCCATGAGCTTTTCCAGGTTCCGGGGGTTTTCATAATCCACTTTGCCGGTGACCGCCGGGGGCCGGGCCACCAGGCAGCCGTAATAGCCCACGGCTTTCAGGCCCGCTAACGGCTTGATCACCTTCTGAGCCAATCTTTCCAGGAAAATGTCCTGGGTAAAGTAATCCAGCAGGTCCCAGATTTTGAGGCCGCCCTGAACCGAAAGGCCCTGCCTGGCCTTTTTGGCGCTGCCCAGGGCCTGGTCCGCGGCCTTGAGGCGGTTGAAGCACAGGGCGCAAGGGACCACCACGTCCAGGCCCGCGGCCTCCGCCAGGGCCAGGTTCCGGGCCGGCAGGGCCAGGGCCAGGTGGCGGTCGATGCTGTGGGCGGCGCTGGCCCCGCAGCAGTTCCAGTCCTCGATCTCGGCCAGCTCCAGGTCCAGCAGGGGCGCCACCGCGGCAATGGAGGCCGCATAGTCCACGGCCGTACCTTCCAGGGAACATCCGGGGTAATAGGATACTTTCATCAGGTTTAGGTATGGTAATTCTCGAAGATTTTGTCGATCTCCGCCCTGCCCTTGAGGGCCCGGGGCCCGGCCAGGCGCAGGCGCCCCCGTTTCATCAGCTGCAAGCCCAGCTTGAAGTTGCCGAGAAGTTCACCCAAGTTAGGGCGGCGCCAGAGCTTGAACAGGGTGAAGCGCCGGACCAGACGGGCTTCGGACACCCGGCCGCCGTGGGCCCGGACCGCCTCCAGGAAGAAGCGGTGAAACGTCGCCACCTCCGGGGCGGACACCTTTTTGCCCTGCTTCAGGGCCTCCTCCTTGAGCCAGTCCATGACCCCGGCGATGTCGACGCGGTTGGGGCAGCGGGTGGTGCAGGTCTGGCAGGAGGAGCAGACCCAGATGGTGCGGCAGGACAGCAACCGCTCTTCCTGCCCCAGCAAGGCCAGCCGGATTACCTGGTCCGGGAGCAGATCCATGGCGAAGGTGAGGGGACAGCCGCTGGAGCATTTCTTACATTGATAGCAAGCGGCTACCGCCAGCTCCGTTTCCCGGCCCAGTCGCTCCAGCACCTTTGCAGTAGGCGGGCCCGATTCCGGCCAGACAGTTGCGTCACCCATGTTTTTCATCCCGCGGCGCTGCTCTCGGCTTCGCTGATTTTCAAGAGGTCCGCCAACGTAATGGAGTTCAGCTTGGCGAACATGGCTGCAGCCGCCTCCCGCCAGATGTGGCGGGTGGCGCAGTTTTCGGACCGGTCGCAGCTCTCGGGACGCTCCGAACACTTCACCAGGCTGGCGCCGTCTTCCAGCAGGGCCACGATTTCCCCCACCGTGATCTCCTCCGGCGGCCTGGCCAGGACATGGCCCCCCTTGGGGCCCCGGACGCTTTTGATGTAGTGGGCCTTCTTCAAAGGAATGATAATCTGCTCCAGGTATTTCACCGAGATACCCTGGCGGTTGGCAATGCTGGTCAGATGCAGGGGCCCGCCTTGATAGTTCTGGGCCATGTCCAGCAGCAACCTGGTGCCGTATCGGCTTCTGGTAGAGAGCTTCATCCTACACCTTCCCCCCTGCCTTTACCCGGGCCAGCCGGCAGCTGGGCCCGGTTCGATTTAATCTATATCATTATATTATATATTTTAAGTCTTATTGATTCACTGTCAAACAATAAAAGGACTACGTCATGAAATTGCGACAATTGTTCCCGCGCCGTGCCGGGGTATTCTCCCACGACTACCTTTAAAATGTCTTGGTTCCCAGACTCCCCCTCCCTCCAGGGCAGGAGGTTGGCGGAGGTGATAACCCAGGTAATAACGTTGAAAACATCACCCCCACCCTGCTCCTCCCTCCTGCCCATAGAGGGTAAAAATAGCTTTGCTATTAATTGGTTGCGAAAATCATCGTAAATAATTGCGAGCCTTCTCATACCGAGTTGCGACCAATCGAATATTTTTCTTCTAACTTTTCTTGGTGGCACAGGCGTCTCGCCTGTGCGGCGCAGGCTAAAGCCTGCGGCTACAAAAACAATTATTTGAACGCAACCCGGTATCAAAGACCAGGACTAAATAAAGTCCCCCTTTGAAAAAGGGGGATTTAGGGGGATTTCAATGAGTTATAAAATCCCCCCTAACCCCCCTTTGGAAAAGGGGGGAATGAAAATTGATCTAAAATAAGGTGCGACCTTCTGCAATTAAGTACTAGTTTGGCGAAATAAAGCGCCAGGCCCGCGAGGCGCAGGCCTGGCATTGGGGGGTAATGATGGGGGTGAGGTTGACTGTCTTAAGTTAAGCGTTGGCCGTGGCGGGGAGAAACGGCCCTCTCCTCCGGAGACCCGGGACTTCCCGTGCCCGTCTGGCGGCGGGTTTGCCTTTAGCAACTATCAGATCAATTTTTCAGGAGAACCCGCCCGGTATCTTTCCAATAATGCCCTCCTGCCAGAAAATTTATGGGTCGTCAGCGGGTCAGCCAGCGGCCGTCCCGCAAAGTGAGAAAGGCGTAAGGCCGGATCCATTTCAGGAGCAGGAAGGCATAAAAGGAGTAGAGGACCCCGTAGACAAAGTCCATGTCCTTTTCCACCTTGAGGTAATAAATCGTCAGGATGAACGAGACCAGGGCCAGGGCCGTAATAAATTTCACCAGCACCAGGGGATACAAGCAGATGGAGATTAGCAGGAGCGGCACAAATATGCAGGACAGGGGAAACTCCAACTCCCGCACGAAAAAGTCCAGGATGGGCAGCAGGCGGTGCTGCCGCCGGTAGCGGGTGAACATGAAGGACAGCTGGATGAAGGACTCCCGGAAGTTGCTGCGGTCCCAGCGCAGGAACATGCGGCACATGCCCCGGTAAGTCTCGGGGACGGTGGTGTAAACCACGGCGCTGCGCTGGTAGGCAGTGAGGTATCCCCGGCGCAGCACCAGGTTGGTAAAGGCCCGGTCTTCCCCGATGGTGCAGGGGGTTCCCAGGAAGGTCTGGCGGCGCCAGTCCTCCAAAACCGGGAAGACCGCTTCCCGGCGGTAGGCGGACAGGGCCCCGGGGGTGCAGAACACGAAGCCATACATGGACTGGGAGGCCCGGAGAAAGTCAAAAGACAGGACGAAGCGCACCCACAACATCCTGGTTACCAGATTGGCCGTGCGGTTGTACACCTTGACATTGCCGGCCACCGCGCCGATCTGCGGGTCCTGCAGCATGGGCGCCAGGATCTGCTTCAAGGTGTCGGCCTCGATGACGCTGTCGGAGTCCACGGTGACGAAATAATCCCCGCGCCCCCGGGTAAAGCCGGCATACAGGGCTTCCCGCTTGCCCCGGTTGCGGGGAAAGCGGATGGTCCGGATCAGATCCGGGCAGCGCTGCTGCGCCCGGCGCATATACTCCCAGGTGTCGTCCCGGGAGCCGTCGTCGATGCAAATGATCTCCAAGCGGTCGGCAGGGTAGTCGGAGGAGGCCACGGAGTAAATGGCCTTCTCCACCATGGCCCCTTCATTGTAAGCAGGAATGATGACGGTGACCCGGGGAAGCAGGCCCGGCGGCAAAGGGTAAGGCTTATAACGCCACCAGAGGACGGTGCGCACCGCCTGGAACAGGAGAAAGGCCAGGCTGTAACCGGCTCCCACCGCCAGCAGGGGCGTATGAAAGCTGCGCAGCGTGAAGAGGCGCAGATAGCCGTCCAGGGAGCCCACTTGCAGGGCCACCGCCAAAGAAACCAGCAGCCCCAGGGGCACTAAAATTTTTACCAGAAGGTCCAGGGTCTTGACCCGCTGGGAGGCTCCCAGGGGTCTGCCATAACGGGGAGCGGATTTCGCAATAGTGGCTGACGCTTGCATATGAATAAGCTCAAAATCTAGTGGTCTGTTTCATAATTAAGGTAGCATCGCAAAGGCAGGTTTTTTTACCCCCCTTTCTTAAAGGGGGGTCAGGGGGGATTTTTATAAGCACTTGAAATCCCCCTAAATCCCCCTTTTTCAAAGGGGGACTTAACCCTGCCAAGTCCAGCGCTTCGGATCTGAATTTATGTGCAGCTAATTATGAAACGCTCCACCAGGAGTTAGATTTTGTGACACGGACATTGTAAAGATTAAAGCAGATGGGCAGCCCCTGGCTACTGGCGGACTGCCAATTCTGAGGGCGCCGCCGGCACTTTTTTCAGGCGCCAAAGGAGGGGAACCGGGGTTCCAAAGGAGGGGTGGGAAGGGTACGAGCCGGGTTCAGTCTTCCAGGGAGGTGAGTCCTTCCCGGACCGCGTACTTGATGAGGTCGGCGAGGCTGGTGAACCCCTGCTTCTCCATGATCTGACGGCGGTAGGCCTCCACGGTCTTCAGGCCCAGATGTAGGGTGGCGGCGATCTGCCGGGGACTCTGGCCTTCGGCGAGGAGCTGCAACACCTCCCGCTCCCGGGGGGTCAGCACCGCAAAGGCCGAGGTGTCGGCGGCCGGGGCTTTATAGTCCTCCACCACGATGCCGGCGATCTCCGGGCTCAGGTAGACCCGGCCCGCCATGACCAGCCGGATGGCCTGGATGAGCTCCTGGGAGGCGGAGTGCTTCAGCAGGTAGGCGGAGGCCCCGGCCTGGAGCATGCCCCGGACGAAGCGCCGGTCGGCGTGCATGGACAGGGCCACGACCTTCACCCGGGGGTTGTCCGCCAGGATCTGGCGGGTGGCGTCGATGCCGTTTAAACCCGGCATGGTGACGTCCATGACCACCGCCTGGGGCTGAAGCTCCCGGGCCAGCCGCACCGCGGCCCGGCCCTCCGCGGCCTGCCCCACCACCTTCAGGCCGGGTTCCTTTTCCAGCAGGGCCACCAGGCCTTCCCGCATGATCTGGTGGTCGTCGGCCAGGAGAATGTTAATGCTCATGAGGCTTATCCGCCGGGGGATTAGCTTTTAGCGGCACCGTCAGGGTGACCCGGGCGCCGGCGCCGGGGGTGGAGTGCACCTCCAGGAGCCCGCCACAGGGCCGCAAGCGCTCCCGGATGCTGAAGAGGCCAAAGCCGCCCTGGGCCTGCCGGGGGACCACCGTCTCCGGGACCTGGAACCCCACCCCGTCGTCGGCCACCTCCACCTTCAGGGCCCCGCCGGCCCGCTGCATGGAGACCTTCAGGTTACGGGCCTGGGCGTGCTTCACGGCGTTGACCAGCAGTTCGCTAACCGCCTGGAAGAGCAGAATCCGAACGTCGTCGTCCAAGGGGGTGGGCTCATGGTCAGACGCAAACGAGGCGGCAATGCCGTACTCTTCTTGGAGCTGCTCCGTAAGCCACTCCACAGCGGCTTCCAGCCCAAGCTCGTATAGTATGGGGGGGCTGATTTTAAAAGTCAATGATTGCGTCTCGTGGATCGCCTGCCTCATCAGCTTGGTGACCTTGTCAAATTCGGTGCCCAGGGAGTTGGGATCAATGGTGGGGGCCGATTTTTGCAGTTCTCCCAACTTGATGTTGGCCAGGGCCAGGGTGTGGCCGATGCGGTCGTGCAGGTTTGCGGCCAAGCGCCGCCGCTCCCGCTCTTCGGCCAGGGACAGTTGGGACGCCAGGGACCGGAGGTTCTCCTGGTAGGCGGCCACCTGCCCTTCCGCCCTTTTACGCTCGTTGATCTCCCGGTTGAGGAGATATATGACCAGAGAAAGCAGGGTGAGGCTGGCCAAGGCGCCGCCGGTGAGCCCCCAAAGGATAATCCGGGTCTTCTTCCGCTCCGCGGCCCACTCGGGGTTCAGCTGCTTTTTTTGCTCATCCTCCAGCTTTTCCAGGCTATTCCGGATCCGGTCCTGAAGCCTGGATCCTTCCCGGGCCACGGCCCGTTGTTCCAGACCTTCAAGCCCAGTTTGGCGGGCCAGGTCGATGGATTTCCGGAACAGGACCTGCCGTTGGTCGATCAAGGGCTTCAGCCCCTCAAGCAGACGCCGGGGCTTTGGTTCATCCGCGGTCAGTTGATAGAGCTCGTCGAAGGCGCTGTCCATTTCTTTGACAGCTTCGTGATACCTCTCCAACTGCCGCTCTTCTCCGGTGAGGAGATAGCCCCTGGCCGCCGACTCGGAATCGGCCAGGTGGTTTTCCAAATCGTACACCAGGGATAAGGTTTCCCGGATATGCGCCACCCGGTCCAGGTCGAGCCTGAGTTTCTCCTGAAAGCCAAACAGGTAAGCCGCCACAAAAACGGCCACCGTCAGGGAGATCCAGACCGCAACTATCTTTTTTCCCATGGTGGGCAATCTAGAGGCGCAGGAACCTTTTCCCTGGACCCGGTGAACCCTGCGCCCCGGCAGCAGGTTTATCTAAGTTTCGCCCGTAACGCCGCGTGGTTCTGGCAATTCATCTTACATACCTTTTCTTTTCCGGAGAAGCTAATTTTGCCGCCGCGGGTATCGCCAGGGCCAAGGGGGGCCGAAACCACCACCATATTTTATCCCAATTCGCCTGCAAATGGTTGTTTTGGGTAGCCGCAGGCTTTAGCCTGCGCCGCCCCGGCGAGACGCCTGTGCCACCAGAAAAATAATCATTGGTTCGCAAACCGGCATTAGGTTCCCCTTACAATTCCCCCCTGGAGCTCGCCACGCAAATCAAAAAGCCCCGGCGAGGTCACCCGCCGGGGGCCCGCCCCGAACTGGAGGCCAAGGCAGGGGGCGCCTGCGAGAAAGGGCCCTAAATTGCTCGTCGGAGCAGGCGCCCCCTGCCATTGCTGGAGGGCCTGCCAGTGGCTGACGGTGCGCAAATATGCCTCCTAGGCCCCCGGTGCCCGACTGCTCCAACCGGTCCATCAGGGTCTGCCGGGCGTCCCCGGTGTGCCCAGCTGTACTTAGGCCTTGCCCATAAGATTTTATTGGACTATGAGCAAATTCCTCAAGGCGAGAATCTTCCCTAGGGGTAGGGCTTAACAAATGAGGAGCATTACCGTGGCTTCATTACCAGTATTGTTCCCCAGCCGAAGCTTGGGAACGAGCTTATTAAGGTAATTTTTAAAGAATAACCGATAAACCCCTGCCCCGAAGGTATTCTTTCACCTGCCGGATGCTGAAAATGCGATAGTGAAAGACCGACGCCGCCAATAAAATTTGAGCGCCGCCTTTAGTTACACCCTCATAAAAATGCTCCAACTTTCCTGCCCCCCCCGAGGCAATCACTGGCACCGAAACCGCGTCTGCAATAGCCTTGGTAAATTCCAGATCATATCCAGCCTGCGTCCCGTCGCCATCCATGCTGGTGGGCAATATGAAGCTGGCTCCCCGCTCCTGACATTCTTTGGCCCACGCCACCGCATCCTGGCCCACAGGTTTCGTGCCCCCGGCAATCACAAGTTCGAAGCCAGAAGGCATGGCCTTATTCCTTTTACCGTCAATAGCTATGGTCACCCTGGCGGCACCATATTCTTTAGCTGCCTGGCTAACGAGATCGGGGTTTTTTACCGCGGCGCTATTCATGGAAATCTTGTTGGCGCCAGCCTGGAGCACCAACTCAATATCCGCCAAGGTCGCGATACCGCCACCCACGGTCAAAGGTATGTTGATCACCGAGGACACGTTCTTGACCCACTCCAATCTGGTCTTGCGGTTTTCGACCGTGGCAGCAATGTCAAGCATTGCCAATTCGTCAGCCCCTTCCTGTTCATAAAACCGAGCGTTTTCCACAGGATCACCCGCATCCCGCAAGTTAATAAAATTAATCCCTTTAACTACTCGGCCTTCTTTCATGTCCAAACAGGGCATGATTTTAATCGGTTCCATAAGTTCTCTCCCCTAATTATTTTCCTGAGGTTGTCAAAGGAATAATATGGTTGGCGATATCTGCTGGCAATTATTTTCCTAAAAACTGACCCGAGGCAAGGGAAATATTCCCGATCTAGTCAGCTTTGAGATTCCCTTGAGAACCAACCTGCCAACGAACGGAAAGACCGGTCCATAAAATACTGTAGCATTCCGTAGGTCGCTATGGGTTAGCATGAAAAACGTGGTGCCGAAAAAATTTCGACTTCAAAGGTTCCCTACATCTCTACATTACAAAATTCCACCCAGTTCTTATATCAAGATCATATCTTCACTTTTCAGCCTGAAAACTTCCCGAGGCTCCCCTACTGCAGGCGTTCGGGCGAAACAATGGGCAGTCAAATCTGGTGGTCCGGCAAGCCGCCAGGAAAGTAGCCGCTAACGTAAGATAACCCCCGTTTGGTCAGGCGCGCTGTCACCGCTGGGTAAAGGATGAGTTCCTCCTCCTCATAATCCCCGAGGGCCGGGTGGATGGCGGCCAGATGCTGGCGCAGCCTCTCCCGGGACTCCACTAGCGAGAAACTTACCATCACTGCGGCATGGCAGTCGACCCCGGCCGCGAGCAGGTGCTCCAGGGCCTTGAGTTGCAGAGCAAAGCCCTCCGGAACTGCTCCGGTAAGGTGCGAGAATTCCTCTGGAGTGCAGCCTTTGAGACTTACCCTAGCGAACAGCTGCGGGAAGACCGCCAGTTCCTTGGCCCACTGGCTTTCCGCACCCAGGATGATGCCATTGGTCTCCAGGATGAAAGCCAGATCCTTGGGCAGATGGCTCAGAACCTCTAGCAGGTGGGTCATCCCCAGGGTGGGCTCGTTGCCACTGAGGCGCACCTGGGAAAAGCCCTTCTTCCGGGCGATGGCCGCGAGGCGCTCAGCCACTTCCGTCGGCTCATAAAACTGCCCCAACCTTTGTACCTGGTGTAGCTGCTCCCAGGCCCAGCAAAAGGCGCAGCGCAGGTTGCACCCCAGGCAGTCGGCGGTGGCGATGCCACCATAGAAGCGGGCCGGCCGGAAGCGGTAGTACTTACGCGCGGTTCTCCGGCACACCATCCTGGCCGTCTGCCGGGCTAACTCCACTGGGTCATACATTGTTCTTAGGTACTTTTTAGGTAAAATATAACTTAATATTTTAGTTACCACACACACCGGATAAAATGGTCACAACTGCCAGCCTTGCAGCCCCGAGGGAGGGTTATCCCGCCCTTTTGGTTGAAAAACTCTCCCACGGCCGGGTGCGTTGTCACACCTGCCTGCGGCAGTGCCTCATTCCACCAGGAGGCCGGGGCTGGTGCCACACCCGGGAAAACCGGGACGGCGCTCTCTATAGCCTGATTTATGGGCGAGTGGCTTCCTGGTCTCTAAATCCCATAGAAAAGAAGCCGGTGTTCCATTTCCTGCCAGGGAGCATGTGGCTTTCCCTGGGGAGCTTGGGATGTAACTTCCGCTGCCCCGGCTGCCAGAACTGGGAGTTGGCCCACGCCGACCTGGACCGAAAGCTCAAATACACCCAGTATCTAAGCCCCGAGGAACTGGTAACCTTGGCGGTCCGTCAAGGAGCCGTAGGAATCTCCTGGACCTTCAACGAGCCGACCCTGTGGCTGGAGTACATAATGGACACCGCCCCTTTGGCCCGGCAGGCCGGCCTATTCACCAACATCGTCACCAACGGGGCTCTGACCATTGAGGCGGTAGATGCCCTGGGTTCCTGCCTGGATGTGTACCGGGTTGATATAAAAGGTTACCATCCCCAGACTTACGAGGTTTTGGCTCAGCTGAAAGAGCCCGAAGCCATCCGGGAGGCGGCGGTCAGGGCCAGGCGCCGCTGGGGGATGTGGGTAGAGGTGGTGACCAACATCATTCCTGGTATCAATGACGACGACGCGACTTTAAAGAGCATTGCTGCCTGGCTCATCGGCGATTTGAGCAAAAGCACTCCCTGGCATCTCACCCGGTTCCACCCGGCGTATCACTTGCATGACCTTCCCGCCACCCCGGTGAAGCGGCTGGAAGCGGCCTATACACTCGCCCGGGCCGCAGGCGTGCGCTTTCCCTATCTGGGGAATGTGCCGGGCCACGCCTGGGAAAATACCATTTGCCCGGGATGCGGCCGAAAGGTAATTTCCCGGCACATCTTCACCGTTACTGCTATGCGCCTTACCGGCGGAGTATGCCAGGTTTGCAGCACCCCAGTGCCCGGAGTGTGGCGTTGAAAGGAGATCGTTGCAGTTCCTTGACCATTGCCGGTATTTCCGGAAGTAATACCAGATTCACTTTCAATCAAATATTTAACATATTGATATTTCTATTTCTTTTAACCGAAAACCGAAAACTGAAAACCGATAACGGTATAAATGGGTTGGGTTCTGAAGGGCGGAAAGGTCCTGAGGCCAACCGGTTTGGGTTCGCAACTTGATTATCTCGGCCAATCAACCATATTTTTGCCCTTTCCCCGGCTTCTTCTACAAGGCGTCGCTCTCTGACGTCCTGGTCATCCTGGACGATGTTCAGTTCCCCCGGGGTACGACGTGGATCAGCAGAAACCGCTTTAAAAACGACCAAGGCCCCCTGTGGCTGACCATCCCGGTTTGGAAGAAAGGTTTGGGGCTGCAGCATATTAACCAGGTCAGAATCTGCTATGAGGGACGCTGGCCCCACAAGCACCTGCAGAGCTTCAAGAGTGCTTACGGCCATGCCCCTTACCTGGGAGACCACCTCGGCTTTCTTGAAGAGGTATTTTCAAGGCACTGGGAAAAGCTGGTGGATCTGAACCTGGCGATTATTCACCACCTCATGCGCAGCCTGCAGATTGAGACCAAGCTGGTCCTCCTCTCCGAGTTGGGGATTAAAGCCAGGGGAACCCAACTCCTCATCGAGATCAGCAGGGCGCTGGGGGCCTCGACTTTTCTGGCCCAGAGTCAGGCCCCCAAATATCTCGATTCAGCTCTTTTCCAGGAAAATGAGATCGAGCTTCGCTTATTCAAATACGTAGCTCCCATCTATCCGCAGCTTTGGGGAGATTTCCTGGCCAACCTTTCCACGTTTGATCTGGTTTTCAACTGCGGACCGAAAGCGCCGGAGATCCTGCTGCGCCCCCAGCCTACGATTTTAGGATGCTAGATTGGGATTCCGGCTTTTGTCAGGGAAACCTACGGCGATTATTCCGGAACCAGATGGCCCTGGCGGAAAATGTTTGGGCAAGTCCTTGCCAACCCTTTCCTTAGCGCCCAAGAGGAAAGCGACCAAGGAAGCCGGGCTCAGAGGTGTTTAACTTTTCGCCAGAATCTCTACTCTTATCTTGTGGTCTAATAGGGCCCGGAAGCGCTCGGCGTCCTCCAGGGTGCCATAGGCGGTGCCGTAATGCATGGGGATAGCCACCTGCGGGTGCAAGGCCAGGGCCGCCTGGGCCGCCTCTTCGGCGTTCATGACGGTGAAGCCGGAAATCGGTAAAAGGGCGATATCCACGTCCAGATCATGCATCTCGGGAATGAAATCCGTATCACCCGCGTGGTACAGGCGCAGCCCTGCCAGGGTGACGATGAAACCCAGGTAGGCCTTTCTTTTCGGATGGAAGCTCGTGTGCAGGTTGTAAGCGGGCACAGCCTCAATGAGGAAGTCATCCACGGTTTCTTGCTGCCCCGGCGCCATGGCGATGGCGGGGGGAGCGATATGCTTTACGGCGTGTTCGTCCGCCAGGATGACTGTGTGTTCCCGTCTCACCTTGTCGATATCCGCCGGCGAACAGTGGTGGGGGTGGTCGTGGCCCACCAGGATGATGTCCGCCGGCCTGAGGCGGTGCAAGGCAAAGGGATCAAAGTAGATTAGCGAATCCCCTTCATAGATGAAGGAAGAATGCCCTAGCCATAACAGCCTCTCTAAAACCTGCTCCAACATACTGTCCTCGCTTAGTTGATGAATTTGGGAAAAGTCCAGGGACAAGCCGGCTCCCTTATCTATATTGGTAAACACGCCGAACCCGCCTGTCAAAGGCAGGAAGGGCATGGCAGGCAAATTCCATGCGGGAAGGGCCAGCGGCAGGAAAAAGGGGGTCATTCCGTCCTGAGAAAGAATGATATCCGGCTCTCGCCTCCGCGCCATTTCATGGTTATCTTATTTCCTATCTCGACTTGCTGAAGGATGGAAACGTGGCGAAGACAACTTTTTTTACCAGCGAATCGGTCACCGAAGGGCATCCCGATAAGATCGCCGACCAGATCGCCGATGCGCTGCTGGATGCCTATCTGGCAGGCGACCCCGAATCCCGGGTGGCGGTGGAGGTAATGGTCACCTCCAACTATGTGGCTGTGGCCGGGGAAGTCACCTCCCGAACTCCCGTAGAGGTGGAACAGGTGACCCGCCAGGTCATTCGGGACCTGGGCTATGTGGATGAAGAGCTCAATTTCGACTATCTTCACGCCCAGGTTGAGGTGCGCCTCCATGCTCAATCCCCGGACATAGCCCTGGGAGTGGATATGGACCAGGCCCGGGGCAAACCCTTGGGCGCCGGCGACCAGGGGATCATGTACGGCTATGCCTGCATTGAGACCCCGGAGCTCATGCCCATGCCCATCATGCTGGCCCATCAACTGGCCCAACGCCTCGCGGCCGTCCGGAAGGACGGGGTATTGTCTTACTTGCGTCCGGACGGTAAGACCCAGGTCACGGTGGAATATCGGGAAGGCCGGCCCTGGCGGGTGGACGCGGTGGTGCTTGCGGCCCAGCACACTGCGGCAGTGGACCTGGCTGTGCTTCGCGCCGATCTCACCCGGGAAGTGATCCTTCGAGTCATTCCGGCCTCCCTCTTGGATGAGCGCACCCGGTTCTTTATCAATCCCACCGGCCGTTTCGTCATCGGCGGCCCCCACGGCGACACCGGGGTCACCGGCCGAAAAATCATGGTGGACACCTACGGCAGCCTGGCCCGCCACGGGGGCGGGAGCTTCTCCGGGAAAGACCCCACCAAGGTGGATCGGAGCGCTTCTTACACCCTGCGCCAGGCGGCCAAATCGCTGGTGGCCGCGGGGTTAGCCCGCCGCCTGGAGCTTCGGGCGGCCTACGTCATCGGCGAGGCGGAGCCCATCTCCCTGGGCGTGGACACCTTCGGCGCCGGGCTGGTCCCGGACGAGGAAATCCTGGCCGCCGTGAAACAGCACTTCGATCTGACCCCCACCGGCATGATCGCCCGGCTGGGCCTGCGGCGGCCCATCTACCGGATCGCCGCCGCCTACGGCCATTTTGGCCGGCCCAGCGACGGCGTGCACTTCCCCTGGGAGACCGTTGTCTCTTTATAACACTATTTTTTTGTAGGGGCGCACCTATTTGTGCGCCCTCGGGGCGGACACGCAAGACCGCCCCTACATCTCGCAGATTTTCAAAAGTACAATGGGAAGAAATCTAGAGGCAAGCCATGAAGAATAAAGAAATCGCCAAGATTTTCAATGAGATCTCCGAATACCTGGAAATGGAAGGGGTGCCGTTCAAACCCTATGCCTACCAAAAGGCGGCCCTCACCCTGGAGACCTTAAAAAACGACGTGGAAGATCTCTATAAAGCCGGCGGCCTCAAGGCCCTCAAGTCCATTCCCGGGGTGGGCGAAAGCATGGCCCATAAGATCGAAGAATATCTCACCACCGGCCACATCCAATACTACGAAGAATTCAAAAAGAAAATGCCCATTGCCCTGGATGAAATCGTGGGCGTGGAAGGGGTGGGCCCGAAAAAGGCCCGGGTATTGTTCGAACAGTTGGGCATCAAGAACCTGGAAGAACTGGAAGCCGCGGCTCAGGCCCACCAGATCGCGCCTCTGTTCGGCTTCGGGGAGAAGACCGAAAAGAACATCTTGCAGGCCATCGAATTCTTAAAGAGCAGCAAAGGCAGGTTCCTCCTGGGGGAAATTCTGCCCATCGCCAATCAAGTCCTGGAGCAATTGCAGCGCCTGCCGGAAGTGGAGCGGGCCAACACCGCCGGCTCTGTCCGGCGGATGAAAGAGACCATCGGCGATGTGGATTTCCTGGTGATCTCCACCGACCCGGCCCGGGTCATGGATTTTTTCGTGTCGCTCCCGGGCGTGGTCAAGGTGTGGGGCCAGGGGGCCACCAAATCCTCGGTGCGCCTGAAGGAAGGCTTCGACATGGATATCCGGGTGATTCCCCCGGAGAGCTACGGCGCCGCCCTCCAGTACTTCACCGGCTCCAAGGACCACAACATCGCCTTGCGCAAAATCGCCATCGACCGGGGCTTCAAACTCAGCGAGTACGGCCTCTTTAAGGGCCCCCGGATGATCGCCGCGCAAACCGAAGCAGAGGTCTACGCCAAGCTGGGGATGCCGTGGATTCCCCCGGAACTCCGGGAGAACCGGGGGGAGATCGAGGCCGCCCTGGCGGGCCGGCTGCCCGCCATCATCGGCTACGGCGACATCAGGGGCGACCTGCACGTGCACTGCAACTGGGACGGCGGGGCCGACTCCATCGACGAGATCGTGGAGGCGGCGATGGCCATGGGCTATGAATACGTGGGCATTGCGGACCACACCAAGTTTCTCAAGATCGAGCACGGCCTGGACGAAGACAAGCTCCGGGCCCGGAACCAGGAGATTGACGCCATCAACGCCCGGCTGGCCCGGGAGGGCAAACGGTTCCGGGTGCTCAAGGGCTGCGAAGCCAACATCATGGCCGACGGCGCCATCGACATCGCCGACGCCGCCCTGGCCGAGCTGGATTTTGTCATTGCCGGGGTCCACTCCCTATTCAAGCAGCCCCGGGAGGAGATGACCCGGCGGATTCTTCGGGCCATGCGCAACCCCCACGTGGACATCATCGCGCACCCCAGCGGCCGCATCCTGAAACGCCGGGAGGAGTACGAGGTGGCCATCGACGAACTGCTGGCGGCCGCCCAGGAGACCGGCACCATCCTGGAGATCAACTCCTACCCGGAGCGCCTGGACCTGGGGGACGTCAACATCTTCGCCGCCAAGCAGGCCGGCATCCGGATGGTCATCAACACCGACACCCACCACGTGGACCAGCTCCACCTGATGAGATTCGGCATCTCCCAGGCCCGCCGCGGCTGGGCCGAGAAGAAGGATATCATCAATACCTGGCCGGTGGCAGAGTTGTTGAAGATGCTTAAGTAAAAGATTTTCTGGATATTATTAAATGGTCATGATAACTATAAGATATATTTTAATTTCTTTCGTCTGATATTTTTAAGAATAACATTAATCAGGATACTTAGCAGATGGGAGAGATAATAAAAGCCCTAAGTTGGCCACATTTCGTATTTCTTTTTGCACTGGTATTCCTAGTCGTTTTTAGGAGCCAGTTGGCTGGACTCATATCCCGGATTACGTCAATAGATAAGAGCGGAGTTAAAGCAGCGCCAACGCCTGAAGCCCAAAGGGAGAAGAAGAAAACTGATGCGGTACAGGAGCTACTTATTGCGGTCGGCGATTCAATCGTGCTGAGAGACATTGAAGGACGAATAAAATCCGATTTAATGAATCGAGAGCTTGAAACCGAGGGCGATACACCTAAGGTATTAATAAAATATTTAGCGGGGGCATTAATTCTTTTAGAGTTTGAGCAAATCCATAACCTCATTTTTGGAAGTCAAATTTACCTTCTCAAGAAATTGAATGAAGTTGTCGGCCAGGGACAACAAAGGGAATATGTTATTACACATTTCGAGCATATTAGAGGGGTTTTTAGTGAACAATTAGGAAATTGGTCTTTTGATCAGTATATGGCTTTTCTGCTTAGCAGGCATCTGGTAACTGTGGATAAAGATAATTACCACATAACAAATCTTGGGGTTGAGTATCTTACTTGGATAGCAAAGAATGGCCGTAGCGAAAATCGGCCACTATAAGTTCGATAGCAAAACCTTCACCTCGTTCCCAAGCAGGAGCTTGGGAGCCAGGAGAAAGGAGGTAATTATGCGTGTAGATTTTCATTTTTATACCATTTATGCCTTAGCAAGAGCTGCGGGATTCAAGCCGGATGACGCCTATGTCATAGCCTATTCTTCTCAGTATACTGATGACGAAGCTAAGCCGGAGCCTATAGATTTCGAAAATGGCGGCTCTTTTGAACCACATATCACCGCCCATAGTCTTTATAGTCTGGCAACGATATCAGATAGAATATGCAAAGAAGTTTGGGTTCCTTTCCATTTCGTTCCCGGAAACCAAGGGGAAGATGATGATCGCCTAATCACGAAGCCCAATGGCGATTTCATTCAAGAAATCATAAAAGAATTTTTCGCTTATTGCCATTGCTCCTAAAATTAGCTATAATTTACTAAAATAATTAGCTAAATGGGGCAAATATTATGCAACAGGAAAGTCTGAGTCTCCTG
>Ga0315282_10002474_pt1 | contig 33938 bp, 29 predicted proteins | sample YL17G07_20_MG_FD_203693 | JGI IMG/M metagenome (GOLD analysis project Ga0315282, IMG submission 203693) | Sediment microbial communities from Yellowstone Lake, YNP, Wyoming, USA - YL17G07_20 | ecosystem: Environmental > Aquatic > Freshwater > Lake > Sediment | place: USA: Wyoming | collected...
ATCATTCTCAGAGATTATTTCAAAATCATTTTCCAGCTCATCGGCGATATTGTTCGGTATCCCTTTAGCTTTCAGTATATCTGCGGTCTTTCTCAGGCTGTCTTCCAATTTCTCCCTTGCCGTCAAGAACTTTCTTTTCACCTCAACCGCCCAATAAATATTTTCCACAAATGGCCCGGCTAAAGCCTGTTCTTTGTATTTGTCCAAAAACCTTTTGGCATCCTTCAAATCAAAAACGCTCGGCCCAATCCTCTTTTGCACCTTCGGCAATTTCGAAACCTCCATCTCCAGCAGAACTGCAGCAAATTCTTTCTCGTCCGTATACACATCTTTATCCAAAACATTGAACTCATAGTCGATTTCTTCCAAAATATTCTGCAATCTGTCAGCAAACTTTCTCAACTGAGGCCACAGGATATCTGGTACGACTGCGGGAGCTTTGAATTTAATCACTATCATCTCGGCCCTTCTTTTTATCTGGTTCAAGATCAGCTCTTCCTCTGTCAGTGGATGTGACTTTTTCTCGAAAAACAAATCCTTTTTTGGATTCTGTGAAAATTCCCTTGCCAATTTTTTCAACTTAAAGAAATTTTTTGCAGAAACCGCTGCGGCAGCATTCCTATTCTTGTCAGTAGGATCAATCAAAACCAAAACCTGATTCCAAAACATCTTTTTCAATTTGTATAAATCTTTCACAGAATAGAATTTTTCTATGTCGATTATCTCCCCAGGCTTCCACCCATCCGCGGCCTTCAGAAGATTGGTAAATTTCTTGTATTTTATCATCAACAGCTCGCATACATAACCAGAAAATCCTTCTGTTTTTGTATCGGCCCCATAAATCCCATTGGCCCTGCAGAACTGTTTGAAAAGTCTGACTTCCTCTTTTTCTTTGTTCAAGAGTTTTTTATCGATGTACTTCACATGGAAAGGAGTCCTGTCAACAGCCGATTTCAACTTTTCAGTAGTTTTCACCCCATAGCATGGAACAATATCTATGTCTGTATCTCCAACTAGGCCAGAGACGTAAGGATGTTGTGCATATTCTATTGTGTGCTTTCCATCCAATTTTTCAATAACGTTCTTTCCAATTTTCAAGCCAAACTCTTCTAATTTTTTTACACTCAGCTTTTCAGGAAAAATTACAAAAATGTCAAATTCTTTTTTGCCAGGTAGCCAAGTATCTCTAGTAGCACTGCCAGCCAAAATAACTTTTGCTTTGTATTTTTTCGCTTCCTTCTCCGTCAGAGACAGGGCTTTCTTGGCCAACGCCATAAGCAGTTTCTTATCTTCTTTGGTAGGAGTTATTTCTTTCAAAACTTCTTTCAAAACCTTGGTATAATCTTTTGCCATAATTATAATCTATAATCTTTTCTATAAAGATTTTGAACTTCTTTCTCTTAATTCATCTGCGACCTTCTGGAATTTTTTCATCACATCCTCTTCGTTCATGGTGAGAATGTTTTTGTCCTTCATCAAAACCCTTCCGCTAACTATTACAGTGTCGATGTCTTTTCCGGAATAAACCAAGTGAGAGACTATTGAATGATCAGAAAATATAGGAGTGAAAAATGGTTTTTTTATGTTTAATAAAATGATGTCGGCCTTCTTTCCTTTTTCTATTGAACCGATCTCATCTTCCAATCCAAAAACTTTTGCTCCATCGATTGTTGCAAAATCCAAAACCTTTTGCGCAGGCACTACCGTTGGGTCGTTGACGTTTATCTTGTGAAGCAAAGAGGCGAACTTCATCTCATCGAACATGTCAAGACTATTGTTGCTGGCCGCTCCATCTGTTCCCAGGCCTATTGTCAAATTACTCTCAACCATCTCCGGGATTGGAGCTATGCCAGAAGCCAGCTTCATGTTGCTAACAGGGCAATGCGCTATTTTCACATTTGCTTTTTTCAAAATCTCAATATCTTTTACATTGACATAAACGCAATGATCTGTGACAACATCTTCTTTCAGAAAACCAATCGAATCCAAATATTCTACAGGGGTTTTATTATAATTTTTGCTTGAATAAGCGAGCTCACTCTTAGCCTCGACCAAATGAATTTGAATTTTTACATTTTCTTCACTCGCCACTCTTCTGACTTCTCTCAGCATCTGTTCACTGCATCCATAGATAGAGTGAGGACCAAAGGAAGGGATGATTCTTTCAGAATTTAGATCTTTCAGGTATTCCACGGATTTAATTCCAGTCTTTAATCCGGTCAATTCTACTGGTAGATTATCCAAAATCACTGAACATAAAATTCCTCTTATACCAGATTCTTGAACTGCTTTGGCAGTTTCTTTCTCATAAAAATACATATCTGCAAAACAAGTTGTTCCAGTTCTAATCATCTCCAAGCATCCTAGCAAAGAACCATAGTAAACTGATTCTGGGGTTAGATTTTTTTCCATTGGCCAAATTTGATTTTCCAACCAATCCATCAAAGGCAGATCATCTGCCAGTCCTCTGAACAGAGTCATGGCCGAATGTGTATGGCAGTTTATCAATCCAGGCATCAAAAGTTTTCCTTTCCCATCGATTACAAATTCAGAAGTAATTTTCAGATTTTTCCCTATCTCAGAAATCCTATCTTCTTCGACAAAAACATCGCAGTCTTTCAAAATTCTTCTATCTCTGTCTTGAGTCAGAACGAACGAACAATTTTTTATCAAAATGCCCATGAAATCAACTTAATTGTTTAGACACAAATACTCCATCTCTTTTATATCCCAGATTGAAATAATATTCTCTCGTTCCTATGGCACTCATCACTATCATTTTCTTTTTTCCAAAATCTTCTTTGGCAATTCTCTCGGCTGCGCTCATCAATTGTTTACCATATCCTCGATGCTGGGTTTGGGTTTTTTCTGGCGAATCTCCGATAGGAACGGTCGAACCCATCACCTTCAGTTCTCTTATCAAAGCTGTTTTTTCATCTATCTCTGACCTATGGCTTTTGTTTGGTATTCTCAATCTCAAAAATCCAAGGATAATATCGTTTTTCACGTCTTCGAAACTGAGAAAAATTTCTTCTCCATCAGAAGCCTCGTAATCCTCTTTCATCAATTCAACTTTTTCCGGATAAATTCCTTCACTGACTTTGAATCCAACCTCTCTGCAACGTATGCATTTGCATTTTATTCCCAATTGTTCAGCTTTCCATTGAGCCAATTGCCTGATGTTTGTCTTTTTGCTCCCGGCCATCACCTCATTGACCGGTATGAGCCTTCCTATATGCTGAATCCTACAGTATTTTGGAATTATCTTTTTCGCTTTAGCCAGAAGTTCTATCATTTCATCAACAGGATAAGGTTGATATTGCCCTTCCTTCCATAGATCAAACAATTTAGTCCCTTCCACCACTACGGTTGGATATATTTTCAGATAATCCGGTCTAAATCTTTGGTCTTCAAAAATTTTTTCAAACATCCGCAAATCTTTTTCAACATTTGAACCAGGCAATCCGGGCATCATATGATAGTTCACTTTCAGAGCTGAGTTTTTAGCTATCTCCGTCGCATCAATCACGTCTTCAATTGTGTGGCCACGATTAATCAGATTCAAAACCTCTGGAAAAGTTGATTGAACTCCTATCTCTACCCTCGTCACACCAAAATCGAGCATCTCGTCAACATGTTTTTCTTTGCAATAATCCGGCCTAGTTTCTACAGTAAGGTTAACACAGCGTTGGCTGGCTGTTTCATTAACTGTTTGTGATTCTTGTAGAGTCTCGGCCTCAAAACCATTCAACCCATCATAGATTCCTTTGACAAAATTTTTCTTATAATCTGGCTCCAAAGCGAGAAAAGTCCCACCTATAATGATTACTTCAATTTTATTCCCATCCGCAGACGAATGCCCCATGGCTTTGTATTGGTTTAATCTATCAGCAACTTGCAGGAAAGAATTGTAATTTTTTCTAATTGCCCGTTGAATGATGGGCTCTGTACCAGCATAACTTTGTGGTGCACTAGTTCCTTTTGGGCAATAAATGCAGTTGCCCCAAACGCATTTCGCAGGTTTTGTTGCAACAGAAATTGTTGCGATACCTGAGATGGTCCGTATGGGCTTTTTGATCAGAACTTCTTTTAACTCGTTCTTCTCTTCTTCAGAACAAACCCTTAGAAGCTGTATATTTGTCGGGACATCCGCCAAATGATACTTTTTACAAGCGTTTTTGGTTATCTTCCATGCTTTGTATCTAGTCAAATCTTCTACTTCCAGTAGATTTTCAATTATTTCCCTCAAAACCTCTCTTCCAAATTCCATATTGTTGATATTTGAAAGAAAAAGTAAAAATAATCGAAAATTTTATCTTTGCTAGAAGGTTGGTTCATATCTGGTAGGAATATATTAACTACTACCAAATAGTAAAGTTTATATACTAGTACTACTTAATAGTGACATAAGGGAACAAAATGAACGGCAAATTTCATAGCATAGAGCAGGCAAGGTTTTTTGAAGAGCAATTATATGAAGCCAAGCAAGCTCTTTTCTTCGCCAAAACTGTTAGAGAAGTCAAATTCATTCAAAATAAGATAAGTTATTTGTCGCAGAAACTGAAAGAAACGAATGACAATGACTAGGTTTTAAGGCTTTTTATATAAGCTTCTTTTATCCCCTTATGGCCCATCTTTTTTGCTTCTAATTTTGTCATTCCTCTGCTTTTAGCCAATTTCTCAATGGTTTTATGTATTCCGGATCCATATTGAAACGCCTTTTTATGTTTTTTCACAACTTCTTTAGGGACTCTTAGCTGAAAGGCAACTTTTCTTTCTATGTGCTTTCTTTCCTCATCGCTGGGGCTTTTTATTTTAAATTTAACTGGAATCTTTAATGCGAAATCTGCGAAATTACTATCAAGGAACGGATCGATTTTTTCTACTCCGAAAATTCTCATGATTTTCTTTTGTTCTTCCCTACATTTTATGGCCCTAGAAAACTCCTCAATCATCGCTCTATTTACTCCTTCTTCTCCTTCTTTTTTCAAAATTTCTTTATATTTTTCATATCCACAAAATAGTTCATCCATTCCACTTGCAGTCGCGACATTTTTAATATCGTTTTCTACGGCCGTTTTTGCAACATATAGAAATGATAGGGCAACCTCCAGTTCAGCTAAGTTTGAAAATTTGATTAAATTGGCTATATGCCTCAAATCATTCTCTATTTGCTCCTCTTTTATCACGCCGACTATCAACGGCAATTTCAATTGTTCGCTGGTTTTTTTGGCTTGCTCCAAATCATGGGATCCTTCAAATCCGACTGCCAGCAACGTGACTTTTCTGCTCAAGTCTTTGCAAACTTTTGCAAGTAAGCTACTGTCTAAACCGCCTGAAAAAGATATTGTTACTTCTTCTGGGCAATTCCTATTCACGGTTTCATAAATTTTTTCAATGAACTTTTTTTCCAATTCGTCCATAATAATATATATACTTAAAAAACTAATTTTGGTGTGGGCCTAGATTAAAGCCATTTTAACACTTCAACATAAAACTGTGTTTTTCTATTCTGTGTTTAAAAATTATGGAAGTGGTAAGAATGTTTGAAGGGAGAGATATAATATCGATAAGAGATTTAACTAAAAAAGACATAGAAGCCATATTAGAAAAATCAGAGGAAATGAACAAGTTATTAGAGCAGAGAAAAACTTTGGAGATAATGAAAGGAAAAATAATGTCCACCTTGTTTTTCGAACCAAGCACTAGAACAAGATTGTCATTTTCTTCGGCTATGCAGAGATTGGACGGAACTGTAATTGATTTAGGAGAATTAAAAGCAAGTGCTTTAGCTAAGGGGGAGAATTTGGCTGATACTATAAGAATGGCCGAAAAATACAGTGATGTAATTGTAATCAGGCATCCGAAAGAAGGATCGGCAAGATTTGCAGCGGAGATATCTGAGAAACCGGTAATTAATGGTGGCGATGGAGCGAATCAACATCCAACGCAAACTCTCATAGATTTGTTTTCGATAAAAAAATTCAAAGGAAAAATAGAAGGTTTGAATGTGGCGCTGCTCGGAGATTTGAAACATGCTAGGGTGATAAAATCGCTTGCCTACGGGCTAGCTCTTTTCAAAGTAAATCTCATATTAGTGTCTCCAGTGGGGCTGGAATTTGAAAAGGAAATTGTTGATGAATTAAAAGAAAAATTTGGAACGAAAATAACTCAGACTAACGATATAAACGCCGGTATAAAAAACGCGGATGTGTTGTATGCCTCAAGGATACAGAAAGAAAGATTTGCGGATCCGTATGAAGCTGAAAAAATGCAAAATGCCTATAAAATAACACCGGATGTCTTGGAAGAGGGTAAAGATAATCTTATAGTAATGCATGCCTTACCGAGAGTTGATGAGATAGATTATGAAGTTGATAAAACAAAATTTGCGAAATATTTTGAAGAGGCAGGATTTGGGGTGCCTGTCAGGATGGCGATAATAAGTTTGGTGGTTCAATGACGGAAAAAGAATTACTTGCAAGGAAAATAGAAAATGGAACGGTAATCGATCACATATCGGCTGGTAAGGGATTGAAAGTAGTGCAAATTGCGGGACTTGAAAATGAAAGTAAAGAAACCATGATTCTTTTGATAAACGTGTCGAGCAAGCAGTTGGGTAAAAAAGACATTGTGAAGATAGAAAACAGGGAGTTGGCGCGGGAGGAGATAGACAAAATTTCTCTGATCACACCCGAAGCGACAATAAACATAATAAGAAATGGCGAAGTCGTAGAAAAGAAGAGATTGGAAATACCAGATATGATAGAAAAAATCTTGAGATGCCCGAATTCCAACTGCATCACTAACGAGAATGAACCCGTGAAAACAAAGTTTTTGATTCAGAAAGAACCTCTGGAGTTAAAATGCTGGTTTTGTGAAAGAAGTTTTGGCATAGAAGAATTCAAGATTTAGAGGCTCATTAAATGCCTGTCAGAACACCAAAGTTACATCCCATAGAAGAAATTATTCAGAAGACGCCGAAAACAAAAGCATTCAAATTTAATTGCCCAGAGGTTGCCAAAGAAGCCAAGCCCGGGCAATTTGTAATGGTTTGGAATCCTAAAGTTGATGAAATTCCTATAGCCATAACCCATTGCGATTCTGAAATGCTGGAGATTGTGATAAGCGATGAAGGTGAATGTAGCCATAGTCTGCATCAAAAAAAGGTAGGAGATTTGGTAGGATTGAGAGGACCTTTCGGCCATGGATATTCTTTGACTGGAAATAAAATCTGCATGGTTGGCGGGGGATATGGAGTTTCTTCCCTTAGATTTGCTGCTGAAACTGCGAGGAAGATGGACAAGAAAGTTACAGTCTTGCTTGGCGCCAAAACAAAAGACTACTTGCTGTATGCAGGCGAACTCAAGAAAATTGGCTGTGATGTAAAGGTTGCAACAGAGGATGGATCGGAAGGATACAAAGGATTTGTTACCGATTTGCTTTTGGAAGAAGTTGAAAGTGGAAATATTAATCAAGTATTAACATGTGGCCCTGAAATTATGATGAAAAAGGTGTGTGAGATAACCAAGGACAAAATTCCTACGCAAGTCAGTGCGGAAAGATACATGAAATGCGCGATGGGGATATGCGGGTCATGTGATTGCGGGGGATATTCTGTTTGCAAGGACGGCCCTGTGTTCGACTCGAAAGAAATTTTTGAAAAAACAGAGTTTGGTTTGTGGAAGAGAGACAAAACTGGAATGAGAGTATCTTTCGTTGGAAAAAATACATCATCGATTCCTTCTCCAATATTTATTCCGAAAGATGATCCTCTTCTAAAAACAAAAGTTTGCGGGATAATTTTTCCAAATCCTATGATGAATTCTTCCGGAACGGCCATGTCTGGAAAACATCTTTACAGGTTTGCTGTAAACGGAGCAGGGGCCATTGTGACTAAATCCGTGTGTTTTGAAAGAAGGGAGGGTTTCAACAATCCAACTGTTATAGAACTTTCTCCATTCAATTACCAGAATGCCATAGGTTTGTCTAACCAGGGAGTAAAGGATTTTGAGCTGGAAGTTAAGGATGCTAAATGTGCAAAAGTTCCATTGATAGCAAGTATTTTTGGCCAAAATGAACCGCTTCCAAACGAATTCGGCGAAGTGGCTTCCTATATGAAAAATTATGGGGCGGATGTGATAGAGTTGAATATCTCATGCCCACACACAAAGGTTGGCGTGTGTGAAGAAAATCCTGAGCTTGTAAAAGAAATTGTAAAATCTGTGAAAAAAGCTGTAGGAGAGATGCCAGTTTTCATAAAAGTTTCTCCAAACGCAAATTATGTTGAATTGACTAAAGTAGCGGTTGAAGCCGGGATTGATGGGATAACTGCAATAAACACGTTGAGGTTTACACATTTGGACAAGATTTTGAACATACCTTATATGGCAAGCCCAAGTGGGACTGGTGGGAAATCGGGAAAAGAACACGCAGGACTTGGGAAGAGAATCGTTTATGAGATTCGCGAGGAGGTTGATGTCCCAATCATCGGTGTCGGTGGGATTTTTACTGGAAAAGATATAATTGATTATGCAATGAATGGAGCCAGTCTATTCCAAGTGTGCAGCGCGTTCGTGACGGAGGGGATAGAAGTTTTTGAAAAAATAAAGAAAGAAGTCAGAGATTATCTGAAAAATAATGGGTATGAAAATATCTCTGAAATAGTTGGGATGAATCACAGAAGATGATTGAATGGCATATGACTTAGTGTTAGAAGGAAAAATTGTAGATTTAGAAAATATTTTTGAAGCACAGATTGGAATAGAAGATGGAGTAATCAAAGAAATAAAAAAACAGGGACTGAAAGAGGAAAGAACAATAAAAACCTCAAGCAGTTCTCTAATTTTTCCTGGTTTCATCGATCCGCATGTCCATTTGAGAGAAGACGCAAATCATGAATGGGATTATAAAGAGGATTTTTTAACTGGGAGTAAAGCGGCGGCCCATGGTGGTGTGACAGCGGTTTTTGATATGCCTAACAATAAACTGCCTTCTGTCACAAAGGATAGAATTCTGAAGAAGAAAGAATTGGCCAGAAAGGCGATCATAGATGTTTTTTTCTATGGGGGAGTTCATCCTGATCATTTTGGCCAAATTGAAAAAATGTCTGATGATGTGATAGGCTATAAAATTTATCTGTCAATGACTACAGGCGGCTTAATCATATCGGAAAATGATTTAGAAAAAGCTCTTCCTATTTTATCGAAAGCAAATAAACCACTTGTTTTTCATTGTGAGGATATGAAACTTTTGGAGAAAGTTCTTGCAAACAAAGGCAAATTCCACAGGCATATCGCCCATGTATCGAACATAGAAACTCTGGACATCATAAAAAAATTTAGAAACAGTTACACAACATTCGAAACCGCTCCGCATTATTTGTTTTTCGATAAAAGCAAGACAGAAGATTATAGATATTCAGTGCATCCTCCTCTTGAAGATATTGCTGATGTGAAGGCTCTTCGTGAAGCTTTGATTAGAGGGGAAGTGGATATGATTGGAACGGATCATGCCCCGCACACGTTGGAAGATAAGAAAAACGGTATTGGCGGCGTTCCTAACCTGGATACTTACGGAAATTTCATATCGTGGTTGATTAAAGTGTTGAAAATGGATCCGACAAATATAGTTAAACTTAGTTCTTACAATGTAGCGAAATTGTTTGGCCTAAACGACAGGGGACGGATTGCTGAAGGACTGAAAGCAGATTTGGCAGTTTTAGATACAAACTCCCCGACAAAAATAAAGTCTGACAATCTTTATACAAAATGCGGTTGGTCTCCTTTTGAAGGAATGGAATTTCCTGGTAAAATTGCTTTCACAATCAAAAATGGAAAAATATTAATGGAAGATGGGATTGTAGTAGAATAGCCTCGAATGAATTTGAACTGCTGACTTCAGGTCAGAACTCTACTTCTTTCAAACATTCGGCAACTTCAATCAATCTTTCCTTTTCTTCATCACTCAACTCGAGTTCAACAACTTCCTTTATTCCATCGTTTCCAACTTTCACAGGCAAACTTATGCAAACGTCTTTCAACCCATAATGCTTTTCTTCCAGATAGAAAGATAGGGAGAAAATTTCCTCCGTACCATCAGTTATTGCATTAATAAGATTCGTTAGATGGGTGGCGGGTCCAAACTGCGTTCCGCCCATGGTTTCGATGATTCTCCTGCTTACTTCCTTGACCTTTTTTTCAACTTCCACCTTATCTATGCCAAAATCTTCCAACTTTTTGCCATCCACGATTGTTTGGCTGAATAGAGGTATCATTTTCTCCCCATGTTCCCCGACGACAAGTGTTTTTATTTTATCTCCATTCACTCCAGCCATTTTCGATATCGTAAATTTCAACCTGGCCGTGTCCAAAATATTGCTAAAGCCAATAACTTTTCTCCAACTCAGCCCAGAATTTTTATGGATGAAGTATGTCAGTGGCTCGACAGGGTTTGTCAGCAAAATTATGATTGTTTTGTCGTTTAGCTTCAACTGCTTTAAAACTTCTTCCATGACTTTTCTATTTTTTTCATAAAGCTCTATCCTGGTCTTTTCTGTTGTCCTTGGGAATCCTGCTGTAATAATTATTATATCAGCATCTATCTTATCGACATCTTTGAGTTTCCCAGCGAACTGCGGATAAGCATGAGACACATCAAGAATCGTCCCTTCTACTCTGCCTTTAATTATGTCCATAATTTGAATTTCATCTATCCTTGGATTGGATATGAGATTAAAAACCAGTTGAGCCCCGAGCCTCCCAACTCCAACCATTCCAACTTTCATGATTATCTTTAGTTATGTTATGAACAAATCCTTATATCATTTCATCTGAAAATATAGCCCCGGTCGGATTCGAACCGACGTCTTCAGCTCCAGAGGCTGACACTCAAGGATTTTTCAATCTTCCTTGGCCGCTAGACTACGGGGCTGTCTATAGATAAATTGGTTTTTTCTTAAGAATTTATAAACGTTTTGGGATAAAAATAAAATATATTTTTCAGGCGTTTCAAGTAATTTCAGGTTCACCCATATCTCACCCATATTCACCCATATCCATAAACCTAATCTATTTGCCGTCTATCCTTCATAAACCTAAAAATTATTTGGGTGATATTTGGGCGTGATTTGGGATATGTCCATAAGTTACCCATATTTCACCCATAAATTATTGCGTGAAAAATGTGTAATCCTTTACTAATTTTTATAAAATTCGATTTCATTTAGTACATATTAGAAGAATTTTAGAAGAGTTTGTATAAAGGATTTGAAAGAAACAGTTTGGGATTGGTTGTTGAAAATTTTAAATGATACAATCTATATCTTGCGCTCATCACTAAAAAGAAATTTTTCCCTTTTCGTCAAAAACTTTTATTCTTACCCATCCCCCTTCTCTTATCTCTTCTCTCTTTAAATTTCCATTTTCCCAAAACTCGCGGCTAACATTTGTGTTTCCTAAAGTGACATCGGTACATCGAACTCTCCCATTCCTCCAAAAACTTGTCCACCCACAATCATTTTCAGAATGCCTATAAGAGGTAGATTCTAATTTTGCATCTGGATAGTAAGTTGCTGTTCCTGGTCTGGACCATAAAGAATTCTCATTGTGTGTAACCTCTTTGACTCTTCCACTTGGATAAAATTCAATCATGCCTCTCTCTCCACTAAAAAATCTATTTGGATAATTTCCAACAACTTGACCATCGCTGTACAAATAGCCTAAAGAATCTCTTACAAGTCTTTCGTTTCGATCATAAAGGTTCCCTTCAGAATCAGATATAAAAGTTGATTGTTTTAATCTTTCTTGCAGTAATCTGTTTTCCTCTCTCAATCTTCTCAATTCATCTTCGGCCATATTTGTAAACAATAACATCAACTATTAAAAGTTATTGTGATGGTTTGGGTTTCATCTAAGGTTCATTAAAAGAATTCTTAAACAGATTATACAACATAACCTCTTCTTTGCATTCTTCTAGTTTCAGTTATTAGTTTGGCTCTTAACTCTCTTTGTTTTTCTGATATATCCATCAAATTTGGTCGGTAATCGAATGGTCCTATCGACATTATTGGAACGGATATTTCACCATATCCAACGACAGGCGATTTAAAATGCTGTCTATTAACTCTTTCATAATGTCCCATCACCTCTTCTTTGGGCAATTGGCGATGCATCATTTCAATAGTCCTCATCATTCCTTCAAAAGTTTTTCTGTCCACTGGCCTAAAACCGTATGGATATGATCCAAAATTAATCTTTGTAGGATCTTCATCAAGTATCGCTGCCTTTCCGACGGGTCTCCAAGGTCTTGGGAGATTACGGATTCCATCTACTATAGGTACAAGGAAAGGATCGTCCTGTATGACTTCAGTCACAATATCAGGACCTTTTATAATAAAATCGAATAAATTATTTTCAACAGTTTTTCTAACTACTTCCCAACCCTTTTTCTTTTTTTCATATGATCTTGCAATCATCTCAATTAAATCTTCCAAATTCAAAAGTTCTACCATAATACAAACACTGTTCAATAAATTTTAAATACTTAATTTCATCTAACGCTTGTTAACTGAAATTGATTAAAAAAATTTAACTTGATTTAGCAAGCTCAACCATTGCATCATATGTTCCATATTTTATCGAATCATATCTACTTGGATAAAGTTGGTCTCCACCGCCCCAAACGGGGTATGCAAAAAGAATGCCGTTAGCTTTCGTGTCAGCATCAAGAGCAGTTAGATAGTTTATCTGATCTTGCTTTGAGAGGTGGGCGAGTTTGTACACCGGACACCAATCACATGAACCAGACCAGTCAAGAAAAGTAACTATTGGTAGATTGATGCCTGCTGTAGCAAGAGTACTTTTGACGCCAGGCCAATCTTCAGTCAAAGTGTATGGTGTGGTATTGAAATCCCAGGGATTCATGCTCGCAATTACATAATCCATTCCATTATACATGGTTTTAAGAACCTTCATTCCATTTGGCATAGCACCAACTTTTTTTATCACATCAGCGTTCCAGTTAAACGAAATCAAAACAGTTCGGTTTTTAGAGGCTGCATAGTCTCTCACTTCATTGACTATCTGCATGTAATAGTCTTCATACTCAGTAACTGTTTTTATCATATCTGCTCCTTGAAGAACTTTTTTTCTGCGGCCATAAAATGTTGATCGAAAAAGAAACTGTCAACTCCCGCATCAATTTGTTTTTCTGCCCAACCTATAAGATATTTTCTCCAAAGAGGGCTTGCAATATCAGCAACATAACCACCATAGAATTTTACAAGATTACCTTTTTTGTCGCGAAATGCCATCTGCTCCCAATCATCTCCGATGGGCGTTCCATCTGCATAGGTGTCTTTTGGATCAAGATGAGAAAATGTAATTGTACCTCCAAAAATTAAATTCGGCCTTTCACGTTTCAGCTGAGAGATTAGACTCGATAATTCATTGAGCGATTGGAGTTGTTCTTGGTAGGTGCAAGGCAAGCCAACCCAAGGATACCACTCGAGGCATCGCCCCCACTTGAAGTATCCGCGTAAAACAAAATCAGCTTTCATGTCTTGTAGAAGTATGGTTGCATTTCTCCCATCACTCGCTTTCGCATTAATTGGTTCAAAAACCACAGCGACTCTTGCATCTCTCAGCGACAAATTAGTTGATTGTGGTAGTGGGGTGATTGTTATAGTTCCGGTATACTTCCTCTCTTTGTGTTTAAATCCATAGATGAGAAGGACGGAGATAAGAATGATTAAAACCAATACAAAAATTAATTTCAACTTGGATACCATATGATTAGATTATTTTTCGAATAAATAAAATCTGAAAAACTAACTGATTGCTGCTTTTATGAAACCGTCAAATAAAGGATTAGGTTTCAAAGGTCTGGAAGTGAATTCTGGATGGAATTGAGAACCCATGAAGAACTTGTGGTTCGGCAGTTCTCCTATCTGCATTATGTTCTCCTTCTCTGACTTGCCCGAGAAAACAAAACCGTTTTTAATTAGTGTCTCAACGTACTCTGGGTTTATTTCGTATCTGTGTCTAAACCTCTCTATTGCTTTGTCCTTTCCGTACAATTTATGGGCCAAAGTGTTTGGAAGGATTTCCACAGTTTGTCCGCCCAGTCTCATAGTAGCCCCATATTTAGATTCTTCCAAAATCTTTTTCTGCCATGGCAAAAGGTCGACAACCGGATAAGGAGTTTTCGGATCAATCTCAGTCGAATGGGCATTCTCTAATTTACAGACATTTCTTGTATATTCTATCACAGCCAATTGCAAACCATAGCATAGACCCAAATAAGGAATGTTGTTTTCTCTGGCAAACTGAATGGCAAGAATCTTTCCTTCAACACCGCTGGTACCAAAACCGCCAGGCACGATTATCCCATGAAGTTCTTTCAAGTCTTCCAGCTTCTCAGGATTTTTTTCAAACTCCTTGGAATCAATCCATGAGATTTCTGCTCTAACCTCATTGTTGGCTGCGGCATGCTTTATCGCCTCTATCACCGAGATGTAAGAATCCGACAACTTAAAATCACCAATATCAAAATATTTTCCAACAATTCCGATTCTAACAATTTTTCCTCCATTTTTCAAATTTCTAACGAACTTCTCCCAGTCTTCGAGATTGGATTTTCTGGTGTCAAAATTCAATTTTTGCAAGATTTTATTTCCGAAATCCTGTTTTTCAAAAAGTAAAGGTAATTCGTATGAATATTCCAAATCTGGATTTGAAATGACGTCTTCTTTTCTGACATTGCAAAATGTTGCTATTTTTTCTTTTCTCACATCGTCTATGGGAACTTCCGACCTGCAGACAACAAAATCCGGCTGGATTCCCAGTCTTCCCAATGTTTCTACCGATTGTTGGGTGGGCTTGGTTTTCATCTCGCCCAAATGCTTGGGAATGGGCAGATACCCTATGTGAACGAATAGAACCTTCTCTCCTTCCGTTTTCATCATCCTAGCAGCACGATAATAGATTTCATTCTGATACTCGCCAACAGTTCCTCCAATCTCAACCATGATGAAATCTGCTTTGGTATCATTAGCAATTTTTCTTATTCTTCTCTTCACTTCATCTGTTACATGGGGGATTGCTTCAACAGTTTTTCCCAAGTATTCCCCTTTTCTTTCTCTTTCTATAACCTTACCGTATATCTGACCAGTCGTAAAATTATTTTCTTTGCTGACGTTGATGCCAAGAAACCTTTCGTAATTACCTAAATCTTGGTCTATCTCTCCCCCGTCCTCCGTGACCCATACCTCTCCATGCTCGGTTGGCCTCAAAGTTCCAGCATCATAATTCAGGTACGGATCTATCTTGATCACCGTTACCTTAAACCCTTTCGATTCGAGAATTCGCCCAATTGATGCGGTTGTGATGCCTTTTCCTAATCCAGAAAGTACTCCACCTGTAACAAAAACATAATTTGGCTGCACAAACTATTATGGAAGTTTAAAAATAAAAACATTTCCTATGGAAAAATTCATGTGAATAAAGTTTATTAATCTGAACTTTCATTATTTATTGTACCCGGTGCGTAAAGATGGGTGAGGATCGGACAGTTTAAAATTGAAAAATTGCTTTTTCTTATTCAGATTGCTACAAACGTATTAAAGTTAATTCGAAAAAACCAAATAATTATTATTAGAGAAGGTGTATGATATGAGGATACTCCAGATGCACTCAGATTTTATTGAATATGAGCCGATAAAGAAAGAGATCAGTTTAGCGGAAGAAGCTGAAAAGAAAAAACATAAAATTGAAGATGTTTTGGTTTTGTTTACGTGTGTCGAGGAAGGGGATAACGAAAATGTTGGGAGAAAGGCCATAGAAGAAGTGAAAAAAGATTTGAAAAATTTAAAAATAAATAAAATTCTTATTTATCCATTTGCCCATCTGAGCAATAAGTTGGCTAAACCACAAATGGCTCTTAATGTGGTGAAAGAAATGGAAGCTTGCGCGAAGGAACTTAAAATAGAAACTCTCAGAGCTCCATTTGGCTGGAACAAAGCTTTGCAGATAAAAGTGAAAGGCCATCCTCTGGCTGAACAGTCAAAAGAATTCCACGAAGTTGATAAGGCGAAAAAAGTTGCGGAAGAAAAAGTAAAAAGATTGGGCAAAAAACCGGCAATTGAAGCAGAAAAATTGAGTGACAAAGACCATAGGGTGATTGGCCAGAAGTTAGATCTTTACAGTTTTCAAGAGGTCGCGCCTGGAATGGTTTTCTTCCATCCAAAAGGCATGTTGATTAGAAACTTGTTGTACGAATTTTGGAAAAAAGAGCATGCAAAAAGGGGTTATCAAGAAATCAACACTCCGCAAGTATTGAACAAAAATATATGGATGATTAGCGGACATTGGGATCATTACAAAGATAACATGTTTTTCACTGAAATTGAGGATGTTGATTTTGGATTAAAACCTATGAACTGCCCGGGTGCGATGCTGGTTTACAAAAGCTCTAATCGCAGTTATAGAGATCTGCCTTTGAGATTAGCGGAGTTTGGTTTGGTGCACAGAAATGAATTGAGCGGGGTGTTATCTGGATTGTTCAGAATGAGGGCATTCACTCAGGATGACGCGCATATATTTGTCACATCAGAACAGCTTGAAGATGAAATCATCAATGTCGTTGATTTGATTGACCATTTCTACAAAATTTTCGGTTTTGAATATCACATCGAGTTGTCGACGAGACCTGAAAAAGCCATGGGAACAAAAGAAATTTGGGACAAAGCTGAAGATGCCTTGAAGAAAGCTTTGACTAGAAAGAAATTAAAATTCAAAGTTAATCCTGGGGAGGGAGCATTTTACGGGCCGAAAATTGATTTCCACATAAAAGATTCCTTGGGAAGAACTTGGCAGTGCGCGACTGTACAGGTTGATTTTCCGATGCCTGAAAATTTTGATTTGAACTATGTTGGAGCTGATGGGAAAAATCATAGACCAGTCATGATCCACAGAGTTTTATATGGCAGTATTGAGAGGTTTATCGGAATTCTTGTTGAACACTATGGCGGAGCGTTTCCAGTTTGGCTGTCTCCTGTCCAGGCCAGAGTAATTTCGATATCAGACGAAAATAAAAAATATGCTGAAAAAGTTTTGCAAAAATTGAAAGAAAATGAAATCAGGGTTGATGCAGATTTTGAAAATGGAACAATTGAATATAAAATAAGAAATGCTCAGCTGCAAAAAATCCCCTATATGCTGGTCATAGGGCCAAAGGAAGAAAAGGAAAAAACCATAGCTGTCAGAAGCAGGGATGGAAAAGTTGAGTATGAAGTGAAGTTAGAAGACTTTATCAAAAAAATTCTAAATGAAATGGAAAAGAAGAAATGATTAACTGACAGGCTTGGAGTGATGACTCCAAATCAACTTGAATACCGGCTCTAAAACATCTTTCGCGGCATGCTCTGACTTAGACCAAATCGCCATGTCCTGTGTTGAGTGAACAGAATTTGTGTCTGTCAAAGCCAGAACCAACTGTTTACCATCAATAACAGCAAATCTGCCAGCAACATCAGTATCTTTCTCATGCACACTTCTGACATCAGCAAAACTGTTGAAAGCCTTTATGGCCTCACCGGCCTTTTCAGTTCCAGAAGTTGCGATTTTTATATTAACTCCTCTTTCTTTTGCTTTTTTCAGAACATCCACATGATTACTGAAAAGTTCGGTCAAACCTTCCGATGTTGTCAGGATGTTGATAGTTTTATTTGCATTCCTGAACATCGTATCCAACTGTTGGTTGAAAGAATATTTCCCTTTTATCGAACCAGTGATATCTTCTGGGATAATAATTTTCATTCCTTGAGTAAAAAGATCATTCATCTCTTTCATTATCTGCGAACTCTTTAATTCATTGATTTTTTCTTTCTTCAATTCGAAATCTTCATCCATTCTTTTCTTCACTCTTTCCAATGCCTCTTCAGGAGCAATCGCGACATACTTGATTGGCTTAGCAGTTTGAACAACAACAAAGCCTTTTTCCGCCAATCCTTGCAAAACATCATAAACTCTTGATCTTGGAACGTTGGAGATCTCAGAAAGTTCACCTGCGGTAGAAGTCCCACGAGCGAGTAAAGCAACCCACAGTTGTCTCTCGTATAGATTAAGTCCAATTCCCCTCAAAGCGTCCATGACTTTTGATGAGACCAACATTTTTTATAACTCCATATGTTTTAACTAAATAGTAATTTACTATATAAGCTTTTATATCTTACAAGTGGCACAACTCAGTTTCTTAAGCATTTTCCTTTTTTCATGATTGGTTAGTTTTTTTTCTACAATAAGCTAAATTTTCATTGAATTAATCCATCTGTATTTTTCATTAACCGGCTTTACCTTGAGATTTGAATATCTTCCTTACTCTTTCCATATCAGCCGCATCCTCTGGAGAGCGATCCCATCTTATTTGGCGGAGAGCTGGGAAGCGCAAAGCAAATCCAGATTCATAATTTGGTGATCTCTGTATTTCTTGGTAATTCACTTCTATAACGATTTTTGGTTTAACTTTTACCATTCTTCCTTTTTCAGATATAATCAACGATTTAAGCACTTCTGTCATTTGCTGATATTCCTCTTCTGTTAGGCCGGTAGACATCATTCCGCATCTTAGCAGTTTCCCTGTATCCGGATCTCTGCATGCCAACTCATAACTTGTCAGCCATCTGGCTCTCGCCCCTTCACCCCAAGTCGCTCCTACTATAACTAAATCGAGGGATTCAAGCGTCTCTTTTATCTTGTACATCGTACCGACATGCCTTCCAAAAACATATGGAGAGTCCAAAACCTTCAGCATCAATCCTTCTTGTTTTTCTTTCAGTGCTTGTTGATAAAAGTTTTTCAATTCTTTTACATCGTCGCTGATAATTTGCCTTGCCAACTGAAATTTTTTCGGAATTATTTTGACAATTTTTTCTAAAATTTTTCGTCTCTCTAAAAAAGTTTTATCAAATAACATTTTTCCATCCACATACATCACATCAAACAAGTTGACTTGAACTGGAATGTCTTTTACCATCTTATCCACATCATATTTGCGATGAATTCTTTGCGATAAAACCTGGAAAGGTGAAGGCAAACCAGTTTTTGCATCTATACCCAAAGCCTCGCCTTCAACAATACATTCCTCTGGCTTCAATCCCTTTTTGCACAATTCGACTATATCTGGAAATTGCTTAGTCACATCCTCCAATCTTCTTGTGTAAACCTTTATCTGATTTCCTTTCTTATGGCACTGTACTCTTGCGCCATCATACTTAAATTCCGCAGCGATTTTTCCAAATTCTTTGACAACCTCTTCTATGCTTTCTACCTTCTCGCCGAGCATCACTTGCACAGATTCTCCTAATCTAACCTTCACTTTTTTCAACTCTTTCACACCTTTTTCTTTAGAAATCTTAGCAATCTCACCAAAATCTGGCAGTATATTCCAAGCAGAATCAACCACGGCAATTATCTCATCCTTTTCCTCCTTACTCATATTTTCCTTGAATAAAAATGCCTTTGTTATTGCATCTCTAATAATTCCTTCCGCCACACCAACCCTCAAATCACCCAAAATTGTTCTGACAATATACTTTGCCTCTTTCGGTTTTGCTGAAGCTAAAAGTTCAGAAATTAGATTCAACTTTTTTTCTTGAGATCCTTCGCCTGTTACGAATGCAAGTTCCTGCAAATTTTTAAAAACCAAATCAACCGTAAGTTTTTTTTTGAAAAGGACCGTTTGCTTCCTCGTTTTTGTAAAATCCTCCGCAGTTAAGCCCAGGTCGCCAGTTTTTTTGAACTTCTGTTCAATGTCATCAACCTTATAACCTGTAGCTTTGGAGATTGCTTTCATCATCATCTGGACCGCAATACCCAACTCATATCCAGAGCTCTTCGTAAAAACTGCTCCTTGCAAAAGTAAAACTGTTTTTGGCAACAGTTCTGTTGGTACAGTTTTAAACAGTTCTGCCGATATATCTGTCTTTTTCAGTTTAGACGAAACATTCTCTAATCTTTCATATACATCTGACAAAATCGAATATTCCATCAAATAAATTTTAAATAATCAAACGTTTATAATCTTGTATTGAGATGATGCCAGTAAAATGGACCGATCATGGACTTTTGGCATTTGTGAGAGTTGTTTGAAGAATTGTCATACAAAAGTTAAGATGATAAAGGAAGTTCTGAAATCGGAATATTCTGATATTGAAGAAGAGATGTGGATATGCCCGAAATGCGGGGCGAGCAAAAAATTGTAGAGAAAGGAAAAGCTTTAACGATTAAAAAAGAAATTTTTAATAGATTTGTATGAATGTTTTTGAGGCGATGACCAATAGGAGGTCTGTAAGAAGATTTCTGAAAAAACAAGTTGACGACAACCTGATAGGATTGATGTTGCATATGGCAACACAAGCTCCGTCTGCTGGAAACACACAAGAATGGGAGTTTGTAGTTGTTCGGAATGAAGAGATAAAAAAGAAACTTGCCATAGCAGCATTGCATCAAGCAGTTGTGAAAGAGGCTCCTGTTGCCATTGTGATTTGCGCGAATCTGAGTAGAATTGGTTTGAAATACGGAAAACGAGGAGAAACTTTGTATGCCGCACAAGATATTGCCAATGCCACTACGAATTTGATGCTATCCGCTACTGCATTAGGACTGGGAACGTGTTGGGTGGGCGCTTTTGATGAAGATAGAGTGAAAGAAGTTTTAGAGCTACCTGAAAATCTTAGGCCGATGGTAATTGCTCCTGTAGGTTATCCGGATGAAAAACCAGAACAGCCACCAAGAATACCTTTTGAAAAAATGACGCATGTGGACACATATAAAAACGTATATACACTTTCTTACGTCACGCAGCCTGGAGTAAAAACAGATGTCACATTAACTAGACCAATCGGAAACATTGTTGAAGACTATATTAAAAGTTTGGGGAAAGAAGAGAAAAAAGATAGAAAAATGACATTCCAAGAATTCTTGAAAAAATTGACTAAAGTTTAAGATGTAAAAAATCAAATTTTACATAGAAGTGTGACAAGGATGAAAAAGTTTTTGATTGCCTTAACGTTGGTTCTAATTTTGTTATCTGTAAATACGGTCTTTGCGCAGAATCAAGTGGAAATAGTGCCAAGAGAAAAGAGCTTGACAACAAATATCGGCGAAATCAAACCGTTGACGGTAACAATTTTAAATAAACAAGATAAACAAGACTCCTTCGCCCTAGCAGTTTTCCCATCATTTTTGAAAGGAATATCTGCTGATTTTGATAAAAAAACTGTTTTCATAGACGCGAATTCCAATAAAACAGTTGTTCTGACTTTTGTTGTTCCAAAACTTTTATGCATAAGTCAGATTTCTCAGACGTTTAACCTATATGCAACATCACAAACCAATAGTGAAATTTCTGTCATGGAAAAAATCATTCTCACAGTACCAGGAAGGGGTTTGTGCATAAGCGACATAAAATTTGATAAAGACACTGATGTTCTGATGCCAGAAGAAAAAACTACAGTTATAATTGATATAACAAATGCAAACGAAAAACCATTTCTACAAAATAAAGTTCAGGTGAATGTAAAAAAAGATGATGTGGTTCTGAAAAGACTTGAAAAGAGTGTGAACTTCCCTGGAAATTCTGAGACTGAAACAAAATTTGAATATGTCCCTGAAAAATATGCAGAGCCTGGAAAATATCAAATAGAGGTTTCAATCAAAGACAATATTGGAACCACAATAGATCAACAAGTCTTTTATTTCAATGTAAAGGCTACAAATAAACCGCCGACAATTCAAAAATCATTTTTCTACGGTGTTCTTTTTTCAAAAATTACTGTAAAAATAATAAATGAAAATAACGTTCCACTCAATTCTTTTCTCTATATTGAAAGCGTTCCAGATTTTACTAAAGACAGTATCACATCTGTAACAAGAACCACTTCTGTGGAAACGGCTAACAATCGAATAATCTACAGTTGGTTGATAGAAAAGATGAATCCCGGCGAAGAAAGATTGGTTATGTATGAATTTAGGATGCAGAACATAGTCGCTTTGGCCGTACTCATATTTATTATATTGCTCATAGCTTTCAACTACGCATTCACGCCAAAGATAGTAAAAAGATCTAAACCCGTGGCAGGAATTAAGGGGGAGAAGGAGATTGAAATTTCAATTGATATCAGAAATAGATCCAGGCATGCTATGCATGATGTCATTGTGACGGATTTTGTTCCTGGCGTCGTCAATGTTGTTGCAAGATTTGGCACATTGAAACCGACTTGGGAGAAAAAGCCGAATGGCTTGCAACTAACGTGGAACCTTAAGAAATTGGAACCTTTTGAAGAGAGGGTTCTTGAATATAGGATAAGGCCAAAAGTCGAATTTAAAGGGATGATAAAACTGCCGCATGCTCACATAAGATATCTCGACAAAAAGATGAAAGGAAAAATTCTTCTTTCCAAAAGCATTTTAGCCAAGTAAAAACTAATTCTATTTATGAAACTCGACAAAAAGTTGCTCATGAATGCACTGTTTGCGATAGTTCTGGTATTCGTAATCTACTTCGTCTTTCAATTTACGGGCACAGTATTTGATGAAGGAAATTCAGTGATGCTCTTCTTGCTGTTCCTGATTTTTCTCGAGATTGAAAGAAAAAAATAGATAAAAGCTTTTATACTAAAGCCAAGAGTTAATTTTTATTAGTATTTACAATCCCGTCGTAGCTCAACGGTAGGTTTACCGTCAAAGAGCAACCGGCTGTAGACGAGCACTGTGGTGCTTGTTGGTAGCCTTTGCTCAAACAGAAACCGGTGGGTTGGGAGTTCAAATCTCCTCGACGGGATTTTTTTCAAAGCCTTGGTAGTCTAGCGGCCTAGGATACAGGTCTGTCACACCTGTGACCCGGGTTCAAATCCCGGCCAAGGCGCCTTTTTTAACTAAACATCAAAAATCGTCTAAACCAGTTACTACCGAAAGGTTTAAAAGATTTAAGGACGAAATACATAAAATATATAGTTGGCAGCCAAAGCGGAGGGGAAACACCCGTTCCCATTTCGAACACGGCAGTTAAGACTTCCAGTGATCTGGTTTGTACTGAGCTACCGCTCGGGAATTCCAGGGCGCTGCCAACTTCATTTATGAGGGATCGGTTATTGTCTAAAAAATGCGATGTAGATTTTTCTAACAACTTGGGACTTGGTGGGTAAGTGAAAGATGTAGATATAAGAAGGCACGAATTCGTACCTAAACATGTTATATTGAATGAAAAGGAAAAGGAAGAACTTTTGAAAAAATATAAAATTGCATTAAAGCAGCTGCCGAGAATTTTGGCGGCAGATCCTGTAGTGAAACTGCTCAACGGGCAACCGGGCGATGTGGTTAAAATAATGAGAAAAAGTTCGACTGCTGGTGAATCCCCATTTTATCGAGTTGTGGTTAAGGGTTAAAAATATGATGAACGAAACCTTTTTGTCAGTGCTGAATGCCTTTATAAAAGAAAAAGGATTGGTAAGATTCCAAATAGATTCTTACAATGATTTCATTACTAGAAGGATACCGAAGGTTCTAAGTGAAATTGGAGTTATAAAACCGGAGATACCTGAATTAGGTGAGTTTAAAATAAAACTTGGTGAGTTCAAACTTGGTGAGCCTTCTGTAAAAGAGGCTGATGGATCTGTAAGAAATATCTTGCCCCTAGAATGTAGAGTGAGAAATCTCACATATTCTGCTCCAATGTTTATTGAAATGACACCAGTTCTGAACAACATAGAAAGCGACACGATAGTTGTTAATTTCGGCGATTTGCCAGTGATGATAAAATCAAAAATTTGTTCTTTGTCGAACATGAGCAGGCAAGAACTAATAGAAAATGGTGAAGATCCAGATGATCCAGGAGGATATTTTATTATCAATGGAACGGAAAGGATACTTGTTTTGGTCGAAGAGATTGCTTCGAACAGAATAATTGCGACGAAAGTGGCTTTGGGAAATGTAAGTGAAGTGGCAAGAATACATTCTGAGAAAGATGGATACATTCAAAGACATTTGATTGAAAGAAAAAATGATGGAATAATCACAATTAGTTTTGCCAATGTCAACAAAATTCCTATAGTCATCTTGCTAAAAGCACTTGGCTTGGAATCGGACAAAAATATGATTAACGCGATTTCCACTGACCCAGAAGTTCAAGGGGAATTTTATGCAAATCTGTATGAGACTGAAGCTTCCACAAAAAATGATGGACTGGATGAAATTGGAAAACATATTAAAATTCCGCAAAAGGAATACAGAATTGACAGGGCAACAAAGCTTGTTGACAGATATTTGTTACCACATCTGGGTCAAACTCCTGAGAACAGATTAGAAAAGGCATTATTCTTATCGAAAGCTGTTGGTAAAATAATTAAGCTGCATCTAAACAAGATAGAAGCCGATGATTTAGATCATTATTCGAATAAAAGATTGAAACTGGCCGGAGATTTGTTGGAAATACTGTTGAGGTCCATACTGCTCGGGAAGTGGGGATTGATCACAAGAATAACATACAACTACCAGAAATTGACTAAGAGAGGTAGATTGCCACCATTACAAGCGATTGTCGAATCGAATGCTTTAACCAATCAATTGGTCTCTGCTTTGGCCATTGGAAGTTGGGTGGGAGGAAGAACTGGTGTCAGCCAGAGGCTGGAACGTGGGAGTTATATAAAAACTGCTTCGCACATGAGAAATGTTTTATCTCCTTTGACCTCAACTCAAGAGCATTTCGAAGCTAGGGAATTACATCCAACACATTGGGGTAAGCTGTGCACAAGTGAAACACCAGAAGGGGCGACCATTGGATTGAGAAAATATCTGGCGATAATGGCCGAGGTGACAAAAAACGTCAACGAAAAGGAGTATAAGCATTTATTAAATTACTTGCAAAAGGTGGAAATGAAATGACAGATATATTTTTAGATGGCAGGTTCATCGGAAAAACTGACAATCCTCAAAAGATAGTAGAAGACATAAAAGAGAAGAGAAGGAGCGGATTGTTACCGAACCAAATCAATGTTGCTTATTATCCATATTTGGATGAATTAAAAATTTTGACCGAATCCGGCAGAGTGAGAAGGCCATTGATTATTGTCAGTAACGGAGAACAAAAATTAAAAAAGGGACATGTAGAAAAACTGAAAAAGGGAGAGATGACTTTTGAAGATTGCTTGAAAAATGGTTTGATTGAATATCTCGATACGGAAGAGGAAGAGAATGCCTATATTGCTTTGCGGCCTGAAGAACTGGCAAAAGACCATACACATTTGGAATTGGATCCTGCAGTTATTCTTGGCTTGTCTGCTTCATTTATCCCATACCCAGAATTCAACAGAGGGGACAGAGTAAATTATGGAGCGAAAATGGTTGGGCAGTCCATAGGACTTTTTGCTACAAATTATCTCAACAGAGTTGACACAAAATCGAATGTTATGCAATATCCACAGAAACCTTTAGTCTGCACACATGCCCATCAGATAACAACCTATGACAAACACCCGAATGGCATGAATATTGTCATTGCCGTAACTTGTTATAAAGGATACAATACAGAAGATGCGATAATTATCAATCAATCGTCCATTCAACGTGGTTTGTTTTGGTCTTTCATGTTCAGAACATATGAAGCTGAACAAAAAAGATACATGGGTGGTCAAGAGGACATTATTGGTATACCAGAGGCTGGTATAAGGGGTTATGCAGGAGAAGATGCTTACAAACACTTGCCAGAAGATGGCGTTGTGAATCTGGAAACTATACTTGGTTCGGATGATATAATCATCGGGAAGATATCGCCATTGAGATTCTTGGGGACAATAGATCAATTCATCACAGGAATAGAAAATATTCGAGAAACTTCTGTGAGACTAAGACATGGAGATGCTGGAATAGTTGATAGAGTTTTCCTGAGCGAAAATATAGACGGAGGTAAACTGATTAAGGTTGTGATCAGAGATATGAAGATACCTGAGATAGGAGATAAGTTTGCAAGTAGGCATGGCCAAAAGGGAGTGATTGGCCTAATAGTTCCTCAGGAAGACATGCCGTTTACAGAAAATGGGATTGTCCCGGACATAATTTTCAACCCGCACAGTATTCCATCTAGAATGACCATGGGACAACTGTTGGAAATAATTGCGGGTAAGGCAGCTGCTTTAACAGGAAAGACGATCTTTTCACCGGCTTTCAACCCGACTAAAGAAGATGAGATAAGAAAATTGCTGGAAAGCCATGGTTTCAGAAACGATGGTAAAGAAGTGATGTATGATGGTGTGAGTGGAGAGAAGATTGAATCACAAATTTTTATTGGTAATTGCTTCTATCAAAAATTAGATCATCTCGTCTCAAACAAAATCCATGCCCGTTCAAGAGGTCCTGTCACTTTATTGACAAAGCAGCCTACAGAAGGAAGGAGCAAGGAAGGTGGATTGAGGCTAGGTGAGATGGAAAAAGATGTTTTGATTTCACACGGGGCAGCTTTGGTTTTAAAAGAAAGATTTGATTCAGATAAAACTTTAGTTCCTATATGTAGCGAATGCGGAATAGTCGCTATCTTCGACAGAATAAAAAATAGAAAATACTGCCCAATCTGCGGAGATTCAAAAATCATTGAAGTTGAAATGAGTTATGCGTTCAAACTGATGCTAGACGAGCTAAAAAGTATGTTGATCTATCCAAAAATAATTGTTAAAGAGGATTGAACATGTTAGTGGAAAAAATAGAGTTTGGAATAATAAATTCAGAGATGATAAAAAGAATGGCTGTTGCCAGAATAACGAAGACGGAGTTGTATGATCAGGAAGGCTATCCGATCGAGGGAGGATTGATGGATCCTAGACTTGGCGTAGTTGATCCAGGTGTTAGATGCAGAACTTGTGGTGGTTCTGTTGGTGAATGCCAAGGACATTTTGGTTATCTGGAGTTGACAAAACCGATTGTTCATGTTCATTACGCAAAGATACTTTTTGGCATATTGAAATTGATTTGCAAAAAATGCAGTAGGGTGTTGATTGACGAGAAGGAAATAGAGAAGATAAGAGATAAAAAACTTAGTTTTAAAGAATTGTTGAAGATGACTAAAAAGAAATGCCCATTTTGCGGCGCAGAACAAGGTAAAATCAAATTTATCAAACCTTACAGTTTCATAGAAGGAAATCAGATTTTAAATCCGGTAAATGTGAGGGAAAGAATGGAGAAAATCCCAACGGAAGATTTGGAATTGATTGGACTGAAAAAGATGAGGCCAGAATGGTTAATTCTGACTTTATTGCCGATATCACCCGTCATCGTAAGGCCATCGATTACTTTAGAGACTGGGGAGAGATCTGAAGATGATTTAACACATAAATTGGTTGATATTGTAAGGATAAATGAAAGGTTGAAAGAAAATATTGATCTTGGCGCCCCAGATTTTATCATAGAAGATCTATGGGAACTTTTGCAATATCACATAGCAACCTATTTTGATAATGAGATTTCAGGTGTTCCTCCTGCTAGACATAGGTCTGGAAGAATTTTGAAAACTTTGTCGCAAAGACTCAAAACAAAGGAAGGAAGATTCAGAGGCAATTTGGCTGGGAAAAGGGTTAATTTTTCCGCAAGAACTGTCATAAGTCCGGATTCGATGATAGAATTGGATGAGGTTGGTGTGCCGGAAGTCATCGCAAAAGAGCTGACTGTCCCAGAAAGAGTTACTGAGAACAATTTAGAAAAAATAAAGGAACTTGTGATGAATGGATCTGAAAATTGGCCCGGAGTGAATTATGTCATAAGGCCGGATGGTAGAAGAAAAAAAGTGACTGAACAGAACAAGGAAGAGATTGCAAAAGAGTTAATTCCAAGTTATATCATTGAAAGGCACATTAAAAATGGCGATATCGCACTTTTCAACAGACAGCCAAGCTTACACAGGATGAGCATAATGGCCCACAGAGTAAGGGTCATGCCAGGAAAGACGTTTAGACTCAATTTATGTGTCTGTCCTCCATATAATGCTGATTTTGATGGAGACGAGATGAATCTACACATACCTCAAAACGAAGAAGCTCAGGTAGAAGCTGAAATACTGATGGCCGTTCAAAAGAATATAAGAAGTCCTAGATTCTCCGGTCCAATAATTGGCGCTTTCAGGGATCAGATATCCGGTTTATATCTGTTGACTCGTGATGAAAGGAAGTTCACAAAGGAAGATTTCACTCAATTGATTAGAAGTGTTGATTCCGATATAGAAATACCGAACAAGCAAACTTTGACTGGAAAGGAGATATTTAGTATTTTCTTGCCAAAAGATTTCTCCATTGAATTGAAGTCAAAATCTGGAGAGAAAGTTGTGATAGAAAATGGGAAACTCATAGAAGGTGCTATAGACAAGGCTTCGGTTGGGGCAGAAGAAGGAAAAATTTTGGATAAAATCCAAAGGGAATATGGATCGGAGATATTCAAGAAGTTTTTGTTCAACATCACGAGACTTGCAATAGAATTTTTGATGAGAATTGGATTTTCTGTGAGCATATCCGATCAGGACTTGCCGGAAGAGGCCAGGCAAGAAATTAAAAATATCATTCAAAATATAGGAAAACAGGTGAATGAGATAACTGAGCAGTTCCAAAAGGGGGAGATAAAAATTTTGACCGGAAGAACTAAAAAAGAAAGTCTTGAGCATGCAATAAAAATTATTTTGAACAAATCTTTGGATGATGTTGAAGATGTCATCGCTAAACACATGAAAGAGAACTTCACAGTGGTCATGGCTAAAAGTGGGTCGAGGGGAAGTTTGGTCAATTTGGTTCAGACATCATGTGTGGTTGGGCAGGAGATGGTGATGGGTGAAAGGATGGAAAGAGGTTATCATGATAGAACATTCCCGCATTTCAAACAGGGCGACATAAGCCTTGAGGCAAAAGGTTTTGTTGGAAGAGGATTTAAGGACGGCCTAACCCCGTTTGAATTTTTCTTTGATGCAATCAACAGCAGGGAGAGTCTCATGGACAAATCTTTGAAAACCAGGCATTCCGGGTATATGGAGAGAAGGTTGGTTGGTGCTTTGCAAGATCTAAAAGTTGAATATGATGGGACTGTTAGAGATTCTGCTAACAGAATAGTGCAATTCATTCCAGGAGAGGACGGACTGGACCCATCAAAAATTGAAAGGAGCGGAATAAATGTCGGAAGAATCGCAGAAAAATTATTTGGATAGCGTAGTTTTACCTGGCAATATCGTCGAAGAAGTAGAAGAAGTTGTTAAACGTAAAAGATTGAACAAAGAACAGAGAGAGAAATTAGAGCAAGAAATAAAAAAAGTTTATTCCAACAGTAGATTTGAACCTGGAGAAGCTCTGGGCATAATCGCAGCTCAAAGCATTTCCGAACCTGCAACTCAAATGACCATGCGAACCTATCATTTTGCAGGTTCTGCCGGGGTCAAAGTTACCTATGGTTTACCAAGACTAATAGAGATTTTCGACGCAAAAAGATCTCCAGAAATTCCGGTTATGACATTATATCTAAAAAGCCAGTTTAACAACAGAGATGTGGCGAAAGGAATTGCTGAAGAAATGATTGAGAAGAATGTTGAAGATGTCATAAAAAAGGTTTCACTCAATCTTGGAGAGAATGAAATCATTTTAGAACCACAAGACTTGAAGAGGATTGGAACTATCGCCAAAGCCATTAAAAATTCCAGTTTAAAAAACTTGTCGGTAAAAGAGAGGGCGAGAGAGATATCTGTAAAAGTTGAAGGCGACATAGCTACAAAAGAGTTGAACAAAATAAAGGAGAAAATTATGGAGATATATGTATCTGGAATAAAAGGTGTGACAAACGCTGTTGTGCGAAGGGAAGGAGAGGATTGGATAATCAATACAATTGGCTCCAATTTGGAAGAAGTGATGAAAATAAAGGAAATTGATGAGAATAAAAGCATAACAAACGATATTCATGAGATGAACAGAGTGTTTGGAATTGAAGCGACTAGAAATACGATAATGAACGAAGCCATGAAGACAATGCAGGAGCAAGGATTGGATGTTGACATTAGGCACATTATGCTGGTTGGAGATATAATGACATGGAACGGGGCTGTCAAATCGATTGGAAGATATGGTGTGGCCGGATCTAAAACTTCTATTTTGGCAAGGGCCGCTTTTGAAGAAACTATTAAACATCTGGTGAGAGCTTCCGTGAGAAATGAGGTTGACAATTTTGACGGTATATTTGAAAATGTCATGATCGGCCAAGTTATCCCAAGTGGAACAGGTATGTTTGATTTAATAGCTAAATTTGAAAAGGAAGAGACCAAATGAGTTTACAAGATGAGGTTCAGGGCGCATTGAAAGAAGGAAAGGTTATATTAGGTTTTAGAAGGTCGATTAAGTTTATAAAGTTAAACTCTCCCAAACTAATAGTGATTGCCAACAACATACCTGAAAATATGGGAAAGGAAATTGAACATAATGCGAAAATCTCTAAGACAAAAGTTGAAGTCTTTGAAGGTAGTAGTAAAGAACTTGGAGTGATTTGCGGTAGGCCATTTCCAATAACAACATTAGTGATAAAAGGATAGATATGGGATTGTCTTTTGATACGGAAACAATAAGGCTCATGACATTGTTTGAAAATATTACCGGAGCCCCTGTAAAGGATTTGATAGTTGATAATGTTTCTAATTCAGTCTATATTGTCGTAGACGATGGTAAGGTTGGGATTGCGATTGGAAAAAACGGTAATAATGTAAAAAATGCGGAGAAGATGATTGGAAAAACTATAAAACTGTTCGAATTCTCAAAAGATGTTTCAAATTTTGTTAAAAACCTTATACCCAAAGCCACATCGGTAAAAATAAGAAGTGAAAACGATAGGACAATAGTTGAAGTGCATGTCGATAAGAGTGATAAGGCGATGGTGATAGGGAGAGACGGAAAAAACTTAAAGTTAATTAAAGAATTACTTCAAAGGAATCATCGGATAGATGATATAAACATCAGGTGAAAATGTGGCTAGAGGAGAATTTTCAGGCAGGAAATTGAAAAAGAACAGGCAAACCTTTAGATGGAAGGATATTCATTATAAAAGAAGGATTCTGCAGTTGTGGAAAAAAGACCCTCTTGGAGGAGCTCCGCAGGCCAGGGGAATTGTTATAGACAAAAGGGCGGTCGAACAGAAGAAACCCGCTTCGGGTTTGACAAAAGCTGTGAGAGTTCAATTGATAAAAAATAATATTCAGGTCACAGCGCATGTCCCGGGCGAGGGAGCTATTGATCACATAAACGAGCATGACGAAGTGATTGTCGAAAGTATTGGCGGCGGGCAGGGTGGTTCTAAAGGTTCTATGGTCGGAATCAAGTATAAAGTTGTGGTCGTGAATGGAGTTGCTTTAAGCCAAATTCTTTCTGGTAAAAAACAGAAACCAACTAGGTAGATGACATGAAAGTTTTTAACAGATGGGACATCGAAGGGATAGAAGTCAAAGATGTTGGATTGAAGAAATACATTAACCTGAAACCAACTTTGGTTCCAAGGAGTGGTGGAAGATATGCAAAACATCAGTTCCACAAATCGAAGATGAACATTGTTGAAAGATTTATGAACAAATTGATGGTGCCTGGTCACAGAGGTAAAAAACACATAATCACTTCTGGCAAAGCAAGCGGAAAAACAGAAATCCATTATAAGATTACAAAAAAAGTTTTTGAGAGAATTGAAGCGCAAACAAAAAAGAATCCGATTGAAATTTTGGTGAGAGCTATAGAGAATTCTGCGTCGAGAGAAGAGATCACGCAATACCAAGTCGGGGGAATAATTGTCCGCAGGGCTGTGATCACGTCACCGCAAAGAAGAGTGGACCTGGCTTTAAGAAACATAGTTCAAGCTACTTACAGAAAATCTTTTGGAAAAAAAGAAAATATGGCCGATGCTTTGACGAATGAGATAGTTGCTGCTTATAACAATGATGCTTCCAAATCTGAAGCGATAAAAGAAAGAGAAAGGATTGAAAGGGAATCTGAAGGCGCGAGATAAAGCTATCGGTGATTGAGTGGCCAAAAAAGATCTTACAGAAAGAATTGTAGAAACGATGAAAAATCCTGCAAAGATTAGAAATGTCGCCACTTCTTCTCACGTTCATCATGGGAAAACTGCTTTAACAGATAATCTGATGGCTGGTGCTGGAATGATCGCGGAAGAGATGGCTGGTAAAGTGATGTTTACATGGTTTGATGAACAGGAGAGGAGAAGGCAGTTGACAATATATGGAGCGAATGTCTCGATGCTGCATGAGTCTGATGGTGAAGACTATCTGATAAACTTGGTGGATACACCTGGCCACGTAGATTTTGGTGGTGATGTCACCCGTGCGATGAGAGCGGTGGATGGGACGATAGTTTTGGTTTGCGGTGTAGAATCTATAATGCCTCAAACAGAAACAGTATTACGCCAGGCACTCAGAGAAAGAGTCAAACCTGTTTTATTCATCAACAAAATCGATCGTTTGATTAAAGAACTGAAGTTGACACCAGATCAGATGATGAAAAGATTTGAAGAAATAATTCGTGATGTCAATATTTTGATTCAAAAATATGCTGAAGAGCAGTATAAAGACAAATGGCTGGTTAATGTGGCAGATGGATCAGTTGCCATGGGTTCTGCGGTGAAGAGATGGGCCATTTCCATTCCGTTTATGAAGAAAACTGGGATCACTTTCAAAGATATTATTGAATTGACTTTGGCAGGAAAGGAAGATGAACTGGCAAAGAGAGCTCCGATGCATCAAGTGGTTCTTGATATGATAATCAAGCATTTGCCAAATCCTTTGGAATCGCAAAAATATAGACTTGAAAAAGTTTGGAAGGGGGATGCAAATAGTGAAATTGGAAAACAGATGATGACTTGCGACGTGAATGGAAAATTGTCAATGATCATCACAAAAGTCGTTCCTGATCCTCATGTTGGTTTTGTTGCCACTGGAAGAATATTTTCTGGAAAAATTTTCAAAGGAAAGGATGTTTATTTAATTGGCCAGCATAAGCAAGAAAAGATTCAGCAGGTTGCAATATACAAAGGTATACAAAGGATACCTGTGGAAGAAGTTGTAGCTGGAAATATCGCGGGTATAGTCGGTATTCCTGATGCTTTCAGCGGTGAAACCGTCTGCGACCCAGGCAATCTTATCGAACCGTTCGAAGAAATCAAACATTTATTTGAGCCCGTCGTCACAAAATCCATCGAACCGAAGAATGCGATGGAGCTACCAAAACTTATCGATGCTTTGAAAAGAATCGGGAGAGAGGATGCTGTCTTGCAAGTTAAAATAAATCAAGAGACTGGTGAATATTTGGTTTCTGGCCTTGGTGAGCTTCACCTAGAAGCGAAGGTTGAAAACAAGTTGAAGGAACTTGGAATAGATGTTGAGATGTCAAAGCCAATTGTAGTTTACAGAGAGACAGTTTTTGAGAAGTCCCCAGAGGTTGAAGGGAAATCTCCTAACAGACATAATAAACTGATGTTTATTGTCGAACCAGTGAAGGATGGAGTTTACAATGCGATGAAAGAGGGTGAGTTGCCGAGCGAGAAGGAAATCAAAGGTAAAAATTTGGAACTTTCGAAAAAATTCTCGGAGAAAGGAATGGACTATGATGAAGCGAAAAATATGATATTGATTCACAACAAAAACGTTTTGATTGACTTGACGAAAGGAGTCCAGTTCATGAACGAGATAATAGAAATGGTTAAAGACGCTTTCAGAAATCTGATGGACGAAGGTCCGTTGGCAAAAGAGCCTTGTATAAAACTTAAAGTGACTCTGGTTGATGCTGAATTGCATGAAGATCCAGTCCATCGCGGCCCTGGCCAGATAATGCCGGCTGTCAGATTCGGGATAAAAGAATGTATGTTGCATTCTAATGCCACATTGCT
>Ga0315282_10002475_pt1 | contig 33917 bp, 27 predicted proteins | sample YL17G07_20_MG_FD_203693 | JGI IMG/M metagenome (GOLD analysis project Ga0315282, IMG submission 203693) | Sediment microbial communities from Yellowstone Lake, YNP, Wyoming, USA - YL17G07_20 | ecosystem: Environmental > Aquatic > Freshwater > Lake > Sediment | place: USA: Wyoming | collected...
AGCCTGTCTGGGAATAAGTCTTCTGTATGTTTTTATTATATGCGGAGGATTGTGGGGCATGTCTCTATCGAGAGACCCATTCCGTCCGATCTTCATTTCCTTTATAATTTTCTATTGTGTAATGATTTTTCTCACCGTTGGAAATTCGAAGCTGAGAATTCCCTTCATGCCTTTTTTCATCATGTACTGTTCATATTTTATCACCTCTATAAACAGGAAAGGCCCCTCATGGAGAAAGGCTATATTTAATAAATGGGTTTTGATTATTATGGTGATTTTTCTCTGTAACGGTATTTACAAATACAGGGAAATAGCCCTCTCACCTGCGGAAAGAACAGTAAGAAAGATAGAGCTGTGCAATGAATTAGGATTCTGTAGAACAGCCCTCTATCTCTATAATCTCAGCGCTTCTAACCGTTTTACAGCAAATCAGACAGACCGGTTGAAAGCTGCTCAAAAAAATGCACTTATTAAACTGCAGGCCCATGAAAAATAAAGTGCATCCTATTTCTGGATTTCATATCTCTTCCAGGAATTTTTTTCTCCATCATAGACAAATATCCTGTTCTGCGGGAACGGCCTGAGACATTCACTGTCATCGATCCACCAGAAGAAATATACATCGCCGCTGGTATGAGGGGGAACAGTTACAGGAACAGACTGGGCATCTCTAAAAGGTTTATCACTTTCCTGCATCTTTTTAAGGTCTACCCATCCCTTTGTGCGCTCATACCCCGCTCTTTGTGCATTACCGTGGTAATAATAATTGATAACTTCATAAAAGTATTGAGGATTTGCTACAACTAAATCATTATTGGTCGTTCTGTAGTTTAATTGTTCAAGGGCAGTGGCTTCCTTACAGCGAGAAAACATCGTGTAATATGGGTAAAGGGAAAGACAATTTATCAATACAATGATTGTTATGAAAAATCCTTTGAACCGCGATTTGCTGCAGGCAACTACTACAACCATGTAATAAAGGGGCCAGATGTATATGAGTCCCCTCAGGAGCCATTGTGGCTTAGGCGAAAGAGGGCTGCCAGCGAGTAACGCCAGTATTGCTGGTACAACAATGCAGATTCCCAGAATCATCATGAACTGCCGTTGTTCGAAGGTGTATTGCTTCAGTTTCGTAAATCCAAACACGAAAATAATCGTGAAAACAACCAAACCTGCAATGGAAATGGCAAGATTCATTGAGAAATTGGGATATGCTACACGGGGGCTGGGTTGCAGACCAGTAATTGCCCACAGATAAACTGTGCCCACATTGAGCATGTTGATCAAGGCAATGACAGCCCCCCAATTGCTCACTCTGTCTATTGCGTCGGAATACGTAAATTTCCCCTCGATGATCCGGATGAACAAGGGGATTACTACCAAAGCAGATGCCAAAAATGATAAGAGGAGTGTCTGCCATCGCCGGTAGAGTATGATACAGATGAATTGTGCGGCAAGAAGAAGAAAACCGTAATAATGGGTATATGACATAATGCATACGGTTACTGCATAGAAGAGGTTATTCGCCAGGGTGGGACGCTTGAGACAGCGCAGGAGCAGTACTACCGAAAAAGACCCAAGGAAGGCTAACATGCTGTATGCACGCAAATCCTGGGAATAATAGACGAGCATGGAGGATACTGCGACCAAGAGGGTAGCATACATCCCATCTTTTTTGTTGAAATCTCCCTGTCGCATACACCAGTAGGTACCTGGAAGGATAAGCATCCCGAAGAATACTGAAGGAATGCGCATGAAAACACGTGTGTCTCCCAGAAAACGGATAATGAAATGAACTATTGCATAATAGAGCGGAGGGGTTGGGTCGGAGAGAGCGGTCATCCACATTTTTGCAAAGGGGGTTCTCCGGGCAAATGCCCAAGTACATGTCTCATCAAAATAGAGCGGTGCATTCAGATTAGCTAAACGTAGAGATAAACCAATACCAACTACTATTACAACCAAAATGACTTCTTTAAAACTTAACCAATTTTTTATGTTCATCTTCTCTGAGAAGGCATTGGCGAGGAAAGCATACTTCGTGAGGAGACATACGGTATATGAAAAATTCTCTTAATTTTTAGGTATGGTAGTAAGGTGGTCTACTAATACCTGAGCAATAATTTCGTTACCTTCTCCTACGAGGTGCAGGGGGTCGTATGAGGGTGTTTGCCAAACATCTTTTCCATTCTATGCTGCACCAATAATAAAATCCTGGAGATCAACGGCATAAACGTTACTATATGCTTTACTTGTTTCTCTCATGATTTTTTTCGCCCTCTTAAAGAACGCACTAAAAGTAGGCTATATTGGGGGAATTCTCATAACCCTTGAGAAACATATGCTATTGCCATCCCCTTTTTAGAATGATATTGCATTTTTCAATGTCGTCTTTTGTAAAGCCACCAAAAGGATAAATGGGCTTTATAGAGGATATAAAAAATGTTTCGCCTGGCTCTTTCTGTATTCTCTCTCTCTCATCAGGCTTGTAAAATTGTAATGGAGCAGGACAAAGAATATTCACAAATGGCAGTCCTGCTTTAAAACTGGACATGCCTCTTGAAATAGATTTACTGCACTCTTGGAAATCAGACCCAAGCTTCAAGTAGAGCCATTCTTCGTCTGGTGCTATCTCTTTAGCTAACCACCATCCCAGCAGTTGAAGTGATACTGGATCTTTCTCAAACATATGGACATATCCACGAATAGCACCTGGGGTGAACATACAGGGGAAACCAAGAACCGATATTTGGTGTATATATTTTTCTATAAAGAATCTCGTTTCTACAGGAGGAAGAGTAAGGGGCAGATTATTTACTCTGCTCCATTGTTCCAAAACCGCCCATAAGTCCATTGGATTCTTCAAAATAAAGCATGCATTTATAAGCCCCACGTTGAATGCCTTCCACTCTTCTTCTGATATCATCCCATAGAATGATTGAAAATCAATTTCATGCCTGAAAATATTTTTGCTCACAATAAACCCATAACCTAACCCTTGGAAAAAAAGGTTCCTTTTTGTTTTATCAAATTGTGAACTGAACATTATAATATTCCTGAAATTTTCATTGTTTCCGTTCCAAAAATGTTGCTTCTGGCCCAGAGAGCTCCCAATTATAAAGCACAGTTGAACGTTTACAGGGGATTCAAGATCCATAGTGTTGAGCAGATTACGCAATGGAAGGACACTGCCCGATCCGAGATCATCTGCTCTTTCCAAATATCTTATGGCAACCGAAAGATTTCTATAAAGGGGTATATAACCAGGCTCTTGATTATAAGCAGTCCAGCCAATTGGGTATAAGGCAGTGATGTTCACCCAGAGGTTCAATGTGAACACACAACCCAGGATAAGGAACAAATACCGAGAGGGTTTTAAGAGATGCGGATAATATTTCTTCACTTGTTGGAAGGCTAATGTGCAAATACCAAGATAAGCATAAACGAGTGGGATGAACATCCTTACCAAATTTGGATATGTATGCCAAATTCTTGGCAAGTCTGGATTCACAATAAGATAGAATGCAATAAAGACTACAGGATAGAGCAAGAAACACCTCGTGAGAAAACCTTCTCTCCAACCAATAGCGGCAAGTATAAAAAAGAAAAAGGCTATAATAATGATTAAGTAAATAATCACAAGGGGGGGTTCGGAGGTGAACGAAATAATTGATTGAGGGAAATAGATCGTAACAAAATCATATAGACTATTGATGGCATTAAGGATTGAGTGCTCGCGAGTTTGCAACACAGTAAAGATTTTTTTCCCTTGATAATTGGCAAAATTCAGCCAGAGCCATGGGCTAAATCCAATAGTAGCACTTAACATTAAGCAGAAATATTCTTTGAGATGACGGCTTTTCTGAAAAGAGAAAAAAAGAAGAGAAAGGGCTATGGCAACCGCAACAATATTAGTTAAACAATAGGCAGCAATTAAACCAAACAGGAGACCAGATAATACCATCTTGGAGAGGTTTATCCTTGGATGAAGAATGTACGAAGCTAACATGAAGGTGAGAGGTATAAAAAGGAAGCCCTCTGAATGAAATCCCATTGTTATTAACTGAAAACGCTGAAGCATTGGGGGAGAGAAAATAAGCAGCAACCCGATTATTCGCCCTGTACCGAAACTGATTGCAGAAGAAAAGAGACGAATCCAGAGCATCAAGGCTATTACAGAAAAGGTTAAAGCTGCAATCTTCATGGCAAGATATGTAGGCCCCAAAAACCTAAAAAAAGGACAAATCCATAGCCCAGAAAAGAACGAACCAAGCGCATAGTTATCTGCAAAGAGAAAAAACCCGTTGGAAAAACCATGGTCAAGAATTTCCCGGGCAATTTGGCCTCGTGCGTAATCCTCATGATACATTGTCGCATCTGAAAAAAGAAAGAGCGGGATGCGGATTAAAACAAAGAATAGACCCGCAGTGGGGTAAAATAATTTACTATTCCATATGCGATTAAACAACTTGTAAAAGACTTTCATCTATACTTAAGGGTTCCTCTAAACATTAAACAAAAAGTATGCATCATGGGGATCACCTGCTATAGTTAGATATGACATATCACACTATCAACCCAGAACAAGAAAGGGCATCGGTCATGATGCAACCTGGTTTTTTTGATTTGGAGTTTCAAAACAAGAAACTCTATACCAATAGAGACCCGCTGGTAAAAATCAATAAAGTAGTTCCCTAGGAGAGCTTGCGCCCATTGTTTGAAACGATACGGGAGAAAGAGCGCAAAAGCAATGCGGGAACCAAGTCCTACAATGCGGTAATGATAATTACTGCTCACAGACGGTTTGAACATCAGAAATTGAATTATTAAAGATTCCCTATAAATATAAACAATGTTGATTTCGATTACATCTGAAATCTGATCTGCATAACCTGCAGGAAAGACCTAAACGCCGCACTCAGGAGTTTCCACTTCTTAATCGAAACCTCTCCCGTTTGTCTTTCCATATGGGGAATCCCTATATTTTTCACTTTCATTTTTTCCAGGATAAGGATACCGGAGATTGCTACGTTCGGCGCAAAAGTATTGAGAGGAATCTGCCTGAGTATCACTGCGAGAGCATCCGCCCGCAACAACCGGAAAGGACAGTTAACATCTATGATGCCACGGCCATAGAACAGGTTCACGACAAGGCGTGAAACAAGGCTTACTACCTTACGGGTGAGGAGTTGCTGCCTGCCCTCTCTCCTGCCGATCACCGCATCAGCATCGTTCCTTGCATGCCATACATTCCTGAAATGCTCCGCTTTCATTTCATTGTCGCTGTCCACCTGGAATACCCAGTGCGCTTCCTGTACTGCCATCTGGTACCCCTGAAGGATGGTGGAGCCATGGCCAGAGTTCTGTTTATTGATAATTCTTGCTTTTGGGTTGTCCCTGTATCGCGAAAGCACTTCCGCCGTGTTATCTTTCGATCCATCATTCAAAACGATCATACGGTAAGAAATGCCCAGACTGTCCAGTTCCTTGATCCATGCATCCAGGACCTCAGTAATACACTCAGCCTCGTTATACACCGGCATTACTATTTCAACATCATACACAGGATTACCTCACCCGGTGAGTGTTTACAAAGGAAGGGTAGTTGAGGGTAAGCTCGGGAGTACCAAACAAGATATTCTCAGCTGCCTCGACTCCCTGCATCAAGGCATGGTCCTGGTTACTGCATTCATATTTCCATGCACCAAACCTGCCCCGGGAATAGATGTTCTTTTTCTTCAGGTCAGCGAAGTACCTGCTCAGCACTTCATCACGCCCTAAAAAGGGGGTAGGATATGCATACTCGGCACGGTATGACCACGTGGAAACAATGGGGGTGTTTCTCTCGATAAGGAGGGTGTTATAGAATCCCTGCAGTGCTTCATCTATCAGACGTGCCTGATCAACAGGTTTCTTTGGAGATTCTGAAACTTCCCCCATCAGAGACCAGTACCCGCCTTCGGGAACATTTTTGGGTGAGTAGTTTGAAAAAACCGTCACCCGGTAAAAGGGGTTATCATCCTCGGGGAAATACATCCAGCACTTGGTACGGAGCTTCTCCGGAGGTTCTCCCTTTAAGCCAATGCCGACAATGTTTGAGGAGGAATAGACGAACTTGTCCTCTTTGGCGGAGGATATGCCGGCCGTTATCGTGATAAGCTGATCGATTGGTATTGTTGTGATAAGGTAATGGTAATGTTCTTCCCTGCCGTCGTTAAACTTCAGGACTCTCTTTTCACTGTCCAAAGCGACCAGTTCTGAGTTGAAATGAACTCTTTCTTGGGGCAGCTTTTCAGCTAAAGAGCGCCAGATAGCCCCTGTTCCTCCATAGAGGGGGAATGTAAAGGCGTTGTTTGGTCCCCAGGAACAGTCATCTTTCTCCTGCATGATATTGTCGATTACCCTCTTGATATCAGAGACAGCTACTCTCTCTCCTGTCCACTGGACTGATAGTTCTTCGAGAGGATATGCCCATACTTTTTTGTTGTAGGGTATGAGAAAGTGCTTCGCAATTCCCTCTCCAAAGTTATGGAGGATCCACTCCAGGAAATTTGCGTTCAGTAAATTCTCCTGATTGCAATGGATTAAACCAGTGAGGCATTCCACCATTTCCTTTTCAGGAAGCCTTCCTATGTTGTACTGGAGAGGGTACGGAATGAACCGTTGCTTGATCCATATCCAGCTTTCCCGCTCATGGGGAACCCACCCTTCCCTGGGAATCGCTGTCTCCATTATACGGTCGAAATAGTCGTAATGAGAGAAGAGTACATGTCCACCAATATCCCACGTAAATCCTTGTTCATCCACAAAACTGGAAGAGAGGCCACCTGCATATGTATTTTTTTCAAACACCTCATAGTTGGTCATCCCAAGTTCATTCAATCTCCAGGCTGCTCCCAGTCCGCAGGGACCCGCACCTATGATTACTATTTTCTTTTTATCAGTCACCATAGGTAATCCATCAATATCTGCTTCAGGATTGTTTTGATATTCCCAGAAAAAACAATCTGGTGAATCTATCAGGCTGCTGAAAAACTCGATCTAAAAAAATATTTTAGTGGTGGTGAGCAGTTGACCCCAGAGATCCATTTCGAGATGTTCGGTTCAGAGATGAAAGCTGTCCACGGAAAGATTCTGGAGGCTATTTCCGGGGTTTTTCTCATTCTCATCTCACCTCTCAGCTCCTTGAGGCATCAGTTGAGTCATCCCCAAGAGATTAGAGGCTGCACCCACAAACCACGCTGCCAATTGCGTTTTTCCTATTCCTTTAAATCGCGTTCTCCTGAAATCCCCTATGGTCTTCACACAGCCATAGATCTCTTCCACCCTCGTCCACATACGCTGGCTGATATTATATCCGGTATGCAGGGGTGTCCTCCCATCGATTGCCGGACCACCGCATCGAAAAAGAGACGGCCAACTTCATGATCCATCAATCGCTCTCGGTTCTTGGTAAACACCGCAGCATCAAAGCTCTCCGCTATCATGTCCATGCCGAGAAACCATCGGAAAAACAGATTGCAGTCCAATTGTTCGCAAAACTGCCGCTCACTCCGAACGGAAAAGAGCGCAACCAACAGGAGCGACTTCAGAATTGTCTCCGGTGGGATGGAAGGACGGCCGGTGGTGGAGTACATCTGCTTGAAGACTAGAGAAAGGAGCTTCAGTTCTTGCTCGACCAGAGCCTTAATCCGTCGTATGGGATGTCCTTGGGGAATTCGATGTTCGGGAGTGATGAAGCTAAGCATGGTAGCTTGTTTCTCTTGTCTTCCTCTCATGGATGCCTGCATTCCCAACTGTTACCACATCTTATCAAAGAACTGTACAGGCTAAATTTCAACAATGCTCAAGTGAGTGTTTTTTAGCACCCTGATAGTAGAAAACTTTGAGTTTAACCCCTTTTAATTAAGGGGGAGATTACATCGCTAAAATCTTTCCGTAAAGACGTTAATTTATCGGATATATATAAAGAATTTGTTATAGCCCTTTCCTTTCACAAAAGAGACACCATACACTTATCCTATTGGGGACAAGTGTGATAGTGATTATAAAATAATCACTTGCTATCATAATTTTTATATTTTAGCATAACTGTGTTAATAAGTATACTATAACAAAAATGAGAGGACAGAAAGTATGAAAGAACAAATCAAAAACTTTATAATAGAGAACTTTATGGATGGTGAAGGAAGCATAGAAGATGACGAGTCACTCTTTGAGGCGAACATAATTGATTCTATGGGGTTGATAAAATTACTCGTATTTATTGAGAAAAAATTTACTATTCATATAGAAATTGGAGAAGTCACTTTGGATAATTTTAGCACTATAAATGATGTAGAAGAGATGATAAAAAATAAATTGCAAGGGCAGTAGTATAAGATCTAAACATAGGAAGCTTCTCTTTAGTTATATTCAAGGAGCTTGCATGATTCAAACAGGTCCGCTGACAGAGAGAGAGTTAGAATTGTATCGTATCCAAGTTCTTTCAATAGCAGAAGGATTTTTTCAATCAAGCATTCTCTTTGCATTGTTAAAATTAAACATCTTCTCTCTCATAGGTGACGGGAGCAAAACAGTAAATGAACTGGCTGCAACAATTAAAGCCAACCCGGAAACACTTATTCGCTTATTAAACGCCGGGGTTGTCCTGCAATTGCTTATATCAACCGACGGGGTTAACTTTACAATATCCGATGCCTGTCGTGCTATTCTGTTGCCCTCCGCCGGTGAAAATTATCTTGGTGATTTTATCAAAAACATGGATTATTTTCGTTTAGCCCTATCAAAGCTTGATGAAGCTGTATTGAAGTCTGGACCCACAGTAGATTCGTCTTCTATTCTTGGAGTGGATAAAGCGCAAACAAGGGCATTTGCCCTTGCCATGCACAACAATGCTTCGTACCGCGGAAAAGAGCTGGCCATCTACCTAAATACTACCGATTGCATGACGTTATTGGATCTTGGCTGCGGCCCAGGTACTTACGCATTTCACTTGGGTATGCGTAATCCCCATTTAAAGCTTTATCTTTTGGACGGACCAGAAATACTTGAGGTCGCAAAAGAAATACAGAACAGATACTCTATCAAAAACGAAGTCCACTACCTTCCCTTAAACGCTCTGAGGGATGACATACCTGGGACCTATGATATAGTATTAGTTTCAAACATGTTGCACATGTTAGGGGAACAGGCAAGTCGCAGCCTGATTAAAAAACTTTATAAATCAATAAACAGGGGGGGCTCATTAGTCATTCAGGCACAATTCCTGCGGGACGATCGTATGGGCGATCGCTGGCCAGTCTTTATGGATTTAATACAGCTCTGTATTACGTCAGAAGGGAGAAATCATTCCATGGGAGAAACCGGACGTTGGTTGGAGGATGCTGGTTTCATGAACATAGAATACAATCGGATGAGCATCTTAAACCCCAACAGTTTTTTTCGGGGGTATAAGCCATAAGGATAGTGATTGAAAAAAATATTTATTATTAGGTTTTTTGTGAACAAAGTCGGTAGAACAAAATGGAAAAGATGATTCAAAAAAATAAAAATAACACCATGCGTCCTGATTTGCAAAAATCGTTAAAGCATAGTCACATCGATCCGCGCCAGTTAAGTACTCTCCAAAGGATATTATTGACAACTGACGGAACGCTTACAGAGATATTAGAAGCATACTTCTTTGAAAAAATTTATGTGTTCAAGTTATCACAGAGACTGGTTACACTCAAAGATAGCATGAAATCATTAAATCTCAGAAAGAAAAGCACCGTACTTGAAAGAAAGATTCTGCTACAGGGCAAGGTGAGCAGAAAAAATTTCATCTATGCTCAATCACTTATTGTTCCTGATCGTTTTGACAAAAGGGTTCAGGAAGAATTAGAACGATCAAAAAAACCCGTTGGACAATTGTGGTTAGAGCATAAGATCGAAACATTTAAAGAAATAATCGATTCAGGGAAAGAGTCTGCCAACGAGCTGGCTGATTACTTTCATATCGCAAAAGAAGACCTTCTCCTTTCTCGCACCTATAGGGTATTTTCAAATAAAAAACCTATCATGATGATAACCGAAAAGTTTCCTGAAAGCTTTTTCAGAGATGAGTTTTAAAGAGAGTGGAATATGATTGACAGGATGTTGCGTGAAACCGCAAACAGGCACCCGCTAAAGACAGCCATTATCTACGATACGATGCGGCTCAGTTACCATGAACTGTATACAGAAGTTGGTAGATTAAGTAGTGGCCTCAGATCAATGGGCATAAAAGAAGGTGACTGCATTACACTGGTATTATCCAATTGCACAGAGTTTGTGATAAGCTTTTTTGCCGCTGCAAAACTGCATGCAGCAATTCTACCAATCAACCCTTTATTGTCTGCAGAGGAGATCAAATACTATGTTAATGACACTTCTTCGGTCATGATTATTACCGACCTGCAACGGGTTGAACTGTGCACCAAGGCGATCTCTAAAACAGGTAAAACAATACCCTTATTGGTCATTGACGGAGCTCATCCGGCAGGGCTTGATATGAAAAAGGTCCTCGCCGTTGCACAGGTTAATCAAGATGCTGAGCATGAACCGTACAAAGGTTTTGTTCTCTATCATTATTCATCAGGTTCAACAGGACGACCTAAACGAGTGGGAAAAACGCAAAAGAACCTATTTCATGAAGCTTATAATTTCACTACCACCACTAATATAACCTCCTTAGATAACTTTTTGTGTGTGGTACCCCTATTTCATGCACATGGACTAGGCAATTGCATGTTGGCTGCAATACACACAGGGGCAACCATGACTATTTTAGAGGATTTTAAAAAAAATGGCGTTACGGTTAATGTCCCGTTTGTTTTTAAATGCCAGAGGCTCTTGGAACTAATTGAGAAGGAACATATTACGGTCCTTCCGGGTGTTCCCTTCGTTTTTAAAGCTTTGGCAGAGACCCCTGCCAATATTAACGTTCACATGTCTTCATTAAGATTATGTTTCTCAGCAGGCAATTTTTTACCACAGGAAACCTTTGATAAATTTTTTAAACGCTTTGGGATCCCGGTCAGACAGCTCTATGGATGCACTGAAGCAGGGTCTGTTACTATTAACTTGGAACCGGGCAATCTGATAAGATATGATTCTGTTGGGCACCCTATGAAAAATGTTCAAGTAATCATTGTCGATGAGCAGGGAAATAGTCTACCGCCTGGGGTTATCGGAGAAATTGCGATAAAAAGCCATGCGTTGACAAAGGAGTATTGCAATATGCCCGAACTCAACAAACAAGTTTTTAAAAATGGTTTTTTTCTAACTGGTGATTTGGGCAGAAAAGACGCTGAAGGATACCTTTACATCACGGGGAGAAAAAAATATTTCATTGAAACAGGAGGACATAAGGTTGATCCTTTAGAGATAGAGGATGTCTTACTGACCCATCCCAAGGTGAAAGAGGTAGTCGTGGTTGGAATCAAAGGTTTATATGATCAGGAGATAATCAAAGCCGTAATTGTTCCAGAGGGATACTGTCAGGAACGCGAGATTATAGCTTACTGCAAAGAGCGGCTTGCATCATTCAAGATTCCCCAACTAATAGAATTTCGTCAAGAAATTCCTAGAAATCCTCTTGGAAAAATATTAAGGAAAGACTTAGTGTGAATGAAGAAAGGTAAATTATATTATCAATTTGTATAGAGGTGAATACCACAGACCAAATGCACAAATGTTGAAGTTTACTATAACATTAAAAATATAAAGTATCATACTGTTTCCATACACAAGATTACCAATAAAGCGTGGAGCACGGGAAATAATACACTTTACATCCTTTCTTTTAAAATAACCGCTGACCGTTTTAGAAATAACCAAGGTAATGCCAAACCACATCCCCATCAAGACATAATAAAGCATCGCATTTAATGAAGGAAATTTTGTTATATTAAAGAAAGCATGCATACCTAATATTAACATAAAAACAGAAATAAGTTTAAGATTTACCAGTCTATTGTTTTTCGCTATTGGTATATAGAAATAGCTAAAATACCAGTCAATAAGTGTTACATGACAATTTCTCCAGAATTTTGTTAAATTGGGCTGTAGAAATGGATTACGAGGAAAATTTTCTCTTAGCTTAACTCCCATTAACCTTGCAACCCCAATAACAATATCCCAATCAGCAGAAAGTTGAATATAGAAATTAATGGTCTTTATATAGATAATGAATAAGAAGGCTATATCTTTATTCGGGAGGTCTTTTAGAAAATAAAAATAAAAGTTCAATTTTATAAGTCCCAATCCAAATTTTTTAAAGCCATATAAAATATCTTCTTTCTTTATGCTGTCAATAAAAAGTGCATTGATTCGCTCAATCGGTCCATGGCAAAGGCAGGGGAAAAATAAAATGTAAAAAAGGAAATCCTCCACCTTTCGCTTAAACTTACTGTCCTTATTAACCTCTATATAGTAATGGATTACTTTATAGATCGTGTAGTAAGATATGAATGAGTAAAATATAGATTCTTTATTGAGAGTACTATATATAAGAAATGGAGAAAGAAATAAAAGCAGCACTAAAAAAATAAAATAATATATTTTATGCTGAATATTAGTATGTGATATCAAATACATTAAAATAACTAATAATAGATAAAATAATATATAAACGACATGAGTGGTGAATACAAAAAAAAGGAATCCAAGTATTGTTAAAACCCTTTTCTTAATTTTAATATCTTCAAAAAATAGAAGAGAAGTAATGGCAATAAGCGAAAAGAGTATTAATGCCCTTGTTTGATAAATAGTTTCAGGAATAACCCAATTAAAGGCTGATAGTAAATAATTGGGGTCACTAAACAACAGTTTCTCCGCGATGATTCAGTTCACATCTCAAATCTCTATTTTCTATACTATTTCTTTCACGTCTTGCTAAATAAACAATAAGCAAGAAACAACATAGTATGATAATGATTAATATTAAGTTCAGGACTTTTGATTTTTTTTTCTGCAATGCTCTCTCCTTATTGACTGGTAAACACGCCGATTTTTTTTAAATGTGCGGCAAGTTCTTCTTTGATGATTTTTTGTCCTTCAAAATTGATATGAAACGGATCCCCGCGGTCTATGCAACTATGACCTCTTAACTTTTCCCTGAGGTCAACGTAATCGATATTATTGTCTCTCATCCACGCCAGAAAATCGTCAGTAATTTTTTTCATCTTCATGTCCTGTTTGTCAACGATAAGATTCATTACAAGAATGACTAGCCTTCCGTGCCTTGCTTCTACCTCCCTCTTGAATTCTTGCAAAATAAATTTTGCAAGTTCCGGACTAAAACTGGTCTTTACAACTACTTTACTTAGTATAGCTGATAACAGATAACAATTTGCAAGCACTTGTTCTTTGAACGTTAACCGTTCCCATATCTCGGTTTCAGATCCCCAGAAACTCTTCCGAAAGGGAACCGGATCATGAACAAGTTTCATTTCTTTAAGGTAGGGATGTGGCACCAGACGGTTGCTCAATTCATGAAGGTAATAAGGAGTATTAAGATAAAAATCAAAGTCAGGAGAAAAGAGCGCTATAACAGCAGAAAAGCTCCCATCATTGTATTTTTTATTTAGCAAATACGAGTGATATAAACTATAACCCATAATGCCAATGGCGTCAAAATCCGCTTGGTCATAAAACTCTTTTGTTAACAGATTAATGAAACTCTTTTCCGGGCCCAGCATTGGTCCCCCATACGTATAACATGATCCCATACACAATATTTTTTTATCATTCTTAATGGCATCATGTTCAATAGCTGGAAGAATAGGGAATCCTCTTCTATCAAAACGCAACGTGTAGGAAAAATCGGGAACATTCATTGAATAGTTTGGTCTTCCAACCCAGCCGAAGAAACTATCATACTGAAAATATGCTTCAAAAGAACGAATATATTCTAATTTATATGGATTACTATATTTTAATCTTAAAAATATTTCCGTAATCAATAAAGTTATTATAATAATGAAAATCAAATATTTTTTACTAAATAACAATTGCGATCTCCAACGGTATGAAACGAAGACAATATATTAAATTTTCATCCCTCGGTAAAGGGAACATTTCTTTTTAAACCTCATGATGACCCATGGTGCATCATCCAAAGCACAGAGGTATATTAACCTTTAGAGGGATAAATTGTATAAGATTTGTTTGTTTCTCTTGGGTACTTATCAAGGAATGCTTGAACAATGATTTCTTTCAGTGCCTGACCTTAATCATCTTCGGGTATAGTGATAAGAAGAGCTTAGGAAAATCCATGTTTGTTAAAACAAAGGGATAAACTTTTAAATTTCTGGGAAAAGTTCCGCAAATATTTTCTGCCAATAAAATTTGCTGTTTCTAAAAAAACAGATGGGGACCAAAGGAGATAACTCATTTCTCGATAACAGGAAAGGACACATCCAAGGCATCTCTTTCTATATGCTTCGGCATTTTCCTGCATTGCTCTATTTTTATATTTCTTAGTAAAATTTTCATCAAGTATATTCAAATGCTCTAACCATTCATAATCCTCATATCGCAAACAGGGAAGAACTTCACCGTGAGGACAAATTGTAAGATAATATTTATATGCATCACAATTCCAGCGACGTTTACTTGTTTTGAAATAGTCAATTGAATCTCTGAGAAAACGTTTGGACGATAAAATATGGTACCCTTCCTTTTTCATTTGTAACAATTTTTTATATGTCTCTTCGACAATCGAGTTTTTTTCATCCCGAATACGCATTTCTTGATAATTGCTCATCCCAATCATTCCAATCTCATTTTTTGCTGAAGAGAGATGTAGTGGCTGAAAAATCGAATAAGCGCCGATAGATGTAACATACCTTGCAATATCGGACAACTCATGAATGTTCATGGAAGAAACCACTGTTAAGGCGCAAACCATTCCGTCTTTTAGATGTGCAGATGCATATTCAAGAGTTCGTTTTGCTTTTTCCCATGTGCCTCTTTGTTGAGCTATTTCATCGTGGATTTCAGGGGATATTGAATCGAAAGACACCTGTAAAGCATCTATACCCGCATCTATTATTTCCCTCAGGCGTTCTTCTGTAACTAGACTTGCTCCATTTGTTACCACGCGAACTGAAAAGTTTTTACGTATCAGAAGATGTACTATATCGAGAAGATCACCCCTCGCAAACGGTTCACCACCAGTAAGTAAGATATTATGCACACCAATGCTTTTAAGTCTTTCTGCTAACACATTGATTTCATTGATGTTCATATTGCCTTTTTTGAGGGTATCAATTCTTTTAAAGTCATCAGGGAAAGAACATTGCTTACATTTTAGGTCGCAGTGTGTAGTTACATAGAAGTGGCAGAAGTAAGGAGTGCCCAATAATCTTGCTCTTAAAAGGTGTAAAAAGTCATTCAGAAATTTCATGATTCTTTATTTCTTTTTTGGTATATTTTATTATAGTAAATATATTTTAATTAGGCAATTGTTATTTAAACATTTACCTATTTGGCTCAATATTGTATTTTGCTTAGGAATGGTTGTTTTTATAGTTTACAATTGGTGTTACACGGAAGAGCAGACTTCTCTGCAACTATTGATCTCCATGTCACGCAAGGCTGGAAGGTCAGATTCTCACACTTAACTAACAATATTATCTCAACCTAAAAGCATGCTCAAAAATATTTTACGGATAACACTTTATAAGTACATTGCAATTTTCTTTTTATTTATATTAGTTATTGGGGCTGTTTCCACTTACATTCATTTTATAAATAATACTATAGATTATCACAGTCTTTTTAAAATAAATATAAACATTATCTCTATGAATATACTAATAATTATTGGTTTATTGGTGCGTTTCTTTAAATGGCATTTATTCCTAAGGGCATATCAATATCGAATAAAAATACGTAAGAGTTTTGGGATATTCTTTTCAAGTTTATTTATTAATTTATTCTTTCCATTTCTCATTGGTGAAGTTTTAGCAAAGTGCTATTTTTTAAAGAAAGAAAATTGCGTTAACACAAGAAAAAATCTTACGTTAGTCATCCTGGAACGGCTGTTGGATTTAATTCCCGTAGTAATATTAAGGATAAACTTTGCATCATTTATAAGTAATAATTTTACAACTCCTAATCACGTTTCCTCTATCGTATTATTATTAAAGGTTGGATTAGGGACTTTATTATTGCTTCTTTTATTTGTTTCTTTCACAGTCAACATGAGACTTCTATTAAAGCTTATTGTATGCTTTTTAATTGGGTTTTTAGGTTGGTTGTTCCCCTATTTAATTTATTTTACTTTTCCGGGAGATGTTTTAGGTTCTTTATCTTTCAATCATTTCGGATATATCTTCTCGAACTATTTAATGTTTTTTTCATCTACCCCCATGGGTATATTCTTGTCAGCTAATTATCTTTATCTATCATTAGAGAAAATCATTCAAGATCCAATCTTGTTATTCCAGACAGCAATAAATATCCGTATTGCTTCTATTGCCCCAAGATTTGTTTTAGGATTGACAGCACTGTATTATTTAATAAAGAGAATGAAAAATGAGCAGTTATATCACTTTGATGAAATCTCTAATGAATATGCTGATATAATCCCCCAACATATTCAAGAGAGATTGATAGAAAGAAAATGTAAATTGATTTTAGATAATTTGAATATCAAATTCCAAAATGGTGGAAGCAACCTTAGAGGATTGGATCTCGGTGGTGGCAAAGGTTGGTACACAAGCCGAATCATTGACTCAATAAGTGCAGATGTAATATTGGTCGAACGTTCTTTTAATCAAGCTAAAGATGCCGTCAAGAGGGACAAAAGAATAAAGGCAGTGATAGCAGATATACAGTATTTGCCTTTCAAAGATAGCTCTTTTGACTTTGGATTCTCAATTAATGTTTTTCACCATCTCGATGACCAAGCATCCCAGCTAAGAGCATTTGAATCACTGAGCCATGTATTAAGAAATAATCATTTTTTCTACCTGCATGAGATAAATGTTCATAATGTTTTTTCCAAAATCTATATGAATTATATTTTCCCTCTTGTAAAAAATATTGATGAAGGAATTGAATGTTGGGTAGACCCGGAAAAAGATAATTTTGGGAATTTTATTTCAGATAAAATAGTTTATTTTACGTTCATACCTGATTTTGCAAGCACTTTATTTATGAAAATTTTATCACCTATAGAAACAAAACTGGAAAACTCTCCACTTAATAAATATTCAGCTCACTTTTTTAGGGTTTTTGAGAATAAAAAAGACGCATGAGGTCTCTTACTACTACCAGCAAGTATTAACAAATTCCAGATTCTACTTGTTTGATTTTTTATACAGCCTATAACACTCCCTTTCAGTTTCAAGAAAATAATTACTATGTATCCATTCAACGAGCTCTGGGAAATCTTGTAAGCGCTCATATCCACTAGCTGGCCAGCTATTCTTGGCTACAATTATAAAGATTGGGGGCTTTTGCTTGAGCTCAGTTAGAAATTCTTCTCGAAGTTTCTTGATGTAAGGGTGTGCACTGTTATGAAAAAAGTGGAAATCGTATATAAATTTGGTGGCTTGACGATAATGCAAAGTATAGAGTGCTTGAATGGCTCCACTCATGAAATCTATTACTTGAACATTCTCTGAAGGAGATACCCTTCCTTGCAAGTCCAAGATTAGGTCTTCAGTGCATTGAAAACCTTTGAAATGATGAGGGGGCTCTGCAATAAAACTTTTTATTGAACGATAACCGAATCCAATACTTAAATGGAGTACTACGGCTAAAGTCAAGATATAAATTCTTGGAGAATACTTTATACGCAATGTGTCAATCAATGAAACAGCACAAAGGAACAAAAAAAGTATTGCAGGATAAAGTTGATAATCATTTCGTCCTTGGGCAACATAAAGTATAAACCCACAGAGTACGCCACCTATAAGCAGCAGGCGTCTTATCTGCACCTTTTCTTGTATAATAAGATCCACGATACCCAGCCCGCATATTATTAAAATTTCGAATATTAAAGGAACTTTAAGAAATCTTTGAAATAATGCATATGAGATGGAATGATATTTAAACTGAGAATAGAATGGAATGAGGTATTTAAATACTATCTCAAAAAATGAGTCTAATCCACCTATGCTCCATAACCAAAAAAAAATTACTCCAGGAAATACTGAAGCACAGATGACAAACAATATCCCATGTGCCCACCAGCGGTAACCAGAACGATATGAGAATACCAAGATTAAAAAGAGCACAAAGAGCAAATAAATACCCGCATGAGGTTTAATGGTAGGAGCTGCCCCCAGCACTAAGCCCGAAGAAGAAAGAAAGTAGAGATTAAGATTGTTTTCAAAGTAGCGTGCGGCCAAATAAATCCCTGCTATAATAAAAGTTGTCATGTAATAATCTCGCTGGCCTGCATATAAAGGTCCATTATATAAATGAAATGATGAGAAAAGTGCAGCCCCGAGCAAAGATGGTAATTTACCATAAGGCCTGCAATATATTATTATAAATATATTTATTACAATGAGGCAGGAGATATCGAAAATACGCCATCCGAGGTTACCCTTCCCTAATACTTTCATGACAAACAATTGAAAGAAATAGGTACCCGGAAAATCCACATCAAAAATATCACGATAGGGTGCACAACCCTCTAATATTCTCCAGCATACGTAGTGCACCCTTGCCGCATCCCAGATTAATGGCCAATCCCACGATTTGACTATAAGAAGGATTGTGCTGAAAGTTAGTATTCCTGCGAGGCTCCATAATACAATATTTGTCAATTTTGTTAGAAATATTATATTAAAAATTCTTGCAGCGATTGATGATCTGTGCAACCTTACCCCCATAGAGAAGAACATTCTTATTCAATTATAAAACATCACTCATGTACTCAAAAACACCCTTTATTCAGCATTTGCTTAGGCTGACCAAATAATCCCGCGGCAGACCTCTTTATATCAAAGCGTTCTTAAAAAATTTCACCATACTATTATCTATTAAATTGGGGACATTGATATGATCTGCTTCGCTAACAATTGAGCAATGATCTCGTTTCCCTTTCTTGATAAATGAAATGGGTCAACGTAAGAAGCTATCCACACATCCACCCCTTTTTGCTGTGCATCCATAACAGCTCGTGAGACAGCAATAGTCTTAACATTATTTTTACCTCTACATGTATCCCATAGAACCTCTCTCCCCCTGTTTGTAGGTCCTACTAACTCAGGATAATCTATTAGATTTACAGCTTCATCGAGCACTAAAATCTTAACAGACGGATTATGTTTAAAAATCATAATAAAGTGTTCTATATCGGACTTGTAATTTATCCAAACCTTATTTGAAGTCATGATTTTAGAAGCAATTCTTCGAAGGTCAATAGTTCTCAAATAATCCTTAAAGCCTTTTTTAACAATGTCGTCGGTAATAGTAACAGCCAGCGAATATTTTTTAATTCTATTTATCAATTTCCTGCTTATTCTAACAACTACATTTCGTTCTTCTCCTTCAACCGTGGTAAAGAAAAATTGTTGATCATCAGAAACAAGATTGTTTGTAACACTCATCAGGATTATTATATTTGGTTTAAGAGGAATTATTTCTGTTAAAACAAGTGATATAATATGAGACAATTTGAGTGCTGGCATACCAGCATTAATGACTTCATAATGATTTCTCATTGATTTTTTATTAAGTTCGTCCTGGAGTAACTTGGGATAGGTATCTTTGTAGTCAAGACCCAATCCATATGTTGTGGATCCACCGAGACAAATAATTCTAACCGTTGAAGGGTCTCTTCTCTTTATCTCTTGGCCACGAAATCCTGATCTATTTATGGGATTGCGCTCATCGTGAGATGGGATTGCTTTATGATAGAGAGATCTGCCATCAGCACCCATAATCTTTTGGAATGTAGCTTTGTCGGCATCTTCTTTTACGATTCCAAAAAAAAGGAAACCGAGTGATTTTGTTTTTATGGTTAAAATAACTCGAAATACTATTTCTACGGAAAAACAGAAGAATAATATCATGACCAGGCTAAATATTAAAAGTTTCGTCTTTGACATGTGTTAAAAGCCGCTAAGAATCTCAAAGAAATACATCTGCTAAAATAATGAGTTAAGCTTTTTATCTCTATAGTTTTTTATCCCTGACTGTAAATTTTGTGACTCTAATTCTTTAACAAATCCTCGTTTGATAGAACGATAATGTTTTTGTGAAAGTTTAGACATTAAATAATGGAATCTCGCCCATTCCATGTCAAGCATTTCTCTATAGAGAGGAGAAGTTGGATCCTTTGGCAATAAGAGCATCCTCCAGAAGCGGCAGAGGGTTTCTGCAAAACCACTTCCTACCCCTTCATAAAATGCTTCTCTCAGCGAATCGCTAAATTTTTCACCAAACCTGCTGTCCAGAGGATAATCAGGTGCAGCGAGAGGATCGAAGAGCATTTCGGCCCCTACGAGCATCCCGATTCCTTTGACGGTTTCACTCTGATACTGTTCTGGAATCAGCTTTATCTCCCTGAAAAGATCTGTTTCTCGAATCTTGCTCCCCTCAGGTTCTATCTCATGTCTGAAATTATCCAGGAACCTCTTGAAGAACCACTGCTCTGCACGAGGGATGTGTTGTAAAAGAACCGACTGGTTGATCAAAACACTGTAGTATTTATACCCAAGATTCCGAAAACCCCAGTTTTTATAAAAGAGGTCGGGGTATTTTTTTATTAGAATATCAGCAAAGGGTTGAAACTCTTTTGCATCGACATCCTGTGCCACCCTTACAATCCCATAAATAAAATCTCTTAAATAATGAGCAGGTACTTTTTTTAAATAATCCTCTATCTTTTTGTCTTTCTTGGAATCTTTGAGCAAATTGTTCGCTATTAGTGTCCCAAAGCTCCTATAAGCCTCTCCTCGATGTTCCTCCGGGTAGTCCATTGTTATTATTCTCGCTTTTTGTATATCAGGAGGAGCAAAATCCCCAAGCAGAAAGCGAGTCGAGCATTGTTCATAGTTGTATCCCTTATAATAAAATATCCTTCCAAAGTCATTCCTTGAAAAAAGCTTTATGCTGCTTACTATGCCACATGCAAGAAGGAAGATGAAGGCAAAAACCGAGAACAACTTGAATACTCTCTTGTGATCGTTTGCGCTGAAAAGAGTTACCATCCCTATAGCAAGAATTGCGAGGTAAAAAGGGAAAAGCATATGGAACCAGCGATACCTGAACAGATCAGCACCTGCAAATGCTGCAAAGAGCCCAACCTTAGGCCAGTATTCAAAAGGATTGATACGCATGGGTGAAAGAGAAAAACAAAACAGTAAAAAGATAGGAAATACTACTAAAAAGAGAGCCTGCAGTAAGGGTGTCTTACCTTTGATCTTACCATGCTTGTAAGACAGGGATCGCAATAATATCTTTGCCAAGACCCCAGTAAAGATAAGAATGAGCAAGGAATAGAAAATAGAGAGCAATCCTACTTCACGGGATGGATAGGCAAAACCGAGTGAGTGAGGAACATTGTAACCGAATAGCTGAATGAGACCCGAGATACTCAAGTGAATATTGTTTATGAGTGATGTTAAATAATGCCCCCCAGCACGTGAATAGAGAGATCTTACAAGCCAGGGGAAAATACCGACAAAAAACCCGCAGGAGAATGTGAGGATACGGGCGAGCGTGATTCTCCTCAGACTGACGATAAGAAAAAACAGGGCACAGAATCCATTAAAAATAATATAGGTATAAAAAGCATACGTTCCAAGTCCGGCGAAAAAACCCAAACCAAACCATAACCAGGGCGAGATCCTCTCTTTATCGCATTCGATAATACGAAAAAGAAACATTAATTGGATGGGAATAAACATATTAATAATATGATGTGAATCGACTGTACCGGTAACGTTCAACCGGGTAAGCATTGGGGGAGGAAAAGCAAAAAGGGCTGTAAAAACAAGAGTAGGCCAAATACCTTGATATCTTTTTATGAACACGATCCAGCCCAGAAGGCCCACAAATGCTGAAAAAAGTGAAAAAACTTTTATTGAGAAAACGGCTCGTCCGAATACTTTAAAGAATGACACAAGCATAAACCCTTCTATGAGCGAGTCTCCTGACCTGTGTTCATACTGATAGGCAAGGAATGGTGCCCTCAGGTGTCCGTCAAGAAGATCGGACGGTAAAACACCGCTTACCGATTCATCAAAGGCTGGATGAAAAATATGAGTGCATCCGAACAAAATGACTCCAAATCTCTGCAAGACGAATAACAATACGAGCACGGTAAGTATGTAAGGTACATATTGTTTCATGTTTGGAAAGGTACTCTGCTTTTCCATTGAGATTATGAGCTCTAGTTATGATTCCTGAGATCCTTGAACTTATTGTTCAGGTAATTTTGAATGTCCTGGGTAAAATAACGCGACTCTAAATCGTGCAAAAAACCCTTTTCTATAAGGGGATAAACTGCCGGTGACAACCTGGACATTAGGGTCTGACATCGCTCCCATTCAATATCAAGCATTTCTCTATAGAGAGGAGAAGTTGGATCCTTTGGCAATAAGAGCATCCTCCAGAAGCGGCACAGGGTTTCTGCAAAACCACTCCCCACCCCTTCATAGAATGCTTCTCTTAATGAACCACTAAATTTCTCACCAAACCTGCTGTCCAGTGGATAATCAAGTGCATGGAGGGTATCAAAGAGCATCTCAGCCCCTACGAGCATCCCAATCCCCCTGACAACTGCAGATTGATATTGCTCCGGAATCAGTTCTATTTCCCTGAAAAGATCTGTTTCTCGAATCTTGCTCCCCTCAGGTTCTATCTCATGTCTGAAATTATCCAAGAAGCTCTTGAAGAACCACTGCTCTGCCATGGGGATATGCTGCATGAGAACTTCCTGGTTGATAAAAACAGTGTAGTATTTATAACCAAGATTCTGAAAGCCCCAGTTTTCATAAAAGAGGTCTGGATATCGCTTCTCCATCATATCAGCAAAAGGTTGGTACTCTTTCTCCGGGATACTCTGTGCCACCCTGACAACACCGTAGATGAAATCCCTGAGATAATGAAGTGGTATCGTTTTCATGTATTCGTCTAACTTCATGCCCTTATCTGGATCATTGAGCAAGCTGTTCCCAACAAACGTACCAAGGCATCGATAGGCTTCTCCCCGATGTTCCTCGGGATAGTTTTCCGTTATTTCCCTTGCCGTTTTCTCATCGCGAGGAGGAAAGTCCCAAAGGATAAAGCGGACTGAGAATTGGTCATAGTTATACCCTTTGTAATAGAATATCTTGCCAAAGTTATTTTTTGAGTACAGTTTAATATTACCTGCCACACCACAGAGGAGGAGAAAAATGAAGACAAGTACAGAAAAGAACTTATACTTATATGTCCTCTTATCAGAGGTTACGTTGAAGAGGTTTACAATCCCAAGGGCAACAATTGTAAGGTAAAAAGGGAAGAGGATATGAAACCAGCGATATTTAAGCGCATCAGCCGGCGGAAAAGTTGCAAAAAGGCCGCAATTGGGCCAGTATTCAAAGGGATAGATATGGATTGGTGATAAGGCAAAACATGTGAGAAAAAAAGGAGGAAATATCGCTAAAAAAAGATTCTGCAGCAGAGGTGCTTTTTCTCTTCCGGTATTTTTGAAAGATAGATTCTGCAACGAGGTTTTTGTTAATACTCCTATGAAAAAAAGAACCGTCAAAGAATAGAGAATACCAATAAATCCGATCTCACGAGATGGATAGCCAAACCCTAGTGAATGAGGAACATTAAAACCGAAGGCCTGGACAAAACTCCAAAGGCTGAAACTGATGTTTTTAATCATTAACGCCAGGTAATGTCCTCCGGCTTTCGAGGAAAGGGATCTCATAATCCAGGGAGAGAAACCAATCAGAAATCCCCCTAAGAAGAAAAAGATGCGTCGAAAGGTGATGGATTCCCACTTAAAAACAAAAAGAAACAAGAGACACAACCCATTAAAAATAATGTAGGTATAAAAGGCATACGTTCCAAGTCCGGAGAAAAAGCCAAGTCCAAACCACAGCAAAGGTGAGATTTTATCCCTACCACTTTCAAAAATACGGAAAAGTAATATCGACTGTATTGGAATAAGGATGTTGATTATGTGGTGCGAACTGAGTGTACCAATAAGGTTTAAACGGGCAAACATCGGGGGAGGAAGGGCAAATAGTGCTGCAAAAATGGTAGCAACCCAGATTCCCTGGTACCTCCTTATGAAGGCGATCCAGCAGAAAAGGCACATAAGTGAAGAAATCAGGGAAAAAGTCTTCAATGAGAATATGGACCGTCCCAAGAACTTAAAAAAGGGAACGACTAAAAATCCTTCTATGAGCAGGTCTCCTGATCTGCTTTCGTACTGATATGCAAACAGGGATGCCCGTATGTTCCTATCGAGCAGATCACAGGGCAGCACGCCTGTTACTGGCTCATCAATTCCTGGATGGGAAATATGAGAGTAACCGAAGAACAGTACACCAAACCTCTGCATCACGAACAGACATATGAGGATGATAAGTATTATGTATGCATTTCGTGTGCACGGAGGAGAGGTGCTATAGTTCTCCATAGAAGATTATCCCCTCTGTGTAATTAGAACGCCTGCGATTTAACCGTCCGAGCTTTTTCTCTGTGAATGGATACGAATTTATTCCACCACAATCCCCATATAACCCAGAAACAGACCAGCGGCAGAATGCTGAATAGATAGTGAGGAAATAAGATTTCACCCAGATTAAATGAGTTAAAGTTGTGGATCGAGTTCCACCTCTCAATTTTTGCAAGCTCATAAATATTATCATAGTTGTTGAAATGTGAGAAGGGGACAGGATTAATAGACACATTACCAGCGATTATATTTTTGAAAACCACCTGCCACAGTGGATTTTGTATATCCCGGGGGATTTCATTCCCAACGATCGTAATAGAGAGATTGATGAGTATTGAAACAAAGCCGATGACTTTAAAAGTCTTTGAAAACCTTTTTAAGGAAAATCCGGCAAGGAGAAAAAAGAATGGGTATGCCGGGAGTAGGTAACGTGGACCAGCAGTTGATCCTCCATGCCATGCATGGAAACCTGCAATATATACGATAAAAAAAACTGATACAGCAGTACAGAAAACCGCCTCTGACCTCCATCTCTTGTCCTTAAAAAAGAAATATATCCCGGGTATCGCCATGAGCAGAATCGGTGACGAAAAGAACAATCCTCGATAAGGAGAAAACAGGAGATAATAAAATCTCATACGATCAGGAATACCAAATAGTCTTCCCTGCACCTTCCACATTACCACATCGTTTGAATAATTGTAGCTTGATGCCAGAGGGTTTCCGAAGCACATAAAACTATAAAACCCCTGAACTATTCCTGGTGGAACACATCCCAGAATAAAAAAGGTGATGCACCTTCTCCCTTCTTTAAAGCTCATGAGATACATTGCAATGGCTGCCAGTATGTAGATGGTGGAAGGTTCGATAACCACCCCTGAGGCTGCAGAAAACCCTGCGAAGGCAGCTAAGGCTTTCTTTCTTTGAGAATCACCATGCCGAATGTGCATGGCCAGTGCAAAAGAAAGAAATGAACAAAACGCTGCAGGCTGATGGCAATAGAATGTCGTGCTGTAGGAAAAGGCAATGGTCCCAAATCCAAAAAATAGAGTGAGGAGAAAGGAGTTAATGACGCCCATCTGGAAGAAATGGTGAAACACATGAAAAATGAGGAGGCAGAGGAGAGCAGCCAGGAGAGTAGTGGTAAACAGGGTACTTATGTAGGAGCTGTAGAGAACCTGTCGTTCCTCGTCGTGAGGAAAAAGGTGTTTCAGGAAGTATTCGGTTATGGCGAATGGTGGCACGGCCATGAATGAAAGCCCTGGGGACTTGTTAGAGTAATAATGGCCATTGTAAACAGCCCAGTCACCGGTATTTACAAACTCCATCTCCTTTGAATCCTCTTTATAGTAATCTATCTTGAACGAGCCATGGTGGATAATGGCACGGGTGAGGCAAATCCTCACATTCTGGTTCCATCCCCCACCCTGAAAGAAATAGCCATAACTCACAAAAAAGAGTACGAACAGGATGAAGTAGCTGGACTTTAATTTTTGTCCGGTGAGCTGGCAATAAGACATCGACCTACCTCTGTAAACAATAAATTTCTACAGGATATTTCGAGGGAAAATTCTTTTGCAGCTTAAAGTGTTTCTTTACATAATTATATATTTCGACCTGACCAGGCTTTTCTGCATAGAGGGTTTTGTCCTCATAAGGCGGACGAATATCGGGAAGCCAGGCGGTAATCAAACACCATACGTGCCTTCTCCCCTGGATAATGTCCCAAAAGTCAGCGAAGGTCTCGGGATTCAATATATTGCTGTTCGGAGAATAGTAACGAAAATGCTCGCCCGCATACCCGATGGAAAAAATGAGATCGCCTTTTCTATCCCCGACCTTATGCGTAACGAAGTAGACTGCCTCACGGTAATTCTGGCGATCCTGGCTCATTATCTTATGGAGGGCCGGTAATTGTAACCATACGAGAAGAAAGATGAAAAAAAACACGAGCGCCTTTTGATACACCCCCTTAAAGATTCCGGCAAGTCCCACAATTCCCTCACTTGCAATCAGGAGGACAAAAGGTAAGGCAAAGATGAAATATCTCTCAAAAACAAACATGGGGTTTATCAAGAGGTAAAGAGATACCGGCAGCAGAGAAAGTACCAAGAGATAGCAACAGAGAATCCGGTCTTTCCTGAAAGTAAAATAGATGCCGGACAAAAGCAGAATACTGTAAATGATCATGCCGGCAATACCCCGAATCCCAGGGAAAAATGAATCGAAGAGACTCAGGATAAAGGGTATTCGGCTCACAGTCACAACCCTGACTTTACCTATGTTTTTTAAGAACGCCAAAAGGACAGGGCTATAGAGAAGGAGGATGACCATGGCAGCAGCAAAGAGGGAAAGGAAAAAATTTCTCAACGTTTTCAGGCTGATCCTTGTTTTCCCAATATTCCACTTTCCCCTAACTATAAAAAGTACTGCACAGCAACACTGGGAAATCGAAACTGCGATCATGAAGACATGGGAATAAAAACCAAGCGACGTAAAGAGGGTGAAAAGCATCCAGGATCTCAGTCCATTTGTCTTCAAGCCCTTCAGGAAATAAAAAGAGGAGAGGATGGAAAAGAGCGCAAGAGCTGAATAACCCCGTGCTTCGGAAGAGTGATCAATATGAAATGCAGAGATTGCCAGTAAGAGCGAGGCAATGATTCCGGCAGAAGCGCCCAGGAAACTCTTCCCAAACTGAAAGAGCATAACGATACCAAGCAGCCCCATAATCAATGCAGGCAGGCGGAGTGCAATCTCACTCTCACCCAATATCTTTATGGAACCATGGGCTAACAGGGAATAAAACATATGGTTATTGAAATAATAGCCGAGGCTGCTCACAACTTGCCATATAGAGCCGGCATTTGCGTAGGCCATGGTGCTCCATATCTCATCCCACCAGAAACTCTGGTTGATGTTCCAGCAGCGCAATACACAGCCGACGAGGATGCTTAATACGAGGAAGAACTGTACCTGTCTGTCGCTTAAAATATTTTTCTCCATCCCTAGGTATCCCTCACCCCTGCACGAAGAATTCACGCTCGAATGTCAAAATTCCATTGAAAAAAAGAAAAAAATCTGCTTTATATTGAAATCATACCCGCGGGACAGGAGCTTCATGAAAGTAAGTATAACTTTTTGTGGTAAATAAATAAATATTTTCTGCAATAAAAACATCATGGATAAAAAAATCCTCATCTTTATCCCCACAAGAAATACTGCAACAACTATAGAAAAAACATTTAATCTCATCCCTGAACATATCAGGAAAGAGGCTGAATTTATCGTTGTTGACAATGCAAGCGTTGATAATTCCATCGAGGTAGCTGAAAAATTAGGATTGAAAGTAATACGCCACGAGACTGATCGAGGATACGGGGGTTCGAATAAAACTGCTTTCGATTATGCCAAAACTCGAGATGTGGACGTATTTGTCGTTCTTCATTCAGATTGCCAGTATGACCCAACGATAATGGATAAACTTTTGGAGCCAGTTTTGAAAAACGAGGCAGACGCTGTTTTTGGCTCCCGCATTATGGGGAGAAAAGCCCTGCAGGGAGGAATGCCCTGGTGGAAATTTATTTCCAATAGATTTCTTACCTGGATAGAAAATATAGCGACCCATTCACACCTCAGCGAATACCACACCGGCTATAGAATCTATTCCATGGACATCTTGCAGAGAATCCCTTACCATGCTGATTCTAATAACTGGATATTTGACAGTGAGATTATCTTTCAGATCCTCCATTTTGGTTTCAGAATTAAAGAGGTCCCCATCCCGACAACATACAAGGGACCCATCTCATCAATCTCCTTTTCAGCGGGCGTCGTCTACGGACTCTCCATTTTTAGGCTTATTCTTAAATACAAACTCCACCAATGGGATATTATTAAACAACCACAATTTAGGTAACAGTCATCCATTACGTTCCATCAATTCATAATGGCGAGCGCAAAGAAGTATCTCTTCCTCATTCCCCTTACCCTGATCACCATCCATGCCTTTCTCATGAACGGTCATTACTATGTTTACCAGTATCTTACTGTTGGGACGTACCTTGACCCCATTGTCGCCAAGGCTGACCCATCGCTCTTGAAGGATTCTCTCTATGTACATGCTGTCAATCGTACCAGGGTGAGACTATGCATCATTGATGATTTATTTCCCTCTATTTACCAACATTTTGATTTTGAAACATTCGCCATCGTGCAGGAAATCGCCAGCCTCTTCTTCATGCTCGCTGGCATATTCGCCCTCACCAAAGTAATCTCTAAAAGTTCACCTGCAGGCTACGTGGCAACGCTGCTCTATACCGCGGAACTGAATAACTGGACACTCGGCTCACCATCTCCTTACCTTAATTTTTTTCACCACAGTCTCCCCTATACCTATCCCCTCATGGTATGGTCAATGGTCTTCTTTTTTCAAAAGAGATACCCCATCGCGCTCATGGTCGCCGGAATTTCCTGGAATTTTCACCCGATGTGTACCGTGTTTCTCCTCTTTGCATACTTCACATACTCGCTTTTTAATCGCAAAGAATTCACGACTAAAAAAGTTCTCTCCTGCATCGCCGCGTTTGTCATCCCTGCCTTCCCTACCTTGATAAAAATACCCAATTACCTGAGTGCAGGTACATCGTATGATCTCATATGGTTAACGGTTGCCCGCTGGACAGCGTGGTTCACCTGTTTTCCATCAATGTGGCCACTATCCTGGATTATTCGAGCGGGACTTTTCCTGCTTTTTTTTATTATCTCTCTCTTTTTCCTGCCCGATAACAAGATGCGCAAAGGTATCCTCATGTTTATCGTTTCCGTAGGAATCATGTGTCTTCTCGGTACCATATTCGCTGATCTCTATCCCATCCCATTCATCATTAAATTGAGTCTATGGCGCAGCACGATAATCTACCTTTTCCTGGCGCTCCCCTGTATTGCCTATCTCCTGATAACAATGTTTAACCGCAGCATCCTCTTGCGTTTTCTGGCAATAGCCATCATGATACTGTTAACCGGCTACCTCCAGTGTTTTAAGTTGTACTACCTCCCTGTCTTCATCTGTTTCCTCCTGGTATTTGTCTATGAAAACCGTCTGGTCATCAGTTTCCCTTCTTTGCAAGGCAGGTTTTCTCTCCTGTTTATTGCCTCACTTTCTGCTGTTTTTCTCTATCAGGCATTATTTGACCTGGGGAGTATGAGATTACTGGTCTTTTTCAGCTTCATGATAATCTTTCTCCAGTGCTGGAGATTCCTTGAACTATATCGCAGGAATGTTATAACAAATTTCCTGGTACTTACTATACTGTTTATCGTTCTGTTTGACCTTGGAATTCTCTACCACAGGGGAGGACCAGCAATTTATTACCATGGTCGTATCCGGGCGAAGCTTGATTCTTGGGCTGACATCCAGATGTTTGCGAAAAAACATTCGGCAAAAGATGATATTTTTATTATTCCTCCTTATCTGAATGACTTCGGAGTTTATTCTCAGAGAGCAACGCTTGGAGATTGGGCAGAGGGAAGCAATGGAATCTACCTTGACCAACAGTTTAATCATGATTGGTATTCACGGATGAGAGATATAGGATGGATAAAACTTCATGGTGCTGAGGAAGGATACAACAATCTCACCACTGAAGAAATACAGAGAGCAGCTCAAAAGCATGTAGCAAAATTCGTCGTTACAGAGAAACCAAAGACTTTTGAACTGAAGAAGCTATACGAAAATGAGAGATTTATTCTCTATGAGGTTTTATAGTAAGCTTTATACCACTCAACGGTCATGCGTAACCCTTCTTCAAGGGTTATCCGGGGAGACCAGCCGGTTAACTCTTTCAACTTCCGGTTTTCGCAGAAACACTCCATTCCCTCTCCTTTTCGGTACGAGAGTGCACCAATTTCAACCGTAGTCTTACCTCCAATGAGCTCTTGAATCATCGCGATTACATCTTTTATCATATAAGGAATGCCGCTCCCGACATTAATGATTTCTCCTCGAGCCTGGGGACAAAGAGCCACCTTAAGGAATGCCTCGACTACGTCATCAACATAGGTAAACTCTCTTTTCTGATTCCCGGGGCTCATCTTAAATGTCTTTTGCATGAGAAGTTCCCGGATCGCTGACGGGATAAACATGGAACTTTCCTGTGCAGGCCCATAAACCGGGAAAAGGCGGGCAATGGCAATGGGAAGGTCGAATGTCTGGGCAGCCATCTGGCAGAAGAAGGTGCTTGACACCTTCGAGAATGAATACGGCGACACGGGAAATTCCCTCTGTTCTTCCCTCAGAGGAGGGGAGCCTGCGTATCCATACTCTTCGGAGGAACTCGTGTGAATGAAGGCCTCAAAACGACACTCCTTCAGGGCAGTTAATAAATTAATCGTCCCGATGATGTTCGTTTCAGTCATGGGCATGATCAGATCCCACGAGCGTGAAACATCAATGAGGGCAGCTAAATGGAAGATGACCTGGGGGTTGACCTTGGGGAGGATTGATTGAAGTGAATGGATATCAGTAATATCAGATTCCCATACGAGTAAACGGTCTAATACATCCTGAATTCTCCACGTTGGTTCATTTTTTTTTAGGAGGATATGGACACGGGCCCCTTCACCCACTAATCTCTTCACGAGATGTGAGCCAATGAAACCACCAGCCCCTGTGACAAAAACACGTTTTCCCTGCCAGCTCATCGCAAACCGAAAAAGCTGCGATACCAGTCTACGGCTTCTCTCAGGCCATCTTCAATGCTGTAACGGGGGCTCCAGCTTAAAACTCTCTTTGCCTTTTCGATGGAGAGATACTGATCCTTTATCTCTCCCTTGGACTGGTTGAGAATCTTCACCGGATAATCCTTTTTCCCCATGATTTCCAGTATCTTATTGGTAATATCTAAAACGCTCAGCAAGTTTCCACCGCTGAAATTGAAAGCCTCGCCCGACAAATTGAGACGCTCTATATTCTCGGCCAGGGTGACGTAGGCATGAACAGCATCTTTTACATAAATGTAATCCCTCTTCGGTGTCCCGTCACTCCTGATGATCAGAGGTTTGTCATGTAAAACTGACCGAATAGTTCCAGGAACAATACGGTTAAAGTTGAGATCTCCGCCTCCATAAAAGTTCCCGCAGCGGGTAATACCCACAGGGAGCTGATAGGTATTGAAAAAGGTGTGGGCAATGAGGTCAGCACAGGTCTTTGAAACATCGTAGGGATGAGCTCCCTGAAGCGGTGAATCTTCAGTATAGGGGAGCTTCTCCTGTGTCCCGTACGCCTTATCACTGGAAGCAACCACCACCCGCTTGACCCGCTGCTGATTCCTCCTGCAGGCCTCAAGGAGATTCCAAGTACCTTTTATATTCGCCTCAAAGGTAGAAAAAGGATTCAGGTTCGCTATATCTACAATCGTCTGGGCAGCGAGGTGGAAGACGGCGTCAATCTCATATTCATTGAGTATCCTTTCAAGAAGAAAGTAGTCCTCAACTCCGCCCCGGACAATGGTAATTTTTTCATTCAGCCTGAAGCGGTAGAAACTCGACTGGGGGACGAAATCCCTTACCAGCCCTATGACATTAGCGCCTTCCCTGACCAGATGCTCTGTTAGCCAATACCCGAGAAACCCTGAACAACCGGTTATAAAAACATTCCTCAGTTTCCAAAATTCTGACATAGCTACTCCCAGATCTTCCACGGAGGATTCCCTTTCTGCCACTCTTTTTCCAAGACATCCATATCCCTGAGGGTATCCATGCAGTGCCAGTAATCATCATGAGAAAAGACCCTAAGTTCGCCGTCTGTCGCAAGCCTTTCCAGTGGTTCTTTTTCAAAGATGCAGTTCTCATCGTCACGGAGATAGGTAAAAATCTTTCGATTAAGGACAAAAAATCCCCCATTGATATACCCTTCCCGTATCTGGGGTTTTTCACTGAACTCGGTTACACGGCTCCCCTTGATAAGGAGTTCACCAAACCGTGAAGGTGGCCTTACCCCGGTTACCGTTGCAATCTTTTTATGGGACCGATGGAACTCCAGTAAAGTATTCAGATTGATATTACCAACCCCATCCCCATAGGTCATCATAAAGTTATCTGTGTCGATATACGACTCAATCTTTTTTATTCTTGCTCCGGTCATGGTATCGTGTCCCGTATCAGCCAAGGTCACCCGCCACTGGTCTTTACGGTGGGGATTATGAATCTGGATATTCTTGTTGTTCCTGCCTATCTCTATGGTGAAATTACTGTTCATCATCTCGTAGTTCAAGAAATACTCTTTAATCAGCTCTCCCTTATACCCGAGGCATAAGATAAAATCGTTGAATCCATAAAAAGAATAAATTTTCATGATGTGCCAGAGAAGCGGCTTATTGCCTATCTCCACCATGGGCTTGGGTTTGAACTCCGTTTCCTCTCTGATCCGGGTACCCTTCCCCCCGCAGAGGATAACCACTTTTTCTTTTTTTGTTCTATCCAAAGTTCTTGTCATCTAAAATAATTCTATGTTTTTCTTTATATTTCTTATTATACTAAACACTATGAGGAATACAAGGGAAAGATACTAAGGGGTTAGATAAAATGTTATAAAAACCATCCTTGAAAATATATTCTTCCTAAGCTGAATATAAATGGTGTATCATTTTTTATATGTCACCACTTGCAACCATAGTCTATGAATTTTTTTATGTAATCATTTACTTTGGTTTATTGTTTTCCAAGAGTACGTTCCTGGGATACTTTCCAAATCCATCAATCATTGTACGCTTTCTCTTCTTTATTGTTCTGTTCAGCGGATTCTTCGTTCCCTACTGTCTTAAAACATTCCGAATAAGATTGACGGCAAGACACTATATTTCCATCGCACTCTGTTTCTGCTTACTCTATCTGTTTGCCTCCCAGTACTACTATTCAGGTGTGCTAAGAGTTAAGAAGTTTCATTCATTTCTCCAGGTGAAACCAACTGAGCAGCGTGCAGATATACCAAAGCCAACCAGTACATTCAGGATTCTCTGTTTAGGAGGTTCCACCACAGAAGGTGGGGGATCCAACAATAATTATCCGCACCTCCTCCAAGAGATATTATCCAAGAAATACCCTAATAGGAAAATTGAAGTAATCAATGCGGGGAAATATTTTTACAGCTCGCAACACGCCATAATCCAGTATCTGTTTTATCTCAAAGAATTACACCCTGATCTTATCATATTCTTCGAAGGTGCAAACGACCTGATCACGTCATTCA
>Ga0315282_10002476_pt1 | contig 33905 bp, 37 predicted proteins | sample YL17G07_20_MG_FD_203693 | JGI IMG/M metagenome (GOLD analysis project Ga0315282, IMG submission 203693) | Sediment microbial communities from Yellowstone Lake, YNP, Wyoming, USA - YL17G07_20 | ecosystem: Environmental > Aquatic > Freshwater > Lake > Sediment | place: USA: Wyoming | collected...
CCTTCGTATTCGGACGGGCCTCTACGAAGTGCTGGCCTGAAGGTCAGCGCTACAGATCACATCATTGCCTCCGCCATGGCGCGGATTTAAGATAATTAGCCGCTCTGCCGCCTGGAGTGCGGAAGGGTGCAGAAGCTGTGAAAAATTCGATGCGCGCTCTGTTCGCGATCTGTAGCGGCGCTCTATGAGCGCCCTGAAGTTTCTACATTTTCTGAGCCGCAAACTAACCCGGCGCGCCGCGGAGGTCTTCCCCAGCGGGGCGGAAAGGCCGCTCACCACGCGCCGTGAACACCATGGCGAGGCTCGGAAGGGCGCCGCCTCGCCTTATCCGGCGCACGGCTTCATCACTGGACAATCGTATTCGCCCGCACGATGGGCGCCTGCCTTGAACCTGCCGTTCTTAAGCTATCCTTGCAGGATAGTCGGGCTACCTGCTCTCCGGCCACCACGGCGTCAATCTCTCAGGGTCGCGGATAAGCGGGTTTGTTTTCTATGACATCTCAGGTAGCGGGCATCCGGCGGGTTGGAGGTTGGATCTTTGCGATTATCTGTATTGTTTCCAACAACATCGCAGCATTCTGATAACCCGTTCGATTTCAATGACTTCTCAGGGTAGGCGACAAATTGTCAGACAGCGACCCTTTGTTTTCATCAACATCTGGGGAGCTATCTCCATTTTTCATGTTGCACAGTCGCTCGAACCAGGCCACTAACGGTCAAAATGACCTTGCCGAATGCCAGCGTCACTTGGGGGAAAAAGTCGCCTGAAGGCGGAAGGGAAAAGGCATGCAGCATCGCCGGGGTGAAGCGTACAACTCTCATGCCACTATTCTAGTCTACAATCCTGCCATTTGTCAAGCGAAATCTTCCACGGAATTCCTACGGGTAGGAAAGAAAATTCTGACAAATCGCAGAATTCAAGGGATCTGACGGCGTAGTGGTGGGTCAAACGCCTGTGCGCAAATCACCCCCTCGTTGGTTTCATCCCGCGTGGCCGAACCAATGAGGGCCTACGGCTTGGCCACTTCAACGGTTAGGCCGTCACGTCCAAGTGGATTGTTCCGAACCCACCTTCATCGCTCGAAATCCTGTTAACCATCATTAGCCGAGGACCCGAAGCTGCCCTCCGCGCCTGCGATAGTCGGAGATCGCAGACGCCAAAAGGCGATTGTCTGCGCGCGGAAATACGCTAACCTGAGGACAGATCCACTCCGGAGAAGTGCTTGCAGGCATCGAGTAGTTTCTCCTGCCGTTCCACATCGCGAGACACTGGGTTAGGTGTACGGAGCCGCAGACCCCTGTCAGTAAGGATGCAGCGAAGGCCCCTCACGATACAGGCCAGTAGCGGCGGGTTTACCCCGCCATGTGGCGAGGTGAACTCGCCGCTACATTTGAGTGGCGAGGTAAACTCGCCGCTACATTTGAGTGGCGAGGTAAACTCGCCGCTACACTTCCGATTGGCGAGCACAGACGTAGGGGGGAGTAGTGCGCTGCGCGCGCTACCTGCTGCCGGCTTTCTCTTTGCCGCGCTTCCTGAAGGTGTCAATTCTCGGGGCAGTTTTTCGGCTTTCGCCTTCTGTTTCCCTACTCGGGGGAAGCTCATCGCCTTCCTGGGGAGGATTGCCCTTCCCGGCGCGGGTCAGAATCCGCAGAGTTTCCCGGCGGTTGGCGCGGCCAGCGCGCTCGCGGAAATATTCCGCGGTGCGCAAAGTGGAAACCTTCTCCGCCACCGCCACATTGATCAATTGATTTAAGGCTACGCCTTCTGAGTCCGCCACCTTGCGGGCCTCCGCCATCAGCGACGGGGCGAGTCGCAAGGCAAAATTACTTCTTCTCATGGATTTGAACTCCTCATCTGTCCGAGCGCCGCGCCGGGTAAAATCACTGCGCAACCAAAGTCCCTGACGGCTGCTTCAAAATCACGCTGGTTAAAGGTTACGATGGCATCCGCGTTCCCATTCACGGCGGTTTCCAGAACCATGTCATCATTGGGATCTGATAACCTCGGGCGCCAGCGAAAGGAAAGACTGACCGGCTGGGCGATCCCGGCGAGATCGTCCAGGACTCGCCCGATTTCCGCCGCGCTAAGTCCACACGCGGCCAGGTGTTCTGGCCGGTTGAGGACAGCCTCGTACTCAAGGATGAGGGGAACAGAAAGCAGTAGCTGGAAACCACCGTCGAGCGCGCCAAGCAAGAGCTGTCGGGATGCACCCCGACTGCTTCGCAAGGCCGCCGCCATCACATCCGTGTCGAGCACTAAGGCGAGCCTCACGTCAACAGGATATTGCAAGCAATATTACATGTCAAGAGCGCCGACGTGGGCGCCGACGTGGGCGTAGTTCGCCTTCGTCTGGGGCTTTTCGGTCTTTCGCATTGATATACATGTGAACGAGCTTCTTATTAAGAGCCGCGGAGTAGTGCAGAAAGCGCACAACTCCGCTTTCAGACACTACCAACCGGCTCTGAGCACCCCGTCGGTGGTATGATTTAGATCATGAGCATCTACGCGACACTTTGGAAGTTGAAGTTTCCTAAAGATGGAGACGATTTCACAGGATGCGATTGGATCGAAGTGACGGGACAAGGGGTTCCAGCGCATATCGGGTCGCCAAGCCCCGGCGCCGGATACGAGAGCGGTGATCCGTTTGGCGCGTTTCTGCCGCCGCCTGTGGCGGTTGATTCAGACGGCGACGCCCCGCACATGCGAGCGGTGGTTTTCATCACCGAGCTTACCCAAAAAGGAACTGAACGAAGCGGTCAGGAATATCAATCGCCATTGCTTATTTTGACCGGCGAAGAGTATGACAAAATCACGTTTGCAGATTTGTACGAACGAATCTGCTCTGTTTTGCGAGGCAATCGAGCGCCAGTGATTGCTCAGATCATTCTTCTGGATGGGTCAAACGAAATCATTCGCCACCGACCAAAACCTGCGGAATAACATTGTAAATCGCTTTGGTTGATCTAAAGGGGGTAGCGCAGGGGTACGCGTATTTTGCGTTCCTCTGCGGCTTTCCACCCCACCGTCATTATTGGAGGAGCTTCGCATGGCATCAAATCCATGCGTGTTCATCGCCCAGCGATAGAAGCCGGGCGCCCCGCGCCCGCAAACGCCATTGGCCGAGGTCATTTCCCGCAGAAGAGCCGCAGAGGAGGGCAACGTGCGCCCACCTCTGCGCTACCTGCTGTTCAATCTTCACCTGCCTTGAGAGGGCCGCGAGTTTGGAGGCATCGCGAGTTCGCTCAAGGGGGACCAGCAATTCTTGAAAGGTGTAGGACACCAACTCGTTACTCCGCGAGCTACAGTCGGGCTAACAGTGATCAGATTCGTCCGCATAAGATGCGGAATTTCGTCTTCGTACCCCTCTAACACGCCGCTGATTTTTCTGATCAGGAGCGCAGACGTAGGCGTAATTTGCCTTCGTCTGCGGCTTTTCGGTCTTTTGCATTGATGGACATGTGAACGCGCTTCTTATTAAGAGCCGCCGAGTAGCGCGGAATGCGCACAACTCCGCGCTCCAGCTCATCTAAATCGTAGCGCATCAGCCGAGTTATGCAAGCGGGAGATAGATTAACTTCGGGGACGTTTCTTCCTTCGCTCGGTTCTTGTATTAGAGGTACGGGGCGCCCTGGGCCGGTATTGAAGACGTAGTGATGGTTCCGTCTTGGTGGCCGTCATGGGCTCCAAGCATGACGGACACTTCACTCGGTCGTTCGGTGCACCGTATCCCAAAAGCTGCCCGACGGCAACGGACTTCCCGAAACCGAATTCGGGGGATTTAGGATTCACGCACTTGGCACGAACGTTCATAGGCACCTCGCCTATTTTACTTCCCCGGCAGAATAGGAACTGAGCGCTAGCATCGCACTGGGACTTGCGCTCGCTGAAATTGGCACCGAAAAGTCCAAGAATTGGCTAGACGGCTCGACGTGGACATGCGGTTGGTCAAAGGGTTGCGAATCGAATTCTTTGGCGAGTAACGCCCCGGTAAAAACGATCACGAACGCTTTAGAAGGTTTCATGACCCATTATATCCTGCCGGGCAAGTCCCCTGCCACTCTCTTTCTTCATCTTTTTGAGCATGTCTGCGGAAATGCGCAAGGTGCGGAGATGTAACCTGCCTTGGTGGTACTATTGGTGTTTGAAGGGAGTAAAGGAAAATGGACGAGCCACCGGATAAGGAAAACAAGCCACAATCGCTAACAGAAGGTGAGGCAGCCGAGTGTGCCAAGAAGACAGACGAGCTCCTAGACACATGGTCTGAGCAACTATCCCTGGAGGAAGCGGAAGTGTGGATGGAGGCTCACATTGAAGATCTGGAGGATGGACTTGCAAAACTTCAACAGGAAAAGGCTGATTTCGAGGCCAGTGTCCGCGTCATGGAAGGGCACAAAACCGTGGGAGAGGCGATTGAATTCATTTGGAAAAAAGAACACAGAACTTTGGCCGAAGAAGAGGCACTGAACGCTTTCTCCCGTGTCAAAGATAAGTCTATTCGAACAAAATAAGCCGGCGATTTTGACCGTACCGCAGCCGTGGAGGGCTTAAACGATAATGAGCGAAACGGATGAAATCATAATCAGTTTTGAAGGACAGCGCCGCGATCTCAATGATTTCGCTTTTGACGTATTTGACCGAGAGCTGAACCTCGGCCGAGAAAAAGAGACGCCCGGCGGTACGATCGTGATACGAGAGATGCCGCTCGCGAAAAGTGCCATCGGGCATGCGATTATTGAAATCGCGTTCTTCATCGGAAAGAATGTAGCTGTACCAGTCTTTGTAGCGTGGCTTTGCGCCAAGTGGAAGCGGCAGGGCGAAAAACCGATCTCTATTAAAATAGAAAATAATTTTTACCAGTTCGACCCCTCCCTCTTGACGAACGCGATTGAAGAGGCCATTGCCAAGCAAAAAAAGAAGAAGAACTGGTAGCCACGGACAGTGCATTTCTGTCCGTGGGCTTTTCTCAGGCGCGATATCCCAAAGGCAATCTTACGTAATCAATCTGAATGGGGCAGGCCGCCACCGCTACCTTGTCCAAAGCGAAATTGTTGTAACTCGACCACCGCCAATCTTCCTGCCGCTTCACCAATCCTTTCTTTACTGGATTCAGATGCATGTACTCCAGGCGCTCAGCGAATTCTTTCTCGTGACGCACAAAGCGATCCCAATACTGATGCTGCCACAAAGGCCCCTGGGTATCCCGCCGCGCGTGCAGTCTCAGCGTCATGATCTTTTTGGCGTCATTCAGCACCTGCGCGATCAGCAACGGATACCGCGGCCAAATCAGTGCGTGCCAGTGGTCAGGCATCAAAACATAGCCGCAGAGTAGAAATCCCAACCGCCGCCGCGAAGCCTCCAATACGGTTAGGAGCAAATCGTATTCTGATTCGTTGAATCGCCTGATCTTCGGACGAAGGTTGACGCTGACGAAGAAGATGCAATCCGTGTGGCGTAAACGGTGGACGTTGGACACGCCGGCAGATTACCACCACGGCCTAGGTCCTTCAAGCATCTACGGTGAGCGCAGCCATTGCAGCCATATTCGACTGGAGGTATGGTATCAAGGGAAAAGCCCACGGACAGGAAAGCACTGTCCGTGGCTACCAGCTTGCATATTACGCGGGTGGCGCAGACATTGGGTTTGATGTCTGCGTCCCAAGGGAGGATACGCGTGCCTAGCATGACCAGCCAAGAGCGCAAGCAATTCTACTTGAAGGCACTCGAGGACCAGCGACATCTATTAAGAGATGCTATCGCAGGTATGAGTGCCGGCGATCTCACCAGAGCACTGAACGTAGCCACAGCCATTCGTGTCCTCGTCCACGAGACTGGGAACAGTAAGCCCCTCCTAAAATCCATTCAATCGAATTACCGCGGTCTACGCATATTTCTCCGACTACCACCGCCGCGGCCCGCTTGTCCGCCAGGTATAAAAGCAGTTACGTTCTACTGTCCAATTAGTGCCGCAGTCTCAACTGCTGGCGTTGTGTCTCTAATCACAACAATTGATACTAGCGAGTACGAGCAGTCAACCCTTGGGGAATGGTGGCCAAATGCCTGTATGTTATTGCCTGGAATCGGTCCAGTCACGCGGAAAGAGCTTGTACTCGGATTGGCCAATAAGGAAGGCGGGGCTCACGTCGACGCTGAACAAATGCCTGTGAAGTACAGGCTCCTTATGGGAAGTGAGTTCGTCCAATTTAAGATCAATGAAATAAACCTCGGCCCGCTGAATGTCGCGCGCTTGGTTGCAGGCAAGTGCGGTGTCGAATTGCTCGATTGTCTGGACAGAAATTTCCCCGTGCCCAATGTAGCTTGACTCTCCCCCATCGCGGAGTTGCGCCCCGAATTCTCGCGGGTGGCGCAGACATTGGGTTTGATGTCTGCCTCCCAAGCCTCGCGTTGAGACCTCTCGCGCTCAAGTGTTCACGGCAGCCGATCTGAAAAACAGGTGCCGGGTGCCAGGTGCCGGAAAGGCCGGGATACGGGATTCGGGACACGGGACACGGGGCACGGGATACGGGGATTGCCGATTGATGAGTGTCGATTGCCGATTGAGGACACCAAGGGGGCTCGGGGCGCTACGAATTGAAGGGGGTAGCCGCGGTGTTTTGGCATTGCGCGAGGGCCGAATTTCCCTTATTCTGAAGGCGATGGACATACACCTCACCCCGGATCAAAAGGCTTTCGCCTGCCGCGCGATCGAAAACGGACGCTTGCACTCCGAGCAAGATGCGGTGCAGGAGGCTCTTGCTTTGTGGGAAGAACGCGAGCGGCGACGGGCGGAATTTCTTCTCACCCTTGACGACGCCAAGGCTTCGCTGGCCCGTGGCGAAGGCCGCGTCATTACGCCGGAATCCATGCAGCAACTTGCCCAAGAGGTGAAGGAACGCGGACGCGCGCGCCTTCTCGCGGAACTCACCGCGTCCCGCTGATGACCCATCGCGTAGCGCCCCGCGCCGAAACGGATCTCGACGACATTTGGCTTTACGTCGCGAAGGAAAGCGGCAGCATCGAGATTGCCAACCGTTTAATTGACAGCATCACCAACCGCTTCTTCATGCTGGCGGGCTTCCCCTATGTCGGACGTGCACGCGATGACGATTTCGGCCCCAGATGCCGCAGCGTGGCGGTGGGGGAGTATGTCATCGTTTACTGTGTCGAAAACCAGGACGTGCTTATCCTTCGGGTCGTACATGGCCGCCGCGACCTGGAGGCCCTTTTCGGCCACTAAGACGGTTTTCCCGGCCGGCGGCGGCGGCGGGAACCCGGGGACAGGCGGAACGTTTCATTATTTTCCCGCGACCGGATTTGGCCGCGCTGGCTTGCGAACCTCTTCGAACTGGTTGATGCGAACAACCCCGTTGGGAAGGACGGCGCGGATGTCGAGATGGCCTCCCATGGCCTCAATGATCTTACGCAGCGTGCTGATATACATGTCGGAGCGGCGCTCCACTTTGGAAATGGCGGCCTGATTAACGTGCAGCAGTTCCGCCAAGTGTTCCTGCGTCAGGTCGAGCGCTCCGCGCAGCTCGTCCAGCGCCATTTCCTGAATCATCTGGTCAGCCTTCGCTTGCGAGCGCTCCCGCGCCGCGGCAGACATTTTCGCTTGCAGTGCCTTGAAATTCTTAGCCATCGGTTAAACCTTCCTTCTCCAGGGCGGCCAAATGCTTGTCATAGATGCGATCCGCGAGGGGGACGAACGTTTCGTACCATCGATCGTCGCCCGTCTTGTCGCCCCCGATGAGCAGGATCGCACAGCGTCGGGGATCGAAAGCGTACAGTACCCGGTAGGGCCGCCCTGAGTGCTGGACAATCAGCTCCTTCATGTGGGAATGTTTCGACCCGGAAATCACACCCGAATGGGGTCGCCGCAGTGCGGGGCCGAATCGCTGAAGAAGGATGATCTTGGCGTTCACGTCCACCTGCTCATCCTCCGTAAGCTGGTCCCACCGCGCTTCGAACTCGTTGGACTATTCGACTTCCCATTCCACAGAAGGAATATTACCTCAAGGGAATTACAATGTCAAGGAGACTTTGGGGGCAAAGCCTCGCGTTGCGACCCCGCGCGCCCAGTGTTCAGGGCAGCCGGTCCATCGCCAGGATGGAGTGGTCCTTCCAGTAATCGTATCTCCAGCTTGTCTCTTGCCCATCGCGGGGTTGGGAAATCCCGTGGCGGCACCAAAAAGGGTAATGGGTCAATTTGATGTAGAGGCGGCTTGACGCCGCCATTTAGCGAGGTAAACTCGCCGCTACGTCGTAACCGCACTCCAGGGCGTGCTCCTAACAGCCCCCTCGTTGGTCCCCCGACACTCCCCCATATCGTTATCGGCGGATGAGGGCAGGAGGATGAGAGAATCTCACCGTAGGCACAAGACCCCTCATCCGACCTCGTTCCTCGGCCACCTTCTCCCCAGGGGAGAAGGAAGCGTGTAGCGACGGTCAGTGCCGTTCTGCGTGGGTTCTCCTCTAGGAAGAAAATGGCGGGGTCGAGCCGCCGCACTCCAAGGCGCCTTCGGCACGGGTATCTTCGCGACGCAGCGACGCCAATCCCCACGCCGCGCTTGGGCTGAGACAACCGGGCTTGCACTTTTAGGTGGCGCACCGGCTACCGATCACAGGATAGGATCACAGGATTGCCACCGCCCTGGCGCGGATTTAAGATAATTAGCCGCTCTGCCGCTTCGGCCTGAAACCTTAGGGATGCAATGCGCCTGCTTGAATATTGATGTACGGGAGAATGAGATTGCATGGCCACTGAAAGGATCAATCTGGGGCGCCGCCGGTTTGTGAGTGTGGCGGCAAAGGCGGTGGTAGGGGGCTCTGCCGCTGCCTTCGCGGCGCCGGTACTGCGGCAAGGCGCGCCCGCCACCCGACGGCCTGCCGTGACCCGGCCGAATGTTCTGGTCATCATGACGGATCAGCAGCGCTACAGTTCGCTGCCCTGCTACGGAGTGAATGCCGTCGCTGCGCCCAACCTGAGCAAACTGGCGAGGGAAGGCGTGGTCTTCGAGCACTGTTACGTCAACAATCCGATTTGCACTCCCAGCCGCGCCAGCCTGTGGACGGGAAAGAATCTGCCGCAGCACGGCGTCTACAGGCTTCATGACATACTTCCCACCGATCAGGTGCTCATCACCAAGCGGCTGCAAGAAGCAGGTTACCACACGGCGCTTTTCGGGAAACTGCACGTCAGCGGCATGCTGCACGAATCTACGACGCGACATCCCAACGACGGCTTCGACGTGTACGAGTGGTGCCAGGAATCGTCGCTCTACCCGGATTCTCCCTTCAACGGCTACAGCCATTGGCTCAGGGAAAAGAACCCGGCGCTGCTCGAGCGATTCCGCAACGAAGGCCGCAAGGTCACCCACGTGCCGCGCCAGTTCCACCTGACGCACTGGGCCGCCGAGCGGACCATCGACTTCATTCGGAGGTCCGATGCCAGCCGGCCGTTCTTCTGCCTGATGAGCGTATTCGACCCGCACAATCCCTATGACGGCTATCCGCTCGACATGGAAAAGCTCGTGGACCGGAGCAGAACCCCCGACCCGGCGTTCACCCCCGGCGAGAGCGCACAAAAACCTTACGGGATTCGCTACGAGCACGCGCACTCATATCTCGGCGCGTTCAGCAAGTTCACCTCCCAGGATTTGGGGCAGATGCGTTTGGGTTACTTTGCGGCGCTCGCCCTTTTGGACCTGGAAATCGGCCGGGTGCTCGCTACGCTGGAGGAAAAGGGAATTACTCAGAACACGCTGGTGATCTTCACCAGCGACCACGGCGACATGCTGGGCGACCACGAACTGCTGGTGAAGGGAGCGTTCTTCTACGACCCCTGCGTGCGGGTCCCGCTGCTGATGCGCTGGCCGGGGCGATGGGGCTCCGGGGTGCGAGTTCGCCACCTGGTTCAATCGAACGATATCGCGGCCACGATCCTCTCGGTGGCGGGCTGTTTTCCTGACGACCGCCAACAGGAAATGCCCGAGTCCCACAATCTGGAGCCGCTCGGCCGCGGGGAATCGGCCCCCGTGCGCGAGCAGGCCATCTGCTGCTATCGCAATTCCGGGGTATTCGATACCGGCGGTTACGCCGACCCGCCCATCCATGCCACCATGCTGCGCGACGCTCGCTACAAACTAAACTTCTATAGCCATCCCCAGGAGCCGCACGAACGGGAGGGGGAGCTTTACGACATGGAGAACGACCCCGGCGAACAGACCAACCTCTGGAATGACGCGCGTTACCAGAATACTCGTGCGCGAATGACCGAGGCCCTCCTGAGCTGGATGAGCACGCAGGAACTGCTGCTCGGCTCACGAGGAGGAGACGTCGCGCGACGGCCGTCCAACAACCCCGTGAACCATCGGCATTAGCCTGTAGAAGCGCGGAGTAGTGCGCTGTGCGCACAACTCCACACGCTGACATCATCGATAAACCACGCTTTATTCCGCCCCTATTGCCCGCTGCTCAGAATCTTCTTCCAGCGCGCCCAGGCTTGATCGCGGGCCCGGCGATTGGCTTCGCTGGCGTCCGGAGCTTCTCCGGCACGCATGAAGCCGTGGCCGGCACCGTCGTAGGTAACCGGCTGGAAAGTTTTTCCCGCCGCTTTCATCTGCTCGCGAGTATCGGGGAGCGTTGCTCCAATGCGGGCGTCATTTCCTGCGTAGAATCCGTAGACGGGGGCAGTGATACCGGGCATGGCCTCCTTCGCCGGCGGCGGCCCGTAGAAGACGAAGGCAGCGGCAAGGTCCGAGCGATGAGTCGCAAAGCGGAAGCTCTGGCCACCGCCCCAGCAGAAACCGGCTACGAAGAGCTTGCTGTTAGAGGCCGGAATCTTGTTGGCATAATCCGCGACAGCGTTAAGGTCCGCGTTGACCTGGTCAGGATTCAGATGGCTCACAGCTTCAACTGCCGGACTACTCATGCCTTGCCCTGCTTTCCCCGGGGGGAAATCGCTGCTCCGGCCACCGTTCGGCCCCATGCCGGAAAGCAGGTCGGGGGCTACCGCAATGTAGCCGGCTTCCGCCACTTGGTCAGCCAAGTCTTGCACCCAATCTGTCAACCCGAAGATTTCATGGATGACGAGTACCACGGGCGTCTTGTCCTTTGCCTCGGGATAGACGACAAAGGTTTCCACGGCGCGCCCATCGTGCTTTACGGTGACCCACTCACGATGTCGCGGGGACTTTTCCACCCGCTCGCGCGCCCAGTCCTGGGCCAAAAGGGGTGATGCGCTCAGCAAAAGAAGGAACCACACCATGCGGGATCGCATATCTCTCTCCTGATTGTCGGTGTCCTGGGGCCCTGTCTTGACCCGATTTGGAGCCTCGGGTGAAGGCGATGAAATAATACACGCGATGCTCGGGCACTCGCAAGGCCCGCGCGGGGCGCGGGACGACCAGAGGGCGGGAGCCGCGATTTCGCCGGGGCTGAAGCGCCGCCCTTCTGGCAGTCCCCAAAAGCGTTCCAGCATATGCCTGGGTGGTTATTTCTGTTCAATCTGTTATCATTTTGCTTTTACTTCGGGCCGCAGCAAGGGGAGTCCACCAGCTCACGGAAGGACTCCGCTTCACAAAAAGGAGAGGCATCATGGAACAGCAATCGTTGGCCAAGAACCATCCCGAGCCGAACAAGAACGGTTTGATTGTAATCGGGGGGGCAGGCGGATTTATTGGCGGGGCCCTGGCGCGATATTTCCACCAGCGAGGGTTCACTCGAATCCGCGCGATTGATAAGAAGCCCCTGCCCGAGTGGTACCAGCGCGTGCCGGGGGTGGAGAGCCTGTGTCTGGATTTGAGCGAACAGGAAAACTGCGTCCGCGCCTGCGAAGGCGCCGTGGAAGTTTATAATCTTGCGGCGGACATGGGCGGCATGGGCTTCATCGAGCGCTTCCGCATCGAGTGCCTGCGCAGCGTCCTGATCAACACCCACTTGATTGAGGCTGCTTACCGCGCCGGGGCGGAGCGCTACTTCTACTCCTCCTCCGCCTGCGCTTACAACACGGAATTGCAAAAGGACCCAAACGTCCGAGCCCTGAAAGAGTCGGACGCCTACCCCGCTATGGCCGAACGCGGCTACGGATGGGAGAAGCTCTTCTCCGAAATGGTCTGCCAGGAATACTGGGCTGAGCGCGGAATGAAAACCTTCATCGCGCGCTTCCACAATGTGTACGGGCCGCACGGCACCTGGGACGGCGGCCGGGAGAAAGCCCCGGCGGCGATGTGCCGCAAGGTGATTGAAGCCAAGGACTCGGGAAGCAACAAAATCCTGATCTGGAGCGACGGCACTCCCACGCGCAGCTTCATGTACATCGACGACTGCGTGAAGGGCATCGACATGATCGCACATTGCGAGGATTTGATCGCCAAACCCATCAATTTGGGGTCGAGCGAATTGGTTTCCGTTAACCAATTAGTGGACATCGTGGAAGCCATCGGCGGCACCAAGCTTCATCGCGAGTATGACCTGACCGCGCCCCGCGGCGTGGCGGGCCGTAACAGCGATAACACCCTGATCCAGAGCATCCTGCATTGGGAGCCGCGCACGCCGCTGCGCGAGGGGATGGCGAAGACCTATGCCTGGATCGCCGAGCAGTACGCTGACCGGAAAGCCGGCAAGCGGACAGTGAGCTAACCATGGCGAAGAATTTCAAGGATCTCACCGAGCGGGAAATCCTGGCGCTTGCCATTACTCTCGAGGAAGAGGACGCGCGCATCTACGGTGATTTTGCCGACGGGCTGCGCGAAACCTATCCGGCGACGGCCAGGATGTTTGAGGAAATGCAGGAGGAAGAATCCGGGCATCGCCGCAGCTTGATCGAAACTTTTCGCGAGCGCTTCGGCGAGCATATTCCGCTGATCCGCCGGCAGGACGTCAAGGGTTTCATCCAACATAAGCCGGTGTGGCTGGTGCGGCCGCTGGGCATTGACACCGTGCGCAAGCAGGCGGAAATCATGGAGCTGGAAACGCGGCGGTTTTACGAACACGCTATCGGGAAGGTGACGGACGCCTCCGTGCGCAAGTTGCTGGGCGACCTCGCCGAAGTCGAACGCAAGCATTCCGCGCTGGCGGAATCACTGGAACAAAAATACCTGACGCCGGACGTACGTCGCGAGGAAGAAGCCGCGAATCGCCGCCTGTTTGTTCTTCAGATTATCCAGCCGGGTCTGGCCGGATTGATGGATGGCTCGGTATCCACGCTGGCCCCGGTCTTCGCGGCAGCCTTCGCCACGCGCAGCAGCCCCGATGCCTTTCTGGTAGGCCTGGCGGCCTCGCTGGGAGCGGGCATTTCCATGGGTTTCGCCGAGGCGCTTTCCGACGACGGCTCGCTGACGGGCCGCGGGCATCCCTGGGTGCGAGGCGCGGTCTGCGGCCTCATGACCGCGATGGGAGGCATTGGGCACACGCTGCCTTTCTTGATTCACGATTTCCGCCTGGCCATGACGGCGGCCGTGGGCGTGGTGGCGGTAGAGCTCGCGGCCATCAGTTACATCCGCCATCATTATATGGACACGCCCTTTCTTTCTGCCGCCTTTCAGGTGGTGGTGGGCGGCGTGCTGGTTTTCCTTACCGGGATTTTGATCGGGAGTTCGTAATCGGGTGATCCGACGATCGGGTGATCGGGAGATCGGGTGATCGCGTGAACAAAAACCAACACCTTTGCTTCTGTTCACCCGATCATCGGATCACCCGATCACCCGATTCTGCCTCAAGGAGGAGACTCGCATGCGGTTGGTATTAGGTTCGGATCATGCCGGGTACGAACTAAAACAGGAGTTGGTTGAATGTCTGCGCGCTTTGGGCCACGAGGTGGTGGACGTCGGCACCCACAGCACGGCGCCCGTGGATTACCCGGATTATGCGGAGGCGGTTGCCGGTGCGCTGCGTGACGGCCGGGCCGAACGCGGCGTGCTGATTTGCGGCAGCGGCGTGGGCGCTTGCGTGGCCGCCAACAAGATTCCCGGAATCCGCGCCGCTATTTGCCACGATGCTTATTCCGCGCACCAAGGCGTCGAACACGACGATATGAATGTGCTGGTGTTGGGTTCCCGTGTGATCGGACCGGAACTGGCCAAGGAGCTGGTACGCGATTACCTGCATGCCAACTTTTCCGGCGAGGAACGCCACGCTCGCCGTTTGGGAAAGGTGAAGGCGATCGAGGCGCATTACCTGCAAAAGTTATGAATTCAGAATTCATAATGTTCCGATGAGAAACCTTGAAGAGTCGCTATTCTGGGAAATCTTCTATCGGCGTCAGGCCACGCGCTCCGAATTGGTGCGTCAGTTCAACGTCAGCGCCGCCACGATTTCACGCTCCGCGGATGAGCTGCTCTCGAAGCGCCTCATCGTTGAAACCGGCACGACAATTTCTTTTCGCGGACGCCCCCCCGCCTTGCTGCAAATCAATCCTGAACTCGCGGATGTGGGTGGACTTGAACTCGATCGCGACCGGATTACGGCGGTGGTGACGGACATGGCGGGCAATCTGCTGGGCCGAGGCGCGGTGGAAGCGAATCCCTCCAACCCTGTCGCCCGGACCCTTCGGGACTGTCGCGGAGCCTTGCGCATCGCGCTTTCGGACGCGGGAGTGAGCCCGGCGCGGCTTTCCCGCATTGGTGTGGGGTATACCGGCAGGCTGGATGTTCAGAGCGGCGTGCGTCTGCACTGGGAAGGAATGCCGCACTGGAGGCGCGTGAATCTCCTGGACGTCTTAAGGGAGACGTTCGAGATGAACATTACCCTGCGCGACCGGGCACAGGCCATGGCTTTTGCCCATCACTTGCTGTGGCCGGAAAACTGCCGCCACCGGTCCGCCCTTTACGTGCACATCGGGAGTGGAATTGGCGCGGGGATCTTCATCGATGGCCGTATGCTCCAGGGGATGACCTTGAACAGCGGAGAAATCGGTCACATCGTGATCGACCGCAATGGCCCGCTTTGCGAGTGCGGGAAAAAGGGCTGCCTGGAAGCGGTTGCATCGCTTCCCGCCACCATGGCACGCGCGCGCGCGGCCTTCGAGCAGAATACGGATACGTCCTTGCGCGCCCTGGCCAAGTCTTCATTGCGGTTGACACCCCATATGCTGGTTCAGGCGGCGCGGGAGGGTGATTCGCTTGCCCGGGCGGTGCTCTTGGAAACCGGGGAGGCTCTGGGAGTCGGCATTGCCAACACCGTTCAAATTCTCAATCCCTCACTGGTCGTCCTGGCAGGAAGATTTGCGAACTTGGCGCGGGATTTCCTCTTGGATGCCGTAACGCGGGTGATTCGCGACCAGTGTTTTGAAGCCATTTCGCGTGGGTTGGAAGTCCGCGTGGCGCCGTTCCGAAAAGAGGTTGGACCCGTCGGTTGCGCGCTGCTGGCCTCCGTTGACGTGGCGGCAGAAGTGATCCAACGCACCCTTTTTGTCAATGAACCTCCACGCTCAGCCCTCAAATAACACCTGGACGTGTAGCGTTTGCGCTTGAAAACGCGGTTTGCCGAAGTGATGCAAGCGTTGTGCAGTGAAAAAATCCCGTTGTAGCGGTGGTCTCTGACCGCTGCCTTTAAGAATCAACTATTTCGGCGGTCAGAGACCGCCGCTACAAATGCGGTGCGCCCGAGCCGCAACCAAAAGGAGGCTCTCCGTGCTTTTCAAGCTTCAACACCGCGCGGCTGTCGTCCGCAACCCAAAAAGGATTTCACCACGGAGGCCACAGAGGCCACGGAGAACAGACACAAATAAGAACTGTGGGTCAATAAACGAGAGCGCTTGCCTGTCGTTAAAACTCCGATCTGACGTCGCCACTAAAAACGCAGGGCGGATCAGAAAAAGAGCTTCATGGAGAACTGCAAGATCCGCGGACCCGCCGACACGCCTGTAATTTTGCCAAACGTTCCCGACCCGACCGAGGCGCCTGGATTGCCCAGATCGGCACGGTTGAACAAATTGAAGAATTCCGCGCGGAAGGTAAGCTTTCCTTGGTCTCCCAAGAAATGCAAAGGAAAGTTGCGGTAGGCTGCCGTGTCGGTGTTCAGGTAAGCAGGACCGTAGATGGAATTGCGGCCCAAGGTTCCAAACGTGCCGGGATCGGCTTGCGCAAATGAACTGGTGTTAAAGTACGCCGCGATTTCATTGTGGCGGCCGGAAGCGATGGTGATGGGACCGACCAACTTCGCCGTGCTGGTCGCTCCCGTTGCATTTGCGTTGTTGCTGCTCGTTACCGTAAATGGACTGCCCGTTTCAAGCGTGATAATCCCGCTCACCTGCCAGTTACCCATAACCGCGCTGGCATAACGTGACTTCATCGCATGTCCGGCATCGGGGACGTGGTAGACCACGGAATCCACAAAGCGGTGGCGGCGGTCGAAGTCCGAAGGACCATGGAATTGGAAGAAGTTGTACGGGTCCCAAAGGGTGTTCGAGGTGATTTGGGCATTCGAGGAGAGGTAGTCGAGGTTCTTGGAAAGGGTATAACTTAATTTGTTGCTGAAGCCCCGGGATATTCTCCTCTCGACGGAGAACTGGAAAGAGTTGTACGACTGGTTGAGCCCGGCCATCAGGAGGTCCAACTCCTGGTATTGCTGCCTTGGCCGGCGTGCATTGATGGTCTGTAGATTCTGTGCCAGAGTCAGCGAGGAGTTGTAAGTGGCCGGGTTGTTATCGAAGTCGCCCCAGAGGTGAGTTCCTTTGCTCCCCACATAACTGGCGGTCACAATCCAGTTTTGCCGCATTTGCCGCTCGAGAGTCAGATTCCAAGACTGCGAGTAAGGCAAGGTCTGGGTGGTTTGGAGAGCTGCGGCGGTCATGGGAAGTTGGAAAGCCGAGTTCTTCTGGAAGTCGCCTGAATACGGGAAAACATTCAAGTTCTGGCGGCCGGCGTAAGGATTATCGAAGGAGCCGCTGGTGAAGTTGACCGTAAAAGAAAACGGCGACTGATCATTCATATTGTTGTAGGCATAAGTCTCGGGGGAATCGTAGTAGATTCCGTAGCCGCCCCGAAGGCTGGTTTTGCCGTTGCCAAAAACGTCCCAGGCAAAACCAAAACGGGGGCCGAAGTGTCGATAATCATTCGGAATAACCCCGGTGGGAAGTGTGTTTCCCGAGGGACCTTTGTCCCCAACGTAGAGCAGTCCCGGCGGGGAGTTCACAAAGACTTGCGACACGGTGCCGGCACTGTAAGCGGCCTGTGAAAACATGGTGATGCGGTCATTGAGATCAGTGATAGGAAAATACGGCTCCCATCGCGCGCCAAAATCGAGAGTGAGTCGGGGCGTCAGGCGAAAGGTATCGCCGGCGTAGAAGCCAAAATAGTGCAGGCGCTTGAATTCGATCTCACCATTACCCTGCACAAAGCTGCTGAACTGGCCAATAATGAAATCGGCTTGATCGAACCCCGTGAATTGTCCGCTGAAACCAAACGATCCATCCGAATGGAATTCGTTGTACTCGTTGTAGCGGGAATCTTCGATGTTCGCGCCCCATACCACGCTGTGTCGGCCTCTGATCCACTGCCAGGATTGCGCGAATTCCAGGTTGGCTCTGGCGAAAGTCGCCGGGGCGCCTGTGCCAAAGCCCCAATTGGATGTCCCGCTAAGACTTGCGCCAATTTGGTTCGAGAACGGATTGATATTGATGCCCAACGTCTTCATCGTGAACGGGACGGAATAGACTCGAATGCCATCATACTCGTTGGCGGTAAAGCGTGTTTGCACCAACATGCGGGGAGAAAGGGTGTAATTGAAGGCCACCGTGCCGTTCTCCGCCGTTCCCGTCGTGCCCTGGGTGGTGGAAAAAATGTTATTGGGGGCCATGAAGGGTGGCGTCTCCTGGTAGTTGCGGTAAAGCCGCACGTAGAAGTTACTCTTCTGGTTAACATTGTAATCGACGCGGGTAATCCACTCGTGGGCGTTCTGGCGGGAGGGCACCGAGTAGTGAACCAAGCCGTCCGAGCCCGGAAGGGGAGCGTATTTCAGCAAGTTCTGCGCGGCAGGCGACCATTCCGTATTGGGAATCTGATTGTTAGTGTAAGGGGCGTTCCCCTTGGTAGGATCAACCAACTGGATGGGCTTGGACCCGCTCAGCAGGTCCGAGAAATCGCCCTGCCGGTGGGCTTGCGTCATACTGAGGTGCGAAGGGGAAGTGCCCAGGGACCGGATCCAGGTTTGTTGATAGCCGCCAAAAAAGAAGAGTTTATCCTTCTTGACGGGGCCGCCGAAGGTGAAGCCCGCCTGGTTTTGTTTGAGATTGTCGGGGCCGTGGGAGAAGAAATTGTTGGCGTCGAAGGCGGTGTTACGCACGAACTCGAACGCATCACCGTGGAAACCGTTGGTGCCGCCCTTGGTGACAATGTTCACCCGGCCACCATTATTTCTGCCGAATTCCGCTCCCTGGCCGGACGTCTCCACGCTGAATTCCTGCACCGCGTCGGGAAAGGGATACGGCAGCATGGTGTTCTGGAGATTATCCATGTTATCGCCCCCGTCCAGCGTAAAGGACAGGGTGTTGTTCCGGGCGCCGTCAATCGAAAAGCGGCGGGCCGCGAAAGCCATTTTGGCGCCATCCCCACTGCCCCCCGCGACACCGGCGGCTGACTGAACCCCTGGCACAAGGAGAGTGAGATCTGCCAAGTCGCGGCCGTTGAGCGGGAGTTCGAGGGCGCGCGCGTTGTCGACGATGCCTTTCAGGGTGCCGCCGCTCAGATCCACGGCGACGGCTTCGGCCTGCACGTTCACGGTGGTATTGACCGAGCCCACCGTAAGACTTAGATCCACCCTCCGGTTATCGTTCACCTGTAACACGATGCCCGTTTGCTCGAGCGCGCGAAAGCCCTCTTTCTGTACTTTCAGTTTGTACTCACCGACGGGAATGACTGGAAATGCCCATTCCCCAGCCGTATTGGACTGCGCCGTGCGGACGACGCCCGTCTGAACCTGTGTAAGGGTAATCAGCGCCTGGGGGATAACAGCCCCTTGCTGATCTACAATCCGGCCGTACAATCTCGCGCTGTCGCGCTGTTGGCCCCATAAGCATCCGGCCAATGATAGCAGTACCAGGCTCGCTCCCATAAGACGTTGCAAGCGATGCATATGATCCTCCTTAACTGTTTATCGAGTTCGCCCCGGACCTGACGCAAATGAATTGGAACAAGTGAAGACAGTGCTCCCGAACTTACCGGTATTGCCGAGTTGACTTAAATTTAAGGTCAGCGTAATACTACGCCGCGCCGCCTGCTTCTTTTATCGTTAGTTGGTTGGGAAAGCAACTCATGGGAGGCGGGTTATTTTCAGTCTGAAAAGAATTCCGGACATAGAATTGAAGCATGCGCTCGCTTAGTGTTGGTTGCCGCCCTGAAAATACCGAGAGTAGAATGGACGCGGTCAGGGCGGGGTGGCTGCGCGCTCACGCCATCTGCGGTTCCTTGGTTGTCCCATGACCCTACGATCCGGCCGAGCGTTTGCGAAGCAGGTATGAAACCACGTTTCGTCGTCTTCATCATGTTTCTTGCCCTCACGGGGCAGCGGGCGATCCCCCAGCAAGAGGTCAAAACTGCGGTGCGGCCCGTGGACCTGCCGGCAGTCACGGGTGTGCGTGTCGGCGTATTCGGGGAGGAAGTTAGCAGGGCGTATACGGCCAAGGACGGCGTGCCGTCCGACGACGCGCGCTCAATCGCGGTCACGGCTTCGGGTGACGTTTACGCCGGCACGGCACGGGGTCTGGCGCGCTTTTCGGCCGGCAAGTGGGCCACCCTTGCTGCGGACGGCGAAGCCGTGGAACAGGTCGCCGCGCGCGGTGATGACGTCTGGTTCACTGCCGCGGGAAAGCTGGTCCACTTGCACGGCGCGTCGTTCTCTCTACCGCCGGTAAAGGTCAACCAAATAACGGCCGGCGAAAAACCGTCTTTGGCCACTGACGCCGGCCTCTACATTCTGGGCGGGAAGAAATTCGTCCTCGACTCTGGTCTGGCGCGGTTGCTGGGAAGCGAGAAAGCCGTCCGGCAGGTGGCCGTTGCCGCCGACGGCCGCATCGCCGTCGCTGCTCTGGCCGGGTTGTTCCTGAGGCAGGCGGGGGGCGCCTGGGGTGCTGTTTATCCGCGGGATGCCACTCGGAGCTGGGCCCCGTACGACGTGCGCGGGGTGGCGTTTGACTCTAAGGATCGCCTCTGGTTTTCCAGCGCGCAGGGCGCTGGCTGCGAGGCGAGCGATTGGCAACTCTATACCGGAGCTGACGGCCTCCCTTATGACGATTTCACCACGCTGGCGGCGGGTGAAAACGGCACGGTCTGGTTCGGCACCAGGATGGGAGCCATCCGCTACGACGGCAAGGATTGGGAATATCGCCAGGGGAGGCGCTGGCTACCCCACGACGATGTGCGCTCCATCGCCGTGAATGGCCATGGCGACGCGTGGTTCGCCACCGCCGCGGGCGTCGGCGTCATCGAGCGCCGTTCCATGACTCTTGCCGAGAAGGCAAAATTCTTTGAGGACGAGATCGACAAGCGCCACCGGCGCACGCCGTACGGCTACATCTCCTACGTCAGCCTGAAGCACCCTGGCGACACCAGCGAGTGGGAACAGCGCGCGAGCGACAACGACGGCCTCTGGACCGCCATGTACGGCGCCGGTGAGTGTTTTGCTTACGCGGCCACCCATGACCCTCTCGCCAAGCAGCGCGCCAAGGCGGCGTTTGAAGCCCTGCGCTTTCTTCGCGTCGTGACCCAGGGAGGACCGCATCCGGCCCCCAAGGGTTTTGTCGCCCGCGCTATCCTGCCCACTAGCGGTCCTGACCCGAACCGGGAGGACAGCCCCGCGCGGGATGAACGAAAGCGCGCCACCGAGGACGCTTTGTGGAAGGTCATCACGCCCCGCTGGCCCGTTTCCGCCGACGGCAGGTGGTACTGGAAATCAGATGCCAGCTCGGACGAACTGGACGGGCACTTCTTTTTCTACGGGCTCTACTACGACCTGGTCGCGGACACGGAAGAAGAACGCAACCGCGTCCGCGAGCACGTTGCCGCGGTGGCAGAACACCTCATCGATCACAACTTCCAGCTTGTCGACCATGACGGCAAGCCGACGCGCTGGGCCATCTTCAACCCGGAGAATCTCAACCACAACTTCGCTTGGCGCGGGGGGCGCGGGACAAACTCCCTGAGCATCCTGACGTACCTCAAGGTGGCCGAGCACATCACCGGTGACGCCAGATTCGCGGCCGCCGCGCGATGGCTGATTGAGCAGCATGCTTACGCGGCGAATATCCTGATCCCCAAGGCGGACACCGGTCCCGGCTCCGGCAACCAATCGGATGACGAGATGATTTTCATGAATTACTACAACCTCATCCGCTACGAGACCGACCCCGTCCTGCGGGAAACCTACGCACTAGCCCTGTACAAGCACTGGCAGTGGGAGCGGCCCGAGCTGAACCCTTTTTTCGATTTTATTTATGCCGCCAGTTGCAACGGACAAACCATCGAAGACCCGTTCGGCAAGGAAGACCTTTCCCCCAAAGATATTGGATGGCTGGAGGAGTCGGTGGACTCGCTCAAGCGCTTCCCAGTCGACCGTATCGACTGGCGCCTGATCAATAGCCATCGCCAGGACATTATCCGCCTGGCCGATTACATCGAGCTGGACCGCGACATCGGCGGCGCGGGCTACCGGGTAAACGGCAACGTCCTGCCCATTGATGAACGTTGGGTTGGTCACTGGGGCCACGATCCATGGGAGCTCGATGAGGGCGGCGACGGCACGACTCTTGCCGATGGCGGGGCCTTTCTGCTCCCCTATTACATGGGTCTATATCACAAGTACATCCAGGAGTGAGCCATGAAACGTTTGATCATTCTTTTCGCGTTGCTGTTGGCGCCGCCCCTGTGGGGCGCGGAGCAACCCTTTATTGAGTCCGAGCTAATCTTCCCCTTGGGGACTCTGCACGCACACTCCTCCTCGATTGTGCAATTGCCCAACGGCGACTTTTACGCGTGTTGGTACAAGGGCTCGGGCGAGCGTACGGCCGATGACGTGAAAGTGGAGGCTTCGCTGCTGCGCCGCAACACCCGAACATGGTCCGAGCCCTACACGCTGGTGGACCAACCCGATTTCCCCGACACCAATCCTGTGCTTTTCATGGATTCGCACCAGCGCCTCTGGGTAATCTGGTCTAGCGTGATAGCCCACCGCTGGGAGACCGCTTTGCTCCGCTACAAGATCGCCTTCCATTACAAGGACCTCGCCGCGGGACCGCCACTTTGGGACGTGAGCGACCCGCTCCTGTTCATCCCGCGCAACTTTGCGGAGGTGGTAAAGCGGGACACCGAACCGTGGCTCACGCACCTGCCCGCCGGACGCGATGGCGAAGAGGCGAAGCACGCCATGCAAATGGCCTCCGATGAATACTTTTCCCGCATGGGTTGGATGGGCCGCAACCAGCCCCTGGAACTTCCCTCGGGTCGCATTCTGGTCCCGCTGTATTCCGACGGCTATAACTTTTCGCTGTTGGCCATCACCGACGACGGCGGCAAGACCTGGACCAGCAGCGAACCCATTGTCTCCATGGGCGGCGTGCAGCCCAGCCTGGTGCGAAAGCGCGACGGAACCATCGTCGCTTACATGCGCAACAACGGCCCGCCGCCCCGGCGCGTGATCAGGGCCGAGTCCAAGGACGACGGCATCACGTGGTCAACGCCCACTTACACCGACATCCCCAACCCGGGCTCCAGCATGGAAGTGACCGGGCTGCGTGATGGACTCTGGGTACTGGTCTGCAACGACACCGAGCGCGGCCGCCATTCGCTCCTCCTCGCGCTCTCCGACGACGAAGGCAAAACCTGGAAGTGGCGCCGGCACCTGGATCGCGACACCTCCGGCAAGAACGCCGGCTCCTTCCACTACCCGACCCTGATCCAGGCGCGGGACGGTAGCCTGCACGCAACCTACAGTTACACCCCGAGCGGCCTGAAACCGGGCGAGCCTTCGCAGTCCATCAAGCATGTCCATTTCAATGTCGAATGGGTGAAACAGGGAGACTGAAATCCGCATACCTCAGTCCATCAACATCCCGCCGTTGACTTCCACCGTCTCACCCAGGATGTAGCGCGCGGGGGGGGACACCAGGAACAAGATGACATCGGCGATTTCTTCTGCCGTTCCGGCGCGGCCCAGGGGGATATTCGCCACGAGCTTCTTCATGAGCTCGGGCGAGGTGAGGCGCTCATGAAATGGAGTGGCGATCACTCCCGGCGCAATTCCGTTGACGCGAATTCCCTGCGGGCCAAGCTCCTTGGCCAAACTTTTGGTGTAAGTCAGCAGGGCGCCTTTGGCCGCCGCATAGGCGGCGACGCCCACCCCTCCGCCGTTCCGCCCGGCGATCGACGTGACGTTGATGATGCATCCGCTCTTGCGCGCCGCCATCTCTTCCCACACAGCTTGGGTGCACAGGAAGGCGCTCTTCAGGTTCAAGTCCATGATCTGATCCCAATACTCCTCGGTCATGTCAGCGAGGGTGTGCCGCGCAATCATGTCCCCGGCATTGTTCACCAGAATGTCAATGCGCCCCCACTGCTTGCGCACCGCCGCCACCAGGGCATGAACCTCGTGCTGGTGCGTAACGTCGGCGCGAATCGCCAAAGCTCCGCCACCCGCTTTGCGGATGGCTTCCACGGCCTCCTCCGCGCCCCTTTGGTTCTTGAGGTAGTTCACTCCCACGCGGGCTCCTTCGCGCGCCATGGCTTCCGCCGTCGCCCGGCCGATGCCGCTTGAGGCTCCGGTAATCAAAACCACCTGTCCTTTCAGTATCATTCCAACCTCCCCTTCGGTCAGTACTGCGCATAGGTCAGTTTCCAAGCATTCGAGCTTGGTGAAACTGAAGGCAACATCGTAACGCATCCGGAATCATGCGCCAAGAAATAAGGAGTCAGAAGTCAGGAGACAGGAGTCGATTTCGCAACTCGAAATTCGCAACCCGAAATTCGATGCACTGCTTGCGAGTTTCGGATTTCGATTTTCGAATTTCGGTCACGGGTGATTCCTGTCTCCTGACTTCTGACTTCTGACTCCTAAGTCCCATGCGATCCTCATTCCACCTTGGAACCTCCTCATGAGTCTTTCCCAATTTGGAACGCGCACGGCCCGCTGGGGCGCTGCCGGAAGGGTTGGGCGGTGTCCTTCAACATCCCGCAACCGCTGCAAAAATAAAGGTTTGTTTCCGCCTCCCTGACCTTAAGAGCCTTCTGGCGTGTTCCCCTTCCTTGTGGACAGCGACTTGCTTTTTCAGGACGTGCGCATATGGCCAAGGCCACCCAAGCGGAATCGAAAGGAAGCAAGGCATGGTCAGGGCGTGAGTTGTTCTTGCCGTTGGGACTGGCGCTGCTTACCGCAGTGGGCAGCCTCGGGTGCAAGAGTTCTTCCCAAGCTTCGAACGGTCCTGGCAAAGACTCACATGCTCCGCAGGTCAAGGCCGTCTTGCATCTGGAAACCTTTGTGGTGAACCTGGCGGATCCCGAGGAAAACCGGTTCCTCCGGGTAGGAATTGATTTGGGATTGGAAGACCCGCTTTCCGCCCAGGAGGGTAAGGGAGGAGAAGGTGCGGTCCCCACCGCGTGCATCCGGGATTGCATCCTGGCGGTGCTGTCAACTTGGCACTCTGACGCTCTGCTGGCCCCCGAAGGTAAGCAGAAACTCAAGGATGAGCTCGTACGCGCGCTTCGGGCGCGCGTGCCCGAGTTGGGAGTGAGAGAAGTCTATTTCACGGATTTCCTCGTGCAGCGTTGACTTATGGGAAATGAGGCTCAAACCCGCGTAGTGGAATCCGTTCCCTCGCCCCGGGAGATTTGGCCGGAGGCGCTGGAGCTGCCTTGCCGGCTGTATGTCGCCTTAGAAGTTCCTCATTTTACCATTCGTGACCTTCTTTCTCTCAGCATTAACTCGGTGGTGGACACACAACGCCGTGAAGGCGCGCACGTGCCGGTACTGGTCAACAGCGTCATGGTGGGGTGGGCGGAATTTGATGTGATTGATGGCCGGTTAGCGGTCCGGATGACGGAAATGCTTTGACCCGAGTCGCCGGACCTGACCTGAGGGAAGGAACAAAAGTTATGGAAGCCAATGCCGAAAGCCCAGCGACATCCCCCCCAGGGGCGGCCTGGGTGGTCGCCCTTAAGAACATATGGCAATGGACCCGGCACGCCGTAAAGGCCCGCAAGGTCCGGCGCCTGCGTGTGTGCGAGACGTTATCACTCGGGGAGCGGCGTTTTTTGGCGGTTATTGAATTCGACCGCCAGGAATTCCTGGTGGGAGGCAGCGGAAATTCTCTCGAACTGTTGGCACGGTTGCACGACGGGACGGTGATAGCTGAACCTTCCCAACCGCGGGAATCGCGAGCTCTTTGAGGGCCGGTACGTTCTTTTATGAAGCAATCCTGGCCTCTACGTTTGGCGAGGTGGACGGCGATGGGAATCGCCGCCGGGATGTTTCCCACGGCGCTTTGTGCCGCGCCGCCGGCGGCGCAGAACGGCCTGGTGATTCCGGGGCTGACGCCGGGCGGTTCATCGTTGCCCTGGACTATTGTCGTCCTGCTCACCATCCTGACGCTGCTGCCCGCCCTGCTCCTCGCCATGACCCCGTTCGTAAGGTTGCTGGTGGTCTTCCACTTCCTGCGCCAGGCGCTGGGAACACAAAACACGCCGACCAACCAAACGCTCATAGGGCTGGCGCTCTTTTTGACCTATTTCGTCATGCAACCCGTGGGGGCGGATGTCTACCAGGCCGCCATAGTTCCTCTCCAAAACAATCAGATCACGGCCATGGAAGCAGTGGACCGGGGCGCCGTGCCTCTGCGGCAGTTCATGCTGAAGTTCACGCGGCAGAAGGATTTGGCGCTGTTTGTGGAGTTGGCGAAGGAACCTCGCCCGCGCCGTCCCCAAGACCTTCCCATGCGGGTGGTTATTCCCGCCTACATCCTTTCGGAATTGAAGGCGGGGTTTCAAATCGGGACAATCCTGTTCCTCCCCTTCTTAGTGATCGACTTGGTGGTGGCGTCAGTGACTACTTCGGTGGGAATGATGCAATTGCCTCCCGTGGTGATTTCCACTCCCCTGAAGATTTTGCTTTTCGTCATGGTGGACGGCTGGAATCTGGTGGTGGGGTCGTTGATGAAGAGTTTCTATTGAAGGCAGAAGTCAGAAGCCAGGAGTCAGGAGTCAGAATGGATGCATCGCAAAAACCTGCCAGGACGTTTCAGGACTTGATCGTCTGGCGCAAAGCTCATGAATTTGTACTCGGCGTGTATGAGTTCACTAGCGCCCTTCCGAAACAGGAAACGTACGGACTGTGCAGCCAGATGCGGCGGGCCGCCGTTTCAGTCCCAGGGAATATCGCAGAGGGGTTTCGAAAGCGTGGAAGAGCCGACAAGGTCCGATTCATGAACACCGCGGAGGGTTCCTTGGAGGAATCCCGGTATTACTTGATCCTGGCCCAGGACTTGGGTTACGGGAACACCCAAAAGCTCAGAGCACTACTGGAAGAAACAAGCCGACTTCTCAACGCTTATTCGAAGGCGATTCAAGCTGATGGGACTCGTCATTCTGACTTCTGACTCCTGGCTACTGACTTCTATTGAGGTTGCGCTATGACCCCGGATGTCGTTGTGCAGTTGGCTCGCGAAACGCTCCTTACCACCCTGTTACTGGCCACGCCCATTCTGGCGGTCGCTACCGTGGTGAGCCTGCTGATCAACATTGCCCAGGTGATGACCTCCATTCAGGAGCATACGGTGGCCACCGTTCCGAGAATTGCGGTCATGGCCATCACCACCTTTGTCCTGTTGCCGTGGATGTTGCGCAAATTGATGGACTTCACTGTGCAGTTGTTTGCGGACTTCCATCGTTTTCTGGGGTAAGGCGCGAGGAGTGAAAAGTGGGTACGGGACTTGAGACGGTCGTCGGGCGCGTCCTGATCGTGGGCGCGCGGGTGAGCGCGCTGATGGTGTTTGCGCCCTTTTTGGCAAGCGCGACAATTTCGCCCCGCATCAAGGCCGGCTTCACCGTGGTGCTGACCGCCGTTCTGTACCCTGCCGTGGCGGGGGATTTGCCCACCGTCTCCGCTGCGGGCGAGTGGAAGGTGGTCGGGGGTGAGTTCGTCGTGGGTCTGATCATGGGGATCACGCTCCAGTTCGTCTTTGAGGGAGTGGAATTGGCAGGGCAGGTCGTGGGTTTCCAGGTTGGGCATTCGCTGGCCAACCTGATCAACCCTTTGTCAGATGTCGACACGCCTCTCCTCGCCAATTTCTACCAAATGGTGGCGCTGCTGATGTTTCTTCAGTTGGACGTGCATCATTGGGTGCTGCGGGGTCTGGCTAAGAGCTTCCAGTATTGTCCGCCGGGAATGGTGGTGGCGACTCCCCCCATGACCGAGCAGCTCCTGCGCGCCGCCGGCGGCATGCTGACTATTGCTGTGCAGATTGCCATCCCCACCCTTCTGGCGACGATGCTCATCGATCTCTGCCTGGGTCTGGTGGGGCGGGCTTCACCCCAGCTTCCGGTGTTGTTGGTGGGGATTTCCGTCAAGAGCGTTGTGGCGATTCTGGTGATCATGGGGACCTTGCGGTTTTGGCCGGGTTTGATGGAGACGTATTTCGGGGAAGCGCTCGCGACGAGCGAGCGCCTGATGCATTTGGCACGATAGGGAGCAGAACGAGTGGCGGACGAAAGTCGCACTGAACAAGCAACGCCGCGCTCGCCCTGGTGACCCTGATCCTGTTTCTCTGGTGGTACCCGCAGAACTGGAAAGATGACTGGCGCGAATTCCTGGAACGTACGCTCACCTGCGCCACCCACAGCGATATGGCGGCCGGTACGCCGGTGCTCAATTGGGTGGCGTGGAGGGTCGGTGTTTGGGCGGGGCCCGGCTTGGCCATCGTCTGGCTGGTAGCCCTCGCCAGCAGTTTTAGCCTGGGAGGATTTGTAGTAGCTCCGGCGGCGCTTACCCCCAAACCGCAGCGGTTAAATCCCGCCTCCAATCTCAAAAAGTTGTTTTCTCTCGGCGGGCTGCAAGGGCTTTTGAAGTCGTTAATTCCTTCGGCTTTTGTGCTCTACATCACCCTGGCCATTATGGTTCGGGACTGGGGCCAGATCCTGCAAATGAGCCGAGTAGGCGTGCGGTCATCGCTGGGTTGGATGCTGATGCGCATCTTTGAAATCTCCTGGAAGAGCGGCTTGGTTTTCGCTCTCTGGTCAGGATTCGATGTGCTGCTCTCGCGCCTCAACTTTGAGCGCCAACTCCGCATGACGCGCCAAGAAGTGCGCGAGGACTTCAAGGAAATGGAAGGCCACCCGGCGGTCCGCGGACGAATTCGGCGGCTGCAGAGGGAGATGCGGCGGCGCCGGATGCTGCGCGATGTGGCACGGGCCACGGTGGTGGTGACCAACCCCAACGAATATGCCGTGGCGCTCGAGTACCAACCGGAAACCATGGCCGCTCCAGTGGTGGTGGCGAAGGGCCGTAACCTGCTCGCGCAAAGAATCAAGCGCGAAGCGCGCTGGCACGGAATCCCGTTGGTGGAAAACCCCCCGCTGGCTCAGGCCCTCTATCGCGCCACCGAAGTCGGTCAGGCGATCCCGGCGAAACTGTACACAGCGGTCGCGGAAATCCTGGCCTTCATCTACCGCACTCAACGGCTGGTTAAATCATGAAACCCGCAACCCCCAAGCCGGCTCCCCCCACCAAGGGCAGTTCCCTGGACTGGGCGGTTCCCTTAATCGCCGTGGCGCTGGTGTTTGTGATGTTGGTTCCCTTGCCGCCCTTTGCGCTGGACATTCTTCTGTCGGCCAGCCTCACGGCCTCCGTCCTGGTGTTGTTGGTGGCGATGTACATCACGCGCCCGGTGCAGTTCTCCGTGTTCCCCTCACTGCTCCTGCTCCTGACGTTGTTCCGCCTGTCGCTGGGGCTGGCGAGCAGCCGGCGCATCCTGCTGCACGGCAATGAGGGCACCGCCGCCGCCGGGCATGTGATTGGAGACTTCGGGCAGTTTGTGGTGGGGGGCAATTACATCGTCGGCTTCGTCCTGTTTGTGGCTTTGATCGCGATTCAGTACTTGGTGATCAACCACGGGGCGGTGCGCATCGCGGAAGTAACGGCGCGCTTCACCTTGGACGCTTTACCCGGAAAGCAGATGGCCATTGACGCAGACCTGGGGGCAGGGCTGATTGACGAAGCCCAGGCGCGAGCGCGCCGCGAACTGGTGGGCCGCGAAGCGGAGTTCTATGGCGCCATGGATGGCGCGGCGCGCTTCAGCCAGCGCGATGCTTTGGCCACCGTGCTCATTACCGCCATCAACATCATCGCCGGCTTTCTGATCGGAGTCTTCTACCATGGCGTCCAGCTCACCGAAGCCCTGAAGACCTACACGATCCTCACCGTAGGGGACGGGCTGGTCACCATGATCCCCTCGCTTCTGGTTTCCGTCGCCGGGGCGATGGTGGCCACACGGGCTTCGTCCGAATCGAGTTTGGGCGTTGACCTCACTCGGCAACTGCTTCCGCGCAGCCATCCGTTGTGGATCGTCTCCGGCGTGATGGGCACGCTCGGCCTGATTCCGGGCTTGCCGAAGATTCCCTTCTTCCTCATGTCGGGGCTTGTCGCCTGGGTGGCCCGCCGCGCCCAACGAGCGAGCGCAGTCAAAGTGGCGGAAGCGGTGACGCCCGCCACCACGCTGCCGCCGGAAAAGGCGCAGGAGCAATTGGAGACCCTCCTGCGGCTGGATGATTTAAGTCTGGAGGTGGGCTACGGACTCGTGGCGTTGGTCGACCAGGCGCAGGGTGGCCAGTTGTTGACGCGCATTCGCGCCCTGCGAAGGCACCTCGCCCTGCAACTGGGATTCATCATCCCCCCCGTTCACATTACCGACAACGTGCAACTGAACCCCCGCCAGTATGTCATCCGCCTCCGGGGGGTGGAAATCGCGCGCTGGGAAATGGCCCAGGAGAGCCTGCTGGCCATCAGTTCGGAGGCGACGGCGCAGCCCCTGGAAGGGCGGGAAACCCGGGAGCCGGCTTTCGGCGTGCCCGCCAAATGGATCGCGCCCAACCTTCGCGACCGGGCTTTGGCCGCCGGCTATGCGGTGGTGGATCAGACCTCGGTCTTGGCCACCCACTTGGCGGAAGTCATCAAGCAACACGCTCACGAACTGCTGACCCGGCAGGAAACCAAGCGGCTGCTCGACGCCCTGGCGGAATCTCAACCCAAATTGGTGGAAGAGCTCGTCCCCAAACTGCTCAGCTTGGGCGAGGTTCAGAAGGTGCTCCAACAACTGTTGCGCGAGCAGGTTTCGATTCGCGACCTGGTCACCATTCTGGAAACGCTCCTCGACACCGCGAGCTTGAACAAAAACGCAGTTTTGCTGGTGGAAACCGTTCGGCAGGCCTTGGGTCGCGCCCTCGTTCAGCCCTTGCTCGGGGACGATGGGAAGCTCACCGTCATCCAGCTTGACACCGCGGTGGAAGAACAACTCGCGCAGGTTTTGGATCCGCAAACCACCAACCGTTCACCCAATGCCCTGCAACCTTCCCTGATTCGCCGCGTGCTGGAGGGCATGAAGAGGCTTTTGGGTGAACCGTTGTCAGTCCCTTCGCCCATTGTTCTTTGCAGCAGTCCAACGCGTTTCCACCTGCGACGCCTGATGGAACCATTCCTCCCCCGGGTAGTGGTTTTGTCGCCCGCGGAAATTCCCGCCGCGGTGTCCATTCAATCCCTGGGGGTAGTGCAGTGAGTGGATAAGGGGATCCCTCGACGGAAGGAAAGGGGTAAGAATTATGAATGCCGCCAAAAAAGCCTACGAGTCCGTTTCGCACCTCGGAGTTGGGGATCAGGAGCGCCTGCTCTTGGAACAGCTCCCGCAGGTGCGTTATATCGCCCGCCGGATTCATGACCGCCTGCCCTCTCACATCTCGTATGACGATTTGGTGCAAGCGGGCATTCTGGGCCTCATGGAAGCGCTTCACAAATACGATCCCAGCAAGAATGTGGAGCTCAAGACCTACGCCAAACACCGGATTCAGGGGGCGATACTCGACAGCTTGCGCGACCTCGACTGGAGCCCGCGTCCCTTGCGCAAGAAAGCGCGCCAACTTGAGCAGGCGCACCAGCGGCTTCGCGCCCGGTTTGGGCGTCCGGCGACGGAACCGGAACTGGCGATGGAATTGGGGTTGGAGTTAAGGGAATTGCAGCGCCTGCTGGGCGACTTGCGCGGGCTTGACCTCGGGAGTTTGCAGGATGAATTCACGGAGTCGGGCCAAGAACGCGAGAGTTTAGCGGCGCCGGCGCAGGGGCCTGACCAGGAACCCTACGTGCAATGTCTGCAAGGAGAACTCCGCGAACTCCTGTCCCGCGCGGTGAGTGAACTCCAGCCGCGCGAACGTCAGGTTCTCTCTCTGTATTACTTCGAAGAACTCACCATGAAAGAAGTCGGAGCCGTGTTGGGGGTAGGGGAGGCGCGGGTTTCGCAAATCCACTCCGCGGCCCTGGTTCGCCTGCGCGCAAGAATGAGAAGTATGCTCGAAGCCGCCCCCCCTCGAATGGATAGTCCGCCCCCCACCCAGACCGGCGCAATGGAGACGTCATGGAGAAAATTTTAAGCCAAGAGGAGATTGACGCCCTTTTTCGAGCCGCGCAAGGGCGAGTTGCCGAGAAACCGAAGGCCCCTGCCGAGGAGCGCACCTTGACGGCCTGCAATTTTCGGCAGTCGGCCCGAATCTCCAAGGAGCAACTCCGCTCAGTAAGCCAGTTGCACGAGCTTTTCGCGCGGAATCTCACCCATTCGCTCGGCGCCTACTTGCGGCTTGCTTTCGAAGTCAATCTTGTGTCGGCGGAGCAACTCAATTATGGCGAGTTCCTGCAACGCATCCCCGAACTGACTTACCTTGTATCCATGACGCTTCGCCCCATGGGAATCTCGGCGGCGATCGAACTCGATCTGCCTCTCGCGTTTCCGATCATTGATGTGTTGCTGGGAGGCCCGGGCCGAGCTGAAGCTGCCGTGCGGGAGATCACCGAAATCGAGGAGCAGATCCTTGAAAGTGTGGTGAAAATCATCGGGAGAGAGTTGGAAAACACCTGGCGGCCGGTGTTGGAAGTGCAGTTCACCTTTGACCAGCGGCTACGGCAGGCTGAGATTTCCCGCCTCATGCCACCCAGCGAGAAAATCCTCTCCCTCAGTTTCGAAATCCGTATGCCCGAAGCGCGCGGGACGTTGAATGTAGCCCTGCCCGCAGCGGTCTCTAACGCCCTTTTGCGGAAGCTCACGCAGCAGGCTTCCTACCGAAAGCAGCGGGGCACGGCAGATAGCACTTCCCAAATGCGCAGACGCCTTGACCATTGTGTTTTCCCCCTCCAGTTGGTTCTTCCGGACCAGCGCGTCCGCGTGTTCCAAATTCTGTCGTTAGAACAAGGTGACGTCCTGAAACTGCATTGTTCCCTTGGGGAGGCTGCCAATCTGTCGGTCAGCGGCAAGGTTTTGTTCAACGCCCGCCCGGTTCGCACGGGAGGCCGTCGCGCCGCGCAGGTGGATGGACGCGTGCAGTCCTTGGAGTCAGTTCAGAAGGAGAACGCATGAGCACCGGAAAACAGGCCCCTCATAGCCCAAAATTGCAAGAGTACCTGCAAGCCTGGGGTGCAAGCATTGGCCGCGTCCTTCAGGAGGTGGCAGGCGCACCGCACACCTGGCAGGAACTTTCCCCCGAGGCAACGCCGCAACTGGTCGCATCGCTGAAGGAGAACAGCATCGGCATCCAATTCGAGGTGACCCAGCACCTGTCGGGGAATCAGGGATTTATATTGTCGACAAAGGATGCGGTACGGCTGGCACAGCTATTACTGGCGGAGCCGGAAGATGGCAGCTCGGTGATGAGTGATGACCATCGGGATGCCCTCAGCGAGTTGTTCCGCCAGTTTGCGGGCGCGGCCGCCTCCGCCCTCAAGGGTTTGGCGGGCGGAGAGGTGAGTTTTAAGTGGTCGGGGTTAGATCCGTTTCCGGGCGAGCCCACCGTACAGGCCGGCATCCAGTGGACTAGCCCGGGACTTACGCCCCTCACGCTGGTCCTCGAGCTCGGTTCCGCGTTGGTGACGGCGTTGAACCCCCTCACCCCGCCGGCTCCCCCTGCTATCGAACTGTCGACTCCGGCCCAGCCGCCTGCGCCTTTGGTGCAGACGCGTGATCCCAAACTCGAATTACTGATGGACGTGGAACTGGACGTGACCCTGCGCTTCGGTGAACGCCAAATGGCGCTACGCGACATCCTGGACCTGAGTGCTGGGTCGGTGGTGGAACTCAATCAATATGTCCAGGACCCGGTGGAACTTCTGGTGGGAACGAAGGTGATCGCCCGGGGGGAAGTCGTGGTGGTGGACGGGAACTACGGACTGCGGGTGATGCAAATCATAAGCCCCATGGAGCGAATTGAGTCCTTAAGAACTTAAGCGGATCGGTTCATCGGACCATCGAACTCTTGGCGATCTTTGCTGCCTCCCAACACACTGCCAAGAGGCATTGAACCAAGACCTGGTTTTTCGATGAACCGATGAGCCGATGAATCGATGAACCGATCTCCCGATTCCTTGGAGTACGCCGCATGGCCATCATGAAAGTTGAACGCTTCGCGCGACGATGTGAATCCCCTGCTTGCTCCCATCGCCGACGGTTGTGGCGGGTTTGGCTTGAACCCTCGCGCGGTTATTCCCTGGATGGTCACTGGTATTGCAGCCCCGAGTGCTTTGAACAGGCCCTCGCTTTCGCCATCGGGCAGCTCCTTCCCGGGACGGCTCAACCGCCTGCCAAGGCTCACCGGGTCCCCCTTGGACTGCTCATGCTCTCTCGCGGTCTGGTAGATAATGAACAACTCAAAAAGGCTTTGAAAGCGCAGAAAGACTCGGGCAG
>Ga0315282_10002477_pt1 | contig 33898 bp, 23 predicted proteins | sample YL17G07_20_MG_FD_203693 | JGI IMG/M metagenome (GOLD analysis project Ga0315282, IMG submission 203693) | Sediment microbial communities from Yellowstone Lake, YNP, Wyoming, USA - YL17G07_20 | ecosystem: Environmental > Aquatic > Freshwater > Lake > Sediment | place: USA: Wyoming | collected...
GTGAACAAAGAGTATGGCGCCGGGAGTGGGATTTGAACCCACGCGGCCCCGAGAGGCCACAAGCTATTAGGCTTTTCCTGCTAACGTCTCCAGGCTTGCTCCCTACCTAGCTAGGATACCCCGGCACGGGGAACTATACTTCAATTTCCTACATCCTCGGATAGGCCTGAGATAGTTCTCATTCCTTTCTCTGACCCAAGCACAGTTTAAAGCTTTGTGGAAAGTAGAAAGCCCAAAAACGATTCTGGCACGGTCAGTCTCTCAAGAGCTACCCTGCTAGGCTAGGGCAACCCCGCAAAGGTATCCCTACAGCATGTCTTGGCAGACCCAACAGGAGTTCTGCCTACTAGAGTGTGAGTCTTTGGCTATTTTTGTCTTTTGTGCAAACTGAAGTGGATAGTCGGTTGAAGAAAGATAGCGTTATGTCGCGTTTTGATAGATGTGCGAGTATCAGCTGCTTAGCGTGCGCGAAATACTTGATCCATATGGCAAAAACGAGAGGTTTTGTTACAGGTCAGAAAAGCAGAAAGTGTTATTTTTTCGAGCGTCCGCGCAACTAGGAGAAGTCGGTGTTAGGTCACATAGTCTATGTTGTTAATGGGAACGGCAGTGGATTGAGCCGAGGGATAAAGGAGATCGATCGATCTAACAGAGCGTACACTACACTTCCGAAAGGAATAAGAATCGAATTACGGCATACTTGGCAATGACCGCAGAATAAGGGAGCAAGTTTGAACAAGGCTTTGTTGATTTTCGGTTGTGTTCTCTTGGGTTTGGGAATCATATTGTTGGTTCTACCAAACACGCCTTTCCAGAATGCTGTGGAACTGAAGAGTGAAGATAGTTTTTGGAATGGCGACCAACACCTGAGAGTGTACTTGGAAAAAGGGCAATTATATCGAGCAGCAATAACGGCTCACATATCCCACCCTAGCGAAAGAGATAGAGTGCAAGTAACTAATGTAGCACTAGGATACGTAACAGCAGGACCCCAAAGTCTTCACGATGGGGATAACTCGTTTGAATTTGGAGCTCCTTATGGGGGTCTTCATGATGTTGAGACATGGTTGAACCCGCTCGACACTTCTCGAATTACTGTTTACAAGGTCAACCAATCCATTCCACAAAGCCCGTTTACGGTTGTAGGGGTAGCATTGCTGATTATCGGCGCAATAGTAATGTTAGGTTCGACTCTGAAAAGTCCTCGCCACTCACAAAACAAAGCTCCTGCCGTTAAGCAATCCTCTATTTCCATGCACGCCTCGCAAGCATGAATATCTTCCCACAAATGATGTTTGCTGATTAAGCAATTGCCGAGTGATTGTGCGAATGTTTGGGATGATGGTCTAGGGACTTGACGCGCTCACTCTATTTGAAGTTCGGTTCTCCCTTGAAACAGATTCTGGTAAGACTTTTATTTAGAGTGGAGTAACAGTTTTTTACACTGAATGGATTGTGTTGTTAAACAACAGTAGTCTAATTGGGTGATATTGGATGGCAAGTCAGAATGTTCATATTTGCCTGAAAACAAAAACGAAAACACTTGTTTTGATTGCATTAATTTGTGGATTGATTTCAGTCCCATTTGGATTCGCGCAAACCTTTGAAAACACGCCAGAATGGATATCAAGCCTTAACTCACAAGATAATTGGTTTAGCGACGTAGCGATTTCTTCTGATGGAAACTATATAGCAGCCTTGGGCGAAAATCCTGGTCAACTGCTGTTTTACACAAAAGAGAGCAATGCTTCGGTGTGGAGCCACAGCCTACCTCTTTCGCCAATTGATCTTTCGATGACTCCTGATGGAGCATATATAGTAGCAGGATATTTAAACGGCTACGAGTCATTGTCCTATGTTGCTGTTTTTGCCAACAATCAATCCTCGCCCCTTTGGACTTATCAGTTTCCATCTGGATTTGATGTTACCCGTGTAGCAATTTCCAACGATGGAAAAACAATAGCAGCAGCAATTAACCATCTTACGGGATCCTACACTTTGCAGACTAAGGTTCTTCTGTTTAACACATCTGATTTCAATTCTCCTTCTGAAACTGATTTTTCTGGGATTTTGACATCTTTGACAATGTCATCTGATGGAAACTATCTCGCCGTGAGCACTTCCCACTATTCGAACGAGGGGGAAGGCAAGATTTACTTGCTTTCGAGCATAGAGCGGAAGATTCTTTGGGAATATTCTATTGGATTGGATGCCGATTGTAGCGTTATCTCTGGAGATGGAAAGTATCTGATTGCAAGTGGGTTTTCATCGAGATATTCTGCCCAGCTAGTTTATTTCTTCTCGACACAGTCATCAACGCCGATATGGACAAGTGAAATAGATAGTGTCCATCCAGGAGTCAGGCCTAAGATCTCGATTTCAGAAAATGGTTCACGTGCGGTAATCAGCGGATGGTACACACCAGCGATCCTATTCAGCACGTCATACCGTGATTACTTGAATTACACATTCAAGAGGACAGGCGGTGATTGTAACGCTATTTCAAGAGACGGAAGCTATGCAGTCACCGCAGGCCCGTTTAATAAAATAACGATTTTCAAATGGACTGGAGCAGCATTCGAAATTGCTTGGTCTGCCACGCTAAATGAAGACATTCTGGTGGATGATGTCGGGCTATCGTCTAATGGCAGGTATTTAGTTGCGGGAACTGACCATGGAGGGCTAATTCTGTACGACAATACCAAAGCTAGGCAAGTCTCCTCTCAGTTCGAAAATCCTTGGTTTTGGGCAATAGTTCTTGCTGTAGGGGCAACTGTGGCCGGAGCCTCTGCGTTAGTCATAAGAAAACAGTTTAAGAAAAACAAGTCAGCAATCGCATTGAAAAAAGTTTAGGCGTGCGCTAGACGTTGTCTTCTAATTCTTTTTGCAGTTACGATAGCTAAGGCGACTCCCACAATCAGGATAACCACAATTGCAATCAACCAAACTAGCGGAAATCCGTAAATAGTGAGAGGCTTTGCAATGATTGTCACTGAACCGTCATCAAATGTGTTATCACCCGGGTTAATGTCACCTATAATTTGGTCTACCTTCGCCATTATCTGATAGCTTGCAGGCGCAACATCTGCAGTGTTCCAAGAGAATGTTAAAGTGGTGTTTGATCCCGGTGTCAACGTGACGGATTGAGAACCGACCGTCAAATTTCCGGTATAACATGTGACTTGAAAAGTCTCGGCTTCTGTTCCTTTATTTTTGATTGTGACATTTATGGGAACCGTGTCGCCTTGAACAACTGAAGCTTTAGATGCTACAACGTTTGAGATTGCGATGTCATGAACTTCTGAGAATTGTATGGTCGAGTTGGGCGATATGGTTAGGGTTTCAAATTTACTGTCATAGCGATTTCCGGCTTGATCGAAATATATGTATGTTACATTGAATGATTGTTGCTGGAATTGTGTCTGATACTGTGGATATGCTTTGAGAAATTCTCCCGTGTCATGGCTGCTAACTGCGTAGGTTGCATTTACATCTAGAGGAACAAATATCCATTCGTCAGTACCAACAAGGCCGCCTGACGCTACTGAGCCTGCAACTTGATCTTCATACACACCTGTGCTATAATTCATACCAATATGTTTTCCATCTGAGGTAAAAGCGTGAAGGTCCAGATCTGGTGCAACGGCCAGATTGGAATCGACTAACGGGATGGATATCTGAGAAATCGCCTGTGACAGTTTGACCCCCAAAAGATTAATCGGCGTCCATGGATTGATCGACACTTTCGAGTAGTAACCGTCTATTTTCGGTCCCCTTTGAACGAAACTGAAATTTACTAATGAAAACGGATCCACATAGAAATCCCCATCCGATTTCAATGTAGCCTCATCTAGGTTGCGGTTTGATATGGTAATCTTGTTGACAAAATCAGGCGAATTGGTAAGCGGGGGCAAAGCACGTTCAGTTATCTCATACAAGACTATTCCGCTGTCAGGAGCCCACCATTCATTTTCCCACCGCCCATAGGACGAGATCGCAGTTCTACTCTCGATTAGATAATACATAGAACCCGGTTTGAAGGGCAACCCGCCAGGGTAAAATATAAGCACGTTTTGCGAATCTCCTTGTGCCAATGTCTCAATGCTATTCAATTCATATGTTCCGTATCCCTCGACTTTCGGATTTATCCAGCCTAAGGATTTCTTGCTGTAGGCGGACATTTGTGAAGGCCTGTCTCCAACACCTCCAACTCGCCAATTGCCGCTGCCCATCAAATCCCAATCGCCGACTTCTCCATTTCCAGCGCTGCCATAACGGTCCCGCAGATATGACCCTGTCAGAACTTTGCCAAGCGCGTGTCCAATCTCATGAGCCCATGTTCCCATAGGGTCCATCTCCGCAAGAACTATCCGATTCTTTATAAGATATCCATTCGGCGTCGTTAAATCGTTATCAAAGTATTGTGACCACATATCATTTTGACTTCCTCCGCTGCCGGTTTGTGCCTCATCGTAACCAGGGTGGACGCAAACAACGATATCGAATGAGCCAAAGACTCCGTCAGCATCTGCCTTGCTGATGCAGTCTACCGTAAACTCGTTTTCGCGATTGTTTGGGTCAGATAGATCGTTGCCTTTGCCTGAGCCATAGTAGATACGGTCATGATCAACTTTGTATTTCCAAGCACCGTTGCTTTCATTGAAGAATGTAAGTCTCAGGTTTATCATGTTATATGAAATGTTAGAGTAATATCTGCGTAGTTTTGAAACCAGCGAGTCGCTTCCTTGCAGATAGAAATTGGCATCTTGTATGGGTGCAGGATTATTGTCAGAGAACTTTGCCAAAATGACTGCGATGTCGATATTGCGTTCACCTACGGGTTGAGCATTGGTCTTAACCAGATAAATATCCCAATTACCTGCACCAAAAGAATAAGTCCATCCCACCATTGCGTATCCGCCATCACTGGTCTGAACCAAAGAAAATGCTTCATCGTTATTTTTTCCGCCGTAAGTCTCATTCCATTGCATGTTACCTAACGGATCAGTCTTAACAAAATAAACATCAGCAGGAGGACCATAACCAAAGGAATTAGTGTATCCCGTCATTGCGTAGCCTCCATCGTTGGTTTGAACCAGAGAATTTGCTTCTTCTGTGCCCAATCCATCGTATCCGCCGTATGTTTTACTCCACTGCATATTACCTAAGGAATCTGTCTTAGCCAAATACACACGAAGTCCGGTACCCCCAGCAATTGCGTATCCGCCATCACTGGTACGAACCATAGAATTTGCGACACCATTAGCGTAAATCTTGTCCCATTGTTTGTTACCGAAGGAGTCTGTCTTAACAAGATAGCCAGCGCCAGTTCCAAACCCGAAGGAAGTCGTGTACCCAGCCATAGCATAGCCGCCATCCCCAGTCTGCACTAATGAGTAAGCGCGATCATCACCCGCTCCACCGTACGTTTTACCCCATTGAAGTTGCCCATTAGCATCGGTCTTAACCAAATAAAAATCAAAAATTTCAATGGCACCGAAGGAATCAGTGATTCCTGACATCGCATACCCGCCATCAGTAGTCTGAACCAAAGAATACGCTTCATCACTGCCTGTTCCGCCGTAGGTCTTGTTCCATTGCATGTTACCTAACGGATCAGTCTTAACTAGATAGAAATCATAACCTCCAACGCCAAAAGAATCGGTGTATCCTGCTATTGCGTACCCTCCATCGCTAGTCTGAACCAAAGAATATGCCCAATCAGTACCAGCTCCGCCGTAAGTTCTGCTCCACTGGATGTTACCCAACGAGTCAATCTTGATCAAATAGAAATCATAACCTCCAACGCCAAAAGAACACGTCCATCCCGCTATTGTGTATCCGCCATCACTAGTCTGAACCAAGGAACGAGCAGAGTCGGCGCCTGTTCCGCCGTAGGTTTTGTTCCACCATTGTGTTTGTGTTTCGATGCTTAGGTTTTTACGGTGCGTTGCACCTACTAACGTAGTTTCGCTCTCAATATCAACGTGATTGTCGAGATTGTTCATGGCGTACGTGACTGAACTTGCAGGAATAGTCAACAACATCGTTGTCAGAAAAAATGTCACCACAATGAGGACGCGAAACTCTCTTTTGATCATTTTTGCTCTCGCCTTTTTTTCTTTCCTCAGTGAAGAAATAATATACACGCTGGCAGTAATATTGCTTTATGAGACAAGCGCGCGTTCCACACGCAGTAAGCGTGTCCAAGTGCCCTTATCCTTTAGGGCGTTAGCTGTTTTTAGCCGCGCACCAGTTCATAGATTCCTACAATGAGTGCAAAAACACCAAACAAAACAAAGAGTGGCCCACCAATTGTAGCCCAAAATCTGGCGTCTTCGCCTATTTGGTATGGAAGCACATAATAGCAAGCACCTGCGAAAAAGAAAAAGAAAATAGACATGAAGAAGCTTTCAATGATTCTAGTCCAGCGGCGAGCCATGGTAAAAAATGTTCGACTGGAAATATATTTAAGTCTTTTGCAAAACCTGTGATAATAAGCGTGTGTTGCCCCTCAGTTTAAAATCTCCCGCGCGTTATCATGTAAACCTTTTGAATGCTCCGTTTCGCTTTAGATGATCAGCTATTCTATTCGCGATCTCGAAAGAGGTCTTACAGAGAGAAGCATAGTTAACACCTTTCTCTTGTATCTTTTTTAAGCGCGTCCTCAAACCCATTTCAATGATTCCGTACTGTTCCTTGCCGCCGCCAATCCAGCGAAAGGGATTACGGATAACTGAGAATCTGATCTCATTTCCTCCAAGGTTGCCTTTGTAATCTATGTAGGCAACTAGATCAGACTTAAAAAGTGTAAGAATCTTGTCAAGGAGGTCTTTGTCCTTTCTTATATCTGAAAGACCAGGAACCTTTTGGTCGTCGCCTTTGATTTCAACTCCTACTGTTCTTTTGCTACCAAAAAAACCCTCAGTCCTTGGTCTGAAAACAACGTTGCCAAATTGTCCTTGGCGCAACTCTGGGGTACCGTAGATCGTATACGCCCACCATTTCCCAAGTCTAATCCCGGTTCCGTTAACCGAACATCCTTGATAATGTATTAATCCTGCCTCAGCCCAAAAGGGGTCTTCAGCAATCTTCTCCAAGGGCGTTCCCATGAACATTACTGCAGCCTTCCCAATTTGTGAAAATCTTCGAGCATCTCTGTACTCTTTTTCCCCAGGAAGCTTGGCCGCTATAACAAAGCTCGAGAATCTCTCGTCTCCCAAGAGAAGATCCAAGAAGTAACTGGGAAAATCCACTTTTTGATCTTTGCCAGCAGGCCCCTCTTCTATAAGATATTTTGGCTCGATACTCATTGCTTGATTCCTCAAGTGCGATAAATACAGAGTCTGAAAAGCATTAAGGTCGCCTTGTAGCCTATTTCATCGATGCCGAAAAAAAGCTTTTCGCGTGCACTATAATTTGTCTTTATGCGCGCGCTAGAGTTAGCTGGTTTGATGCATCGCATTTTGTGATGTATGGTCAGTGCTTTTCGTACGTGGCTTTCTCTTGCGGAATATTAGAAATGCCGCAACTGTTACACAAACAATGCCAATTGCAATTATGACCCACATCCACCATTCTATTCCTAGTAATCCGCCTGCGGGGGTTGGCGGTGGAGAATAAGTCCAAAGGTTGGTTTCAATTGCCTTGGTTTCACGGTAAAATTGCTGACCGCTATCATAAAATGTAACAGATTTTTCAAGAAGAACTCCTTTCTCTTGGTCCCAATAAAACGAACCGGTTTGACCCACATACGGGAGAACTCCGTTGTAGTAGACGACATTTCTAGAAAAACCTGCAGCGCGCGCTGGCAGGTTGGCAGGCAAAACTAATAAAGCGAAATGAAGATGTATGCCTTTGAGTGAGAGGCATGAGGGGCCTTGTAGTTGCTTGCACACTTATGTTTCTCGTTTTATGGTCATCGGCGGTTAGCATCTTTTCCGTGAGTGCTTACAGTATCGGCGTCGAGAAGGACGATTACATAAAATGGAATCTTGAGAACGACATCCCTCTTTTAGGAGGAACTATAATTCAAACTGGCTGGATCAAGATAACTGTCCTCAGCATCGATGGTGACCGCATTACAGTAACCTATGAATCGCACTTTGACCCAGGTATTCCTGGGACCACTCCAGTAGACGAGCATGTAGAAGGTTACATAGACGTATCGACGGGTGAAAGCAGCTTCCAGCTCTCACAAACTCCCCTTTTGGGCAGACCACCCAATGCGCTTATCATACCAGCCGGCTTGTCAAACAACGACGATATTCCAGGAATCGGCACCATCCAAGGAATAGAAACTCACGAGGGCCATGCCGCAGTGTACATCGTCACTCCGGGTGTTGGAACATCCATTGAAACGTGGTGGGATCGAGAAACTGGCGTGATGTTAGAGACACATTTTGATTTCCCATATGATTCGGTCACAGGATCTCATACACTCAAATTAGCTGAAACTAATGTGTGGGGGCCCCGCCTTTTTGGGAATGACTGGTGGCTTTGGTTGGATGTCATATTTGCGATTGGTGCGGTCATCTACGTTGCTTCTGTCATAACGAACACGCGAAAATCGAAGGCTGTTTCTGAACAATCCGCGGCCACTGAAGTCCATCCTCATTCTGCGAGTCCTTACGTGAAAGGCCTTGGCGGGACAACTGGATTTGTATTGTCAGGCGTTCTTGGCATCACTCTGCCGATATTGTTTGTGCGATTCGGTGGATGGTGGCTGAGTAATTTCGCCCAGAGTGCTGGTCAAATCCTATCAGTCGCGTTCGGTGAGTGGTGGCTTAAGGGTTTCGCATTCATCGCGGGTTTTATAGTAGCGATTTTCACGTGGATTATGGTTTCGGGTTTGAAAAGAGGGTTCTGGGCGAAGTTAATCGAGGCAGTAACGATTGTGACGATGAGTATAGTGGTAGCTTTCATCGTTGGCGCGTTGAGTATCTTTCCTGCATATTGGTGGCTTTCTGGTACGAATTTCGCTTGGGACCTAGTTTCTATTCCCCTAGCTGGAGCCGCGATAGTGATTCCCTTTATCGTGAGTGTTTATATCGCGGCTTATACGCTGGCTCTAGCAGAGGGAATTACCAAGGGGCGCCAAAAGCCCCGCGAAGAGGCCAAAACGGATTCCTTATTGCACATTACGCCTACCACGTTTAGAGCCCATTCACATGTCATATCTTGTGATATCTGTGGAAAAGAGGTAAGCGAAGTATGGAAATGCTCGCAATGTGGAAAAAACGCCTGCTCAGAATGTTTCAAACGAGACACCGGGTTATGTAAGCAATGTAGACCCGATCCGTAGTTTGCAGCGGTGAGCGTGTTAACTGCACGATTACCATCAATACCTAAGTCAACAAATTCGAAATTGCCCGAGTCGCTGTCCTCTTAATACGAGTAGCGGGCAATTGTTGAGGCGCGTGGACGTTCAAAGGAGAATTCGACAGAATCAACCGGCAAGTGGTCAAAAGGCGCACCGGTTCTTTGTTTAGCTCGCGCGATGGCCTTCACAGAGACTACTGCACAAAACTGAGTAGAAAAATCGCTAATGAACTAACAACCCGAAAATTTCCTGGAGCGGTTATTACGAAAGAGGGATTGAAAGCCGTGAGATCGAAAACAGGCTCACTAGGAACTGGACGAACATCCCATTCTCCTCAGTTTTACATGCGGCCTTCTAGCAAGGCTCATGGAGAAGACCAAAAGTGTAGCCAAAATCATGAATAGTGACAACACAGGAACAGATGGAAATTCCGGAACTTCACCATAGGCATCTGTTTTCATTAACCAGAAATCATAAGAAGCATTCTCTGACGGTCTTATGGACCCTGCCAATGCATATCCATCGTCACTCGTTTGGATCACACAATTTATCCAGCCATCTATCTTCGGCTCTCCATATCTTTTGCTCCACTGCATATTCCCATCTGAATCAGTCTTGACAAGTAAAACGTAATTATATTGCCCGATATCTGACGGGTCTGACCAGCCTACAATCACATATCCGCCATCGCTTGTCGGGGCCATACGACAAGGCCAGTTGTATCCTACATCTCCGTATGTTTGTCTCCACTCCATATTCCCAGCAAGGTCAGTTTTGGTCAGCCAAAAATAGTCACCTATGCCTGGTGACCTTATATAACCTGCCATTACATATCCTCCGTCACTAGCCTGAACCACCTGAATCGCATTTTCGCTAACGGTTCCTCCATACGTTTCGTTCCATTGCGCGTTCCCAAAGCCATCAGTCTTTATCAACCAAGAATCTACGTGATAATCTTGGATCCCAGGGTCATAAGACCAAGTTTCACCTGCTAGTGCGTATCCCCCATCACTGGTCTGAACCACAGAATTAGCGTATTCATAAGGATGATGAACGAAATTTCGGTACCACTGCTGCGTCCCATTTGCGTACACTTTGACCAACATGAAACTGTTGACATAGCGGCTTCTGCCTGCTATTGCGTATCCTCCATCACTGGTTTGAATTACATAATTGGCACTCCCCATATCGTATTGCATTGCCCACTGCTGAACCCCCTCAGAGTCAGTCTTGACAAGGTTCGCGAAACCATTGCCTGCTAGTGCGTATCCCCCATCAGTAGTTTGAATCACGCAAGTGGCCGCATCGTTATATAGATTGCCATACGTTTGGTTCCACAACACGCTTCCGCTATTATCGGTCTTGACAAGCCAAAAATCATCGCCTCCAACACCAAAATTCGCGGAGCCTGCTAGTGCGTATCCCCCATCACTCGTCTGAACTAAAGAAGTTGTTTCAGCATCGTATTTCGCTCCATATGTTTTGCTCCATATTTCTGCAGGTGGTTCTCCTGCTTGTACCAGATTAGGCCCAGAAGTCAAAACTAACACCCAAACCAACAATAGAATAAATGCTGTTCTAGAGATTGCCAAGCCCATCGTGACCATCACTCTATCTGATTTGCGATTGCGCGCGGAATTAAGGCTTTCTCTTCACCTTGAAAAGAGAACGATATGCATTTTCGAATGTAAAAAACGGGGTTTTGCGGATGACGTCTCCATTGTGGTGTGAGTTCAAATCCCACCCCCCCGGCACTAAGCGTCGTGACTATGGTTTAGATTCTCGGTTTTCTAAGGGTCAATCTATAGGTAATTCATTAACATAGGGCAAGAGTAGGTGCAAATATCGGTTTAAGTTATCGTCATTGCGCAATACAAAGTATTAAACACCTTGACCCTTAGATATTTTTGGCGAGAATAATATGGTAATAAGTAAGAAATTCAGGAGGGTTTACCACGTTTCTTTCGTGGTTTTTCTTATGGGTCCATTTCTTCGAGTTCGTCGATCCAGTCTTTGTAGCGCGCGCGCTTGAGGATTATGGCTGTCAGTAACGTTATTATCATAAACAGAGGCAGGAGCATGAATGACTGGAATTCGGGAACCACGCCTGTGCTTTGGATCTGAACCGCCTCTGTGCTGTGATGGTAGGAGAAGTGGACGTAAGTGTAGTTCGCATCGGTGGTTATGTTAAGGTTCAGCGGTAAGACCTGCGTGCCGTTAACCATCACGATCCAATCTCCTGGATTAGCGCACCACATTAGCATTTTGGGTATGGCGACTCTGCAGAAGCCCATCGTGCCACTCGTGCCTGTCACGTTGAAGCTAAGTGTGCTAGCGCCCTGGTTAAAGCTGAAGTCTGAAATCGAGGAGTTGCTGATTACATCGACAGAGTATGTCTGGTTGTTCCAGACGATGTTGAAGCTCGCGCTAACGTTGATCGTGTAACTTAGGACGTATTCATTTTGTTCATCCTTTAACGAAGATTCTGAACCATCAATACTGGGATCAGCATACCAGACACCGCCACTTCCGACAGTCATTTTTACGTAAAAGGTGAAGACTCCTGCAGACATCGGAGTCACGTCGATCTCAAGATAGCGGCTGCCTCCTGAAGGCCATGGAGCCTCCCAAGCTTCAACGTGAGGATATGTGGCATTTATTTTATACTGGCCGTAACCAGCCCAAAGCTGATCCCCAGGCCAATATATCTTGCTTTTGGATGCGCTTGAGCCTACGATCGTGACTTCGGTGGGATTATCCGGAAAGGAGATTTGGAAGTAACCCTCTTCCGCCTGACCGCCCAGATTGTCTCCCTTGATCCTAATTCTGACGATTTCTCCAAGTTTTACTGAGTCAGGGTAGCTTTCAACACTAATAGATGGGGAAGGTTTGTCTTCGATGTTGATAGTGTAACTAAAGACATACTCGTTTTGTTCATCCTTCAGGGAAGTTTCTGAACCATCAATATTGGGATCAGAGTACCACACACCAGCGGCTCCGGCAGTCATCTTGACGTAGAATGTCAATGTTCCAACTGTTTCTGGCGTCACTCTGACTTTTAAATAGCGGCTGCCTCCTGAAGGCCATGGAGCCTCCCAAGCTTCAACGTGAGGATATGTGGCATTTATTTTATACTGGCCGTAACCAGCCCAGAGTTGAGCGCCAGGCCAATAAATCTTACTGTGAGAAGCATTGGAAGCGGGGATGCTCACCTTGGAAGGATTATCTGGAAATGAGATCTGAATGTAACCTTCGTCAGCTTGCCCAGCAAGATTCTCCCCCATGATGATAATGTCTATAGAACTGCCAATCGTGACATAGTACGGATAGTTAACCTCGGAGATTACTGCTAATGAGGCAGCATTTTCTGGCACTCCATGATCGTTGAATATTGCAGACATTTTCTGTGATTGGTCATTTCCTCTTGCGAACCAACCGTTCCAGAATTCGTGAATTGATGACACATGATGACCAGGAACGTAAGACGCAAGGACATCCCATATCGGTGAAAGACCCATTGACAAGGTGTCATTTCCATCGTTCGCGGAGTCGTAAATGTCCCAAAGAATGCAGGCAATGGCTCCTTCTACGTCATCACCTTTTGGTTGCTGTAATTCGAGGTCATAAGTAACGTTTCCCAATCTAAAGTATCTATCATCTTGAATTGCGCAAGCATAGAACGATGCCCATCCTTCGACCCACGCTGTTGCAGGGGTTTCGTGAGAATCCCAATAATGTACTCCATCTGAGCCGTAGTCTACGCTCGGAACATTGCCTTCATAGAGGCAGTGCATGATCCAATGACCATACTCGTGTAGCACTACGTCTCGATTCCACTCATAGCCGCTTTCGATGCCTATGTATTGAAGAATCCACATGTCGCCGAATTGAGTTCCTATCCACGGCCATACGACTGTTATTTTCCGTGGATAATATCCCTGTGTGTCAGCTGTTTTTTGGTAGGCCATCAATATCGAATCGTAGATTCCCCAGCAACCCTTTGTGCTTGAATCGTCATACGTATAGTCTATGGAGATAGTGCCATCTGGAACGTCCCAAATGACGTCGGACGATCCCGCATATGGCCAGACGTTAATAGGCAAAATCGGTACTACTTTGACAGCGTCGGAATCGCAAACTACTTCGATATACAAATCAAGAGTTCCTGACCCGCCTGGCTCGTCAACGTTACTTATCGGTCCAAAAGTGTAGTATCCGAGGCTGTTCGTAGAAGTTGTGGAAAGCAGACGTGGTACTCCATACCAAGTCTTATCCCACAGATTAACTGCGGCATATTTGATGGGATGTTGTGAATTAGAGTCATCCTCATAATAACAGTAACCATGCACTGTTACAGTACCTGAGAGAATGCTGAATTCTGTATTCCCAACTCTCTTATCTCGACGAGAAAAATCTGCGGCAAAAGTTCCAAGGAGTAATGTATACACCGCTGACAGCGTGAGCATAAGAAGAATGCTGCATAAGAAATTCTTCGCTAGCTTCTTCATTTTAATAATCCTGGAGGCTATTTAGTTGAAATTCAAATATAAGCCTTATGAGGTTTTCTTCTATATGAAGAAATACAGCGTCCTTGATGAATTTGCGACGCTTATCTGCAAAAACCCATCACGAGACAGAGAGAGAGCGCGCGGAATCATTAGTGGCGATGTTGAAATGGACTGGGGGTTTCCACATAGAAGTTTATCCCAACTGGATTTGCTTCAGCAGAGCGCAGTAAGGAAACTCTGGTCACAACCCCAGCGCCCTATTGGAAGCGCAACGTGGAGAAGTGGAGATATCTCCCGAACTCCCGAGTTTTACTCGGGATGTCTTTTTCCTCAAGTATTCTTTTGCATGCGATCTTATAAGATGTTATAGAACTATCTTCTGCCTAATGTCAATGCGTTTCTTTCTGTACACTATGACTGCTAGTAGTGTTGCTATCATGAATAGTGACAGAATGAGGGACGATGGAAACTCTGGAAGTATAGCAACAGTCCCATCCGAAACCTGCACTGCTAGGGTTTGGTTCTCTCCCATGGTTATGTTGCTTGAAAAAGTTTGCGAGAAAGTACTAAAATCCGTTTTGACAGTTACGGTTAAGTTGTATGATTCTGAGGGATTCTCGGCGTATCTTGCGTCAACAACCACTGTTAAGTTGGTTGCTTGGGGAAGAATGATTGTGATAGTACCGTTCTCGTCGTCATTATAGTAGGATCCGGGTACGGCGAGCTCAGTCTGATTTGTGGTATAGTTCATTCCCACGTGATTTCCTAGAGCATCATAGGCATGGAGGAAAAGATGACGCTGTTGTTCTCTCAATGTCGCGGAAATCCCAGATTTGAAGTAGTAGATTTGGGGAGTGACGAAATAGTCTAAAACATTTTTCTGTTCATCTTTCAGTTCAACAAACAGACTATAATATTGAGTTGTAGGCAGATCAACTGCTTCTTCCGGCCTGTAGAAATAACTTCCATCATAGGGTTCCATGTTGTCAAAGCTCTTTTCGAATGATGAATAGGTTACGTAGTCATCTCCGACAATTCTGACTGAGAGGGTGAGATTTTGCGTGTAGCTTCTGGAGTTATAGGCATAAAGGTAGAAGCCGAGTTTATCATCTGGATTGACAGGGTTTACTGGCATCCAAAGCATACCTCTATCGAGCACTATTTTTGAAGAGCCCCAATGGATTTCCTCGATGCCCACAGTTCCTGACAAGGGATTTGCCAAGAAGTTCTGCACGCATAGTAACGTGTTATGGTCACCGAGTATCGGGTTGTGTTCATATGGTTGAATGAACATCTTAATGTCATCCCATTCGACAAACTCATGAATGTAGGGACTAATATGACCTGGTTTGTTCAAATAGTGTGAATCAGTAAAGAAAGCACCGCTTGGGTCATTTATGAAAAGTCCACTTTTGTTGTATCCCGTCACAACCACAAAGTGTCTAGAGATATCAGGAAAACTTCCTCCTACTAGGCTTAGAATTACTGGGTAGGCGGAGCTGACATTTGATTCTATATCTTTCAAAACTATGTTGTTCTGATCTGCCTGTATCTCTTCCAGAGTATAGTTCCCGACATCTATATCGAAAACTGGGTAATACTTCTTGAGAAAAGACACAAGATCAGAAACAGATGTTCCTTCCGTTTTTCCGAGGCCCAGCAAGCCTGCACTGCTTGCGTAATCCCATGGGTGGGAGATTAAGCCATAGTAGTTCAGTGCCATTGAAAGAGAGGTGGGCCCACACCAATTTGTATCTCCTTGATATTGATATGGCACTTCCAGGAAGACTTCGCGCGCTTGCGCTGGGCTCATTAGAGGATAGTTGTCTTGATTGTTTGCATCAATGACATACGGTGCGTCGCCTATCCCATCAGCATTTGCATCGGTCCCGTTCAAGTCACTCCAGTAATTCCCGCCTGAAGGATAACCGTTGTCCCAAGTATTTGTTGATACGTAGTCATTTATGCGAGCTGAGTTTGTGTTGTTTATCAAGTTGTTATGATACACAAGGTTGTGAGAAGAGCGCTCAACATAGATGCCGCCCGCAAAGTCGAAAGATTTCTTAAAGTTCGATATTTGATTGCCAACGATTTCGTTACTCTCAGAAACCAATAGGGCAATACCGCGATACCCACTTGCGCTGCCATCTATTCTGTTTTCAGCAATGTGGTTGAACATGTTTCCAATAAAAAAGCATATACCAGCATATCCTATTTCTGTGATGTCATTTCTGAGAATTGTGTTATTCATTGAGTCAGTCAAACTGATGCCAAACTCATTTCCTATTAGGTCGTTTTCTTCTATTGTTGTCATGTTGGTGTCAAGTAAGATGATGGCATCGGTCGTGTTGGAGATTCTGAGTTTTTCAACTCTAATGTTATTGCACCTTACTAGTATTACTTGCCCACCGGTGCTTACAGTTATGTTTTCCTTATTTTCTAGATATACTACAGGCTCGCCGTTCACCGTATTGTTATGGACTACGTTAGGGTAGCAGTCTGGTCCTATCACAAGGCTATCCTGCACGAGCACGTTTCCGGCAACTGTGTTGTTCCGAGAATAACACCAAATATTTATTGCGCCATAAAGCGGTTTAGTGCTTGAGATTCGGTTTTCTGCTATTGTGTTGTTATTTGAGAGCCAAAGATAAATCCCATAATTGAAGTATGATGTGATGTTGTTTCCTTGTATAACATTGTTTTGTGAATCCCAAAGGTAAACAGAGGCATAGTTGATGTCCGCTAGGTTATTCCAAAATATGTGATTGTTATCAGAACAATTCAGAAGAATGCCTGATTCGAAATTGGTTATTTTAAAGTTCTTAATCGTGACATTGCTTACGCCTGCCACATTGATACCAGTTCTGGTAAGATATCCAAATCCACTGAGCATTAAACCGTTTCCATCAACAACTATGTTGCTTCTTTCAATTACAATTCCATCTACGCTACTGCTAATATTCTCTGTTAATGTATAGATGTATTCGTTTCGCTGCACTGGTGCACCTATTGGCTCGATATCTCCGTTTGCTCTAATGTAGACTGTTCCAGTCCACGATTCTGTCTTATAGACTTTAACTGGTCCAACTAACACGTTGATTAAGACAACCATAGGAATCAAAATAGCGACTAATCTTCTATTCATACCACACCATTTCAATGTATCCTATGTTTCAGTTTTTATGGCTTATGGAACAATCTTCGATTCAATTGTTCTTAGCGCGTTTACCAAACAAAGACTACGGCATAAGAAAAGCCACTCTCATGCGATAATGCGGCAGAGCAAACATAATCGAACACTGCGACAAACAACTGCGCCTAATCACAGTAGCCGTAGACACAAAACTAGATTTCTGCTACTCCATGGCAGGGACATGCAGATACGCTAGTGCTACTTGCTTATAGACAAAGCAGGCATAGAAAAATAAACCTAAATCAAACCCCTTTTTCTTTTGCATCAACTGTGCCTACGCTTGTAAGACTTCCAAAGGCTTTGACAGTATTGAGCGTGCGCACGCTGCAAGCCATGGTCAACGGTCTCGTGAGCGAGAATATCGATCTCAAGAAATGCATTCAAAAGACCGAACAGAAACTCGCAGACCTGGAGAAACTGATCAGAGAAACTTTGGAGTCGTGAGTAGAATACTTTCGCAAGATGTAAACTCCAAAACTAGGTAGTAAATTCCATAAATCTTATAAAAGGAACTGGACAGCGTTAAATCTCTGTTGGGACGCGCGGTAATCTTGATAGTTCCATGCCAATCAAAAGATGGAAGTGTTAGTCTTGGAGAATGAAATAGAAATTCCTGATTTTGTGGCAAGTTTTTCTGGAAAGGGTTTCGAAACGAAGCCTGGCATTCAATTCGCTGGAGCAATAAAATCCAATCGGCTTCAACGTGGGGAAAGGACATATCTCTTGTTCGTCCTGCAGAACGCTTTGGACGCAACCATAGAGGGAGAAATAAAGGTGGTTTTGCCCTCTACCAAGATGTTCAAAAGCACAAACCTGTCAACAGTAAGCCCTGTTCCCTTCACGCTTAAGGGTATGGAGGTTGAAAAGATAGAGATCCCCATTCAAACCTCGCCGAACACACCTGAGGGACAGTATGAGGTTCAGATCACGATCAAAGGAAAAGGAGGCGAAGGAGGCAATAGGGTGAGGGGCAAGAAAGAAGGCAAGCAATGGGGAAAAGCGGCTGCGAAATCGGTTGCTTCGTCGGTTGCTCTTTCTGCAGTCGGGTTGCTTTTCGGTGGAGTAGGCGTGAGAGTCTACGCACCAAGCGACAATCTGAAAACCTCATTCGTTGTGAGGGATCCAGCCGTGGCAGTTACTGATTCACCTTTGCAGGTCATGCGGGAGAAGCTTTGGGATGAAAAGTACGCAAAGATATACGTTTCATTGTCAGGTTGGATAAGCAAATGTCTCGCAGACTGGAGATCCAATGAAAAACTCAAGAACCAAGTTGCGACATTTTTCATCCCAAAACTGTGCAAACTCTTCGAGACAAAGCAAATCGAAATGTCGGAGGAGGAATTGCTGTGGTTAGGAAGACTACTGGCTTTTGCGACATTCAATCTGGGTCTTGTGTCAATTCAGAACTTGACCACGATTCCGATGAAGCAAGCCAACGCGTTGTATGAAGGAAAAGAAGTGCCAGAAACCCCAGTGTGGCAAGACGTACTGGATTTTGAAAAGGATATTATGCAACCCTGGCTGTCCGGGATGACAGATAACCAATTCTACAAGCGCCTTGCGATAATCGGAGCGATATATATGGCAGTCAAGATGGGCAAGCAATCAGATCACGGTTTCATACGATCATTAGCTGATGATGGGTATTCGAAATTTGCTGACGAGCACTACGAGCCTAGAAAACTGATGAAGCTTTTCCATTTCTTCTTCGTGCTTGCAGTCTCGTTGTCAAAGTCACTGTTTCCAGAAGAGGAAAGAATAACCCACCTTCGGCTTTTGTCGATCAAGGTAAATGGTAATCTATTCATGAAGGAAGAAGATCGACAACGCCTTGTGGAAATGATTGACCAGCAAATTGCTGTGAAGAGTTAATGAACCGTGCTTTCCCAGTTGCATGCATGCTAAGAGGAAACCAGACTCTCCCATTAAAAAACAATTATCTAATCTGCCCGCGCGCATTCGGCGAGTCGAATATAACCTTTGGTCCAGCGCGGATTAGAGTAACACTATCCATAAATATGTAAACAGTCAGTGGCGAAGTTCCCAAAACGTATCTCTTCCTCGAGAAGGAGTCTATTTTTCTCGAAAATGTCATCTACAGACTTAAGGAATTCTTGTATGGAAGTCTTTTCGGTCGCTTTATAGACAAGCTTGAAACACAGTTTATATCTGTCTTTTAGAGCTTTGAATGGCACCCAAAGCAAATAAAGGTGGTTACCTAAGCAAGTCATCCCACCATTGTCAAAGTGGCAATATGGACATGTTTCTTTCCAAGCAAATACAGGTTGAGGGCTGGTTACTTTGCCATTTTTGCTTCTCATAGTGCGTGAGCCTGCTAATTTCTTATTTGCGTATCGTTCAGCATCTTCAATGATCACTTTTTGGCATTTATAGCACTTAAGTTGGTCTGCCATCCTAAGACCTCAAAATTGAGGTGAAGGAGAGGAAGTATATATAGTAGTTCCTACCCGAGCACGTCCAAATGAAACAACGTGTGGTTTGCGGGTTAATGCAATGAGATAGTCCATGAGCAATCAACCTCCAGCGAAGCAGATGCCGCCCGATATAAGAAATAGAAAAAGAGGGGAGTTGCGGGTGACGTCTCCACCATGGTGCGGGTTCTCCAGCCACAAAACTTCTTCGATCGATCCGGCACGGGGAACTATACTTCTATTTCGCACCTTCGGTTGCGCCTTCACTAGTCCCCACCCCCTTTCTCTGAGCTAAGCAGAACTAAAAGCTTTATGGAGAGTGGGCAAGCTCAAAAATCATTAGCGCGCGCTTTCACACTTTTTCCGTATGGAGCGCGTGCTTCGTGTTGATATCAGGTAGTTAGATGTTGAATTGTGTGGCGTGCGGATCATCATCGCTTTGGCTACCCCCATTTCTTTTTACTTGCGCGTTTGCTTTGTAGGCTTCTTCCGCGTTGCCTCATGTTTCTCACGGGTCCGAATAGCTGAAAAGCAGCGCCTATGAAGGCAACCAAGACGGAAGTTGCAGCGGATACTGTAGAATCCATGCCGCTGAGTAGTAAGCAAAAACCGATCAATGAGCCTCCTTGAATAGCCGTAACTATAGGTAGTGCTACATCAAAAAGGATTAAGAGAATGGCGCCTCCAACGCCCGCCAGGATGCCTGCCACGTAAGGGTAGTTAGGAAAAGCCAAATAGCCTGCTATGAAACCGATGAATGCCCCGATCAGAAACAAAACCACGCGAAAGGCGAATACTGCAATCAGACCTCCGCCGAGAAATCCACCAAGTCCTATTAGAAAAACATCAGTGGAACCATGTCCTGTAAGATAGAAGACTAGTGCCAGCGCCCCGCCTATCAGAATCCCGCCATACATGAAGAGCAGATAGTAAAAGATCACTCTGCCAAAAAAAGCAAGCAAGAGCCCAATCACAATCAAGGGTAAGACAAGAAGCGCGCGCTAATTGACCAGAAACTCGGATAGTCACAATGGATTTCACGATAATCATAATCGCGATGAAAGTTTAATTAGTGAAGGCCCGTGGGAAACGCACGAATGCGCTTTTTCAGAGAAAAGCGAGACAACGGACAGAGAAGGAATGCCTGAACAACGTACTCGGGCTCGTTTGTATCAACAATTGGCACTGCACGCAAGGCTTATGTAATCAGCGAAAATAGAATAGTCTGTGACTATATTTGGTCAATCTCATGACCAAGGGAGTGTTCAAATGGTCATATCTGAGGATCAATTAGTAACTTGGACGCACCAAGGAGCTATCACGGCTTCACAAACGACCCATGAGTCCATTCGCGTTGCCTTGTCTCGAATAGGTGACCTGTCACTAGACAGGGATTATGAGATATATCTACAGGGTTCATACAAGAATAGTACCAATATTTATGGCGACAGCGATGTTGACGTAGTCGTCCAACTCAATTCGACCTTCCGTGGAGACACCTCTAGATTGCCCCCAGAAGAGCAAACAGCCTACAGGTCGGCATATCCAGACGCAACGTACACTTTTGCGAATTTCCGCTCAGATGTTCTAGCTGCGTTACGTGCTTACTATGATGTATCATTGATAACAGAGGGCAACAAATCAATTATGGTTGCGGCGCAGTCTGGAAGACTGGATGCCGACGTGGTTCCCTGTCTACACTACCGGAAATATCGATATTTCCGTGGATTTGGTGACCAGGAGTACGTCGACGGGATTGTACTGGATACTCAGAGAGAAGGAAGACAGATCATTAGTTTCCCCAAACCACACTACGACAATGGTGTCAGGAAGAATGGCAGCACTGGCAATTGGTACAAACCAACGGTCAGGCTCTTCAAGAACGCACGTTCTTACTTAGTTGACAACAATCGCATTCTCAGTGATTTAGCACCATCTTACTTTCTTGAGTGTTTGATCTACAATGTGCCGGATACCCAGTTCGGCACAGATTTCGGAAACATTTTCTGCAACGCTGTTAATTGGTTACAGGGGGCAAACTTGGAAGGATTTGTCTGTCAGAGCGAGCAAACACAGCTTTTCGGTGCCGATCAGTGGTCAATCGAAAAGGCCAGACAATTCATAAGTGCCCTGATAGATCTTTGGAGCAGTTGGCGGTAGACAACATGCATTCGTATGCGACGGATTCAGAAGAGAAGAAGCTCATTCTTTTCATACTAGCTTTGATAAGCATGGGAGCAGCTTGGCTTCTGTATGAGTTCATGACGTGGGTAGGCAGCCAAACAAACCTCACTCCGCCGTGGTGGATTGAGATGCCTTCAGTCTTGACTTTTTATGGCGCTTTCTACGCAATCTTCGACAAATGGATTTGGAGAAAAAACATTGTTCGGAAATTGGGTTTAGTGAGGATACCTGACTTAAGCGGGAAATGGAAAGGTTATCTAAAGACATCTCACGACGGCTTCAAAAAGGAATACGAAGCAACTTTGGAGATATTTCAGAGTTGGACGCAGATTGGAATAAGCCAGCAGACGCAGACTTCCAGAGGACAAAGTTTCGTCGCGACAATCTTTGCGAAAGAGCCGGATGCTAAAAGACTTTTTTTCATGTACCAAAACAGACCTAAGGCCGATACTGACCCGAATATGCACCAACACATAGGCTCAGCTCAACTTGTACTGTCCGATGGAATCCTAAGCGGAGACTACTACAACTGTGAGCGTGACAGGCCAACCTATGGGACGCTTCATTTTCAAAAGGCAACCTAATCACCGGAACCCACACCAAACCCTTTTTTAAGCGTGCCTTAGTTCACTTAAGTGTAGACGAGCCTTTTTCGCTCTCAAAAGCCTCTTCAACCAGAAAAGAATGACGGATTTATTCTGGACATTCTGAACTGGAAACCTGCGAGCTTGCGCGACTCATTATATGTGTGACGGCATTCGTGATGGAGAAAAATCCAAAGGAAAAACACCTCTAGAGTCACCGTTTGTACAGCCTAGCGCGCGCGCTAAATAAACAATGCCAGTGAGCAATGAATAAGTGCTAGCGGGCGCCAAGTTTCTCTCTCGCGCGCGCATGACTTTGCCAAGTAGCACTAGCACGCCCTAGTTGGTTAAGAGTTCTTTTGAAATGATTTATATCTCCTGGTTAGAAGTAAAGAAAGTAGGTTTGTCATCATGGGTGCGGAAAGAGATTACACTGAAACGGACATAGTGCAATTTCTCAAGGAGGAATTTGAGCGCTTAATCGCTTTCTATCCTAGTCAGAGGGAGGGAGGTGTCTTGCCTGAAGCCCGAGCTTTTGAGATTTGGTTCTTGCGCCAAGAAACTGGAATTGAATATGATGAAGCGGCAAAGTATGTGCTTGACGATACTCATGACTGTGGTGTTGACTTCATTTGGTTGGATGAAGACAATCACCAAGTATTAGTCGGGCAAGCCGAATACGACCGCGATTGGTCGAGGTCACCTGCCAGCGAAACAAAAGCCACGAAGACATTTTCCAAATTCCAAGATTTCCTGAAGTTGAACCGGATGCCAGGAGACCTCCATGATCTTGGCAAGAAGATGTGGAGAGAAGCGAAACAAAAACTGAATGCTCAGGTTGAACCATACAGTATAAGATTCATTTATGTAACCCCAAAGTACTTTACGGCTGCTCAAGAAGGGAGAATAAAAGACAATTCTGACCTATTGGACTATGAATTCTTGACCCACGAGGTGCTTCTGGGGAGAGGTGAAGACTTCCTTAACGGGCAGACAGGCACACGCAACTTCAAGTTGAACTTCGAGAATCTTCTGCAAGTTCCCCAAGACTTTGGAATGGTCTATGTCGGAAATCTCGAAGTTAAACAGATACATGAGCTTGTGGAGTATCACCTACAGAAAAAGAAGCTTCGTGCGTTATTCGCGTCAAACGTTAGAGGTTTTCTGTCTTCTAAGAAAAGGAGCAAGGAAATCGCTGAAAGTATGAAAGATACTCTGCGTCACGCCCCGAGGGAATTCTTTATTCGCAACAATGGCATCACTATTCAATGTGCGCGCGCCACTAGAGAAGATCGCTCATTGACCTTAGAAAGAGCATCTATTTGCAACGGATGTCAAACTGCGATGAACATTTATGCTTTCTACGAAAGTGAGGGAACGGACCCCTCTGCGGAAGTTCTGGTTGCGGTGGTCGAGCTTAAAAAGGACGCAAACAGGTTGGCAGGAGAAATCGCCAAAGCTAGAAACAATCAGAATCCTGTAGATGCTAGGGATTTGATGTCGAATAACTTCCTGCTTGTTTGTCTTCATCACAGGCTTCTAGCGGATCGAGTTGTGGGATCTGAGAGGAGATATTATCTTCTTCGCAAGTCAGGAGAAAAACAAACTATGCTCAAAGAAGACCCCACCGCCAAAGGGGAATACGTGTGGATAGATGTGGCCGAACTAGCTCAATACATAGCTTCTGTGATAAGACAAAATCCATACATGGCTCAGCAAGGTATCACCAATCTTTTTGGCAAGGACTTCACGAAGGTGTTTCCGGCTGTTTCAGACCCTGCTCATTCGCGGTGCAAATACGCGTGGTGGCTGGCGCTAATGATGTACGAATCGTATGACTACAAATCGCGATGGAAAGGTACTCACGATGGACAGATTTACTTGGAGAAAGATTTCAAGAATCCTGCAGCTTGGGTCACATTGGCACTAGTGTCAAGAAAGTTGAAAGATGAGCATAGTTTTGGGGAAGCGTTAGAGCAGAGATTTGTCTCCAATGCCGAGAAATGGTACTACAAGAAGAAGTCCGTTCAATCTGCCGAGTTTGGCAAAATGATTTTCCAAATGATGAACGATGCCTTCTTCCTTGTCCATTCAATAACCAGAACAATGATTGGAAAGAAACTTCGCAAGGGCAAAGAAGTTTATTCAAACTATGATGCACTGCTAAAGGCGCCTTACACCTATGACTTGATTCTGGAAGAGATACGCAAAGGAAAAGCCAAAACATATGACGACAGGCTACATAAATCTATGAAAGACTTCCGTGAGTTTCTGCGCAACAGTTGAATCTGATCTATGTGTTGGGTAACCAGCTAAGAATCTTTTTGAGGAGACTGTGCGAAATCGCTTCCTCTAAGCGATCGATCGATCGCGCATGCCTGTTCCTAAATTCGCTTGCGAAATACCATACTCCTTCTTTCATGATCCGACCCCTTTGGAAAGGCGCACAACTCAAGCCTACTAACATCCTAAAAAAGGAATTTAGGAACACGCTCGTGTGCTAGGGCACGCTGACAAGTACGATCGCTTACAATTGCTTTTCAAAAATCCGGGCGGTAGTAACGCGCGCGTATGCTCTACCAGTAGCAGGTTGCGAGGTAAGGCCTACACTAACCAAGTCGTGTTGATTCTAAGCTGTTAACATTCAATGTCGATTTGTTGCTTACAATGACTATTTGGACAGCGGATCCTTCTCATATCTGGATAGTATTTGAAAAAAGTCTTGCGTAGTTTCACATGCGTCTGCATGCATGCATACATATTTAACATGCCTGACCTATGTATTTCTAAGCGTTGGTAAAATGTCTGTGGAAATCTCGAAAAAGGTCGCAGAGTTACTGGATGAGAAGGTTGCGGAGGAGGACATCGGTCAGCCGCATTTTGGGAGTGCAGACTATGAACTTTTGCCATTGACGGCAGAGAGCTTCATGTCCGTTGGCGAGATAGAATCAAACAGGAAAGTAACATACATCGACGGAGGAAACCAGGAAATACTGGGCGCCCCCAACTTCTCAGTCCAAATGAACAGGCTATACTTCAACATCTTCAAAGGACGGAACAGAATTCTTCCCAAGTCGTTACCGAGTAGGATTGAGTTCTATTCAGCCACACTGCCTGATTACAGGCACGACGAAATCTTTTATGACACCAAAATCTTTCCTTTGAAAGACAAGTTCGCAGACCTTATTCCTGATGAGCATCACCTGTCGTTTAGCTCGAGCGACAGGACAGTAACAGTTGGAACCCAGAGAGCAGACGTAGAAAGAGTCGCTTCGATTGCGAGGAGGTTCGCCGAATGGGAGTTCGCGAAGCACATTATAGAGAATGAACTTCAAGAAGAAGACATAGTGGTGCACGACGGGGCGCTTCAAACAGGTTTTACGAATGAACAAATATATACTGAGAGGGCTTTTGATGCGGCAGCTAAGAAAGGAGTGACCTTCACCGGGCTTTCAAAAACAAGTGCTCTTTTCACTACGACCGGCCTTTCGCTGCTTGGTGCCGTTCAGAAGCTAGCTGAAGAGTGCAAGGTCGCTGGACCCTGGTGCCTTCCGGTTGCCAAGGTCTTAAACGTGCATCACAACGCCTTCATTTACGTCGTGAAACTACACGAAAATGCACGCTATGTCTTTAGGTATGAAGTGTACGGTGACCAGGCAAGGAAAATGAGTGAGCAAAACTTGGGCGAAATCACTTCAGTGCTGGCTGAGAACTCGAAAGACATAGCCTTCCCAGGTTACCCCTACGGTTTCATAGATGCAGACAGGTTTGCTCGAGTAAGCGGCAATGAAATCGAAAAGTATCAAGTACTCCTTCTCTCTGAAATATCAAAGCTGGGCAAATGGAAGGATATCGCAAGACATGTTAGCTCAGGCGACGCGCACAGCGTCCTAGACATGTTAAAGGGATGATGAATAATGGCGTTGGAAGTTTCAGGTCAAATAATCGCAGGAAAAACAGGACAAATCCTGGTAAGAGAAAAAGCTGGAGGAGAAATAGAAATAGGGGATCTCCTCGTAGCGGAAGAAGATGGGGCTTACGTAATCCTCCAAGCTTACGAGCTCTTGTATGGAAGTCAGGTTCCGCAGCTTGTGAGAGAGCTTCTGGCCGGAATGAAGCTCGAAGGCCTAGGGGCTGACTTGGATTTTCTTGAGCCCCAGCTGCGAAACTATGTCATAGCACAGATCAAGGCTGTCCTGCGGGTTAGTAAGGACAACGAGCTGAAGATACCCAAGACTCTTCCCAGGTTCTTCTCCACGATCAGGCACGTTACCGAGAAAGACCTTCGGTTTTTGACTAAACCGGATAACCCGGTATACTTGGGAAAAGTGAGGAGCGGGTCGAAGGTGCTTGACGTTGATGTCTTTGTTAACGGGAAAGACATGCTCACGCATCACGTCTTGATTCCGGCTACGACTGGCAGGGGGAAGAGCAACTTGGTCAAGGTCATGCTTTGGAGTGTTCTGGCCCAGGATGGTCTCGGAATTTTGGTTCTGGACCCTCACGATGAATACTATGGCAGGCATGGGAAAGGGCTGAAGGACCATTCGAATGCGAAACAAAACCTGTTGTACTACTCCACTAACCCGGTTCCAGGAACCAACACACTAGTCATAAACGTAAGATCGATTATGCCCTCAAACTTTCAGGGCATAGTTGACTTCACCGACGCCCAGCAAGACGCGATATCTCTGTACTTCAACAGATTCAGGGATGCGTGGATAGAGAATATTGTTCGAGGAACCGATATTGGTCCTGCTGTGGCCCCCAGAACGATAGAGGTCTTGAAACGGAAGTTCGACACTGTTTTGGGAGTCTATCTGGATGATGATGGCAACTTCCAATGCAGAAGCGGTGTTTTCAGCGACTCAGCCGGCATGGCCACGACGAAGGAAATAACAAAGGCTCTCGAGGAAGGAAAGATAGTCATCATCGACACATCAAGGCTTCTCGATGAAGCTGAGCTGCTTATTGGAAGCATAATCTCAAGCGGGATATTCCACAGGTATCAGCGCTACAAATCTGATGGAACCCTTGAAGGAAAACCCGTTGTGAGTGTCGTGATTGAAGAGGCACCAAGAGTCCTGGGCGCGGATGTACTTAAGGCACGTGGAGACAACATCTACAGCACGATCGCTAGGGAAGGGAGGAAGTTCAAGGTGGGGTTGATCGCTATTACTCAGCTAATCAGCATGATTCCACGAGTTATCCTAGCCAATATGAACACAAAAATCATCCTTGGAAATGAACTATCGACAGAGAGGCAAACAGTGATGGAAAGCGCAGCACAGGACTTGTCATCGGATGATAGAACCATCGCAAGCCTAGACAAGGGCGAAGCCATCGTGAGCAGCAATTTCACGAGATTTGCCGTGCCTGTTCAGATACCTCTGTTTGAGAATTACATTGAGAAGAGCCTGCAGCCGAAGGAGAAGAACAAGACCGTTTTTGTGGGGTAAAGATATGTTCAAGTTCGCTCATCTTGGAGATTGTCACATAGGCGCCAACAGGGATCCAGTTCTCGAAAAGCTGGAGTTGGCCGCGTTCAGGAAGGCTATGGATCTCTGCGTGCAGGAGAAAGTAGATTTTGTTGTAATTGCTGGAGACCTTTTTCACGCGAACCTCCCGGACATGTACGTTGCCAATGAAGCAGTGAAAAAGATGAAGGAAGTCAGGGATGCAAACATTCCGATCTATGTTATTTATGGAAGCCACGATTATAGCCCGAATGGCACTTCGATAATCGACATTCTTGATAGCACGGGCCTCATCAAGAAGATAGTGAAGGGAGAAGACGTCGACGGCAAGCTCAGGCTTGGAGTGTTCACAGACCCAAAGACTAAGGCGAAGCTTGTTGGAATATCTGGACGAAAAGCAGGTTTGGAAAAGAACTTTTTTGAAATACTCGACAGAGAACACTTGGAGAAGGAGCAAGGGTTCAAGATATTCGCCTTTCACAGCGCCATTTCGGAGCTTAAACCGGACTTTCTGGCGCAGATGGAGTCAATACCAGTGTCTTTGCTTCCGAAAGGGTTTGACTACTACGCAAGCGGGCACGTGCATCGAAGAAACGAATCGGGATTCCCGGGGCATGAAAGAATAGTCTTCCCAGGAGCACTCTTTGCAGGGTATTCAAGAGACTTAGAGGACAGTGCCAAAGGGGAGAAAAGAGGTTTCTACGTAGTCAGCTTTGATGTTAAGATTGAAGAGGTCAAGTTCCACGAAGTCTCTGTATGCGAATTCGAATATTTTGAGTATGATGTTTCGAACAAGAACTCGATGCAGGCCAAGAAGGATCTTCTCGAGAAATTAGGCAGAATCGAGGCAGAGAACAAGATCGTCGTTGTCAAGATAAGAGGACAACTCTCGGGAGGTAAGACTTCTGAGATCAGTTCCAGCGAAATCAAGGAGCTGCTCAAGGAAAACGGTGCGTTGGAAGCGGTCATAAACCGCTTTGGACTGACCTCGAAAGAATACATATCCGTTAAGACCATGGGTGAAGATATTCCCACGATCGAAAACAGACTCTTGAGAGAGAACATCGGAGCTGTCAAGGTTTCAATAGAGGAGCTGAAAGGCGACAAAGGTGCCAGGCTCGCCCAAGACTTGCTGAAAATCCTGAGACAGGAGCAGAAACTCAACGAGCCCAAAAAAGACTACATGGAACGCGTTCAGAAGCACGCGATAAACACGTTGGGTCTGGAGGATGAGGTCTGATGATACTCAGAACGCTCAAGCTTGAGAACATCAGAAGCTACACCGATCAGACAGTCTCATTCCCCATGGGGACGACCCTCTTTGAGGGCGGCATAGGCTCGGGAAAATCGACAATCCTTATGGCCATAGAATTTGCCCTTTTCGGCTTGGGTTCAGAGAGGGGAGGAGCCTTGCTCAAGGTGGGGGCAAAGAAAGGTCTAGTGAGACTTTGCTTTGAAGTGGAAGGCAAGGAATACGAAGTGTGCCGCAGTCTGGAAAGAAAAGCCAAAAGCGTCCAACAGTCTGCCTGCAGCCTAAGAACTGAGGGTACGATACTGCAACTTTCAGCCTCTGAAATGAAAGAGCGGGTTCTGGACATACTCAGTTTCAATGAACCAGCAGACCCAAAGGCCAGAAGCGTAATCTACAGATACGCCATTTTTACACCGCAAGAAGAAATGAAAGCAATCCTCTCGATGAGTTCAGATGCCAGACTGCAGACTCTGCGGAGGGCATTTCGAATTGAAGACTACAGAATCGCCATAGACAATTCCTCAGTCTTGACCAAGGCTTTCAAAGAAAAGTCGATTGCGTTGAGCTCGCATGCCAAGGACCTTGAATTAGATCGGGAAAAATGCAAGGAGAAAACAAGCAGAATCAGAGAAAGCGAGAAAGAATTAGGCAATCTTGAGGAAAGTAAGGTCAAAGCTGAAGCAAATGTAACTAGACTGCAAGATAGGGTTAACGCGCTGCAAGAAAGCAAGAGCACTCTTGGAAAGGCCGTAGGCGAGGTTCCTCTGCTTGGGAAGCAAATCAAAGAAAAAGGCGATGAAATAGTAAGCCTTCAAGATGAAGTCGAAAAGCTTTCCGCTGAGACAAAAGAGAAGCTGCAGACCGAAGTAGAAAAGCTGAGCAAGATCGAACAGCCCACCTCAAAAACCGAAGCAGAACTGAAAGAGGAATTGGAAGGACTGAGAAAAAAGGAGCGCGAGTTAAGAAAGAAGGAAACTGCCATAGACACAAAAATAGCTGATTATGAGTCTGTGGAGAAGCAGAAGGTCTGCCCAACATGCGACAGGCCTGCAGACCCAAAAGAATTCGAGATAAAAATCAGGCAGAAAAAGGAAGAGAAGGGTCAAGCCTCAGAAGAAGTGGCTGATTGCGAGGGCAAAATCCGAGAAATGGAAAGTCTGCAAGATTCACTCCGGCAATACAAAAACGCCCAAGACAAACTACAGAACCTGAACGAAAGAATGGAAAGAAATAATGAAAGAATGGAAAAGGTGCAGGAAAAGATCGGAATTCTGAAACAGCAGATAGAAGAGGCCAACGCAAAGCTTGAAAAAGCCAGGCAAGAGGCTGACGAATATGATAAGGTTTCAAAAGAGGTTCGTGCTCTCACAAAAGAGCTAGACGATGCCCGTTCACAACTGGAAGATGTCAGGGGCAAAGCCTCTAGGATTGAGACAACTCGGGACATGCTCCAAAAAGAAGTAGATGAGCTAGAGAAAGAAATACAGAATATGGAAAAGGAAAGAAGACTAGCCGAAAAACTGAAAGAATATCGGATCTGGCTTGAAGAGTTCTTGATGCCAACCTTGGAAACGATCGAGAAACACGTCATGCTGAGCATCAATCAAGAATTTAATCAACAGTTCCAGAAGTGGTGGAGCATGCTCGTCGACGACCCCACCAAAGAGTCCCGAATCGATGAAGATTTCACGCCTTTGATTGAGCAGGATGGTTACGAGCAGGACTACAATTACATGAGCGGCGGGGAAAGAACCAGCCTAGCCTTAGCCTACAGACTGTCTCTCAACACCATCGTACAGAAAGTCTCAGCAGGAATCAAGTCCAACCTCCTCATCCTCGACGAACCAACCGATGGGTTCAGCAAGGAGCAGCTGTTCAAGATAAGAGAAATACTCGATGAGTTGAAGTGTCCCCAGGTCATCATGGTCTCACATGAAAAAGAACTGGAAAGCTTTGCTGACCACGTTCTAACAATCGAAAAGAAAAACGGCGTTTCACAAATAAAGCCAATTTGAGCGTGGATCAAATGGTCAAGCTCACTTTCTACGGTGGCGTCAATGAGATCGGCGGCAACAAGATCCTTTTGCACGATAGAAAGACGAAAGTGTTGTTTGATTTTGGCCAGTCCTTCAATTTTGGTGCAGAATACTTCACAGGGTGGCTTTCCCCGCGTGCAATAAACGGTTTGGGAGACCACTTCGAATTTGGTTTACTGCCAAAGATTCAAGGACTCTATGCCAAGGAGAAACTGGCCTTCACTGATATTCCATACTCGGAGCCAGAGATTGACGCCATCTTTCTGACGCATGCTCACTTCGACCATGTGACTCACATTTGCTTCACCGACCCTCAGATTCCAGTGTACCTTGGTGTTGGTGCCAAGCTGTTTCTTGAGTCGATGGAAGAGACGAGCAGCTTCTGCGATTATGGAAACCACGATTACAGGACTTTTCGGACAGGAAAGAAGATTAAAGTGGGTGACATTGAAGTGGAGCCGATCCACGTGGATCACTCGATTCCAGCAGCTTACGGCTTCTTAATACACACTTCTGAAGGAACCGTTGCCTATACTGGCGACCTGAGGATGCATGGTGCTAGGAAGGATTTGACTGACGATTTTGTGCAGAGGGCAAAGGAATCCGAGCCCACGGCTCTAATCTGTGAAGGCACAAGAATGGCTTTGAAAGAAAAAAGGAAGAACTATTCAGAGGCACAGGTAGAGCATCTGAGCAATGGGATTGTTTCCTCAACAAACAAGATCGTGTTCGTGACACACTACAGTCGAGACATGGACAGGTTCAGAAGTTTCTACAACGTCGCCAAGAGGAACGGAAGGAAAATGGTCATTTCTCCGAAGACGGCGTGTTTGTTGAGCAAGCTTGTCGATGACGAACGTCTTGACTTGCCCGATCCTTTGAAAGATGAAGACATACTCGTCTACTACAAGCGCAAGAAGTCTGGAACTTTCGACGAAGCCGACTACTTTGTATGGGAGAGAGAATTCATGGATAAGATGGTGACGTATGAGTTCGTTTACAAGAACCAGAACAGGTTGATCATGGATTTGGATTTCTACCAGTTTGCAGAGCTGATAGACATAAAACCAGAGCGGGGCAGTTGCTTTATACACAGCATGAGTGAACCTTTCAGCGAGGAGGATATTGAAGACGAGGTTCTGCACAACTGGCTTGACCATTTTGGAATACAGTTTCACCAGTTGCACGCTTCCGGACATCTGAACAGAGAGCAGATAGGGAATCTCATCAGCGAGATAGAACCGAAAAGGATCTTTCCTGTGCACACAGAAAATGCGCGTTTGTTCAAAAAGATAAGCGACAGGGTTCAGCTTATAGAGTGCGGAAAAGAATATAAAATCACGCCCGCTTAGGTTTGCTCAACATAACAGCAGCCCCTTCTCTTGGTCTGGACCCCCTGCCTTTTTTCTCTCTGAGGCCACTTGTGAACCATAGTCAATGGTGAGTGTACACGAGAATGAGAATGATGTGGTTTTCCCCAAGAGACTCGCTGAAAGGTCACCAGCGCGTGCCTATTTCGCTCAGCGATAAGAGGATGGAATTTCGCTTCTTCTACGCGCATGCTAAGAACTGGTTATGGATAAAGGTTTGCTTGAATATAACAGAAGCTTTTCAGCTTTTCAAGTTTTTTTATTTTACCTTTTGTTTTCGGATACTTTTTCGCTAGCCTCTTAATCTTCTTGTCGATCTCGCTAACAGCATCGGATAAGATGCCTCGCCCATATTGATTCATCAAACTCTCCAGATAGTTTCTCATCTCCTCGGATAAGCGGGAAGGATTGTCTCTGTAGGGTTTAAATACGTACTTAATGAAACCTAACGATGTCCAATTTATTATTCTTCGATAATCGCATTTGGTACAATGCAAGGTAAAAGTACCTCTTGGCAACACAGAAAGAATTGGTGGCGAACTAGGCATTACCAACCAATCATGTTTTCCATCAGGACAAGGAGTTATGATTTTTTTAATATAACGTTTGAGAGCCCTAGTTATCATTGGCAATTCTTCTTTTGGTATGTTGTAGCCTACAATGGCGTCAATATGCAGAATTAACTGTGGCTTCTTTGACTGAGATCCAAGGTGTTTGTCTGTTGCTGCCTGAAGTTTAACGTCAAATACGTCCTTGTATGTTCTCTCAACGAGCTTCTCGTTGATCTTAGCTATCTCCTTTATCGCTCTGAACGTATTCTCGGCGTCAAGACGTTCCATCACTGCTTCAAAGTTGGCGGTTTTCAATTTTGTCTGTTTCCTTTTACCATGAATCTTTTTGACGCTTTTTGTTAAGGGGGTTTCATTGAATCAATGTTCAAACTATTCTAAAGTAACTTGCATAAGCACTCAACGAGTTTTTCTTTTCTTTTGTAAGTTTCTTCATTCGTTAACTCAATCAACCTATTGGCAATCCGTTGGTAAGGTTCTGCGACTTTACTGATGACATAATCCAAGAACTCGTGTTTCAACGTTTCCAGTGCGCTTTCTTCGTCCTCTTCGTAAAGGTATATGCACCCGCCCTTGACTTCGCCGCAAATCCTATCTTTTTCCCCAGGCAGCCACTTCAGAGTCAGCTCGTGCCCGAGATTCAATCTGCGCTTTAAAAATTCCAGCTCTTTAGTCAGGTTGTTCTCATTCAAATCGATGATGAGTTGATTATTCATAGCCACGGTAGCTTTTTTCACTATTGATTGGACTCCACGGTCAAGTTTTTGCGGTAACTTGCTTCTTTCTTTTGCTTGCTCTATATGGTTTCTGAATCTGCGCTAAAGATTTGCACTCCATCGATCGGTCGAACTCTCAACCGTCATGCTAGATAATATGTGCTCATTCAAAGCCCTTTCCCATTCCCCTGGAAGTATACCTAGTTCTAGTAAACGTGATCGAAAAACTCTTTCTAAAACTATTTTTTCCTCGCT